>Ga0082212_10000363_pt1 | contig 66445 bp, 65 predicted proteins | sample TergutNt197P3_FD_71548 | JGI IMG/M metagenome (GOLD analysis project Ga0082212, IMG submission 71548) | Neocapritermes taracua P3 segment gut microbial communities from Petit-Saut dam, French Guiana - Nt197 P3 | ecosystem: Host-associated > Arthropoda: Insects > Digestive system > Gut ... | reverse complement strand
TGTATGCGGGGCAGTGAAAAAAGAGCTTGGCCTGTCAGAGCGAACATATGAATGCGAGTGCTGCGGAAGCGTTATGGACAGAGATGTGAACGCAGCCATCAACATAAAAAACGAGGCCATGCGAATGCTTGGCATACAAAAAGCAATATAGCGCTGGTGAGCCAGCGCCATTGCCGTGGGGCCCACGGCATATGCCCGCGTATTGAGCCAAGGCTTTTGGCAAAGTATTCGGGAAGCCCCCGCTTCTAAGCAAGCGCGAGCGCTTGCGAAAGCGGTGGGAGCAGGTCACGTAAATTGTATGTAAATAAAAATAGCAAAGCCTCTGCGAGTGCTGGCTGTTATGGGCTTTGCCTTCCTTAAGGCTCGCATCGTATTCAAAAATCAGAAAATGCGCTATATTGAGATAGCGCTTTTTTGCTATAATTAATTGCGGTATGCCAGCTGCTGACTGAGCAGCACAAGAAGGGAAGGGGCCAGCCATATGGGAAAAACAAAGATTATTTGCGACAGCGGTTGCGATTTGACACTCGAGCAAGCAACCGCGCTGGGAGTTGAGCGAGTCCCGCTCTATACAATCAAAGGCACTAAGTCCTTCAGGGATGGAATTGACATTATGCCCTCTGAACAATATGCAGATATGAGGCAAGGGGCTATCTACACTACATCACAAGTGCCTATTGAAGTCTTTTCATCGATTTTTGAAGAGTATGCCAAGGATAATATTGACTGTTTGTACATAGCATTTTCTTCAGAGCTGTCGGGCACATTTAACGCTGGCAAGCTTGCCTGTGAGATGGCAATAGAGAAGCATCCGAATTTTAATATGCGGGTTATCGACACGAAATGCGCTTCTCTGGGGTGCGCAATAATTGTTGACGCTGTTGCGCGGTTGGCTAACGGCGGGGCAAGCCTAGATGAGCTGTATAGCGTAACAGAAAGCATGGCAAAGCGCATAGGCTCAATATTCACTGTTGACGATGTTTCTTTTCTAGCCAGGGGCGGAAGGCTTTCAAAATCATCTGCCTTCTTTGCAAGCGCTCTTGACATAAAGCCCCTTATTGAAGTGACGGAGCAAGGCCAGCTCAATCCGATTAAAAAGGTTCGGGGCACAAAAAAAGCCTACGCTGCAATCGTCGAATACATGCGCGAGCAGAATGCCCTTCAGGACAAAACTGTTTGGATAGGGCATGCCGACAGCCTTGACAAAGCAATGGCGATGCGTGATATGATTGCAGAGGAGCTTGGAATTTCAAAATTTCAAATCTCAGAGCTTGGCGCTGTTATAGGCACCCATACAGGCCCAGGCTCGCTTACAGTGTTTTTTGAGAAAGAGTAAGCGCCAAAACGCACTAAGCAGCCAGGATCGCTTAGGTTCAAAATTATGCAGAAAAAATTGGCCGGAATCATCATATTAATCGCTGCCATAGCGTTGCTATGGGGCTGCGCCAGCAGAACGCTAACAGTTACAGAGCTTGCTTCATCCAGCATGCTCTTGGTCGGCGTTGAAAAAACTGAATATGTATTTTCATTCAGCTCAAGCGGATTTGTTGAGTCTTTGACTATGAAAGTCTACTATACGAGCTCTAATGCAGCAGAGAGCAAGTATGAAACACTTGGCATGAAAGAAGCAAGCCTCTCGGGAAAGGTTATTTCCTGCCCCTTAGACTATAGCGATTACTCGCATATGGAAAGGCCTGAGCTAAAAGCGCTTTTTGAGGCAAACGGATTTGAGGCAAAGTAAGCTTAATGAGCATAATGAAAAGCGCATGCGGTTTTGCAGCATGCGCTTTTAAGCGTGCAAACAGAATATAAAAGGTATAAAATGCTACCTGAATTGGTATGAGCCGTACTTGTCGGTAACGTCACTGAAGCTTAGCTCAATTACGCTCGGTGTGTTGCCTGCCGTATAATTAAACAGCACTGCATAGACTTTGTCCCCGACTTTATAGTAATACATGTTAGGCCCTGCCATTATTGCTGAACTGTCATTTATCTGTGCCTGCACGAATGCCAGATCCTCACTGTCTGAGAGGGTGTAAAGCCTTTCATTGTTTGCTTGAAGCTTGTTAAAAGTGCTGTACACAAAGCTCCTGTAGTCTTCTTCCCTGGAGTTATAGATGCGCACAAGCGCTTCGCCTGTGGTTTCTGTCGGAAACCCAAAGGGCGGAACTATCCCGGCTGCGCCATAGCCGCTAAGCTGCAAATCTGTAAACCACCCTATATCCTCGCCCAGCCGCCCTTCGGCTGTGTCTTTGCTGTTGCCGGCATTGTTGATGCTATTGTTGTTGGCGTTATAGCGAAGCCCGTAGGAACGATTGTCTGTTGCCCTCGAGCAAGCTCCTGCAAAGAGTGCTGCCAGCAAGGCTAATGCCAAGCAAATTTTTTGTTTTTTCATCATTTATCCCCACTATTCATCGTATTTTTCTGCCTATATTTTCGTTAGTTCAAACGAAAATATTCTGCCAATACTTGAATGCGGCGACTTTTGCTAGTAAGTGAGCTTTGTGCTGCGGTTTGTGCTTTCAACCGGCCTGAAGTACGGATTAAGCTCTTCTATCGGGTTTTTCTCATAGTAATTGCTGGTGTTGCTTTTTTCTGTGTCATCAACTGAATTGTAAATTCTGGCTAGAGCTTCGCTTAGTGTTTCTGTTGTATATCCATATGGCTGTATAGGCCCAAGCGCCCATGTGTTTATATCAGTAAACCAGTTGTGGTCTTGTGCATATACGCCATTGTTGTTTGCTACGCTATTGTTGTTTGCTCCTGCAGCAGGCTGGTAGTTGCTTCGATTATTATTGGCATTATTGCCAATGCTGTCATTGGCCGATTTTACTCCAGCATTTCCAGCATTGTTTTGGCTTCTGTTTGTTGTTGAGCATGAACAGAGAGCAACTGCTATCAATATAATAGCCAGCAGAGCCATTTTTTTCTTATTCATATTTTATTGATACCCCTAACTTTTATGGTGTTTGTTTGTGTTATTTTGCATAATGCCAACGAAAATATTCACTGCAATTTCAATAGCGCCCCTTTCGGCATTAATATTTTATTAATGAATAGCAAAAAAACCTCTTTTATACGAACATCGATGCATGCTGCAGTGCACTCTGCATTGCATGGCGTCCGGCAAAAAAGGCATTGCCATAACAGCCGGCTATTAAATAGGCTATGAATTCGCGCACAAAGAGCGCTCACCGGCTGCAAGCATTAATGCTTTGTGCAAAAACAGAAAAGCATATAGCATATGCAATATAATTAGGGCCAATCTACTTGCACTAAAATCGTTTATAATATAGCTAAGATGAGCAATAAAACGACAATTGCGCTTATATGTGCTGTGATATTGGCACTAAGCGCCTCATGCAGCAAAGCTTCAGGCCCGCAAGCAAGCAGCGGCCAGGCAAGCGTTTACGTCAGCGCGCCTGTCAGCATGAGGGAGCCTCTCGAGCAGCTCACAGCGCAGTATAACGAAAGCAACCCCCAGACATTAATCAAGCTAAACTATGCATCGCCCCAGACCCTTGAAAGCCAGATTCGCATTGGGGCAAAAATTGACTTGTTTGTTTGTGAAATACAAAGCATGGTTGATAGCCTGCATCTTGACGGCTTAACTGTTGAAAGCTCTCAAGTTGCGCTTTTTAAAAACCACACAGTTCTATTTGTACCCAAGGGAAACGATCTTGGCATAGCATCATTCGACACACTGCTCTCAGACAGGGTAGGAAAAATCGCTGTCGCAGACAAAGAAAAGCAAGCTAGCGGCTACTTTGCCAACAGGGCAATTGCATTTATTGACAGCGAAGATTCATTGGCCGGCAAGATAGTCTATAAAGATAGTGCAAACGAAGCAGTGCTTGCAGTGGAATTAGGGGAGGCTGATGCTGGCATTTCTTTCTACAGCGACATTCATGCAGCCAAGTCGCTTGAAGCCATAGCCATTTCGCCGGAAGAGGCTATCTACACAGCAAGCGTAGTCTCCGCAAGCGAAAACCAAAGCGCGGCAGAAGCATTTGCGCTTTTTATTGGCTCAGAGGCAAGCCTTGGCCTTTTTTATTCATATGGGTTTAAGCCGCTGTATAACTAGCAGGCAGCCCTGCCGGCAAAAGATTGTTTTACAGCGCTTGCTTTGCAGAATGCGGCTTTTTAAGCCTTGCGCTTAGCTGGAACCAACCCCAGCTTATAACCAGGCCTGTTGCTGCTGCCAAGCATGCTATCGCTGTCGGGCTTGCGTCTTTGGCAAGCGCAAGCCATGCATAGCCCGCAAAAGCAGAGTAGCTTAGCAAAATGCCGATGCCAAGCCGGGAGGCTATCTGCCTGCCGGCACGGTGAGCTGCTGACAATCCGGCGAAGCCGCCGTTTGCTATGTATATGCCTGCATTAAGCTCTCCCAGCGATTCTGCGCTGCAAAACGCTACGCTCGCGCTTGCATTTTCAGCAGCAGAGCCGTCAATATAAGCCCCGCTTACTATGGCTGCCGGCTTTCTGCCTTCTGCCAATGCGCTAAGGGCGCCGGCTTTGCTTTCGCTTTCCTCTTTTTCAAAACACTCGCCAATTCCAGCCTTTTGCGCCAGCTCGGAGGCTCTGCTGTTTTCATACGAAGAGTATAAGATGCTCTTTGCGCCTTGGCTGCCAAGCCTCTTAATGCTCTCAGGCGCATTCTTTTTAATGCGATCAACAAACACCATTTTTCCGACAATCTTCGGGCCGTTAGATATCAGTATGCAGCTTTTTTCAGCCGTATCCCGATCAGAAGGCAGGATTATGCCGCTTGGGCTTAGGCCAAGCGAGTCCATCAGCCGGCTTGTCCCTACGGCAACTTCAGTGCTGCCAATGACAGCGCTGACTCCGCCCTCTTCATGTTCGCTAAACTTGCTTGGAGGCAGCAGGCTTATTCCTTTTTTTTGTGCAAGCCTAACTATAGCCTTTGCATGCCTGTGGTTTGAGAGCGCTTCAGCGCTTGCAGCAAGCTGAAGCACTTCCCTGCTGTCGGCCCCTTTTACAGTCTTAAATTCCGTGAGCTGGGGCCTGGCGCTAAAAATAGCGCTTGGGTCGAATATGAAGGCTTTTGTTTTTGCCAGCGCCTCTGCCTGGGCAGCGGATTGCATAAACACCATGTTTTTGGCATTCCCGATTAGGACAGCAAGCGTCTGCAGGCTGCTGGCGAGTAGCACAGGAAAGCTCATTAAAATGCCTGCTATGGCGCTAAAGGCTTTGCAGGCGCTCTCAATGCCTTGCATTGCTGCGAGAGCGCCTGCAGCAGCAAAAGCTAAAACGATCAGCGCTATATTGGCAATCTGCAGGCCGGAAAAAGCGCTGCTGCGCTGATATGAAGACCCGCTGAGCATGCTGTACGCTTTGGCAAGAAAGCTGCTGCTTGCCGGCCCTATACAGGCAATCTTTGCCTTGGATCCTTTGTTGACGCTGCCCATGTAGACAATATCCCCCTGCGCCAAGCTTCTTTGCTTATTTGGCGTGAAAAATTCATTTTCAGCAAACAGCCCTTCACAGTCTATGAGTATGCCGTCGCAAGGGGCCAGCGCGCCCTCGGCAATGCTTGCGATTACACCCTCTTTTAGCTCATTTATAGGCAGAATGTCTGTATAATCGCCATTTTCAACAACAGCATGGCTTGGCGCCTTAATGCTTAGCCTGTTTCTAAGCGCAAGCGCAAGCGTGAAGTTTGCCAGCTGGATTGCATGGCTTAGAATCAGAAAGGCGCAAAAGGCTTCAAACGCAAGGCTCGAATAGGCGCCTGCGCCGCCCATAATAATAATTGCAGTTTCATAAATGCTTAGGGAAAACAGCGCTGCCAATGGGGCCAATGACACAGTGTCTGATGAAACCAGGCGCGCGTTTGCGCATTTGAATGCCCTCTTGAAAAACGGCCAGCTTACAGCAGCTGCAAGCATAGAAAAAACCATCTGGGCAAGCGCATAATTCAGAGGGTTGATGAGCGGGTTTAATGCATTTGGAATAATAATAAAGGCAACGTCATACTGCAGCCAGGAAGCCAGGTAAATAACCGGCAATGAGGCAGCAAGCGCCAAAGCCATGCGAAGCTTTAGCGACTTGGCTGAGTTCTTGTATAGCCTGTCAGAAAAGCTCTCGCTGCTGGCGCTGTTTGCATTGAGCACATAGCATTGGCTTGCAGAAGCTATAAGGCGTATATCGCTCAGGGTTATCGATTTAGGGGTGTATTCTACGCTAAGCGAGCTGCTGCCATCCTTAATGCTCGCTGACAGAATCCCGTTTGTTGACAGCAGCGCTTTCTTGAGGCTTTCTGCTTTAGAGATGCCAACCTTGCTGTCCAGCTCCAGGCTGACTGCATTTATATCAAACTCTTCGCACGCGTCAAAGCCAAGCGTCTCAATGCAGCCGGCAATTTCGTCAGGGCTTAGGCGCTCTTGATCGTATTCAATGCTGGCTTTTCCTGCAATAAAGCTGACGGAAGCGCTTTTTATCCCCTTCATGCTGTTCAGGCTTTTTTCAATGGCTAGCGCTTGTGATGTGCTATACATGCTTATCGCTATCGTTGTTTTCATAACTTTTGCGCAAGAGGCCCGTTTTGTCGGGCGAGGCGTGCGCGCCCCTCTCTTAGTTTTTGGCAAAGCTAAGTTGGCATTCCAATGCGCGCGAGCGCTGCAAAACACATGCTCTCATCTTGAAAATATAGCTTCGATATCAATTAATAGAGAATGATTTCAAACAATAATTTATGCTTTGCTACCGACATATTTTGTCAAATAGAAATTTGCAACTGATAAATATCGTGCTTTCCTTCGGTATTATCATACGTTTCGATAATAAGGCTGCACGATATCATTATATATGCATAAGCGAAAATGTCAATTTGAAAACAATTAGGGAATCCTTCAGAAATAATGTTCATAAAGCTTAAGCGCCTATCTCAGATCTTGTTGCGATATGCAGCATTTCTATAGGCAGGCTTTATTGGCGCGCTAAAAAAGGCTCGCTTGCATTCAAGCCAGCCTTGCAGCTAAAAGACTGCTGATAAAGCCGCAAAACAACAACCAGGCAAAGCAAAGCGCGCTCGCGGCCTAATCAAACAGATCAAAGAGCCTCATAATTTCAAGGTACTCTTCGTCATCGGTGCAGGATTTATATGTAGGCGAAACTGAATCAGATACTATTCTAAGCTTATAGCCGGGGTTGCCAGATGCCTGGTGAGAGGCTTGCCTTTGATCAGGGGCCGGATTGCCGAATGCATCCCCGATATCAATGCCAAGCAATTCAGAAAATGACTTGCATAGCGCATTGATGCTGCCTGTGTCACTGCGGTCATATTCAATCAGCGATATATCAACAAGCAAATCAGCAATCTTTTTATGCACCAGCTCAAGCTGGCTGGCGCTGGCTGTGGCAACATGGCTGGCTGGGGCGCTGGCTTGGCTATAGCTTTCATACCTTTGGGCGTCTTCATCATATTCGAACGGGCTAAAGGAAACTGCGGCATGCTCGTATTCGCTGCTTTGCCCGACTGCTCTGGCTAGAAATGCAAATACTGCCATCATTACAGAGTTGCTGCTACCCATATTATTAATGCCTCTCTATACTGCGCCCATCATTGGCATGAGCGCCTTTATAAACGGCATAAAGCTGTAGAGAGCCTCGCTTGGCGGGCATGTAACTAAACCTTGATCCCTTATCTGGATTAGAAGAAGAAGAACAAGCCACATAAACTGTTTGGAGCCTATCGCATTTTCATTCATATCTCATGCCTCCCTCTTGGGCTTCTCATATGCCATATGCGCTATATCATATTCCCCTGCCCTAATTTGCGTGATTGCAAAAGCTAACTTTTATTAGAAAATGTAAATCGCCAGGTTTCTCTCCAAATTGCTTTAATATGCTTTTGTGCAATGTTTATGCGAACATTAGCCTATTTCAGGCAAACTTTGCATTGAAAATTCAGAATTGTGTGCTATAATTGTTCGCAGTTGCTTATATAAGCAATATTATTTTTCATATAAGAAATGCAGTGACCAAGGACAATAGCGCTAATTTGAAAGCCGACAGAGAAGGGCAAAATGCTGAAAAGCCCTGCTTAAAAAGCCGCTTATCCCGCCTTGTGAGCATGCAGCAAAAAAAGCTGCACGGATAGGCTCCGTTATGCCCATTAAGCCCTGCTGAAGGCAGGGAAGTAAGGTGGTTGCGGCGTGTCGCTCTTATAGCGGCGCATTTTTTTTATAAGATATTTAGAAAGGGCAAGAATGTATGGCAGACAGCAAAAGGGTTTCCCAGATAACCCGCATGGAAGATGATTTCTCCAAATGGTACACAGACGTTATTTTAAAAACAGAAATGGTCGATTATGCTCCAGTAAAAGGCTTCATGGTTATCAGGCCATATGCTTATGCAATGTGGGAGCTGATACAAGCGGCTTTCGACAAAGAGTTTAAAGCGACAGGCCACCAGAACATGTATTTCCCGCTGCTTATTCCTGAAAGCTACCTGGCTAAGGAGAAAGAGCATGTTGAAGGCTTCTCTCCCGAAGTTGCCTGGGTAACGATCGGCGGCGGCGAGGAGCTCTCAGAGCGCCTGGCAATAAGGCCTACTTCCGAAACGATTATATGCAGCATGTACGCCAAATGGCTCAACTCCTACCGCGATCTGCCTTTCCTTTATAACCAATGGGCAAACGTTGTCAGGTGGGAAAAAACTACGCGCCCGTTCCTCAGGACTACAGAGTTTCTGTGGCAGGAGGGGCACACTCTGCACGAAACATTTGATGAAGCGCAGGAAGAAACCCTTAAAATACTGGAGATTTACCGCAGGGTTTGTGAAGAGGTGCTTGCTATTCCTGTTATAGTTGGCCAAAAGAGCGAAAAAGAAAAATTCGCCGGAGCGCATGCGACTTATTCGATAGAGGCCCTCATGCATGACGGGCAGGCTCTTCAGAGCGGCACCAGCCACAACCTATCGGATCACTTTGCAAAAGCTTTTGGCATGAAGTTTCTCAACCGCGAAAACCAGGAGCAATATGCATTTTCGACATCCTGGGGAGTTTCAACAAGGCTTATGGGCGGCATAATAATGGTGCATGGCGACAACTCCGGCCTTAAGGCGCCACCAAAGATCGCCCCTATCCAGGCAGTTATATTGCCTATATCCCTTCATAGGGAGGGTGTGAGGCAAGCCGCATTTGGCCTTTATGACATGCTTAAGGACGATTTTCGGGTTAAGGTTGATGACAGCGAGCAAAACACAACAGGCTGGAAGTTTAATGAATACGAAATGAAAGGCGTGCCTATTCGCATTGAGATTGGCCCCAGGGAAATTGAGAACGGCCAATTTGCATATGTGCGCCGAGACACTGGAGAAAAGGCATTAGCGCCAATAAGCGCAATAAAAGAGATCATTGCCAGCACCCTTGATGACATGCAAAACAGGATGCTGGAGAGCGCAAGGGAAGACATGGCAAAGAAAACGAGCGCCGCTTACAGCATGGATGCTTTCAAAGAGGCTCTGGCTGCCAATCCTGGCTTTATAAAGGCAAAGTGGTGCGAAAGCAGAGAATGCGAAGACAATATAAAAGAAATGACAGGAGCAACGCTTCGCAATATGCCTTTTGAAAATGAAGACATAGGATCAGAAACCTGTGTATGCTGCGGGCGCGAAGCAAAGCGCACTGCATACTTTGCAAGAGCTTACTAGCCACAAGAGGGGAGATGACGAAAATGAGCGTATATGACACGCTAAAAGAGCGCGGGTTCATTGAGCAGTGCACCCACGAAGATGAAATTCGCGCCATTCTTGAAAACGAGCAGGCTGCGTTTTATATTGGCTTTGATGCAACGGCAGACAGCCTGCATGTCGGGCACTTTATTCAGATTATGGTAATGAAGCACATGCAAAACGCAGGCCATATTCCTATTGCCCTGCTCGGTGGGGGCACAACTATGGTCGGCGATCCATCAGGGCGCACAGACATGAGAAAAATGCTTACGCCTGAAGATATTGCCCACAATACAAAAAAATTTGAAGCAATGTTTGCAAAGTACATTGATTTCAGCAATGGAAATGCTATTATGGCTAACAATGCCGATTGGCTGCTTGATCTGAACTATATAGATTTTTTAAGGGATATCGGGCCTTACTTCTCTGTAAACCGCATGCTTGCAGCGGACGCATATAAAAGCCGCATGGCAGAAGGGCTTACATTCCTTGAGTTTAATTACATGATCATGCAGGCGTATGATTTCTATGTGCTTCATGAAAAGCACAACTGCAAGATCCAGCTCGGAGGCAGTGACCAGTGGTCCAACATTATTGCAGGCGTAGAGCTCATTCGCAGAAAGAAATCCCAGGATGCTTACGGCATGACATTTACACTGCTTGTAAACTCTGAGGGAAACAAGATGGGCAAAACAGCCTCAGGCGCTGTCTGGCTTGATCCTGAAAAGACATCCCCGTATGAGCTGTACCAATATTGGAGAAACGTTGGCGACAGTGAAGTGGAAAACTGCCTGGCGCTTTTAACCTTCATTCCAATGGAGGAAGTGCGCGAGCTTGGCAGCCTTGAAGGCGAGATGATAAACGCTGCAAAAGAAAGGCTGGCATTTGAAGTTACAAAGCTGGTGCATGGGCAGGAGAGCGCTGAAGCCGCGCAAAAAACAGCCAAAGACATCTTTGGCCTTACAGGCGAATCCTCCGATATGCCTTCAGCAACACTCGATGCCGGCATTATCGGCTCTGATGTGGCCAGCCTGCTTGTTGCCTGTGGGCTTGCGTCAAGCAAGTCTGAGGCAAGGCGCTTAATAGAGCAGGGCGGCATAAGGATAAACTCTGAAAAAGCTGCTGATCCGGCACAAATAGTACAGCCAAAAGATTTCGAGCAGGGATATGCAATACTGCAAAAGGGCAAGCGCGTTTTTATTCGCGCATTGCTTAAGGCTTAGCCTATACAAACGGGGCGCTTTGCTGCTGGCAGCAGAGAATATGCCCTATAAATAATACTAAGGAGATGGAATGGCAAAGCAAAAATTTGAAAGAACAAAGCCTCATGTCAACATTGGCACAATAGGCCATATAGACCACGGCAAGACAACACTGACAGCTGCAATAACAAAGGTGCTTCACGAAAGGCTGGGCACCGGCGAGTATGTGGCATTTGAAAACATCGACAAAGCCCCGGAAGAGAGGGAGCGCGGAATAACCATATCAACAGCGCATGTTGAGTATGAGACAGAAAACCGCCACTACGCGCACGTAGACTGCCCGGGCCACGCTGACTACATCAAGAACATGATCACAGGCGCAGCCCAAATGGACGGAGCCATACTTGTTGTGTCGGCAGACGACGGCCCGATGCCGCAGACAAGGGAGCACATCCTGCTGGCAAGGCAGGTTAACGTGCCATACATCATCGTATTCATCAACAAGGTTGATGCAGTGGACGATGACGAGCTCATAGATCTTGTTGAGATGGAAGTAAGGGAGCTGCTTGACATATACGAGTTCCCGGGCGATGACACCCCGATAATCAAGGGCTCGGCGCTCAAAGCGCTTGAAGACCCGCATGGCGAGTGGGGCGACAAGATAATGGAGCTGATGCAGGCAGCGGACGAGTACATTCCGGAGCCGAAGAGGGAGACGGACAAGCCGTTTCTTATGCCGGTAGAGGATGTGTTCTCAATCACAGGCCGAGGCACAGTGGCCACAGGCAAGGTTGAGAGGGGAACAATCAAGACAGGCGAGGAAGTGGAGATAGTCGGCATACGCGCCCAGACAAGAAAGAGCGTGGTAACCGGAGTTGAGATGTTCCGCAAGATCCTGGACTACGGCGAGGCAGGGGACAATATAGGCGCGCTGCTCAGGGGAATAGACAGGGACGAGATCGAGAGGGGCCAGGTGCTGGCAAAGCCGGGCTCAATAAAGCCGCACACGAAGTACAAAGCGGAAGTGTACGTGCTGACAAAAGAGGAAGGCGGGCGCCACACGCCATTCTTCAACGGCTACAGGCCGCAGTTTTACTTCAGGACAACAGACGTTACAGGGGTAGTGGACCTGGACGAGGGTGTTGAGATGGTGATGCCGGGCGACAATGTGTCGCTGTCAGTTGAGCTAATCACGCCGATAGCCATCGAAAAAGAGCTTCGCTTTGCCATCAGGGAAGGCGGAAGGACGGTTGGCGCCGGCGTTGTCACTGAGGTTGTTGAGTAGAAGCCCAGCTTAGCCAATAGATACAAAAGGCTCAGAGCAATCCAATGCTATTCTGTTAAGCCAAACAAAAAGAAGCAGAGCATTGATGGCTCTTGCGCTAAATAGTGCAAACCGCCGATTAGAACAGGCAAAATGCCATTTGCCTGTTCTTTTTTCATTTAAAGCAAAAATAGCGCTTAGAGCGCAATTCCATCTGCAGGCAGCTGCACTCGACGCACGATCGGGCGCTTCAGGACACCCCATCCACAACAGGCAAACAAACCTTCATGTGTAGGCCTTCAAAAGCAACTGCACGAACCCGGAGTTCGAAAATGGGCGTTGCTGGCGTTTTGTGGCGCATTCAACGCTCTGGGCAAAGGCCCTCATGCAGACAGCCCGCCCGCGCTTGGGCTGGCGCAGTGCGACAGGCTCTTTGAGCTGGAGGGCATGAGCGTTGAATCATGCCATAGGCTCTGCAAGCGCTTTTTTATTATGAACGAAGCAATGCAGCTCTAATGGTTTCCCATTTTGGCCGCTTACAATGGAAAGAATATAAAACCTTAATGGCTGTGGTTTGGCAATATCTGCAAAGTGCTATTTGATAGGGGATAACAGCAGCGCTGTCTCGAATTAATACTTATATAAGGCACTTCATAGGAGAAAAGAGATGGCAGAGCATAAAACAGTAATACTCAACAAAGCATACCTGCAAGCCGGCATTAAAAATATCCAGAGCCATATCGAGCGAAACAGCCAAGCTTACACAAATTCAGGGATAATGCCTTCGCGCAGCGAAATGAACGTCCACTTCAAAGCGCCTGAGTCAAGCTACAGTGAATACATTAGCCAATTGCTCGATAAGGGCGAGCTCTCAAAATACGGCCTGAAAAGAACATCATACATTATGGATGAGTTCGTGATGGACGTTAACAGCCTTTACTTTGAAGAAAGAGGCGGGTATGGCTATGCCAAGCGCTTTTATGAGGAAGGGTATAAATACGCCATTAAAGAGGCAGGCGATGAGAAATGGATTATATCAGCCGTTATGCACGCGGATGAAATCCATAAAAACCTTAGCATTGAGCTTGGCAAGTCGGTATTTCACTACCACATGCATGTTGCATACATACCAGCTGTTTATTCTGAAATAAAATACCCGATTAACTATAAGGATCAATCGCTTGCCGGCCAGGTTAAAGAGAGCGCTTATAGAATAAGCCATTCCCAAAAATGGCCCAGCAGATATGAGACGCTTGAAAATGGCGCCAGGGAAAAGATCTCAGAATACGCAAGGCTGCAGGATCGCTACTTTGAGCACATGAGCGGGGCTGGTTTTGAAGGCTTTGAAAGGGGGGAGAGGGGATCAAGCCAAAAGCATTTGTCAACGCTTGAATTTAAAACGATGAAAGAGAGGGAGCTGCTAAACAGCCTTGAATTGAAAAGAGAAGAGCTAACCAGGAGTGTCGCGAAAATTGAAAAGGATTTATACCATGCACAAAGCATTCTGGAGAGCGTAGAGCATGCTGAGGCGTCGCTGTCAGAGCTTAAAAGCTTTGGCAAGCAGAATATTTTCGGAAACATTGTCATATCGCCCGAAGACTGGAACAAGGCGCAAGAAATCCTCATGAGCTCAAGCGCTCTTGAGCTTGCTGCCGATTCTCTTGCCGAGAAGCTTGCAGAGACCACCCGGCAAAGGGATGAGCTGAGCCATGAGATCGGCTTGCTCAGCAAAGAGCATGAAAAGCTTCGCGAGGAAACACTAGGCTACCGCCAGGCCGCCTCACATGACAGCCAGGAAATAGGCAGGGCAATAGACAAAATTCTTGAGCAAGCCGAACAAAGGCGTGAAGATCGCCAGCGCAGCCTGAACAAAGGCGAACACGAAAGAACCAGGTAAAAATATTGGCTATCTGCGGGTGGCAATATGCACATCGGCCAAATACTATATACAAAAAAGTAGAAAGGCCGAAAAAAAATGCCAAACTTGCTATCTTACCTTAGTGTATACAAAAACGCTCCTCTTGCAGAATACCCTTTTGGAGAGGCTGATGCGCTGGTCTTTGCTGCAGCGGCATATATCCCGTTTGGCGGCATTGTTGGCGAAAGCTTCTCGTTTAATGCCCCACTTGGCGAAGCGTTTGAAAAAGCGTCCAGGATTGCCAGCATCAGCAGGAATGCAAGATCGCTATGCATTGCCCTCTCAGAGTCAAGCCGATATAGCGGTTGCCTGCTTGGAGCGTACCTTGAAAGGGTTTCAGATGAAGCTATTGAGCAATTTGCCGCTGTTTCAGCCCTTTTGCCTGATGGCAGGGTTATTGCAGCATTTCGCGGAACTGAGCCAACGCTCAGAGGCTGGCAGGAAGATTTCAATATGGGCTTCATGCATGAGATACCCTCCCAGGCCCAGGCAGTAAAGTATCTTGGCAGCCTTGCAGAAATTGCGCCCGGCAGCATTATCCCCCTTGGGCACTCCAAGGGCGGGAACTTGGCAGTATATGCTGCAAGCTTTTGCAGCAGCGAAGCAAAGGGCAGGCTCAGCGCTATTTACAGCTTTGATGGCCCTGGCTTTCTTGATGAGACAATTAATGATCCGAATTACATAGCCATATCAAAAAAAATACTCACATATATACCCCAGTCATCAGTAATAGGGCTGCTGCTTGGGCATAAAGAGTATTTTATTATTGTGAAAAGCGATTCCGGGGCATTGTTTGCCCATGATGTCTTTACATGGCAGATAACAGGCTCCCAAATATCGAGGCTGTCGCAAGTGAACGAAAGCAGCGCCTTTTTGAATATGGCGCTTAAGCGCTGGATTTCTGAAATGGGCTACCAACAGCGCCAGCAAATGGTGGGGACCCTGTTTGGGCTGCTTGAAAAAGCTTCAGTGCATACAGCTGCAGATTTTGCTGGCGGGTGGCCATTTAACATGCTGCCTTTATACAGCGCTGAAAAAGGCATCGATCCGAAAGTGCTGCACCTGGCTACAGAAATACTGCATATGCTGCGCAAAAACAGCACATGAGCAAAGCGCAGTCCGCCTGGCCTAAGCTTGTCGGGGCCAGGCGGCTGCTTGCTGCGCAAAAGGGCGATCATGCGTGCCGCTTTGCGCTTATCAGCCCGGCTTGGCATAGCCAGGCTGCATATTGGCTAGCTGCCCTGCATTGCGGCATCGCTATAGAATAAATGGTAGGCAAAAGCATCGAGCAGCGCTTTGAACGATGCGTCGATAATGTCTGTTGAAACGCCAACAGTTGAATATGCCTTCTTGGTTATATTGTCTGAGCTTTGCATAGCAACCCTGACCTTTGCCCCTGTGGCTGCTTTGGGGTCAATAACCCGAACCCTGTAGTCTGTTAGCGACAGGCTGTTTAAGGCCGGGTAAAAAGATTCAAGCGCCCGGCGCAGTGCCATGTCAAGGGCATTAACAGGCCCGTTTCCTTCAGCAGCTGCAATTTCAGCGCTATTGCCAACCCGGACTTTAACAATAGCGCTTGCTATATTGCTTTTTGATCCGATGCTCTTCTCCCCCATGACTCTATACAGCTCAACTTCATACGGCAAGCTGAAAAGGCCGAATGTTTGGAGCACAAGCAGCTCAAGTGAGGCTTGTGCCCCTTCATACTGGTAGCCGCCATATTCCTTTTTCTTTAAAGTTTCTAAAAATAAGGCCACCCTCTCATCATCCTTTTCGACATGCCCAAGATGCCTTGAAAGAACCTCCAGGACTGCGCCCCTGCCTGATACTTCGCTTAAGAGCACCTTGGTTTTATTGCCAACCGCCAGGGGATCTATGTGCTCATATGCATGCTCAAGCTTTTGCATGCCATCAATGTGCATGCCTCCCTTATGGGCAAAAGCGTTCACTCCAACAAAAGGCATGCTTTCCGGCAAAGGCAATTCTGATGCTGTGGCTATTGCATGCGCAGTGATCGTAAGCTTTTGCAGATCAATATGATCCCCCAGCAGCCCGAATTCGTCAGCCAGGACTGGCAGCACGACAGCAAGGCTTGCGTTTCCGCACCTTTCCCCGTAGCCGTTAAATGTCCCCTGCACATGAGTGCACCCGGCTTGCACCGCTGCTATGCTATTGGCTACAGCCATGCCCCTGTCATCATGGCAGTGTATGCCAATCTTCCCCGGATGCGCATTGCATGCATCCTTGGACGCTTCATAAACAAAGCTTGGCAGCGAAGCCCCATTTGTATCGCACAAAACCGCCATATCGCAGCCTGCGCTGAGAGCAGCGCTGAGAGTGTGCATTGCATAAAGCCTGTCTTCCTTGTATGCATCGAAAAAGTGCTCTGCATCATAATAAACAGCCATGCCTTTTGATTTAAGGAATTCGACAGTCGAGTACACCATATCAAGGTTTTCCTGGCCGCTTGCCTTCAAGATCGCCTCAGCCTGCACCTGAGATGACTTGCCAACAATTACAGCCACTTGGGCATGTGAGCCCAGCAAAGCTTGAATGTTCTCATCCTCTGACGGTTTTATCCCCTTTTTGGCTGTCTGCCCAAAAGCGGCAACCCTCGCATGCTTAAGGCGGGTTTCGCTTAGGAGCCTGAAGAGCTCTTTGTCTCTGGGGTTGGAATATGGATTGCCGCACTCAATAATGTCTATGCCAAAACTGTCGAGCAATGATATAATTTCCAGCTTGTCAGCTGTGCTGAATGATATGCTAAATGACTGCGCTCCATCCCTAAGTGTGGTATCTAATGTTTCTACAGGCATTTTGCCTCCATATCCTAATTATTTGACATCATGCTTCGCAGTTCGGCTTTTTTTATCTTGCCGCTGATCGTCTTCGGAAGCTCCTCAAGGAATTCGACCCGCCTGGGGTACTTATAAGGCGCGGTATGCGTTTTTACATAGTTTTGAATTTCAGCCTTGAGGTTTTCGCTGGCTTCGTTTCCTTTGGCAAGGACGATAACAGCAGTGACCAAGTGGCCGCGAAGCTCGTCAGGAAGCCCGATAACCGCGCACTCCAGCACAAATGGCATTTCCATGATCACGCTTTCCACCTCGAATGGGCTGATTCTGTAGCCTGAAGACTTAATGAGATCGTCAGTGCGCCCTACAAAGCAGTAGTATCCGTCCTCATCTTTCCATGCAGTGTCGCCGGTATGGTACAAGCCATCATGCATGCATGCCTTTGTAGCCGCCTCATCGCCGACATATCCCAAAAACAGGCCATATGGCTTGCCTAGCGATATATCAATAACAATTTCGCCTGTTTCGCCGGGGGCGACGTCTTTGCCTTCGCTGTCAACAAGCCTTAGGCGGTACTGAGGGTTAGGCCTGCCCATAAAACCGGGTTTTGGCACATCGCCAACCATGTTGGCAAGGCTTAGTGTTGTCTCTGTTTGCCCGAAGCCTTCCATTATCGACAGCCCTGTGTATTCTTTGAATTTATTGAACACTTCAGGGTTTAGCGCCTCTCCGGCAGTGCATGCGTACTCAAGGCTGCTAAGATCGTATGCCGCCAGATCTTCTTTGATAAAAAACCTGTACATTGTTGGCGGGGCGCAGAAGGTTGTTATCTTGTATTTCGCAATAAGGCTGAGTATTGTCGGCGCGTCAAAGCGATCAAAGTCATATGTGAAAACGGCGGATTCGCTCAGCCATTGGCCGTACAGCTTGCCCCATACTGACTTGCCCCACCCTGTGTCTGATATCGTAAAGTGAAGGCCATTCGGGTTAGTGTTGTGCCAATGCCTTCCGGTAAAAATATGGCCAAGCGAATAGGTATGGGCATGGCTGGCGAGGCGGGGGTAGCCTGTTGTCCCTGAAGTAAAGTACATTAGCATTGGCTCGTCTTTATGGGTTGCAGCCTGGCCTGTTGGCCTTGGAAAGCTTGCGCTGAATTGCTGCACTTCCCCAAAATAGTCATGCCAGCCTTCTTTTTTGGCTCCGACGAGCACCTTTATGGCCACACTCGGCGAATCTTTAAAGGCCTTTTCGCATTCGCTGCTTACGATGCCATCAGAGGTGCACACTACTGCTTTAATATTGGCTTTGCCGAAGCGGTATGCTATATCATGCTCAAGCAGCTGGTTTGTTGCAGGGACAGCAACAGCGCCTATTCTGTGCAGCGCTACAATGCAGTGCCAGAATGTATAGTGCCTCTTTAGTATCAGCATGACTGTATCGCCTTTTTTTATCCCAAGCGAGCAAAAATAATTTGCAGTGCGCATAGACTCATCCCGAATGTCAGCAAAGCTGAGCATCTTTTCCTCAGACAAGTCGCCGCTAACCCAAGCCATGGCAAGCTTGCCGGGATCTTTTGCTGCAATTTGATCAACGCAGTCATATGCGAAATTGTAGCCATCTTCGGCATTGAAGCCCAAATAGCTGAGCTTGCCTGTTTCATCGTATTCTTCTATTGCGAATTTTTTATAAAGCAAATCCATTCTTTGTTACCTCTCTTGGCTTTCGCTTTGATCGCGCTTCATCACTATTGCCAGAAATGTGCAGTCAGCGCCGCCAGTGGCAACCATGCCATGGCCGCGCGCAGAGTCATAGTAAATGCAGTCGCCGGCGTAAAGCGTTTCAATCTTGCCTTCAAGGCTGACTTTGAGCGATCCGGACAGAATGTAGTCCATTTCCTGCCCTTCATGGTATGAGAGGGCAATGCTGGCTTGCTGCTCCTCTTCGCTGTATGGCGCGGTAACGATAAAAGGCTCAGCGATTTTGTTGCGGAATGTATAGGCTATGTGCTTATACACAAGCCCGCTTCTCCTTTTGACGTCAAGGCCCATTCCAGCCCTCACTATTGAATAGAACGAAAGCTTTGGGCTCTCTCCGGTTACGAGCTCCATCAAGTCGATTCCAAAGCGCTCAGCGCATAAATACAGGAAAGTAAACGAAAAGTCTGTTTGCCCTGTTTCCGCCAGGCTGTAGAACTCCTCGCTGGTTCCTGTCGCCTCTGCCATTTGGCCAATGCTCAGTTCATAAAGCTCCCTTAAGCCTCTAAGCCGCTCAGCGACCTTCTCAACGCTATAATCCATAAAAACTCCTTTCAATACGCCGCGAAGAGCATATAAAACACAAAAACCGCCTCATAATGAGGCGGCATATTTACCGCGGTACCACTCATCTTGCCGGCTTTGCACCAGCCACTCAGCCGTATCTATCAATACGCGCCCATATAACGGTGGGGTTCCGCTGCCGCTTACTTAATTTTCAGCACAGTGCTCAGAAGGGATATTTATAGCCAAGCTTCATTGCTGCCTTTGCACCAGCCGGCAGCTCTCTAAAATGTGCTATAGCTGTTTTTTGTCTTCATCGACGCATTTAAGCGAGTATAACCCTATAGCCCCTGTGCTGTCAATACCTTTTTGCAGGAAAAAGCCCATTTGTTCATGCAATTTTTTTTGGGCTTTAAATTGTCCATTCTTCATGCACTATAGCCACAAGGTACAGATCTCCCTCATACGGGCTGAAAACAATGCGAAGCGATGCCCATTCGAATTCGCCGTACTGCTCGCCTTCGGGGAAATGAAACTCAACAAACTCAGCTCCATTGCCAAACACGAAAAGGTTATCCTGCACTGTGCTTCGAATTATCCTGCCTATAGAAATCTGTGGCGCATGCCTGAAATCATGGCTCATTATAAAGCGATCGAAATATTCTTCAAATGTATATTCTATGGGCAAGCCTGATCCGTCAAATTGGCCCCAAACCCGCACGCTCTCATCATAGCCTATTGCTTTGACATCGCCAATGCCAAGGCGCACAGCATCCTCCTGCACATAGCCATACGGCACAAATGCCAGTCCCTGAGTGGGGTGAACGGATCCTCCGAGTGCGCCCCAATCTCCGGTTGCCAGAATTTCCAGCGTTTCAGAAGCCAGCTCAAGCAAATATTCTTCCGAAACAGTGAGCTCGGTGCCATCAATGCCTGTAACCAAAGGCTCGGCCGTCTTATCGCTCTGAGTTTTTTCCGCAGCGTTCTCGCTCTCGCTGCCTTTGCTGCCCCCGGTTTCTGTATTGCCGGTGTTACCCGCATTGCCTGTGCAAGACGCAGCCAGCAATGCAGCCATCAGCAGCATTATTGCCAATTTTGCCTTTTTCATTATATTCTCCCTCTTGCTCTGTTTTCAGAGCTGCCATATTCACCATTATATAACATTGGCAGGCAGGCTTGCTATAGGCTGCAGCCGGCAATGCCATTTAGGCGCAATAGCGATTTATAAGCCCTATGGTATAATCATTTGGGAGGGCAAGCATATGCAAGAAGATTTCTCTGAAGCCTGGGAACGCCTGATGAAAAAGCAAAAGGAGTTTATGATAGCAGCCAAAGACTATCGCGAAAGCTCTACATTGCGCGACCAAAAAAGGGACATTATGATATCTCTGGACGACAGCCTCGGGGCAATGTCAACTATCCGCCTTATCAAGGACGGCTATATTTCAATAGACGAGCAGCCAAGCGTATGGTACCGCCTGATAGCCCTGGTATTTGAAACCGATCCCTCTATAGCCTCATGGATTGTGGAAGTGCTTTCAGCCCTTCCGGAAGGGCAGAAAGCAGAGCTGAGGCAGGATGCCTTCAGGCTTGTGAGCTATTACTCGGATTCAACCCAAAATGAGCTGGGAATGCTTATCTCGCTTAAGCTTCTTATCAGCATCGGCTGTGAAGAAGAGGAAATAAATGAATATTTGGCTAAGTATGCTGCATTGCTTAATCTCTAGATATGAAGCTGCCAGCTCGATAGCGTGCGACAAATTAACCAAGATTAATACAATATTTGCTATCAATATTGGCTCTAATATTGTAAAATCGTGTCATAAATATGAATTCAATATCGTCGCCCAATTGGAAATATGTCGATTGCCCAACTATGTGTTGACGCAATAACTACGAAAATTCGCCCAGTTGCTCCACGTTATCGCTTTTTGCGCAATTTACACTGCATTTTTCCAGCAATCTGCAATTAAACGCGCCTTAACTTGACAATTTAAGCCCTTCATTCCTCGGTAGCTCTAAATTCTGCATGTATCTACATAAAACTGCTTATAATGATAGCCAACTGATATTTTTACGAAACTTTAATAAAACAAAGCGAAGTGTATGCAAGCCGCTTGTTTTAAAGCTAAGCATGATTCATAAGATTTGGCTCGCTCTGAGCAAAATTGCAGCTTAAGAATCCAAAAAAAAGCCAAAAACGCTTTCATTTCGTGCATTTGTACTAATCAATAGCCCAAAATTACAGTAAATGGAATAAGTAAGCGGCAATCAGCATAATTAATACGCCCTCACCATAACTGATTGCGCAAATTATTCCTTACTGTATATCAATATTTGTTCAAATTGGGCATTCTTTTAAAAACAATCAGGATATTGCGGCATCAGCATATTATTCGAATAATTTTGGAATAATAGAAAGGATTTACTTGATCTATGATGGCGGCAAGTGGTATCATGTGATTACCAAATGGGAGCAGGTGGAAATAGATCCATGGGTTCCAATTTATATAGACACACTTTAGACGATAAAGCACGGCTTATGGTGCCAATATCATTTCGATCAATGGTTGGAGACTCAATTGCTCTCACCAAAGGCATCAGGGAAAAATGCCTCTTTTTGTTCTCAATATCTGAATGGGAGAAGATAAAAGAGTCTATAAAGTCATCAGCGAAGCTAACAGACCCCAATGCCAGGCGCTTCGAGCGGCATCTTGTAGGCAGCTCTTTTGAAGGAACCCTGGACAAGCAGGGAAGGATAGTGCTGCCAAACGAGCTTCGCGAGTATGCGAATATAACTAAGGATGTAGTGATAACAGCATTGACATCAAGAATAGAAATCTGGGATTCAGCCAGCTGGGATGAAGAAATGAGCTTCTTTGATCCTGATGCAGGCGTGACGATTGACATATGATTCTTAGCCATGAGAGCGTGCTGCTAAGCGAAACAATAGAAATGCTCGCAATTAAGGAAAGCGGCGCCTACCTCGACATGACCGTTGGCGGCTTTGGCCACGGCAGAGAGATCTGCTCAAGGCTGTCAAAAGACGGAGTGTATATAGGCCTTGATCTTGACTCCGAAGCAATACAGCGCGCAAGAGAAGAGCTGGAGGGCTTTGAGTGCCGCTATGTTATAGAGCAGTCCCATTACAAGCGCTTTGCGGAAATCCTCGCCTGGAACGGCATCAATAAACTAGATGGCGCGACGATGGATCTAGGGGTGTCTTCCTTTCAGCTTGATGACAGCAGGCGAGGCTTTTCCTTTTTAAGGCAGTCGCCACTTGACATGCGCATGGACCAATCATCGCCCTTATGCGCAAGCGATGTGGTAAACAGCTATACACAAGAGAAGCTGGCAAGCATTATTTCTGAATATGGCGAGGAGCGCTTTGCAGGCCGTGTCGCGGGAGCGATAGCAAAAAGCAGGGCAGTTGCGCCAATACAGACAACCACTGAGCTTGCCGAGATAATCCAAAAGGCAATACCGAAAAAATTCCATGTAAAAGGCCGCCACCCGGCTACAAAAACATTTATGGCCATAAGAATAGAAGTGAATGATGAGCTCAGGCCAATAAACTCCACTGTCCTTGAGGCTATTGACTGGCTGGCCCCGCAAGGAAGGCTTGCGGCGATATCCTTTCATTCACTGGAGGACAGGCAGGTCAAGGCAGCCATAGCTGAGAAAGCCAAAGGCTGCATATGCCCGAAAGAGTTTCCCATATGCACATGCAACCAAAAGCCACAAGCAAAGACACTGACGAAAAAGCCCATCGTGCCTTCAGAGGAAGAGACGAACAGAAATCCGCGCTCCCGAAGCGCCAAGCTGCGGGTGTGCGAGAAACTATGAAGCATATAGCATTTGTGCTTTTCATAAATTTAGGAGGTAAGGCATGCGAGCCATTAACCAAGCAGTCGGCACCAAATTTCAAACTAAGGCCAAATTGCCCCCATTGATATCAAGCACTGGCATTGCAATAATTGCATGCCTGTTTTTGGCGCTGTCTGCTGGCTTGGTAGTACAGAGAAACGCCATTAACAACCTTGATTCAAGAATACTCGGCCTTGAGGGCCAAATTGGCGATATAAGAAGGAAAAACGACGATTTAAAAGGCGCCTTAATGAAGGCAGGGGATCTCGAAGCGGCAGAAATTTATGCCCTCTCCCAGGGCATGTCGAAAGCGACAGCGTCTGATAGGGTTGCAGTGCCGTTTGAGCTGCCGTTTGTTGAAGCAGAAACTGATGAGCCATCAGGCCATGGCAGCTTTCTTGAGAGCCTGCGCAGCTTTCTGAGGCGGTTTTAAACCGGAATCGATCCGGATAGGAGCGCAATGTTAACAAAGTTTCGCCAAATGTCAGTAAAGCGAATTGTTGCAGCCTTTGTCCTAATAATGTTCTTCTTTTCAATACTGGCAGTGAGGCTTGTGTACGTTCAGGTGTTCTCAGCTTCAGACCTGTCAGTAAAGCAGGAAGAGCTGATGACAAAGAAGATCAGCCTCACGGCAACAAGAGGCGACATACTGGATCGCAATAAGAACATTTTAGCCAGTGATGCTTCCTGCTCTATGATAAGCGTGTACCCTAACGACATTGTTTCGGGAAATGATGCAAACGTTTCTACATACCTTGCCAGCGAGCTTGGGATATCTTACGATTCTGTATACAATAAAGTCTCTAACAAAAAAATGAATAACCTTGTTATAAAAAGAGGGGTAGACAACGCAACGGCGCTGAGAATCCGCCAAGCCCACATCCCCGGAGTTGTAATAACAGAAGACAAAAAGCGCTACTACACCGACTCTTCTTCAGCCCAGTTTATCCTTGGCTTTGTCGGAGTCGAGCATACGGGAAGGTACGGCATTGAGGCAATATACGAAAGCGCGCTAAGGGGAACAGACGGCTCCCAAACATTTTTGACTGACTCTACCGGCCGCAAGATCGAGTCCGGCCAGTCCAGCCAGCCCAAAAGAGTTGAGAGCATACCGGGCGATTCGCTGATTTTAAGCATAGACCGCAACATACAGTACTTCACTGAGAAAGCAGTTTACGAAGCCTGGCTGAGAAACGGGCCCAAGCGGGTGATCGCTATAGTGAGCGATCCCAATACAGGCGAGCTGCTTGCTATGGCGGCATACCCGGCTTTTGATCTCGAGAGCGCATGGGATCTGGACAGCGACTTTCAAAAGTCTTTCAGCAGCGAGCTTGACGGAATGAGCCTGTCAGAACAGCAGCTTCAAATGTGGAAAAACCCGTTCACGTCGCTTTTATATGAGCCGGGCTCTACATTTAAAATGTTCACAGTGTCTTCAGCGCTTGAAGCCGGCTCAGTTAACATGAACTCTTCGTTTTACTGCCCCGGCTCATATAGAGTGGACTCAATTACATATAAATGCCATATATTCCCCAGAGGGCATGGCTCAGAGAGGCTTACTGACACGGTTGTAAACTCATGCAACCCGGCAATGATCCAGATAGCGACGAGGATGGGGCCGGAGACTTTTTATAAGTACATAAAGGATTATGGCTTTGGCTCAAAGACTGGCGTTTCGCTGGACGGGGAGGAAGTTGGCATACTCTATGAGCGCACCAAGCCGGTAGATTTTGTGACTCTGGGGTTCGGGCAGGGCATAGCCGTTACCCCAATCCAGATGATAATGGCCGCCAATGCAGTAATAAACGGCGGCAAGCTTTACGAGCCGATACTCGTTGATACAATAGTAAACTCCGGCACAAAGCAGGCTGTCGAAAAGAACAAGCCCACTGTTGCCAAGCAGGTAATAAGCGCTTCAACCTCAGAGCAAATGCGCGAGATCCTCTATCAGGCAGCAAGCAATTCAAGCGGCATGGCTCCGTACAACAAGGAGAAGGGCCTGAAAATAGGCGGGAAAACAGGCACGGCCCAAAAGGTCATAAACGGAGCATACTCGCATAGCGCTGTTGTAGCCAACTTTTACGGATTTGCGCCGTATGATGATCCAAAGTATTCTGTCCTGGTCCTCGTAGACGAGCCAACCGGCTCATATACAATGGGCTCCACAGCCGCAGCGCCTATTGCGGGCCAGATACTGGAGAGCATTTTGGCCGCACAGGGCGGCAATGGCGAAACAAAGCCAGCCGCAGCTGTGTCTGCATTGGTGCCTGATCTTAGGGGAAAGCCGACAGAGCAGGCTGTAGCAATACTTGATGCTATGGATATTCCATACGAATTCAGCGGCGGCGCAGCAGATGCCTATAGCATTGTGATGAGCCAGACTAATATAAATGAGCCATATTCTGAGGGAATGGTTATTTATATGAGTGTTTCAGATTCGGTTGGAAATTCAGTCGGATTGCCAAGCCTTAGAGGCATGACAGTATCACAGGCAAATGCTGTTTTAACGTCAATTGGCCTTCAGCTAAAGGCAGAAGGCGGCGGAATAGCGGTTTCGCAGTCGGATCCGGCCGGCACGGTCCTTGAAAAAGGCTCGGTAGTTACGGTCGTATTCAATTATGTCGAGTAGCAGGCGAAAGCGCCTTGTGTGATATAATAAGCCCAGTAAAGTATAGGCTACAAAAAATAAGGCAGGGTTTATGAAAGCAAAGCACGCACAAGAAATTGCCGATGCCATAGGCGGCACAATAGTTAAGGGAAGCCCGGAAACGGCAGCGCACAGTGTTTGCGTTGACTCAAGGAGCGCTGAAGCCGGCAGCATTTTTTTCGCCCTGAAAGGCGAATTTACCGACGGGCATCTGTATATCAGCAATGCATATGAAGCAGGTTCAGCGATCGCAATAGTGCAAAGGCCTGATGAGAGCTCTGAAATATGCCAAATACAGGTGCCGGACACATACAAAGCGCTTCAGGATCTGGCAAGAGCGCATTACAGGCAATTTAGCATACCGGCAATCGCTGTTACAGGCTCAAGCGGCAAAACAACAACCAAGGATCTGCTGGCATCGCTGCTTAGCCAAAAGTATATAACGATGAAAACGCCTGGCAACCTCAATTCCCAAACGGGAGTGCCGCTGTCAATATTTCAGATGGAAAGCAGCGACGAAATAGCAGTATTCGAAGTCAGCATGTCCAATACAGGGGAAATACTGCCTAACGTTGAAATACTGCGACCTGATACAGTGATAATAACTAATATTGGCGTAGCGCACATAGAATTCCTTGGAACAAGGGAGAATATATTTAAGGCAAAGAAGGAATCTCTTGCGTACCTGGAGCCTGAAGGCCTGGCTATAGTCAACGGCGAGGATGATTTCCTGGGAAATATGTCGCTTGAGGCCGGAAAACTGTGCAAAGTCGGCATAGACAGCGGCGATTTTACAGCTTATGAAATACGAATGGGGCCGCAAGGATCAGAATTCAGCATAAATATAGGCGGAAAAGAAGAGCGGTTTTGCTTCGGCCTTGCAGGCAGGCATTTCATAATCGACTGCCTGCTGGCAATAAGGGCAGCGCTTCATTACGGCCTGAGCGCTGATCAGATAAGGGCCGGCCTTGACAGCTTTGAGCCGTCAGACAAGCGAATGCAGTCAGAGCAGATCGCAGGCATTTGCCTGATAAACGATACTTACAATGCGAACCCTGCATCTATGAAAGCTTCGATAGACTCCCTGATGCTTACGGCAGGCGGGAGCATATCGGTTGCAGTGCTGGGGGATATGTATGAGCTGGGCAAAGATCAATATGAAATGACAAAGGAAGTGGGAGCCTATTGCGCAAATGCAGGCCTTGCCGTTTTAATAGCCGCAGGCGAGAGCGCAGGCGCCTTTATCGAAGGCTACCGGAATGCGGGAGGCAAAGGCGCAGCGTATTCTTTAGACAGCTATGCTGAAATTGCCGAGAAGGCTGTAGGCGCGGCAAGCGGCGGTGGAGCAATCCTGTTTAAGGCTTCGAGGGGAATGGGGTTTGAAGAGATCTATAATATAGCTTCAGAAAGGCTGCACAATGAATAAAGCAATTTTAACTACGCTTTTTTCCTTTACTTTCGTAGTTGCAGGCATACCGCCTGCAATTGAGGTATTGAGCAAGCTCAAGGTTGGCCAGCCAATCAGGCTGCTGGGCCCGTCAACGCACCTGGACAAAGCGGGAACGCCTACAATGGGGGGCATAGTGCTAATTCTGGCAATCAGCATTTCCTGCCTTATCTCCTCAAAAGGCGCTGACTCAAGCCTTTTGTTCGCAGTGCTGGTAACCGCTGTGTTTGGCCTTATAGGGTTTTTAGATGATTATGTGAAAATTGTCCAAAAATCCGCCATACCAAACTCAAGGGGCGTTACAGCCTCATCGCTTGGCATGACAGCGCCGCACAAGCTTGTGCTGCAAGTTGCAGTAGCCCTGGCGCTTGCTGTTTTTGCAGCATACCACCCGGATATCGGCAAGGCAATCGCAATTCCCTTTCTAAACATTCACTTTGACCTTGGGCCGCTATTCATACCGTTTACGATCATCGTTGTTGTTGCTGTTGTAAATGCAGTTAACTTCACTGACGGCCTTGACGGGCTCGCAAGCGGGGTGACGCTTATAGTGTTTATGTTCTTCCTGCTGTACGCCCTCTCAGACGGCAAGCCTTCAATGGGAACTTTTGGGGCGTCAGTTATCGGCGCATGCATGGGGTTTTTAGTCTACAACTTTAACCCGGCAAAGATAATTATGGGCGATACCGGATCAATGGCTCTTGGGGGCGCAGTTTCGGCAATATCTATCTTGACAAGAACAGAGCTTTTTATCCTAATCGCTGGCATGCTATATGCAATAGAGCTGCTAAGCGTCGCTATACAGGTTAGCTATTTTAAAATAAGCGGTGGAAAAAGAGTTTTTAAGATGGCGCCTATTCACCACCATTTCGAGATACTGGGATGGAAGGAAACGAGAATAGTCATCGTCTTTTGGATTTTTACAGCTGTATGCGTACTTATATCTATGCTGTCAATAAATATTAATTTTTAGGTGAAGATCTATGCTTAATTATTCCAACTACCTTGTGCTGGGGGCGGCGCGCAGCGGAATCGCTGTAGCAAAGCTGCTCTCGGAGCGCAATAAGTCCGTGAGGGTATTCGACCTCAAACCGCTAAGCGAGCTGCAAAAGGACGGCTTTGGCGTTGAAACGCTTGAGAGCATGCCGGGCGTTGAGTGCTGCTTTGGGCAAAACCCCGAAGAAGCCGATATTAGGGCTGCTGATCTTATCATAGCAAGCCCCGGAATACCGCCAAGCATTCCGCCGTTCGTATACGCCCGGTCTATCGGAAAGGGCGTTGTATCGGAAATAGAGCTTGCATGCAGCATCTTTAAAGGCAAATACATAGCAGTAACGGGCACAAACGGCAAGACAACAACAACCTCGCTGCTGGCTCTGCTGCTTGTAAGCGCCGGGTTTGAATCCTATGCCGCCGGCAATATCGGCGATGCGTTTATCAATTATGCCGATTATCCTGACAGCTGCATTCTCTCGCTTGAAATAAGCAGCTTTCAGCTTGATGAAACGAGCAACTTTGAGCCTGACGCAGCAATAATCACAAACATTACGCCTGACCACCTTGATCGCCACATCACTATGGAAAACTACATAAACGCAAAAGCAAAGTCTTACAGAAACATGAAGCCGGGCGGCTTGCTGATTGCAAACATGGATGATGGCAATGTTGCCCTTGCCCTGCAAGGCGCAGAGTGCGAAATTGCCTATTTTTCAACCAAACAGCAGCAAGGCGCAAGCGCCTGGATGCAGGGCGGCGAAATATGGCTGATGCACAAAGGGCAGAAAGCCTTTCTCGCGCACGAGGGCGAGCTGAAGATCATTGGCCGGCACAACTGCGCCAACGCTATGTGCGCGGCTCTGGCAGCGCTGCATATGGGCGCAAGCCTGGAATCTGTAAGGCAGGGCCTGCTGGCATTTGAGCCAGTCGAGCACAGGCTGGAGTTTGTGCTCGAGGCTGCAGGGGTCAAATACATAAACGATTCAAAAGGCACGAATACAGATGCAACCATTATCGCGCTTGCCTCAGTCAATGCCCCGCTCATACCTATTTTGGGCGGCTACGACAAGCACAGCGAGTTTGATGAGCTTGCACCGCTGCTTAAAGAAAAAACGCGCCATGCTGTTGTTCTTGGAGAGACAAAAGAAAAGTTTGCCGCATTGCTCTCATCAGAGGGCATACCATTTACAATTGCAGAAACTTTTGAAGATGCAGTGCTGCTCTCAAGCCAGTTAGCCCAGCCGGGAGACACTGTGCTGCTCTCGCCGGCGTGCGCAAGCTGGGATATGTTCGACAATTATGAGACGAGAGGCAGATTATTTAAGCAAATAGTGCATAATCTATAAAAGAGTTTGCGCGAGCGAATTTTAGCAAAGGGGGGAACGATGCTATGAGGCCCAAAACGGCAAAGATCGAGCTAAGAAGAAGGCAGCCAATTGCCGCAGAGCCCAGCCTGCTGAGCGAAGCAATGCAGATTGTCAGGGAAATGCCGCAGCAGGCGAAGAAGCCTATGGACAAAACAATAGTGTTTCTCCTATTTGTTCTCACGAGCTTTGGCATACTGATGATTTGGTCTGCAAGCATGTATAATGCAAAGCTCTCAGGCAATGAATTTTACTATGTCAAAAAGCAGCTTCAGGTTGCAATTATCGGCTTTGCCGGCATGTACTTTATGTCGCTTGCCAACTATACGAGGCTGAGGAGGTTTGCTGCGCCGCTTCTGTATGTGTGCATTGGCCTTTTGGTCTTGGTATTGATGATAGGCACTGACAGAAACGGGGCTGTAAGGTGGCTTACCATATTCGGGGTGGCGCTGCAGCCAGCCGAGCCGGCCAAGCTTGCAGTGATCCTGTTTGTCTCCTCAATGATTGAAAGGCACATGGACCAGCTGAGCAAGTTTTCAGGGTTTATGTATGTGCTAGCTTTTACCGGGTTTATCGCTGTGCTTATATACCTGCAGCCGGCGCTGTCAACAGCGGTTATCGTTGCAGGCCTTATAATAGGCATGTATTTTATAGCAGGCGGGAACCTGTTTTATATTGTAGCGCTTGCAGGCATTGCCATAGGGGCAGTAGCCTCGTTTATAATGTCAAGCCCCTGGAGGATGCAGCGCATCTTCGCTTTTCAGGACCCGTGGAGCGACTTGACCGAAAAGGGCTGGCAGCCTGCACAGTCCCTGATGGCACTCGGCTCAGGGGGGATTTTCGGCTTGGGAATAGGCAATGGCAGGGCAAAGCTTATGTTTTTGCCGGAGCCGCAAAACGACTATATTTTCTCAGTCATCGGCGAGGAGCTTGGCCTGATTGGCTGTATGGCCGTGATAGCAATTTATTTCGTGCTTATATTCAAGCTTATTAAGATATCGCTGGCAACAGACGACATTTTTGGAAGGCTAATCACTTCAGCCCTGGGCCTTCTGATAGCCATACAGGTATTTTTAAACATCGCAGTAGTAACCAACATCGTGCCACCAACAGGCGTTATGCTCCCGCTAATCAGTGCCGGAGGATCTTCGCTGCTGACAATGCTTTTAAGCCTTGGCGTGGCGCTGAATGTATCAAGAAATACAAGAAGCAAAGGATAAGCTGTATAAATGATGGTTTTGCTTGCCGGAGGCGGCACAGGCGGACATGTTTACCCGGCGCTTGCAATAGCGAATGAGCTGAGGCATCGGCACCCGGACTGGGACATTCAATTTGCAGGGCGCCATGACTCAATAGAAGGAAAAGCTGTGCCGAAAGAGGGCTACACGCTTAATGAGCTTTATGTCAGCGGCTTTGAGCGCTACTACAGCGCTTTGAAAAAAGCAAAAGTCGCATTGAGGGCTGTCAAGTCAATGTTTGACGCCAACAGAATTATCTCAAGGCTGAAGCCAAACATCGTAATCGGCACGGGAGGCTATATATCAGGGCCTATGGTGCTTGCAGCCCATCTTAGAAGGCTGCCAACGCTAATATGCGAGCAGAATGTCATTCCGGGCTTTACTATAAAGACGCTTTCGCGCTATGCGGACACTGTGTGCCTGCCGTTTGCGGATGCCAAAGCCTATATGGCAAAGCCGGAGCGCTGCGTGCTTACAGGAAACCCTGTAAGGCGCGAATTTGGATTGTTTGACAGAAGCATAGCCCGCAAAAGCCTTAAGGTTGAAGACAATGAAAAGCTCATTGTGAGCTTTGGGGGAAGCCTGGGCGCAGCTTCAATAAACGGCGCTGTTATAGGCTCGCTGGACTACTTTGCAGACAAGCCTGTTAAGCTTATACATATAACAGGCAACAGCTCATACGAAGAGGCAATTGCCAGCCTGCCGGCCGAGTTGCCCGGCAATGTGCAAATCACTGCATATTCGGATGAGATGCCAATGCTTTTGAATGCTGCAGATCTTGTAATAAGCCGTGCAGGGGCTATGAGCGTCTCAGAGATTAATTATGTAGGAGTTGCTGCTATATATATACCATACCCTATCGCAGTGAATGACCACCAAACAAAGAACGCGCAGTATTGCGAAGCCAGCAATGCCGCGCTTATTATAAAGGACAGCGAACTGACCCCTGAAAGCCTGCAGGATGCAATTGGCGGATTTATCCAAAGCCCCGGCGCCCTCATGGCTATGGCGCAAAACTCACGAAGAATAGGCATAACAGACTCAGCTGAGCGCATATCAATCGAAGCTGAGAAGCTAATAGATTCTAAATGGGCAAAGCCCGTTAACTAAAATGCCAAAGCAGAATATTATGGTATAGATTTCTGCTTTGGAGGCGTTGATGAGCAAATATATAGTTCATGGGTGTTCTCGCTTGGATGGCGACATTACTGTCCAAGGCGCTAAGAATGCGGCACTGCCAATAATGGCGGCATGCATTCTGAACGAAGGTGAGAGCGTGCTTCACAATGTTCCTGATATTGCTGATGTGCGCACAATGGTAAAAATTCTGACATCTATCGGTTGTATTATCAAATGGGAAAAGTCTAGCCTAATTATTGATTCAAGCAATATTTCGCCAAACAATGTACCAGAAAACCTTGTAAGCCAGATGCGCTCATCAATAATGCTGCTCGGAGCTTTGATAGCAAAATTCAGATCTGTACAATTTTCGTTCCCGGGCGGGTGCGATATCGGCCTTAGGCCAATAGACATGCACATAAAAGGCTTTAGAGACCTGGGGGCTGATGTTTACGAAGATTATGGCGATATTTACGTAGATGCTGCTAACCTGAAAGCCAACAATATCAACCTGAGCTACCCAAGCGTTGGCGCAACAGAAAACCTTATGCTCGCTGCAATGTTTTCCAAAGGCGTGAGCTCAATATCAAACGCAGCAAAAGAGCCTGAAATACTGGATTTGCAGAGCTTTTTAAACGCAATGGGGGCAAGGGTGTATGGCGCAGGAACAAACACTATCTACATAGAAGGCGTTGAGAGCCTGAAAAGCTGCGAGTACGAAATTATGCCCGACAGGATTGCAGCAGGCACCCTGCTGTGCGCAGCCCATATGGCCGGCGGAAAAGTGTTTTTAAGGGATCTTCCGCTTGACATCATAAAGGCGCCATATTTTCACCTGATGGACTCGGGCATGAAAATCGAGCCGGCATTAGGCGGCATAATAGCAGAGTCAGACGGCTATATAAAAGCGCTTGACTCCCTGATAACCCAGCCTTTTCCTGGCTTTCCTACTGACTTGCAGAGCCAGTTCGGGGCAATGCTGTCAATTGCAGACGGCACGTCAATTATAAAAGAGACGGTTTTTGAAAACCGGTTTAGATATACGCTTCAGCTTGCCAGAATGGGGGCTAACATAAAAGCCGACGGCAGAATCGCAGTTGCCACAGGCGTAAAAAAGCTCCACAGCGCCCAGGTATATGCTGAAGACCTCAGAGGCGGGGCTGCGCTTGCCATTGCAGCGCTGGCAGCTGAAGGGGCAACAATTATAGAAAATGCTGAGCACATAAACAGAGGGTATGACGATTTTGAAGGCCAGCTTAAATCGCTTGGCGCAAACATTACATACGAAGAGAACTGATGGAACGAGCAAAAATAGTTAGAAAAAGGCATAAAAACAGTATATCAGCAATGCTGATTACGGCTGTGGCTGCTATCAGCCTGGCTGCTTTTGCCCGAAGCAGCCACTTTGCTGTCACGCGGCTTCAGCTTGAGGGGCTCACCAGCTATACTGAGATAACAAGGCAGGACGCATTTGCTGCCGCTGATCTGGCGCTTGGGATGAATATTTTTTCATTCAGTGCCCGTAAAGCTGAAAAGGGCATTATGTCGCAGATTCCTCAAGTAAAATCAGCCAAGGTTTCAAGGCGGCTGCCCGGCGCAGTCTCTATTAGGATTGTAGAGCGCGAGCCTTTTAGCTGCATTTACTATGAGGGCGTGTATTACCTTTGTGATGAAGACGGGTTTGTCATGTCTGCTTCCGGCGTAATAGGCCCTCCCGGCTGCATTTCAATAAGCGGGCTTAGTGATATAGCAATTTATAAAGGGACAAGCTTCCGCTTCAGCCAAAATGCCCAAACGCTTACTGTAAAGGCAGTGCTTGATTTTATAGCCAGCAACTCGCTGGCTTCAAAGATCTCAGAGATAACGCTTGAGCGCAATGAGTACTATATCTACACCAACAACAATAACTACATAAGGTTCTTCGCGCTTTCTGACTTTAGCGAGAATGAAGCGTTTGTTATACAATTTTTGACCAGTGAACTAAGAGCTAATATTATGGTAGAGCTATTTGACGGAGCAGATCCGATATACAAAATGGTTGGCATATAGGGCTGGCTTAATGAACCGGCAATTGTTCAAATCTAGATGGTAATTGTAGACATAAGATTGCTAGGAATATACAATGTATCTAAGGACTGCAAGTTTCAGGAGGAAAAATATGACTTATGAGTTAGTATCGAACAAGCCGGTTGGTACTGCAAACATTAAAGTAGTTGGAGTTGGAGGCGCTGGCAACAATGCAGTCAACCGCATGATAGAAAGCGGGCTTCAAGGCGTCAGTTTTTTTGTCGTAAATACTGACAGCCAGGCCCTGAACCTCTCTCAGGCAGAAAACAAACTGCAGATTGGCGTCCAAACAACGGGGGGATTGGGGGCAGGCGCGAATCCGGAAATAGGAGGAAAATCTGCCGAAGAAAACATTGAAGACATACAGCAGATGCTGGAAGGCGCTGATTTGGTGTTCATTACAGCCGGCATGGGAGGCGGGACAGGCACTGGCGCTTCGCATGTTATAGCAAGGGTGGCACGCGATCTTGGCCTGCTTGTGGTTGGCGTAGTGACAAGGCCCTTTAACTTTGAAGGCAAAGTTAGAAAAATAAATGCTGATCTTGGCATCCAGCTAATTCGCGAGTATGTTGACGCCCTTGTTGTAATACCCAACGACAGGCTTCTTCAAATGGCTAACCAGACTACCACATTCAATGAAGCACTAAAAATGGCAGATGAGGTTCTGCTAATGGGGGTAAAGGGCATAACAGACCTTATTGCAACCCCGGCGCTTATAAACCTGGATTTTGCTGATGTAAAGACTATCATAAGCAACGCAGGCCTTGCGCATATGGGCATGGGCATCGGATCAGGCGATGAGAAAGCTGTTTCAGCCGCTACGATAGCCATTCAAAGCCCGCTTCTCGAAACAAACATAGACGGCGCAACCAACCTTCTGATTAATATTACAGGCGGGGAGCAGCTCACATTGTTTGAAATCGAAAAAATCGCGGAAATTGTGCGCCAGGAAGCCCACCTTGAAGCTAATATCATCTTTGGCGCTTGCATAGACCCTACGCTTGAAAATGAGATAAAGGTAACAGTGCTTGCTACAGGCTTTAGCCCGGCCGGGACAAAGCAGGCAAAAGGCGCTAGCCTTGAGGAGTTTGACAGAGCAACTGACAGAAGGCAGCCTAACCATAGAGTTGACCAGCCAACTAAAAGGCAGAACCCGAATCCATGGCCTTCATTTCTAGACGACTTTTCTTAAGCCATACAGCGGGGGCGCAAATCTTGTCGGCTCCCGCTATAGTTTTTTCTGCAATCAGCTGCATTTGTTCCCAAAGCGGCTCTTTTTGCGCAACATTATTCCATTTATAGCTAATATTTCATCAAGCCGAATGAAAATTATCGGACTTGGAGCCTATCTCGTTTGCTGTATGTAGCAAAGTTTAGTAGAATAGCAATATCATAAATGAAAACAGCAATAAAGCCAGTTTTGGCTATTGCCGCTTTTTGTGGTATGCAAAAAAATGAAAATGGTATATTAGATGGCAAACTTCAGCTCCTCAGTTTACAGCGCGTCTGTAGCTGCCCTTAGAAGGCTGTACTACAAATACTCTTGCGAAGAGGCGCAAGTGCCGATATTTGTTGACGCAGCCTTGTATGAGCGCTATAATGCACTCTCAGGCGAGCGCTACCTTAAGGCTGTTGATCGGTCTGGGAATGTGCTCGTTGTTAGGCCGGATGCAACTTTTCATGTCCTAAGCAAAACTGCCGGGCTCACAGAGCCAAGCCGGATTTTTTACACAACAGAGCTTATTCGCTACAATGGCTCGGTTATGCAGGAAGTAACCCAAACAGGCGCCGAGTTCTTTGGCGATCCTTCTGCGCTTTGCGACTGCGAAGTCGTCTCGCTGGCTATAGAAAGCCTGCTTGAAATGGGGCTGACCGAAATACGCGTTGACATTGGGCATAGCGGATATATAAACAGCCTGCTGAGCGAAGACGAATCGCTTGATCCAAGAGCGCACGATGTGATCAACAGGCATATTGCCAAGAAAAACTCCATAGGGCTTGCCGATTTCTTCAGCCAAACTTCAGTTAAAGCCGAAGTGGCATCAGCAGCTATTGAGATCTGCATGCTTTTCGGAGGCTACAGCGAAGTGCTTAGCAGGGCAAAGCAGCTTTGCCTTAATGAGGGGATGGCTGCATCTCTTGACAACCTTAACGAAATCGCCTCCCTGCTCAGCAAAAGGGGGCATGGGGATGGAGTCTTTTTGGATTTGGGGTTCTCAAATTGGATGGACTACTATTCAGGCATGATCTTTAAAGCATATGCCCATAATGCTTCAAGGGAAGTTATCAGCGGAGGCAGATATGACAGCCTTGCCCAAAAGCTTGGAAACATACAGCATGCGAGCGGTTTTGGCCATGATCTGGATATAACGCTGCCGATAGCTGAGCATACAATCCGCCAGGAGGCTGCAGTAAAGTGCTGCGCCCCAAAAGGCAATTTTGAGCAAGCTGCATTATGGGCTGACGAGCTGAGAAAGGCTGGATGGCCGGCTGAAGCGCTTGAGTCCGAATCCGCCGCCCACCTGCGCTACAAAGAAAAATACTACCAAAGCACGAAAGAATTTCTGGCTGACTGGAGCTGACATGATTCGAATAGCATTGGCAAAAGGAAGGGTATCCGATTCTGTGCTTGAGATCCTAAAAGGCAAAGGCATCGAATTCGGTGATGAGAAAGACGATCGAAAGCTGATACTGCATGAGCCTGAAGGCAAGTATGAGCTAATACTGGTTAAGCCGCAAGACACGCCGACTTATGTTGAGCAAGGCGTTGCAGAATGCGGCATAGTCGGCAGGGACATAGTAATGGAGCAAGACTCCGATGTCTATCAGCTGTTTTCGCTTGAGGCAGCCAAATGCAAGCTTTGCCTTGCCGGCAAGCCGGGCGGAAGGCTGGAGCGTTACAGCAATATAAAAATCGCGACAAAATACACCAGCAGCGCCGAGGCGTTTTTGGAGCAAAAAGGCGTTGGCTTTGAACTGATAAAATTAAACGGATCTGTTGAGCTTGCTCCAATATTGGGAATGAGCGATGCAATCATTGACATTGTGGAGACAGGAAACACCCTAAGGGCCAATGGCCTTGAAATTTGGGAAGACATATGCGAAATACAATGCGTGTTTATTGCAAACAAAGCAGCGCTAAAGACAAGGCACAAGGAGCTTAGCGAACTAATCAGCTGCCTATATGAAGGTAAAGTATGAGATACATTGAATTAACCTCCCCAAGCGATATAAAGCAAACGGTAAAGCTGCTGCAGGAGAGCTCTCTTGGCAAGCTTAATGAAGTAGAGGAAACAGTAAAAGGCATAATAGGCAATATCAGGGAGTTTGGAGACGCAGCGCTCGCCGAATACACACAGCGATTTGATCACTGCAAGCTGGAGCAATTCGCGGTCACAGAAAAAGAAATCCAGGATGCTTGCGATGAAGTAAGCCCAAGCCTGCTGGAGGCGATTAGGCAGGCAAAGGAAAACATAGAACTATACCATTCACTGCAAAAATATTCTCCTGTTGAAATAAATAAGCCCGGCATAACAATCTATCAGGTTGCAAGGCCGATAAACAGGGTAGGAATCTATATCCCTGGCGGAAGCTACCCGTACCCGTCAACTCTTTTAATGGCTGCTATCCCTGCAATCTGCGCCGGCGTCAAGGAAATTGCTGTTGCAACGCCTCCAGGCGAAAACGGCTCAATAAACGCCAACATTCTTGCAGCTGCCAAAATATGCGGAATAACTGAAATATATAAGGCGGGGGGAGCCCAGGCTATTGCTGCTCTCGCATATGGCACCGAAAGCATCAAGCGCGTCGACAAAATATGCGGCCCGGGGAATGCATATGTGACCAGCGCCAAACGCCTGGTGTTTGGCGATGTTGGCATCGACATGCTTGCAGGCCCAAGCGAGGTGCTGATAATAGCTGACGAAAGCTCCAATGCCGCTTATGTTGCCTCAGACATGCTCGCGCAGGCTGAGCATGACGAAAACGCGCAGGCTGTGCTTATCACAAACTCGCGCCCTCTGGCGCAGCAGGCAATAGCGCAACTGCAAAAACAGCTTTCTGAGCTGCCAGCTGATAGCCTGGCACACGCTTCAATTGAGAAAAATGGCTGCGTGCTGCTTGTGCAGAGCCTGAGCGATGCAATGGAAATATCAAATGCGCTGGCTCCAGAGCATTTGGAGCTGGCCGTGGCTGACTGCAACAGCCTGTTAGCGATGGTGGAAAACGCCGGATCGATTTTTGTTGGGGAGTATACCCCTGAGCCTGTCGGCGACTACTTTGCAGGCACCAACCATACGCTGCCTACATCAGGAACAGCGCGCTTTTTCTCGCCGCTTTCAACATATGACTTTTTAAAGAGGTCGAGCGTGCTGCATTACAGCAAAGAGCAGCTTAATGAGGCAAAAGACATGATTGCGGTTTTAGCGCGGGCTGAGGGCCTGGAAGCGCATGCGCGCTCAGTATTAAGGAGATTTAATGGCTAGCTTAATAAGAAAACCCTACATTGGGCAAATCCCGCCGGCAAACGAGGCAGCTGGATGCGAAACGCTTTTGTATGCAAACGAAAACCCCAATAACCTGCCAATTTCAATAATTGGCCCTGAGCGCATTGCGGAAATAGCATGCCTTAGCTTTAACAGATACCCTGATTGCGAAGCGCTTGATCTGCGAAAAGCATATGCAGCGTATCTGGGCAATGGCCTTAGCTATAGCAATATCGCAGCAGGCAACGGCTCGGACGAGCTGATACGCTCTATTGGAGAGGTATTTTTTGATTATTCAGAGGCTGTGCTGAGCTTTGAGCCGGCATTTTCTGTATACAAAAGATCAGCCAGCCTTGCCAAAGCCAGCTACACTGGCATAAACTCGAGCCTTCCATACAATAAACCTGAAGTCGGGCAGGCAATAAGCATGGCAAACAGCATGAACGCTAAAGCGATATTCGTTTGCAGCCCGCATAACCCGCTCGGGTACGCTTGGGCGGCACAAGACATTATATATTTAAAAGAAAATACAAATTGCCTGATTGTTGTAGATGAAGCCTATATAGAGTTTTCCGAAAAAGAGAGCATCTGGCCGCTCGCCGTAAACGACAGCAGGCTAATCGTGCTGCGCACTCTGAGCAAAGCGTTTTCGCTTGCCTCAATGAGAATAGGCTTTGCTGTCTCTACTCCGGAAAACATCGATGCGATAAACTGCGCGCTGGATTTATACAATATCAATTCCTTCTCACAGGCAATAGGAATCGAAGCGCTAAGCCTTTCATACAAAAGCCAGATAGACAAAGCGGTTGAGCAGATAAAAAGCGAGCGCAACAGAATGTTTGGCATTCTCTCAGAAATAAAGGGAATTACTGTATACCCTTCAGAGGGCAACTTCCTGTATATTAAATCAGAAAAGGCTGCACAGATTGCACAGGCTGCGCTAGAGGCAGGAATACTGATAAGAACATACCAAGACCCAATCCACATAAGGGCAAGTGTTGGCACGGCTATAGAAAACGACAAGCTTTTATCAATTATTTTGGAGATATAAAAATGCGCGAAGCAACCGCTGCCAGGCAGACTAAAGAGACAAATATAAATCTAAGCCTCAGCCTTGATGAGTGGGCAGAGGCAAAAATATCTACAGGCATAGGTTTTTTTGATCATATGCTTGAGCTTTTTGCTGTGCATTCCGGCTTTGGGATTACCCTCACATGCATAGGCGATATAAATGTTGACAGCCACCATACCGTTGAGGATGTAGGCATTGTTCTTGGCGAAGCCATACTAAATGCAGTTGGCGACAAGCGCGGCATAGAGCGCTACGGATTTAGCAGCGTGCCTATGGACGAAGCTTTGGTAAACTGCTCGCTGGATCTGTCTGGCAGGCCTTACACTGTTTTTAACATAACATTTGGCTGCAGCGTTTTGGGCACTATGGAAACTGAAGCAATTAGGGAGTTTTTTGTTGCAGTTGCGAACAATGCAAAAATGAACATCCACCTCTCGTGCGAGTACGGCCTTAACAGCCACCATATAGCTGAAGCCGCCTTTAAGTCATTTGCAAGGGCCATGAAGCAGGCAGTTAAGATAGATGGGACAAAGCTGCCTTCATCAAAAGGAACTTTATGATTGGCATAATCGACTATGGGGTTGGCAACCTTAGAAATGTAGAGCAGGCAATTGCGCGAGCAGGCTACCAGGCTTTTATATCAAGCGATATTAGCGCCCTGGCCAAAGCCGGAGCTCTCATTCTGCCCGGGGTGGGCGCATTTGGCGATGCTGTTGCCAAACTTAACGGGTCCGGAGCAAGGCCTCTGCTCGACAAATGGGCAGCATCAGGAAAGCCTGTGCTTGGGATATGCGTTGGCATGCAGATGCTGTATGAAAAAAGCTATGAGTTCGGGGAGCATGAGGGCTTGGGCTATCTTAAGGGCTCAATAACGCCTTTTGGGCAAGGAAGCCTGAAAGTGCCGCATATAGGCTGGAACCAGCTTGTTGTTATAGGCGACTGCCCTATTTTAAAGGGCGTGGAAGACAAAAGCTACGCGTATTTTGTGCATAGCTTTTATGCCAAAGCGGACTCGCCTGATGTTGCGGCATATACCGAATATGGCGTAAAGGCCGCAGCTTGCGTGAATAAAGGCTCACTGTACGGCGTCCAATTTCATCCCGAAAAAAGCTCGAAAACCGGAGCGAAAATATTAAGCAATTTTTTGGAGCTTTCATTATGATACTATTTCCGGCAATCGACATTCTTGGCGGCAATGCAGTCAGGCTTTCGCAAGGCGACTACAGCAAAGCTACAGTGTACAATAGCGATCCTATACAAATGGCTGAGCTGTTTAAAGCCCAGGGCGCAAAGCGCCTTCATATAGTGGATCTTGATGCTGCCAGGACAGGCGTCGCCTCCAACCTTTCAATAATAAAAGATATATGCGAAACAACCGGCCTGTTTGTACAGGCAGGGGGTGGGGTGCGCAGCCTGAAAGCTGCCGAGTCGCTTATCGCAGCAGGGGCATCAAGGTTTGTAGTTGGCACAAAAGCTGTAGCTGATCTTGGTTTTATTGCGGATCTAGCCTCAGAGTTCCCCGGCAAAGCTGCTGTAAGCCTTGATTCAAAAGGCGGCAGGGTAATGGCCTCAGGGTGGCTTGATGATTCCGGCGTAAGCCTCGATGAAGCTGCATGCCTGTTCGAAGAAATAGGCATTAGCGCAATAATCGCAACAGACATATCAAAAGACGGAATGCTTAATGGCACATCAGCCAGCTTTTATAAACGCCTCAACACGCTTACCCGCCACCAGATAATCGCTTCAGGCGGCATTTCGAGCATAAGCGATCTATTTGAGCTCGCTCAGGCAGGGATATCAGGCGCAATAATAGGCAAAGCGCTGTACGAAGGAAGAATAAGCCTAAGCAGCGCAATCGGCGAAATCGAAGCCGATTAAGCAAAACTACAAATAAACAAAGGAAGCGCGCACTCAGCGCATTTTAACAAGCAATGCTAGCAAAGAGAATCATACCATGCCTTGATGTAGACCAGACTCGAGTGGTTAAGGGGCGCAAGTTTATGGACGTAAAAGATGTTGCAGATCCAGTAGAGCTGGCTAAGCGCTATAGCGAACAGGGGGCAGATGAGCTTGTTTTCTATGACATTACCGCATCTGTGCAGAACAGAAGCATCTTTTATGGCACTCTTCGATCGGTTGCTGATGCAATTGACATACCCTTCATGATTGGAGGGGGCATAAAGACAGTTGAAGACTTCAGGATTGCCCTGCTTTCCGGCGCAGACAAGGTTTCAATAAACTCTGGCGCTGTGCAAAACCCCCAAGTTATAAGCGAAGCCAAAACGCGCTTCGGAAGCCAATGCATCGTGCTTTCAATTGATGCAAAGCGAAACGGCAAGTCATGGGATGTATATATAAAAGCAGGCCAGGAGAACACAGGCCTTGATGCAATAGAATGGGCGATGAGAGGGGCAGATCTAGGCGCAGGAGAGCTGTGCATCAATTCCATTGACATGGATGGCGTTAAGGAAGGCTATGATCTTGAGCTTATCGCAACGCTGTGCGAGCGGCTGAGCATTCCGGTAATAGCAAGCGGCGGAGCAGGCAAAATGGAGCACTTTGCCCAGGCATTTCGTGTTGGGGCCGATGCTGCCCTTGCAGCAAGCGTGTTTCATTACGATGAAATAAAAATACAGGAGCTGAAAGCTTATCTTAAAGATCAAGGCTTTGAAATACGATAATGGAGCAGGAAATATTACAAAAGCTGAAATTTGGGCCTGATGGCTTGATCCCTACTGTAGTGCAGCACTACACAACAAATGAAACCTTAATGCTGGCATATTCAAACGTCCAGTCAATCGAGCTTACAGAGTCAACGGGCCTTGCCCATTTCTTTTCGCGCTCCCGAAACAGCATGTGGATGAAAGGGGAGAGTTCGGGCAACTTTCTGCATTGCATGTTTGCATATTATGACTGCGATGGTGACAGCCTGCTCTATATTTGCAGCCCGGACGGGCCTACTTGCCACACCGGCGAGATCAGCTGCTTTCACAATAAACTGTTTGGTGATGAAGCTGCCATGGCAAGCGATCCTGCAATGCTTCAAAAGCTTTATGAAATAATCGCCGACAGGAAGCGCAACCCGGCGCAGGGCTCATACACAAACTACCTCTTTGACAGCGGCATTGACAAGATCCTAAAAAAAGTTGGAGAGGAGTCGGCAGAAACGATAATAGCTGCCAAGAATAACTCTGTCGAGGAAATAACGCTTGAAGCTTCAGATTTGCTATACCATCTGCTTGTTTTGCTAAATGATCGCCAAGTGCCTCTTGAGGCCATTTTGGCCTGCCTGAAAGAGCGGCATGCGGTAAACGATCGAGGCAGCCAAGCATAGCAAGGCTGCAGCGCCTGCCGGACAAAACAGCGCTTGCGAAAGTGCCAGGCATGTCTTGGCAGCATATAAAAGGAATTGCTGCGTTTGGCGGGATCGCACCGCCAATATTCTCAATTGGGCGTTTCTTTTTCGCCTGCCAATATGCTTGGCGACAGCAGGCATATTGCTATTTAGGGATGATCTTTGAAGCCATGCGCCCATACAGGCTTATGCAGAAATAAATATTGCACTTTTCATGTGCCTTTACTATAATTAGGCTACGTCTTGTATCATTTTTATGAACGAGAACGGAGGTTAATAATGCGAAGCAGGAAAACTGTTTTTTTAGTTCAGTTCGCTGCGCTTTTAGCGCTCGAAGCCATCACATGCTTTACTCCCCTGGGCTCTCTGCCTATCGGGCCAATCGTGGCAACCCTTGCACATATTCCGGTTATTATAACTGCAGCTGCGCTGGGAACAGGCGCCGGAACCTTAATGGGCTTTATTACAGGCATTTTTTCACTGGCAATATGGACTTTTATGCCCCCACAGCCTTTTCTGGCATTTGTTTTTACGCCCTTTTATTCCTTAGGCGAGATTCGGGGCGGCTTGCCAAGCCTGCTTATCAGCGTAGTGCCGAGAACGCTTATCGGCTTCGCTACAGGCGTATCTTTAAGCGCCTTCAAATCGGATAAAACACTCGGCTACGTAGCAAGCGGGATTATTGGCTCATGCATTAATACATTCCTTGTGCTGGGCGGCATTTATGTTTTTTACGGAAGGCCGTATGCTGCAGCAGTAGGCCTTGAGTATTCAATGCTGCTTGGCGCTATCGGCACCGTAATTGCGACGAATGGAATAATGGAAGCTGCTTTGGGAGGCATTTGCTGCCGCTATATAGGAAGGCCCCTTAAAAAAATAGCCAGTAAGCAATAGAGAAAGCCCTAAAGGAGGCGCGCATAGCAGCTATGCGCATTATATGAAGATTCTAGCGATCGATGTTGGCAACACTTCAACAGAGTTTGGAGTTATTTCCGGCGGCGAAATAGAATGCAGCTTTAGCTACATAACCAAAGAGAAGCGAACTTCCGATGAGAGCGCTTCCTTTGTTATTCAAATGCTCAGCCTTAATGGCATTGACAGGGCCGAAATATCAGACGGAATAATTTCGAGCGTAGTGCCTGATGTCAACCAGTCTCTTATAAATGCAATTGTCAAATATTTTGGCTTTGCCCCATTGGTTGTCGGGCCGGGCATAAAGACAATAATCTCTATTGTATGCGATGATCCCCGTGAAGTGGGAGCTGATCGCATAGTTGACGCTGTAGCCGCCTACTGCATTTATGGCGGCCCCGTCATCATTGCCAGCTACGGCACTGCAAACAGATTTGACTATGTAAACGAAAAGGGCGAGTTCTGTGCAGCTATAACTGCTCCCGGCATCCAAATATCAGCTGATGCGCTGCAAGAGAATGCTGCCAAGCTTCCGCAGATCGAAATAGCCAAGCCTGAATCAATTCTTGCAAAAAACACGGTAACCAGCATGCAAGCAGGCTTGGTCTACAGCCAGATTGGCGCCAGCGAATATATCATTGCCGCAATTAGGGAGGCTACCGGCACCAATGCAAAAGCTATTGCATGCGGAGGCTATGCAAATGCCATATATGAATATACAAGCTGCATTGATGTGTATGATCCGCATTTGACCCTTAAAGGTTTAAACATTCTATATGAGAGAAACAGAAAACAATAGCATCACCAGCATCCTGCAGTCTTTTGACGCTGCTCTCGGGCCTATGGCAGGCGTGAGCGATATGGCTTTTCGCCGCATATGCAGCGAGTATGGCGCTGAGATGATGTATACAGAGATGGTGTCTGCAAAAGGGCTGTACTACAATAACGCCAATACAGAAAGGCTGCTTGAGCTAAACGAGCTTGAGTTTTCAACCGGCGCGCAGCTATTCGGCTCTGATGCTGAAATCATGGCATTGGCTGCTGAGCGCATCAGCGGCAAAGGATATGCTTTTATTGACATAAACCTTGGCTGCCCTACGCCGAAGATAACGAAAAATGGCGATGGGTGCGCTTTGGCCATGGACGCAGCGAAGCTTGAAAAAGTCGTCAGGGCTGTTGTCAAAGCGTCGGCTATCCCTGTAACAGCAAAAATCCGGCTCGGGGCAGGAGGCGTGCTCAATTACAAGGAAAATGCGCTGCTGCTCGAAAGCTGTGGGGTTAGCGCTATAGCTGTGCATGCCAGGACAAAAGAGCAGCTGTATTCAGGAGAGGCTGACTGGGACAAAATTGCCGAAGTCGCCAGCTGTGTGAGCATCCCGGTTATTGGCAATGGCGATATAAACAGCGTTGAGTCCTATTGGAAAGCAAAAAGGCATTCCGGCTGCAGCGGGGTAATGATTGCAAGGGGCGCGCTGGGCAACCCTTTCCTGTTTAAGTCAATAAGGGAGTCAATTAGCGGCAGAGTGTGGGAGGTTTCTTTCGAAGAAAAAATGCAGACTGCAAAGCGCCATTTTTTCTATATGTGTGACAGCCTTGGAGAAGCAGAAGCCTGCAAAGCATTCCGCAAGCACCTTGCCTACTACACAAAAAACGTTCCTTTTTCCGCATCAGCAAGGAGGCTTATTCAAAGCGCAGCTACAGCCAAAGAAACAGTTCAGGTTATTGATGGCATTACTGCTCATTAGCCTTGCTCTTGGCAAGGGCTTCGTTTCTCAGCTTTATGAAAATTTTCAGGTAAGACGCAAAAGCAATTGCCATTAGCGCTAAAGTAATGTAAAGGCAGTATATCCCCAATCGGTTTGGCGCTTCGGCGATGATTGCTGCAACTGACAGATAAAAGCTTCCTGTGGCAATTTTCCCCCACTTATTTGCCGAAATCATTGGGGTTTTTATGTATCTCTTCAGATATAAAGTACCGGCGCCCATGGCAAGCTCTTTTGCAAGCACTAATATAAAAATGTATATCGATACCGGGTAGCGAATGCAAATTGCCAGCATTACTGCTGTCTGCATCGCCTTGTCAGCAAGAGGATCAAGAATTTTTCCAATCTCAGTTTCAAGGCCAAACTTTCTGGCTATCATTCCATCTGCTACATCTGTTATAAAAGAAGCTGCCAATACGAGCAGCGCTTCGAGTGGCAGGCCACTTTCATTGCCCAAAAAAAAGCCTACAAACACAGGAATCATGATGAGGCGGCTGATTGACAATAAATTCGGCAGTTTCAAGAGATCCTTTATCAAAATTCAAACCCCTATACCACGCATATGTGCGTTACTCGCCTAATAATAATGATTTTATCACAAATTGCTGCCTAACCTATGCATTCGCAGGCACACAAATGCATATAAACCCAAAATACACCAGCCATCAGATAATGCCTATATGGCATCTCCATGCAAACGGCCTCGAATAAAGAAAGCCATTGAGGAAATAATACAATTATAAGCAAAGCAGAATCTTTGTGCTTGCCTATTTAGCGCAAAGCGCTGCTTTTATGGCCCATTATAGTATTGGAGGCATGTTATGCCAAATGACAGCCAAGCTGGCAAGAAAACTAAAAATTCTGAAATCAATCCTGACGAAGGCCTGGAGCAAAATGAGGAGCAGTTTCTATCTGAAAGCGATGCTGAAGCCAACAAACAGTTTGGCACTCCAAACAAGCTATATGAAAGCGGTATTTTGCCAATTACGATAATTGGAGAGATAGAAGGCCATATTGAGCTGGGGGCCGGCAGAAAAGCTACTAAGTATGAGCATATAATACCGCTTATACTTGAAGCAGAGCAGAACCCCGAAGTCAAGGGCGTGCTGCTTATTCTTAATACAATGGGAGGCGATGTTGAAGCAGGCCTGGCCATAAGCGAGCTTGTAGCAGGAATGAGAAAGCCTACTGTTTCCCTCGTGCTCGGAGGAGGGCATTCTATCGGGGTGCCGCTTGCAGTTTCGACTGACTATTCATTCATTGCGCCTACTGCCACTATGACTATACATCCCATTAGAATGAATGGGCTAGTGATTGGCGTTGCACAGAGCTTTGAGTACTTTAAGAGAATGCAGGATAGAATTGTTGACTTTGTTGTCAGCCACTCTTCAATAAGCGAATCATACTTTATGCACTATATGCTTAATGCAGAGGAGCTCGTGAATGACGTAGGATCAATTTTAATTGGCAAAAAGGCAGTTGAAGTCGGCTTAATTGACAGCATTGGCTCAATTAGCAGCGCTTTGGAAAAGCTGAAGTTTCTTATCGACAAGTCTTACCAAAATTCAGGCGGAAGCATTGAAGCGTAATGCTTTTTTATATAAATAAAGTAAAAAGCCAGCAACCCATTTGCTGGCTTTGTTAAGCTAAAAAACTATTTTTGCACTACTTCGATTCTAAGGCCGACATCCCTTTGCTCCAACTGATCAGCAGGGTGCCCGACTGCCAAATGCGAAACTGCCTTGAACCCCTCGGGGATGCCGAGATCTGCCGCCAGTGAAGGATCAGAGGCGAATGCGCCATTCGGCATGAATAAATAGACGCTTCCCAGGCCCAGCGCAGCTGCGGCCAGCGCCATATTCTCTACAACGCATGCTGCATTCGCAAAGTCTATGCCTGGCATGCGTGGCTCTTCATGAAAGATAGCAATTAATGTCGGCGCCTTATGAAAAACGCTCATCTCTGAATCAGGGCGGCCCATTGCCTGGGCTCCAGCCTTATTAAGCCTTTCCAGAAAATCGGGATCCTGTATAACAGCTATTCTCATGCTCTTAAAAGCGCCCATGCCAACTGGCGCAGCGCATCCGGCTGCAACTATTTTGTCAATATCATCTTGTGCAACTTGCTGTTCGGTGTACTTGCGCACTGACTGGCGCAATGCGATAGCATCAAATAAATCCATAGTTATACCTCCGTTAAAATGAAAGCCAAGCGTTAAGCACAGCTTGGCTTATGCTGCTTAATTCTACCACATTTTCAGCCTATATAAAAGTTGCTGTTAATAAGCCTGGTTATGATCACATATCGCAAAAACTGGCATAAGGTAAACGTTATGCTTTATAAAAACGCTGGTGATATAATAAATATTATAGGCAGCTTTGCTACACAATGGATAAACTAGATATACATTTTGCCAATGAGCACGAAATACGCTCAGTTCAGCTAAAGGCTCTTGACATTTTGGAGCATTTTATGGATTTTTGCAATAAGCATGCACTGTCATGCTTTGTCATTGGCGGCGCGCTGATCGGCGCTGCCAGGGAAGGCGGCTTTATTGCCTGGGATGACGACATTGATGTTTTTATGCCCAGGGGAGATTACGAGAAGCTTTTAGAGTTATGGCCTCGCGATGGCCTTGGGCAGTATATGCTTTGCAGAAGCAATGAAGAAATTAACTACCGTCACACAGACACGTCTATTGTTGACACGGCAACTACCTTTATCAACACCCATTCAAAGGATCTCAACATAGCCCATGGCATATGCATTGACATAATCCCTTTGGACGGTTGCGCGCCTGGCGGCATAAAGCGCGCTATGCAGATTTTTTGGGCCATGGCTTTTTGCTTATTCAATGCCCAGAGGCTTCCGGATAACCAAGGCAGGCTGGCAAAGGTTCTTGCCAAGGCTGCTTATGCCATAGTGCAAAAGCCTAAAACGCGCTATAAGATTTGGTCAATGGCGGAAAAGCGCATGTCACAGTACCCTATAAGCGAGTCAGCTTATGTTGCGGAATTGGTTACCGGCATGAAATACCTAAAGCTGCGCTATCCGAAAGAGATATTTGCCAGCAGCGTGCAGCTGGGCTTTGAAGGAACACAGATTTCTGCGCCTGTGGGATACAGACAATACCTCAGCATGGCTTTTGGCGATTACATGAGCCCTCCGCCTGAGAGTGAAAGAAAGCCAAAACACCATACTGAATACTATAGTGCAACACAGCCATATGCTGAATTTAAGGGAATTTTCTATGCGCTGGCAAAGTAGCTTACCTTAAAAATCAGATGGCAATCCACCGAAAGGGAGAAGCGCATTTTATGATATACGGAGCAATACTGGCAGGCGGGGTTGGCTCAAGGATGCAAAACGAGAACCTCCCCAAGCAGTTTATGAAACTGGGGACTAAGCCTATCATAATGCATACCCTTGAGAAATTCCTTTTATGCCCGCAATTTGATGCGATATACATAGGGGTGCATCCAGATTGGCTTAGCTATATGGATGGCATGCTTGAAACGCATATCGGCAAGCAAGCCAGCCAAAAGGTCTTTTTGGCGCCTGGCGGCCCTTCAAGAAATGACACCCTCTTCAATGCAATTGATGCTATAGAAAGCAAATACGGATCTGACGCTGAGAGCATAATAGTAACGCATGACGCTGTGCGGCCGTTCGTTAGCCTGAGAATAATCGAAGAAAATATAAAAGCAGCTCTGCTAACAGGGGCCTGCGACACGGTCGTTGCAGCAACGGACACGATCATTGAATCCCGTGACGGCATCAGCATCTCAGATATACCTCTTCGATCATATATGTACCAGGCACAAACGCCCCAGAGCTTTAACATTCAAAAGCTTAAGGGGCTTTACAGCAAAACTACAAAGGAGCAGAAAGAGCAGCTGACTGATGCATGCAAGATTTTTACCCTTTTTGGCGAGCAGGTCTTGCTGGTTGCTGGCGATGCGCTTAACTTCAAAATAACAACTTTAAGTGACTATAACATAGCCAAGTCATTGCTCTCTGGCATGCAGCTTGATTAATAGAGTGTACCAGCTAACGGCCCCAAAAGCCATTTCAATAAAATTTGAAGATATGCATGCAGAGGGCAGGGCAATTGTGCAGCCCGAATATATGTCGATATGCCATGCAGACCAACGCTATTTTCAAGGCTTAAGGCCGCCTCATATTTTGAGCAAAAAGCTTCCCATGGCGCTTATTCATGAGTGCTGCGGCATTGTCGTGTCTGACCCGTCAGGAACTTATGGCAAAGGGGCGCCTGTTGTTTTGGTGCCAAACCAGCCTGCAGTCGAAGAGCCCGGCAATGATATTTACGAGAACTACAGGCCGGGATCGTTTTTCATGTCAAGCGGCTATGACGGCTTCATGCAAGAAATCGTCCCGATGCCGGCAGAGCGCATACTTCCTGTTGGCGACATCGATCTGAAGACTGCCTGCATAGCGGAGTTTGTTTCAGTTGCAGCGCATGCTATTGAGCGCTTTAAAAGAGCTTCGCACATATATAGGGACGAAATTGCTGTGTGGGGGGATGGAAGCCTATCGTATGTTCTGTGCATATTGCTCAGGCTGCTGGCCCCGCAAGCGCGCATTTGCGTCATCGGCCTTCATGAGCACAAGCTCAGCTTGTTCTCGTTCGTTGACGAGGTTTACATATCAGGCTCCCTGCCTAAGGGCTTTTCATTTGATCATGCCTTTGAATGCGCCGGGGGAGAGGGAAGCGTTTACGCCATTGATGAGATGATAAGCGCCATTAGGCCGCAAGGCACAATAATGCTGCTCGGCGTTTCGGAAAACAAAGTCCCGATTATGACACGGGATGTGCTGGAGAAAGGCATATCGCTTGTCGGCTGCTCGCGATCCGGCAGAGCAGATTTTGAGCAGGCGCTTGAAGCAATGAAAAATCCCAAAACACAGGCTATGCTCTCAAGAATACTGGAGTATGCAGGCGATGCGGAAAAAATATCAGACATTCACACGATCTTTCAAGCTGACTCAGCAAATCCGTTTAAGACAGTATTTCGATGGAGAATGTAGGGAGCAATAAAGGGGCAAGTTTGAACAATAGTGTGGACTATTTAAGGGGCGTGCAGCTTAAGTCACTTGAGATATTTAAGGTATTCAGCGAATTCTGCAATGAGCGCGGTTTGCGCTACTTTTTGTGCGGAGGCTCTCTCATTGGCGCTGTGCGCCACAAAGGCTTTGTTCCGTGGGATGATGACATCGACCTTTTTATGTTCAGATCAGACTACGAGAAGCTGGCTTCCGAGTGGGAGCTGTACAACAATAACGGCGATTACTCTATGCTGCGCACAACGCACAGCATTTTTTGTGACACCATGCTCACGCAATTCTCCGACAACAACACTACTTTTATTAAGAGCAACCTTGCGGGTTCAGACATTAACCATGGCCTTAAGATAGAGATTATCCCTCTTGACGCAGCTCCAAACTCATGGCTGCAAAGAAAAGCCCAGATGTTTTGGGCTATAGTATTTTGCCTGTACAACAGGGGCTTTGCTCCCGAAAACAAAGGCGCGCTTGCGCATATGGCAGGCCTTGCAGCCCTAAAGCTGCTTAGAAGCCCTGAAAAGCGATACCGTGCATGGAGATTTGCTGAAAAGCAAATGTCTAAATACCCTATTTCCGATTCAACAAAAAATGTAACAGAGCTTTGTGTGACTTATAAATACATGAAGAATCTGTACCCAATCGAAATATTCTCAAGCCAGGCAACCCTTAAATTCGAATCCCTGCCAATATGCGCGCCTGCAGGCTACCATGAGTATCTTACGATAGCTTTTGGAGACTACATGCAGCTGCCGGACGAAGCTGAGCGCTTGCCAAAGCACCCTGTTGCTTTTGTCGACTTGGAGAATTCGTATCTGTGCTATAAAGGCATTAAATACTGCGTGCCTGAGTAAATGCTGCACTTGCTTAGCGCAATAAATTTGTCCGCATTTGTACTGCTGTTTTTTTCATATATCTGTAAATTCAAGCGTAATCATAAACCAGCCCTTATACTGCGGATTTATGGAGATAATTTTATGAAAGAGCGATTAACGAAAATTGCGGCTTACTTGCGCAATAAAGCAAAGGAGATTAAGCTGCCAAAGCTGTCTGGAATTCACTGGAATTACTCTATTGCAAAAATAATAGTATATGCAGCAATAGCCTTGCTGCTTGCTGCTGCCCTGTTTCTAACCAGGCAGCCTCCAAAGCAGTCATGGTTTGAAGAGGACTTCATCATTTATTCGTTTGATAAGCAAATACACAAGCAGCCATCCCTTTCAATGCCCGTGTGCATTCTTCAAGATCCGACTGAAGAAGCAAAGACATATCGGGGAATAGGCATCGGCGATGAAGCCAGGGATCTTTTAAGCGCTTACGACTGGAAGGACTGGGAGTTTGTCGTCTTTGGCAACGGCGAAGAGTACGGCAACTATGACTTGACAAAAGAGTATAATGCCAAAATAAGCAATGCTAATGACTTTGCGTCTTACCTGGACGATTTCAGCGAAAAAGGCTACGCTGCCAAGCTTAGAGTGCTTGTATACAAGCAGAACGGCCGGCTTGTAACCCGCTCGCACCTTAATGGCAAAGACGGCCTTCAGGCATACCAAAAGCTCATGTATATCTTCGCAGCAGAAATAGAAGACGGCTGTGTGCATACTATCGTGGTTGAGAATAATTATTATAGAGAGCTCGCAAAATGCTATGCTGAAAACAATGGGCTTGTGCCTGATAACGAAAACTATAAATGGCTTAAACTGCTGGGCCAATAACAGGCGGCCTAAGCGCTGAGACTGGCAAAAAAGCGGCAGTATCGCAGGCTTCAGTTTTGGAGCCTTTTTTTTTATTTGCGCTAATGCCGGGCCTTTGGCCGCCATCCGGGAGAACTCTGATCTCATATAAGCCAAGTATAAAATTTTAGCATAAATGCTTCTGAAAAGAGCAACTTATTCATAGTGCATATAGCAATTGCCTTATTGCAGCAGATATTGTAGGCAATTGCAAAATACATCTACGCAGAGCACATTTCGCCAAACATCGAACTCTATGATCTTGCAAAGGATTGAACTTTTAGTGCCAGGCATGATAAAATAAGCCAATCCGCTAAACTTATGTGCATTGGCAAAAAAGTTTAGCAAAAAAAGAGGGGATATAAATGAAGAAAAATTTATTAGCATTTCTGATCGCGCTTCTTCTGGTAGCCGGCTGTACAGGCAACAACAGTGGCGGCGGCGGTGGCGGCAACAGTGGCGGCGGCGAAGACAAAATCAAAGTTGGTATAAACTTTGAGCTCTCAGGCGAAGTTGCAACATACGGAAGCGACACTGAAACAGGGCTTATGATGGCTATCGACAAAGTAAACGCTGCCGGAGGCGTTAACGGCAAACAGATAGAGATTGTTCGCTATGACAACAAGTCAGAGCCATCCGAAGCAACCATTCTGGCAACGCGAATGATGGAGCAGGACAAGGTAATTGCTGCTCTTGGCCCGGCGACATCAGGCGCGTTTAAGGCTACAATACCTGAAGCTGATAAGTACAAGGTGCCGGTTGTCTCAGCTTCAGCAACAAATGACGCTGTAACTGTTGACTCTAGCGGCAATGTAACAGAATATGCCTTTAGGATATGCTTTACAGATTCTTTCCAAGGCGTTACAATGGCAAACTTTGCACTAAATAACCTTGAGGCATCAACAGCTGCTATTTTTAAAGACAGCTCAAACGATTATGCTATGGGATTGGCCCAAAGCTTCAGGTCTACATTCGAAGCCAAAGGCGGCAGCATTTCAGCTGAAGAAGCTTATGTGTCAGGCGAAACAGATTTCAGGGCAGTGCTGACAAAAATTCAAGACAGCGCTTTTGATGTTCTGTTTGTTCCCGGATATTATCAGGAAGCCGGCTTAATAATAGGCCAGGCAAGGGAGCTTGGCATAAATGCAGCAATTCTTGGCGCTGACGGGTTTGATTCACCAACTTTAGTTGAGCTTGCCGGAGAAGAGGCGGTTTCAGATGTCTATTTCTCCAACCATTATTCTGCTCTTGACAATGACCCGACAGTAGCAAGCTTTATCAGCGATTATGAAGCAGCTAAAGGAAGCAAGCCAAATGCATTTAATGCCTTAGGCTATGACCTTGCAAACTTTATCGTTGACTGCATCAGCCGCGCCTCAGAGCTCACCGGCGAAGCTGTGAAAGATGCTATTGCTGCAACTCAGAGCTTTGTCGGAGTTACCGGATCATTTAGCATGGGCGCAGACCACAACCCGGTTAAGGCGGTTGTAGTTATAGAAATGCAAAACGGGCAGCAAGTGTCAGCTACGAGGGTCGCTGCTGAATAAACTGCCTTACTCTTAACGCCAAAGCAATTTATAGCAACAATAAAAGAGGAAGCTGCCGTGAGAATGTTTTTGCAGCAAGTGGTCAATGGGCTTTCAGTAGGAAGCATATATGCGCTGATAGCCCTTGGCTACACCATGGTATACGGAATAATCAAGCTGATCAATTTTGCCCATGGCGATGTATACATGCTCGGAGCCTATATTGGGTACTTTGCAACTGTATATTTGCCGCTGAGTTTTTTTCCGGCGCTGCTCCTTTCGATGGTTTCATGCGCTCTCCTGGGAGCAATAATAGAAAGAGTGGCTTACAGGCCTTTAAGGCAGTCTCCTAAAATTGCTGTTTTGATTACAGCAATCGGGGTTTCCCTTTTGCTTGAGTATACAATGATGTACTTTGTCGGGGCAGGAGTTCGCTCCTACAAAGCCCTGCTTCCTACAGATACTTACAATGTAGGCGGCGTAATCTTTGGATTTCAGCAGATAGCAATCATTATTACAGCAATTGCCTTAATGGCAGTTTTGCAATTCATCGTCTTAAAAACTAAAATGGGCAAAGCCATGAGAGCGGTATCAATTGATGCTGATGCAGCACAGCTTATGGGCATCAGCGTTGATCGGACTATTTCGTTTGCTTTTATGCTTGGCAGCGCTCTTGCTGGCGCTGCCGGCGTTCTCGTAGGGATATACTACAGCTCAATAAATCCTCTTATGGGCACAATGCCGGGCTTAAAAGCTTTCATAGCGGCTGTATTTGGCGGTATAGGAAGCATCCCGGGCGCGATGGTTGGAGGCCTGGCTATTGGCATTTTAGAAACCTTTGTAGCAGGCTACGGATCATCTATGTACCGTGACGCAGCTGTTTTCTTTTTCCTAATAGTCATACTCCTCGCAATGCCCGGAGGCTTGATGGGCATGAAAAGAACCGAGAAGGTATAAAAATGTTTAAAGCAAAAAACATTGCAGCTGTCGCTTTGCTTGCAGCAGTTTATACAGCAATTAAAATCCTTCGGCTTACAGGCATTTTTGGAAGCTACCATGAAATAACTATCGCCCAAATATGCATTAACATGCTTTTGGCATGCAGCCTGAATTTAATAACCGGCTTTGCTGGGCAGTTTTCTTTAGGGCATGCAGGCTTTATGTCAATAGGCGCGTATGCATGCGCATTGATTATTATCAGGTTCCCTTCGGTATACGGATTTATGCTTGGCCTTATTGCCGGATCGCTGGCATCTGCTGTTGTCGGGCTTGCAATAGGCATCCCTACGCTGCGCCTAAGCGGCGACTATTTGGCAATAGCCACTCTAGGCATGGCTGAAATAATCAAAGTTGTTTTCTTTAATTTAAAGATAACAAACGGTGCAGCAGGGCTGATGAATATACCAAGGCTAATGAACTGGGAGTGGATGTTCTGCCTTACAGCGGGATCTGTCGCATTAATAAATAACTTTATTAACAGCCGCCATGGGCGGGCTTGCATGTCAATTCGCGAAGATGAAATTGCATCCCAGTCAGTAGGCATTGATATAGCCCTCTACAAGATTGCCGCATTCGCTATAGGCGCATTCTTTGCCGGCATATCAGGAGGAATGTACGCGGCGTATTTTTACGTTTTAAAACCAGGCATTTTTGGCTTGCTTAAGTCAATCGACATTTTGGTTATTGTTGTGCTTGGAGGGCTTGGCAGCATTAGCGGCTCTATTATTGGAGCTGCCCTTCTCACGCTTATCTCCGCGCTTTTGCAGGACTTTGCATCGCTGAGAATGATAATCTACGCTTTAATGCTCATTGCCATAATGATGTTCAGGCCGCAGGGGCTGCTTGGCACAAACGAGATCTCATTTGCCCTATTTACAAGGGCATTAAAAAGAGAGAGCGCCAAATGAGCGGAAATGCCCTTACAGTAGAGAAGCTGACAAAATCATTCGGTGGCATAACTGCAGTTTCAAATGTAACTTTGCATATAGGCAAAGGTGAGCTTGTCGGCCTGATAGGGCCAAACGGCGCTGGCAAAACTACTCTTTTTAACCTTCTTACAGGCGTGTACGCCCCCACTTCAGGCGATATAACCGCTTATCTTGGCGAGCAGCCGAAATCTATGCGAGGCATGCCGCCCCATAAAATATCCAGGGTTGGCATAGCCAGGACTTTTCAGAACATCAGGCTGTTTAGCGACTTAAGCGTGCTTGACAATGTGCGCATAGCAATGCACAACTCGATAGAGTACGGTTTTGCAGCCAGTTTCTTTCACACAAAGCGCTACTTTGAAAAAGAGGCTCAGATAAAAGAGCAAGCGATTGAGCTTTTGGGCATCTTTGGCTTGGACAAAAAGACAGATGAGCTTGCCAGAAGCCTCCCGTATGGAGAGCAGCGCCATCTGGAGATTGTCAGGGCGCTGGCAACAAAGCCGGAGATACTGCTGCTTGATGAGCCGGCTGCCGGCATGAACCAAAGCGAAACACTCGAGCTTGCCGAAACAATATCGGCAATAAAGAGCTCATACGGGCTGTCTGTGTTTTTAATTGAGCATGACATGTCTGTTGTCATGAGCATTTGCGAGCGAATATATGTGCTTGACTATGGCGTTTTAATTGCTGACGGCACGCCGGAGGAGATCAGATCAAATAAGAAAGTTATCGCTGCCTACTTAGGCGAAGAAAAACTGTGATGAGGGCCCTATATGCTAGAGCTAAAAAGCTTAAATGTACACTACGGAGTTATCCACGTTCTGAAAGATGTCTCCCTGACTGTGGGGCGAGGCCAGATTGTTACCCTGATTGGCGCAAATGGAGCAGGCAAAACTACTGCTCTCAGAACAATCTCAGGCATTAAGGCGCCAAGCAGCGGATCGATAATTCTTGACGGGCAGGACATAACTAAAATACCGGCTCCCAAAAGGGTTGTCCTGGGCTTAAGCCAAGTGCCGGAAGGGCGCAGAATTTTCGCGTCTATGAGCGTATACGAAAATTTAGAGCTTGGAGCATATCTTAGAAAAGACACAAAAGCAGTTAAATCTGACATTCAGGATGTATTTGCGCGGTTTCCGATATTAGGCAAAAGGCAAAAGCAGCCAGCCGGCACGCTCTCAGGCGGCGAGCAGCAAATGCTTGCTATTGGAAGGGCTCTAATGCTTAAGCCAAAAATTTTGCTTTTGGACGAGCCTTCTATGGGGCTGGCGCCTATTCTGGTCAATGAAATATTCGATATAATTAAAAACATAAACGAGCAGGGCACAACAGTGCTGCTTGTTGAGCAGAATGCCAGCAAAGCCCTTGCCATTGCAGACATAGGCTATGTTTTAGAAACCGGCACGATAGTGCTATCAGGAACAGGCGCTGAATTGGCTGCAAGCGACGATGTCAAAAAGGCCTACTTGGGCGGCTAAAACTGCGATTTTTACCGGAAGGGGAAGCTGCATGCGATTAGCGCAGCGACAATTGTTTTGTACGTAAAAGAAAAGATGACGAAAGATTTGATAGTTGTGCATGAGGGCACTCCTATCTCGGAAGCTGCAAGAATAATGGACGAAAAGCGCCTTAAAAGAATGCCGGTGCTGGACAGCGAAGGGTTTTTAAAGGGCATAATTACAACTGAAAACATCCGATCTGTGTCCCCCTCAGAAGCTACATCGCTAAGCGTGTATGAGATAACCTACCTTCTTGATCGGCTTACAGCCAAGGATGCAATGACCAGGAATGTAATAACAATCAAGCCTGAAGGGCTGCTTGAAGAGGCTGCTGTCCTGATGAGAAAGCATAGAGTTGGGGCTTTGGTAGTCGAGGAGGAAGGAAAAGCAGTTGGCATCATCACAGAAAGCGATATTTTTGACGCTTTTATTGAGCTTTTGGGCTTCACAGACGCTGGCACGCGCTTTTCAGTGCAAGCTGCAGACATTCCCGGAGTGCTCGCTGAGATAGGCGGGGTGTTTCGCAAACATGGCGCAAATATTACCCACTTTGCCAACTTTACTGACAGGGCAAGCGGCAATGCTGAGCTGATTATCAGGACAAGCCATAATGACTGTGCCGCTATAATAAAAGAGCTTGAAGAGAAAGGCTATACAATAAATTCTGTGCAGCATTACCAATAAATAAGCGGCTGCAATAAAAAAAGGCGCAGTGCAGGCTGCCCGAGGCTTTTTGCCGCTCAGAGCTGCCATTCTCCGCTGAAGCAAGCGCCAAAACTGTCAGCGGATTCTTTAATGCACCCTGACAAATACTCTATTCTGCGGTGCGTGATATATGTTTTTATCCCATAATAGCCACAATAGCAGCCTTTGCTCTCAAGAAAGTATGCAACAGACAGCGACAGGCCCAAATGCTCTACTTCCTTTTCGAAAACAAGCGGGGACTCTTTGCTCTCAAAGCTGACTTGAAAGTAAACATCATATTGCCTGTGCGGGTTTATGCCCTTTTTGTAGAGCTTTTCTATCTGGTTTCTGTTTTTTAGGGAAACCAGCTCATTTTCATTTGGGTAAAGCTCTTTATACTTCTCCCACAGAGGATCCTCTTTAACTGAAATAGACTCAATTGCGATGCCATCGCCAATAGCTGTTTTTCTAATCTTTTTCGTAAGCTCCTCAGTACAGTTAGTGTAAACATAAAAATCAATTGAGCTGCATGCCGAGTCTGAGAAATAGCCTGCCAATATGCTTGTTGACGAGTAGCATGCATTTAGCATTAGCTTTAGGAACTGCAGCATTGTATGCAAGCTGTCGAATGATACAGAATACATAGCCAGCTGGCTTAAGCCGTTTATCGGCGAAAATTCGCTTAAAAAAAGATCGATGGCAACGCTGTTTCCTTCACGCTCAAACACTTGCACGTTCGAGTAAAACAATTCCCAGCGTATCAGCCTCCATGCTGCGCAGCCCACAGTGCCAAGCACTAATACAAAGCAGCAGGCAAGCATGGCATTAGGGTTGGTAGGGCTAAGCACTAAGCGCTGCCGTATAACATAAGCTGCAACTTGGGCGATGTAGCTGCATGTAAAGGCTAAGCCTGTTATAAGCAATGAATATTTCAGTCCGCAATAAAAGAACAATGCGCCAAACAAGATCATGCACAGGCTTATCGCTGCACTTTGATAATCGCTGTAAAAATTCCCGTAAAAGACAATCCTGAAAAAAACATATGAGCCTCTAAACGTGCAAAGGCTCAAAAGCGAAATTCTTAGTATTTTTGTTAGTATTCCCTGATTATTTACGTTTTCTGAAAGAGTTCGAAACCATGTGTTTCTGCAAGCATTCTTATAATCTTGGTATGTAAACCCTACTGATGCAATTGATGCGCTTGCCAAGTAGTATTTATACACTCTTGCCGAACACAGAACTGCTGCGATAAACGCTGCAATAGACAGCGCAACGCGCAAATCCCTGCTGCTCATTGTGCCGGAAAGCAAAACATAGCAGTTAATCCCTATAGCCAGAGAGCACAAGCTGGCTGCGCAATAAAACGAAAGCCTTTCTGTCGCTTGGGCCTCAGAAACATAAAAAACACACCATACCAATAATATCAAAGACAGGTAACAAAATCCAGGAAGCTTGTATTCAATCCTTGTTGCCACAAAAAAAGCGCAGTCCATTACTGAAACCAGTGTCATGAGCATAACTGCAGTTGATTTGCTGTGTTTGAAAACTCTATACTTCATAAAACCACGAAAACCACTTTTGATGTTGTTTCTATATTGTAACATATCAAAAAATCATTACACACAAACAGTAACTAGATTTTAGGGTTTAGACATAATTTATTTAAGCACAGCCTTAAGGCGGCTTATATAGCAGTTACGATTTCTTAATAGCATTCTATAGCGATAGTATAAACAGCGAATGAAGGCAAGCGCAAAGGCCGTGTTGGCCGCTTATTATTGGAATAAACCTATATGTGTGCTATTTGCCAAAAAACGCTTCGCAAAATGCAGTTATTTGCCTAATATGCATCTTCGCTATATATTCCTGATAAAAAAACGATTTTTGCAGAAAATATGATATAATCACCCTAAGCATGAAACAGTGCAAAGAGGGAGGCATTTATGTCAACCAACCCTTTCAGGCGAGAGAGCAGCTCAAGCAAGCTTTCATACTCTGATCGCCAAAGAATAAATAGGCCCGGCAATAACAGGCAAAGCCAGCAATACAATGGCAGCTCTAATGAGCATAGCCAGGAAAGCTCTAATCAGAGGGGTTCACACGAAAGCTTCGCCTCAATGGCTTTGCGTGCAGGAAAGGCCGATATAGCTATCATCGGCTTGTCTGTCGTGGCAATTGCATTAGCTTCCTTTTTCCTGGTGAAGCGCTCGGCAACAATGGTTATGGCTTCAGTCGATGAAGTATACACGCTGCTCGGATGCGCTTTTGTTATAACAGGATCAGTAACTCTTGCATGCCAGAGGATTCATCGCTTGGGATCAATATATGAAGATAGCAGCGGCTCATCAGCCATTCGAAGGATCGCCGGTTTCATCCAGTCGCTATTCACATTTGCTTTCATCGTCATTCTACTAGCTTGCCTTGGAGTAGGAGCAGTAATGTTCGTGCTTTCAATGCAGTCAAGATAGTTAAAATTAAATTCGCATTCATATTGCCAGGCCGGCAGCTGCCGGCCTGGTTCCTTTTGGCCGATAAAAAAAGGCTTGCCTATATCAAGCCAGCCAAAAAAGAATGCATTTCGGCTCAGCTATCCAAATTCTCTGTATGGCGCATTCCATTTGCCGGCAATTCTTAAGGAGCATGCCTACGCTTGGGTTTCACTCGTTTTTCTTCAGCAAGCTGTACACAGACGATTTGCCAACTCCATATTTTTTAGCGAGTTTTTTTATCGCATCCATTTCAGTAGTTGCCATAAGCTCTTTGATCTCTTCCTGCAGCTCCTCAGGAGCCGGCAATGCTTCTTTTTCAAGCTTCATTTCAGACAGCACGAGCACAAATTCGCCTTTTAGCGTTAACTGGGCGAGAACCTCTTTTGCAGTCCCCCAAAGATTTTGCTCATACATTTTTGTCATTTCCCGGCACACGCATACAATTCGATGTGCATACAAGCTGTCAACGGCTTCAAGGGCGCTTTGAATTGTGCTTGCAGTGGCAAACCATATGCTGGGGCATTCAAGGCTGTCTGCTTTAGCGAAAGCTTTTTTTATGTCATTGGGCTTCTTGGGCAAAAATCCCCCAAAGTAAAAATCGCTGGATGCAAAAGCAGAGTAGACATAAGCAGCAATGATTGCGCTTGGCCCGGGCAGGAAAACTGCCTGAATCCCGTTCTCTAATGCCAGCCTGGCCAGCACGCCGCCAGGATCGTTTAGTAAAGGGGTTCCTGCATCGCTAATCAGGGCAATGCTGCTGCCTGCTTTCAGTTCGCTGAGCGCTGCGCTCGCACGGCTTGATTCGTTGTCCTTGTTGTTTGAAACAAGCTTTTTTTTAATGCCATAGTGGTTTAGCAGCTTGGATGAGACCCTAGTGTCTTCGCAGTAAACGAGATCCACTAATTTCAGTGTCTCAATTGCGCGGTATGTAATATCGCCCAAGTTTCCTATTGGTGTTGCTATTATATAAAGAGTGCCGAATTCAGTGCTGCCATTTTCCCCGCGTTCACAATCCATCCGCAATCTCCCCTTGTGCTGTTTTGGTTGGCGCTTTTTATGCGCAATCCCGGCAATAAGCGCTCTATATATATTTTATCTGCATTTCGGCCTTAAGCACATAGGATCAGCGCCAGGGGCGAATATATTTGTGCATATTTCCTTAAGATGGCATGGGTGCCGACAATGCCGGGCGCGAATCTTGACACTATTGTCTAATTATGCTAGAGTTGAAATAGCTATTTACAATTAATATAATATTTAGGCATAAAGCATGAAAAAAATGTTTAGTAAAGATTGGATATATACTAATACCTTGTATTTTGCCGTAATAGTTGCCTTATGCAGCATATTTCAGGCTTCCCCTGTGCAGGGCGGCTCTATTAATACGCCTCAATTCTATTTCAACAATTCCAACATTTGCATGCTGGAGTCTGTTGACCTTGTTATAGCAAACCCGTCATATGCCAACAAGCCCTGGGACTTTGAATACTATAACCCTTTTGAAGGAAGGAATGTAGTAGTCCCCGTTTCAGCAAACTCAAACCAGTCTATCATTACAATTAAGCCTACTAAAACAGGCACATTTACATTCAGGCTTATTACAATAGACGGCTTTGATATATTTGAGCCCCCCGTAGCCAAACTGACAGTGTCAAAATCAGCCACTATTGGCGATATCAAGATGGAAGAGAATGAAGATGATCCATATACTGTAAAGTACTCAATAAATGTATCCAAGCATTGCTCAAGAACAGAGCTTGAGTACAGCTGGAAGTTTAGCGATGGGGAAACATCCTCATCTGCAAGCCCTGAGCATACATACAGCTTCGGCGTAAGCAGCTTTGACGCTACCCTTAAGCTAACAGCCCAAAACAATGGGATGTCAGAGACTTTTACTGCTGAAAGCGCATTTGGCATACCGCCAATGGTTGCAAAAGAGTTCACGCTTAGCGCCAAGCAAGCCTGCAATATGGAGATCATAAAGATAAATGCCGTTGACATGCAGAAGGGCGCGAACGAAAAATGGTCGTATGAGTACAGCATCGACGCCGGAATGAAATACAGCGTAGAATGCACGAAAAGAACCTCTGAAGAGGCAATAGGGACTTTATCAGCCGGGGATCATATAGTATACATTTACGGAAGCGACGGGCAGCTTGAAGCTGAGCTTTCTGTGGCAATACTGCCTGCTTATAGCCAATCCCCCGGACTGGCTGCTGTAAACACAGAAGACGGCACGAAATTTACACTGGACATGGACGAGCATGCTATTGATGGAAAAGCCTGCCATGGAGCATTTGAATACATATGGGATTTCGGTGACGGCACAACAGAAGAGGGAACTGAAAACACTGCTGTCCACTCATATGCCCAGACAGGGCTTTATCAGATAAAAGCAACTATATCAAGCCAAAACGACAAAGTCTACTTGCATGCGATTGTAAGCCTGGACTCCCTGGATGAAGGGGACGAGCCGGAGATTACAATCCTAACTCCGGCAGCAGATATATTGGCTCTGCCATCAGGCTTCCCTGTACAGCCGCCTGAAAGCATTTTAGGGCCTGTAAGCGCCATAGGCCATGCAGCAGTCATTAACATTGCAATATTGGCTGCGAGCCTGTTATTGCTGGCAGTAACTATTCTTATGCGAATGAAGTCGCATAACCCGACCAAGGCGTTTGAAATGTCTCTGGTTGAGTTTTTGATATTTGTGCTGCTTGCAGGCATGTCGCTTTCCACTTCAGACTTTACAAGCAGCTTCGTTGCATACAACAGCTATACAGCTATATATGCCTTAGGCTTTATTGTCCAGGTAGCCGCCTGCTGGTTCAGCTTTAGCAGCATGCAAAGCAGCGCTTCCAGCTAGCTGCCTTGCTTGGCTTTAATGCTCCCTTTCAGGCAAGCTGCCTGTTCTGTAAGCCTGCAGCAGCAGCTCAAGGTTTTCAATATCTCTTTTTATCTGCTTTCCCTGCTCTGTATCAGCAACGTACAGCCTGTTTTCAATGCCTAGATCCTCAATGTTTTCATATGTGCTTGACAAGCTGAGCAAACCGTTTGTGTACTTTGGCTCAAGCTTCATAAGCGTCAGGCCAATTGAATTGTATATAAGCGAGCACCCCGCTCCGCCAGTTTCCTTCTGGTATGCTTTGGCATAGCCCAGGTCTATGCAAAGGATTTTTCTGTTTGCCTTAATTGCACTCTCAAAAGCTTTTACCGGCACGTGGCCGCATATTATATGCGATCGGCCCGGCTCAAGGCCAAACTCCCTCAAAACCCTGTCAGCAAGCTCTTCTTCGTCGATGAATTCATAAAACAGCTGGGTAGACTCTGCGTGGGTAGCTGTGTCGTCAAAGAAATAGCGCTCGAAAGTAGCCATTTTGTCTTTGCCAAAAAGCGGGGATTCTGGAGAGCACCATAAATACCAATAAAAATCTTTGTTCTCATCGCTCTCATCGCTGTAAACTTTTCTTACCAGCTGGTCCACGGCGTCAAGAAGCTCCTTGCCTTTTAGCATCTGGCCTTCGATAGCTACTTCACTCAGCCCCATTTCCCTGTTGACAGGGACTCCGGCATGAATAAGAAGGTTTTTGTTGTAAACAAGGTATATGCTGCCATGGCTTAAGAGAAACTGGGCATGGCGCTGCAGCTTTTCGCTGAGCGTGAATGACAGGCGAAGCGACTCAATAACGCTTGCCTCTTCGCTGGTTAGCTGCATGCCTGCCTCGAGCACTGTGGGGAAATCCCTGCTGTTAAGCTTGTATTCCTTGCCGCCAAGCTGTGCTGTCCAGCTATTAGTGTCAATAGTGTCAAGAATCATCCTGTTTTCCATATTGTAGCCGGGGTTTCTTTTAATTAGCTGGCTTTCCAGCTTAAACTGGATTATGCTTATAGCTTTGTGCATCTTGGCAAGCGTTGTGCTTTTAATGTCGGAAACTTCATCGCTTGTTATAGGCATGAATCTTTGCAGCTCCTCTACGCTAAGCTCGTAGCGCTCCTCGGCAAATTGGAGCAGTGGGTAAAAATTAATTCCATAGCCTGTTTCGAGGATGCTTGTGTTGGCATATCTTAGGCAAATGCGCACAGCATTTGCTATACAGGCCAAATTGCCGGCGGCTGCGCCAAGCCATAATATATCATGGTTTCCCCATTGAATGTCCACAGCATGGTATGCTATCAAAGAATCAATGATGTAGTGAGGCTCCCTGCCTCGATCAAAGATATCTCCAACGATGTGCAGCCTTTCAACGCAGAGCTTTTTGATTGCTGCGCACAATTCGGCTATCACGCTGTCAGCAAAGCCGGTCTCAATTATTCCATCCAGGATCTCAGCATAGAATGTCTCTCTGTCTGATTGGTTTGGGTTTTTAAAAACTAGCTCGCGTATGATAAAGGAAAATTGTGGCGTGATTTTTTCGATAATTGCTGACTGGGCATATTTGCGTGCAAAAACTTCAAATATTTTAAGCAAGCGAAATATTGCCAGGCGATAAAATGCCGGGCACGCAATTCCCTTGCGGTGATAGCTTGCCAGGGTTTCTTCAGGGTAGTACACCATCTCGCAAAACTCTTCAGCTTCCGCTATTGTGTCAAAGCGGAATTCTGCCCTCGTATCAGGGCCTATGGCTTCAACCGTGCGGCGGAATATATTGCCAGAGCATGTTCTGATAACCTTCTCAAAAGCGTCGTATTCGCCATGCAAGTCAGATAAAAAGTGCTCTGTGCCTTTAGGCAGTTTAAGCAGCGCACGCAATCTGACCAGTTCTGAGGAGCATTCTATCGAGTTCTTATAATTCTCTGAAAGCAAAGCCAGGAATTCGAGCTTTCTGTCTTCGAACCCCTCATAAAAACTGCTCATCTCGCTACCTCTCAATTATAAAATATATTGCTTTGCCCCGTGCTTAATGAACTTAATGCCAAGATAAGGGCAAATGCATATTAATGCATTATGCATTGCCTATTCATTATGAGTGCATATAAAAGATAAAACAAGATTAATTGCTGCACGCGCATCAGGCTTATGCTGCAAACAAGATTAATTTTTTATCACTTTTTTGTAACAGGCCGCAATATTTTCTTTATGTAGAATATGCTATAATTCTATTGTTGCGCTACAGAATGCCTGCGCAATGGCAATGCTCTAAATAAACTTGGGCAGCGCAAACGAAATATTTATGGAAAGTATCCGGCAAGCAAGTCGCAATATGGTTTATATTGACATCTGAGCGCTAAAAATTTAGAATTAATAGAAACAACGGCAATTAATGATGACTATTCTTGCAATACAGTAGCTGCCAAGCTATAGAAAATAATATCAGGCTTATGCGCTTTAGCGCATATATCCAGCACTTGGTGCAATCGTTAATATTAAGGAGCATTTTTTATGAAAAGCAAAGTCCAAACAGTAAACAGAGTCAGCTATGAGCAAGTAGACTCCATTATTTCAAGTGATATTGTGCTGGTTGGAGATATAACTTCTGGAGGCTCTCTAAGAATAGAAGGGAATATACGCGGCAATATCTCGATTACAGGCAACTTAATTGTTGGCAGAAATGCACTGATCATCGGGCGGTGCAAAGCTACGAATATACATATAATCGGCACTATTGAAGGCGATGTCCAGTGTGAACAGCTTAAAATATTCTCAACCGGCAAGATGTCCGGGGATGCCGAAATAGAGAGCATTATTATAGATGAAGGCGCTATATTCGTAGGCAACTGCAAAATCATTTCAGAATCATCCAAAGACCCGAGCATCGACGAAATACTTAATGTTGTAGAATAGCCCTCTTGCTTGGCGAACATCCTTATTTGCGCAAGCAACAGATGGCCCCAATGCTATAAATAAACTAGTGCAAATACCGCTTTATGCGGTTTTTTTGCTTTAAAAGCTTGTCTTCGCGTGTTTGCAGCAGTTAGGAATGCAATCGGCAAAAAAAAGCAAAAAATAAGTTGACAGGCAAAGGGCTCGATGATATTATGTAAAAGCTGGCTTTCGGGCCAGCAAGCTGATTGGAATGAAAAGGAATAGGGAAGCGAATTA
>Ga0082212_10000362_pt1 | contig 66487 bp, 53 predicted proteins | sample TergutNt197P3_FD_71548 | JGI IMG/M metagenome (GOLD analysis project Ga0082212, IMG submission 71548) | Neocapritermes taracua P3 segment gut microbial communities from Petit-Saut dam, French Guiana - Nt197 P3 | ecosystem: Host-associated > Arthropoda: Insects > Digestive system > Gut ... | reverse complement strand
CTTCACTCGTTGGGTTTCCGTTTTTATTTCGATATGCACGGAGTGTGTAATACACGTAAACAGCGCCGTTTGCAGCTTTCTTATAAGTTATTCTTTTATCTGGCATTGGGACAGATGCATATTTCAGCGACATACTTACTCCTCCTTTCGAGTATACTATAAATATAATATACATGTCAGAGGATGTCAACGTTACAGATTTCCTAAAATTGCTGTAATAATAAGGTGCGATTTACTGTATACTATAAATATCGACAGAATTTGCGATATAGACAAAAACGGCTTTACTTTGTTCTTGCGCCCCGCCTCCAAAAACCAGCGAGAACCAATATGCCAAACAGACCGCCGGAAGCATTGCACCCGCCGCCGCTTTTACCATTGCTGTTGTTATCACTACTTTGCTTCCTCACAAAATATCTGAATTCATAATTCATACTTCCACCAGGCTCAATAGACTCACCTCTTTGAGTCACGTTAGCTGTTGTACTAGAAGTGAGTGTTATTTCCACATTACCTACATCACTGAAGCCGGAATATGATTCCGCGTAATCGTAAATAAAAACATTTGGCCCAATTTGCCTAAGCAGTTGAGCTGTTCCTCCTATATGAAAATTTTCTGTTATGCTCTCAAAACCAGACACATTGATTATAATTCTCCATTCGGATGTCATTGAAATATTGCCGCTTGCGGTTCCATTACCCAAATCTCTCATATTCGATATATTGGCTTTGCCAATCCTTGGTGTTGCCACACCAGTAAAAGGCTTTCCTTCATAATTACCAGTAAAATTTCCGCTTCCGCTTATTAATGTCCATTCTCCTTCCAAATTATTAAAAGAGTAGTTTTCGCCGCCACCGCCGCCGTTACCGCCGCCGCTTGTTGGCGTTACGGAACTTGAAGCCGTCGAGGCCGGGCCTGTACCGACCGAGTTTGTTGCCGTGACCGTGAACGTGTACGACGTGCCGTTTGTCAGACCGGTTACGGTAATCGGGCTTGACGCGCCGGTTGCCGTTATCCCGCCGGGTCTTGCCGTGACGGTATAACTCGTTATCGGACTGCCGTTATTGGCTGGAGCGGTAAACGTAACGGTCGCCTGTCCGTTGCCCGCTATCGCGCTTACGCCGGTCGGCGCGCCGGGCACGGGTTGCGGCGCCGAAAATCCGGATATCCCCATTCCTGCGCACTGTGGATTAGTTGCTATATAGTCGGCATTGAGCGCCGGATCGACTTCAAGCGAGCCGCTGTCCCCGCTGATATGGGCTTGCCATGCTGAGAGCCTCGCATTTTGCAGCTTGCTGCCCGGTCGGTTATCGGTAAAGGCCGCGTTTTTTCCGATGATAAAATAGCAGTTATTGTTCATCACAGGATTACCGTCGAGCGCTAACAGGCCGCCAAGTTCATTGGCAAACCGAATTTCAATCATCTGGCGGGTAAAGTTAGCTGGCTGGCATACAATATTGTGGTGAATATTGGGGTTGACGCTTGAGGGTCGACCCGCATAACTCTCCCAATCCTGCATTGTGACGCCGAAGTAAATAGCGCTGTGATACAGCCCGCCGTTGTTTACATTGACCAATGTGTTGTTATAAATCTGGGCGTCCTTGGCTGCATATAGGCCGATTCCTTCCCAACCCGTGTCGATAATCAAGTTGTTGCGCACAACGCCCCTGATATTTTCGTAGTACTGTGGATTAACGGTAAGATCGAAAAATTCCGGGCTGGCGTCAAAACCAACCATAATTCCAGCGCCGTACGCGAGCTCAATCCAATTGTTTTCAATCAGCACATCCCTCGCGCCGCCTTTTGCATAAATTGCGTTTGAGATGATATCATGGATATAGTTGTTCTGTACTGTCATATTGTTACCGTTGACGTTGTCAATGCCCTCGGCGTTTTCATCGCCCCTATGAGCGCTGTTTGGAAACGCCCGTCCTGAATTATAAATTTCGTTGTAACGAATGGTAATGTTGTCGCAATTTGGTTTGACTTTGACTACATCGTATCTGGAATCATGCAGAATGCAATCTTCAATGATAATATTGGACGCCCCCGAGCGGTCGGGCTGCCCCCAATCCCATTTGGTCTCCATGCATACAGCATAGAATCCTCCCATCACTTCGACAAATTGTAATTTACCGCCCGACGAATCAACATCGAAATAGACCCCTGAGTCTTCATTATGGCCTGAATTATAGGTGGTCAGGTCAATAACCGCCCATTCGCCTTTACTGGACTTTATGGTGATATTGGGCGTTCTGATACGAACGTTAATTCCTTCGCGATATGTACCGCCTCGCAGGATTATCGTGTCCCCGGAACGTGCGGCTGCTAAAGCGGCGTTGATGCTCTTGTAAGGCGCGCTGATGGCGCCGGTTGCCGTGGAATCATTGCCGGTTGGAGAAACATAGATGCCGTTTACCGGGTCATCGGCTGTATTAGCGCGCGGCCCAACACTAGCGGAAGCTGTATAAGCGATGCTCAGCAAGATGAGTGTAATTGCCAGAATAAGTTTAAGCGTCCTCAAAGTCTTTTTTGAATATTTTACGAACATATCTTTACCTCCCCGTATTCTATTTGTACGCTTACAAAGAAATGCCAACAAAATGCCCGTACTACCACTCTGTATAATTAAGCGGTTCTTTTGAGAAATTAGATATTAAGCGGAATTGAATAAATTATTTTCCACAAAACTTTCTTCCGTTGGGAATGAAACTGTTAAAAAGTTTGGTGTGAATTTGAAAATAGAACGATCATATACTTTTAATATTCGGCTCATACCGGAACCGATTTGTTCCACAAGTTCCATATCTCTAAAAATTCGCATCAGTTCACGGTTACGAGGTTTGGAATAGCACGAGAAAAAATCCTCCTGAGTCATGCCATCAACCAAGCCGCCGTAGGATGTGATGTTTATTTTGTCTGAGTACAACTCAATCAACGGCGTCACACCGCTACTATAGTCGTTATGAACAATGGCGTTTATAACAGCTTCCCGGAGAGCAACTTTATTAACCATGTTTTTTTCCAACCGGACAGTTGGCGTTATCTTTGCGAAAGTCTTGTTTTCCACAGTCAGCTTATCGAGAATGCGCTCTGTCGCTTTGACAAGGCAACAGTAACCATATTCCTCATTCTCAATAAGATCCACTTTGTCCGTTCCGGCATATTTAGCAACCTTCATTGAGACTCCGTTTTCGTCGGCAAGAAGATAACCGACATAATTATCACTGCCGTCAAGAGTCAGCATTTCAAGGCTGCTCTTGAAGCGTTCATTCAGTTCCAGACCTTTTCCATCGTAATAGATTCTGAGTTGCCTAAATGTCAGCCCTCCTCGCGGAGAAGGCATCCTGCCGAGAGTTATACGATTGTAGCGCTGGTAGAGTACGTCTATCATCTGCGACGTCATCGGCTGAGCAGAGTTTCCAACTCGAATAAAACAACCGGACTCGGAACGTCCTTTGCTTTTAATGTAGTATGGTTTTTCCGTTCCACTTGAAATAATTATCTTGACTACCGGTTTATCTTCCAGTTTTTCAAGGACAACATCAAATAGCCCCAAAGTCGACGGGCTTATATTATTGCGTATCCTGTCCACTATTTTGAGTTGCGTATCGTCAATGTCATTAACGCCTATGATATTACCTTCATTATCAACGCCGATATAGATAATTCCGCCTTCACTGTAATTGAGAAAGGCAACAACTTCACGTTCAAATTTATCGGTCAGAGTTAATTTATATTCAATTCTATTTGATTCGGTCACAAATACCTGCTCCTTTTGACATTTTAATTGAATTATACACGAGAATAACAAAAAGAATCTATCTATGTGAAGATACGGCTAATAGCGACGAATTATGGAAACAGACAAATACGAACGTTTGAATCACTCTTCGAACATGCTATAATTTTTCTATATTCAAGCGGTTTTGAATTGGCTCTCAATTTTTCGAGATCTTGTTGCTTTTAGGTTATGGGAAATCAGGAGGTGGTTTACGAAGCATGAAGTATAAAGTAATTAATGTTTTAGGATGTGTCATTTTGAAGAAACCAAGTGTGTTTACCGGCGAACAACATATTTTATGAAGGAGGAAGTTTAGCTATGCGGACAAAGTTTACAAGAATTATTTTATTACTGGTGGTTTTATGTTTTTGCTTCACTTCGATTTCGTATGCATTTGATGTTAAAGAACGCGCGCAAGCAATGAACGGCAAGCTCATTGAGTGGCGAAGGCATCTCCACGCCAACCCGGAGTTGTTGTTTGACTTGCCGCAAACCGAGGCCTTCATCGTGCAGAAGCTCAAGGAAATAGGAGTCGAAAAAATCCAGCAAGGCGTCGCCAAGCATGGCGTCGTCGCTATTATAGAGGGGAAAAAGCCAGGCAAGGTGCTGGCGATACGCGCCGATATGGATGCTTTGAAAATAGTTGAAGATACGGGGCTCCCGTTTGCCTCGACAAACGGACTGATGCATGCGTGCGGGCATGACGTGCATATGTCCGGGCTTCTTGGCGCTGCGGAGTTGCTGATGCACTATCGGGATGACCTTCAAGGCACAGTGAAGCTTATCTTCCAGCCTTCCGAGGAAGGCGGAGTTGACGGTATAGGCGGCGCGCAGGCCATGATTGAAGAAGGCGTACTTGAAAACCCCAAGGTCGACGCCATTATCGGACTGCACTCGGGAAACCTCTGGAAAGGCGCAGTTGCCGGAGAAATCGGCTATCGCCCCGGCGCGTTGATGGCGGCCGTTGAATGGATAAACGTTACCTTCCACGGGCAGGGAGCTCACGGCGCCACGCCGCATCTCTCTATAGACCCCATTGTTATGGCGTGCCAGGCAATAACGATGATACAGTCGATAATCAGCCGCGAGTTGAATCCGCTGGATCCGGCTGTTCTTTCCGTCTGTATGATTAATGGCGGGACGGCGCCCAACGTCATTCCCCTGAATTGCTCCATCAGAGGCACTATTCGCACATTTAGCCCGGAAGGACGAAAACTCGTTGTGGATAGATTCACACAGATCTGCCAGGAGGTCGCCCATGCGATGAGGGGAAGCGCAACGGTTGAAATCGAACAAGGCGCACCGCCTGTCATCAACGAACGAACAATAACGGACAAGTTACAGGCTGCGGCAACCGAATTACTTGGAGCTGACCATGTTCATGAAATTCCAGAACCATCAATGACCGGTGAGGATTATTCCTATTATCTGGAGAAGGTTCCCGGGACGTTTTTCTTCCTTCCAACGACATTTGGTACCGAGCGCGATTTCCCGCACCATCATCCGAAGTTTGACTCCAACGAAGATGTCCTTTGGATCGGCGCCGCAACATTAGCCCAATTCGCTCTGACCTGGCAATAGAACGCTGGCAAACGCGTCTTGAAGTATTACAAGCCCCGTCTATTTCTCGTGAAAGGGCGGGGCTTGCTATTTGTCAAGTAAAGTAGAGACAGATGAATAAGCGTTTCTAATCCCGTGTTTCCCACACGATATCGAAGATTCGTCGTTTATCATGAGAACCAGCCGCCGTCTACTGCCAGCTTGTAAGCCGTGACGTTGACCGGCGCCTATGTACACAGGAAGGCCGCTGCCTTGCGAACGCCAGTGACAATGGCATTTTTACCATTTAGATCGAATAGTTCATTTTTACTGCTCCCTGATAAGTGTCGGTTTAAAGAAGCGCTTCGCGTGCAAGCATACATCCGCTGCCGAGTAACATAGCATAATGAAGGAAGAAACTGGCATACATGAATATAGGAGCGACTTAGGCATCTGAAACACTGTGGTAAGCTCGGTGGAGCGCATTACAAGCTTTAACGAAAACCAGAAAAAGACTGCTAAAAAAGCAACGCTGATACAGGACGTAAAAAGCCTGTAAAGAGTGCGGGTTTTTTCACCCGGTAGATGCGGCGATATCCAGTCGCCCACGCTGAAATGCCCCCCTGACGTCCACAACGATGCGGATCCGTAGAACACCAGTGAAGCGAAGCATAGCTCCACTATCTCGTCAAACCAATGGAAGGAAGTGATGGGGATGACCGCTTTGACTGCCGCAGCAGCCGCTGGGAAGCCCATACGGATCAACCAGTTCGAGAGATCGCTCGATAGTCTCAATCCAACATTAAGCAGCAACAGAAGCGCTAACACTGCAAAAAGCGTGATGGCAAGGACGCGCAGTATTTTTCGTACCCATTTGCCTATTACTTTCAAAAAAGCGGTCGCTATGCCGACTATTCTATTTTGCGTCATCTCACATCACTCCCATCATGAGGTTCGGCAGAAAGAGCGCAATGCCAGGAACAAAGGCGATGAGTACTGTGACAAGGAAGATTACTATCAGGTACGGCCATATCTCCCTGCTTAACGCCAATATGCCCACTTTAGCGAAACTGTCCACCGCGAATAGGCACATGCCCACTGGCGGCGTCAAGTTGCCAATCATTATGAGAAGCGTCATGACCACGCCAAAGTTGACCAGATCAATGGCAAACGTTTTTGCTATCGGTATGAAAAGCGGCAACGTGATGAGGAATATGGAATTCCCCTCAAGGAAACACCCCATTGTTAGAATGATGCCAATAACTATCCATATAACAGCGCTCTGAGTCGCTCCAAAGCCGACCAGCGTCGCGATGATATCGTCCGGCAGCTTTTGGTGGATTACAAACCAGCCGAAAAAATTGGCCGCCGCGATTATGAAAAGCAGGCTTACCGACTGACAAATGGAGTTGTAGACGATTTTCGGCAGCTCTCTGAACTTAAGGTCACGATAAAAAAATCCCAGAATCAGTGCGTACAGGCACACTACCACGGACGCCTCCGTAGGCGTAAAGAAACCTGACATTATACCGCCTATTATGATGACCGGCGCCATCAAAGGCCAAAATGAGCGCTTGAACTCCTTCCATCTCAGCTTCCATGACGCTTTGTGAGGAGCGCGGGGAAATCCGCGCCTGTTCGCTAGAATGGCTAAGGCTATCATCATCGCGATGCTCATCAAAATGCCGGGAATGAATCCCGCCATGAAAAGCCGCGCCACGGAGACACTGGTGATGGCGCCGTACAAAACGAAAGGAATGCTCGGAGGAATAACTGGCCCAATGACCGACGATGCGGCTACCAGCGTTGCGGAGACTGCCGGGTCGTACCCGTCGTCCACCATGGCCTTATGCTCAATTTGCCCCAGCCCGGCGGCGTCAGCTACAGCAGAACCTGACATGCCGGAGAAGATGACGCTTGCCAAGATGTTGACCTGTCCCAAGCCGCCCGGTATGTGTCCCACCATCGCTCTGGCGAACGAAAAAATGCGCTCCGTAATTCCTCCCACGTTCATGAGGTTTCCTGCCAGAATGAAAAAGGGTATGGCAAGCAGAGTAAACCCCGTAGTACCGAAATACATCCTGTGTGGGAGCATGGACAGGAGACGGGTTTCTCCAAGAGCGGCGAAAAAGAGCACCGGCGTCATCCCTATCGCGACCACGACGGGCACGTTTATAATAAGCAAACCTATCAATACCATGAATATATAAAGAGTGAGCATTTCAGCACCTCCGAAATTTTAGGGGAGCAGCGCTGTCACGCTCTCCCCTTGTTAAGACTTTTAAAGGCTCGCTTATTTCGTTATTTCGTGGCCTCGGCCATTTCCATCCACTTGTCGAAGTTCTCCTCGCCAATATTCTTCTTGATTTTATCGTAGGCAGGCCCCATCTTAGCTTTAAAGGGCGCAAGGTCGGGCGTGTCTATCCGGATCCCGTTTGAGCGCATTTCTTCTATTTGCTTCTGCTCTTCATCGCGGACGAGCTTACGCATCAGAAGGCGGGAACTGTCGGACTCCTCACGGATTATCGTCTGTTGTTCGGGCGTGAGATTATCCCATACTGCTTTCGATACGACATGCGTCATGGAGCTGTAGAGATAGTTTACGATGGTGATGAATTTCTGGGACTCATAGAGCTTAAGGTCGTATATGACGCTGATGGGGTTCTCCTGACCGTCAACTACACCCTGTCTCATGGCCATGACCAGTTCTCCAAAGGCGATGGTCTGAACATTGCCGCCCAACGCTTCAATCGCGGCTTGATATGACATAGCCGGCGGAGTTCTGATCTTTAGTCCCTGCACGTCATCGGGGGTCATTATCGGGTGCTTTGAGTTGGTTATCTGGCGGAATCCCCACTCCCAGCTGGAAAGATAAACAAGCCCGATTTTCTCGACCACGGGAGTCGCCAACGCTTTGAAGGGGCCGTCAAGAATGCGGTCCATGTGGTCGTAGCCGCCAATCGAGAACGGAATGCTGACCGCATCAAAGAGAGGAGCGTGTTTCGCGAGCTGATCCTGTCCTGAAAGGCTCATGTCGACCGCGCCAAGGAGAACCTGTTCCAACACTTCAGGGGGGCTGCCAAGGGCATTATTTGGGTAGATAACGATCTTGATAGCGCCGTTAGTCCTATTCTCCACGTTTTCAGCGAACTGTTTGGCCGCTGTGTGAGATGGATGACTTTCGGATCCGAAATGCCCCAGCTTCAGCTCAAGAGCTGCAAAGGCAGCGGACGCCCACGCACAAAACACAATAACAAGTAAAGCAACTACGATTTTTTTGCTGAAAAATTTCCTGCTCAAATCAAAGCCCTCCTTTATATTATGTGTAGAGGATGTAACAAAAGCTGGCGTCATATAAGCAGGGAGCCAACGAGCTTATGATCGGCAGAGAAGCTCGTTAGCGAAGCGAACCGTGTGAAAAGAAACAGCAGCTGCGCTGAGCGCCAAGTTTCCTCATCAGTTGTGCGAGTCGCTTAGTTTCCCCATCAATGCCGCCCTACAATATACTGCATACAAGACGCAGCCTGACCTCAATATATTGTGGGTTTATTGACCATTTTATTACTTTTATTACAGTCCCTCTAACTACTTTATCCGTTTTCTGGATAAATTTCAATACAAATCTTTCATGCTGATGACATCCATGTCGGAATAGGTTTGATTTTCACCGCACATTCCCCAGACAAACCGATACGCGCAGGCGCCAACGCCGCTATGAATGGACCAGCTCGGGGAAATTACCGCCTGTTTGTCACGGACTATGATATGCCGCGTTTCGTCCGGCTCTCCCATCAGGTGTACCACGAACGCGTCCTCTGGCAGATCCAGATATAAGTACACCTCCATGCGGCGGTCGTGCGTGTGGCTGGGCATGGTGTTCCATACGCAGCCCTCTTCGAGAGTCGTCATGCCCATCGCTAACTGACATGTTTTAACCACAGACGGGTCTAAGTATTTGTTAATAGTGCGCTCGTTGGCTTCCTTTTTGGAGCCCAGACGAGCCTTCACTGCCATTTCCAGCGTTATAAGCGCAGTTGGGTACGCCGCGTGCGCGGGGCAGCTCAACAGGTAGAATTCAGCGCCGCTGCCATTGAACGAGACGCTTTTTGTCCCCATCCCAATGTATAGCGCGTCATATCGTTTTAGTTTATACTCCTTGCCGTCCGCTTCGACTGTTCCGTCACCGCCCAGATTCAAGGCGACCATCTCGCGGCGTTCCAGAAAATAATCGACGCCCAGCTCCTTTCCCGCAGTCAGGGAAAGACCTCTCGAAACCGGACAAACGGAACCGGCTATCATACGATCCACGTGAGAGTAAACTAAAACAACTTCATCAGCCTTAAAAAGCGATTCGACAAGAAACTCCACCCTGAGTTGTTGTGTGTCATAAAGCTTTGCGTCCCTTGCGTTCGCAGCATAACGTACGTCCATATCGATCGCCTCCAACTTGTCTTACACTTTTGTATTAACGTTCCAAGTCATACGTTGTTGATAAAACTACAATATATTGTGTTCAAAACGCTATGCGGTCACTATATATTGTGGTTTGATTCGCAATTTCATTACTTCTGTTACAGCCCCTACATTGCTAATAGGGCGGGTCGTTTTTTTCAAAGTCCTACTAATTCATCGGCCTCAAGCAATAACTACTTAATATCAGGCTCTATCCATTTGGAAATTTCGCCCAGTTCATCGGATTTTATCCAGCCAAGGATTTTAGCTGTCCCGACGTCAACGACGAGCGCCCAGTTTACTTCCTCCATGTTCGCGTGAATATTTGGGAAAGAGTCTTCGGTTGCGTAAACCGGCCCCAGACACTTGAACCCTTTAGGCGCTTCGCCCGCCTTCGGCGCGCCTTCGTCAGGGGCGGCAAGCAGGGCGGCAGGGGCTGTCAGTTCTATTATTACGCTTCTATCCGGATTTCTCCATTCGTCGTACTCAAATGTATCGCCGACTTTAAATTGCGGCGGTCTCCCCTCCCTCAGCCGGTTAATATGAATTTTCACATGCTCTTCCGCCGGGCGCGTCACAACGTCATCCGCCCTGACATAGGCGAAACTTCTATTAAATTCGGTCATTTTATTGGTCTGCCTCAGCAATGAGTCCCCGTAAGGCCAGTAGTAAATTATCTTATACCAGCGCGAGCCGTCTTTGCTGTTTTCGACCACAACGGTGTCGGCATAGAGGTCATATTCCCACAGAAAGTCATTCAAAGCAGCGGCTTTTGTCTCGTCAGGCGCCGAATAGAATATTATGTTTTCACTTTTCGCCCTTATCCCAAGCGCGTCCGGAAAGCTATCCGCCGACGATGCGGCAGCGTAAAGAGCCGAAAATACCAACACAGCCAGAGTGTAACACGCTAATTTCTTCATTGCTTTCATAAACTGTTCCCTCTCTTTACTAGATATTTGTTTTTTCACTCAAAAAGCGTTATACTTTTTTTGATCCTCGTAGCGGGAAAGCGATTACATCGGTGATATTGGGGTCAGCTCCAATAAATTGGTTCAAGTCCAATAAAAAATATCGCTTTCGTAATTCACGGGGATCTTTTTTACTTTTTGCATTTTTAACTTTTTACATTTGCGTTTCTGCCGTCAAGTTCATCCCAGAAGTCGATGACCGTTTTAGCAAATTGCAGCTCTTTGCCTGTCCATCCGTACATGATGTTCGTCCGATAACCGTACTCGGGCAGGCAGACGTTGTTGTATCCGGCAGTCTGGACGCTGAACACGTTCACCTTCGGATTGACGCTCTCCCTGTACCGCGCCGCGAGTTTCGCCACGTCGACATAGCGCCCGTCCGCCGCGTAACCTTTTTGGGTATAGGCGCGTATCCCCTTGTCCGTGCCGTAAAGCCCCCCGTGTCCGGCCTGCTGGTCGGAATAAATGAAGATGTTGTCCCAGTGTTCGCTTTTTTCTATTGCATCGTTAAAGAATATCCAGACGCCGTTTTCGGTGTTCCCTCCGACATCGTGGTCCCTGCCGTTTGAAATCGACTGGCTCTGCCCCAAAATGCCGCGCCTTTTCAAAATCGGCGTGACGATAAGCCTATCTCCGAATTTTCCGACGTAACCTTCCTCGGAGTTTATAGCGGTTATGACGCTGCTGAGGTTGTCGATTTCCGCCACGGTCACCCTGCCGTACTCGGAGTTGAACGCACCCCACGCCGACCCGGAATTGTCTGACAGGCACATGGTTTTTCCCTTGAGCTTCGGCAGTTCCTCCGCAGCAATGTCAACGCATTCTTCGAGCGCGTCCAGGAGCGCTGTTTTGTGATTCGCTTCGGACGCCGATACGGCCTTCATCGCGGACCAATATCTGAACGGAAATTGTTTGCCTCCTTTCACTCCATTTTTCAGTTTTTCCAGCAAGCGTTGGCAAAACTCCCCATCGTTTATTTCCTCGAATATGCCCCGCAGGTTTCGGAGCAAAGCCATGTGCGGCATGTCTATTCGCTCCGTGATCTCAGCCCACGAACGCCCGGAAGAGCGCAGCGCCTCCCATGTCGCTGAGTCGTCCTTCACTTCCACAGTGCCTGTTTTCATAAGCTCGTCGATGCCGGGGCCCTTTGCGTGGCTTATTCTCACCGCATCGATGAGACCTATCCCGGAGTTTTTGTACTTGTAAAGCTCGTAGCGTGACAGCTGCGACAGTTTTTTCGCCCAGCTTCTTTTGAGAACGGACGGGACGCCCTTCTTTGAGCCGTATTTGAAAAGCCAATACGCAAGCTGTGACGCGGGCTCGTCGGCGCGGCTCATTATTCGCTGGTTCGCTTCGCCGAATCCGCCCCTGTTGGCGTCCGTGAAAGCGCGCCTGCCGGGGTGCCTCGCCGCCCTGACCATGATCACCTGGGGGTTCAGCCTCATGCCGTACTCGTGCCTCAGCGTTTCCGCCCAACTAACGGTCGTCCCGAAATCGAACGACAGGGCTTCGTCAATAGCTTCCTCCATTATCTCCGACGTTTTTTTGCCGCCGGACGAGTCGCAGATGACGACATATGGCGCGAACAGATCGTTGACGGCGAATACCGCGTCTTTAAGCCATTTTTTGGCGAACTCGCCGTCCCTGTAGTACGCCGGCTCGCCGAAAATTGATGAGGCTGTTATCAATTTCAGGGTGTCGATGGGGTTCAGTTTGTAAGAAATCCCACCCATAAAATTGATGACTTTGTCCCGTGATTCTTTTTTTTTGCCTAATATTTTCATAGCGTCCTCCGGACTGCCCCAAGCGCGGAGCATGATTGCTTATTTTAGCGATTAATATTGTATGTCTAAAACTCTTTCTTGGCATTTGCTTTTCCTGCGTCGGATATCAAGCGGAACAGCCTGAGTCCGCAGACAGCAAACAATACTCCGTCGGCGGTGTAACTCCGGAAAATATTGTGATAATGCTCATTTTGCAGCGCTCAACAGCTTGAGCTGGGTGATAGGCGTCGAAAACTATGAGCGCGTATCCCCATTCCCTCAAAGAATCCGCCGCACGTTTCAAAGCGACTGCTGCCTCCACTGACAAGATCGCCTCGGGGGCTCGTACCCGTCTATTTTCGACCCGACGAAATTGTCCTCTCCCGCGTACCGGATATCCAATACAGCATCGGGAATGACGTCCGCAGCGCGGATAAATCCCGGAGTATACGCGGCCGCACTACCGTGTGCGAAAATCAAATCGGCCATCGCCAAAATGACCGATGCGAATTCATTTTTGAATTTATACGTCATGATATACCTCCTTCAAAGGCTTATGCTCACGTTTTCGCGTTCGTTCTCGTCCGCCATGAAGAAGGGGACGCGCCCGAAACCCATCGCTTTCGCGAGCATGTTGGCGGGGAAAGTTTCGACACGGGTGTTCATCGCCCTGACGACGCCGTTGTAGTATTTACGCGATTGCAAAATGTCGTTTTCCACTTCGGCGAGCTGTTTTTGCAAATTGATGAACGCGCCGTCCGCTTTAAGTGTCGGGTAATTTTCCGAGAGGGCAAAAAGCGATTTCAGCGTACCGGAGAGCATTGTATCCCCCTTTGAGCGTTCTTCGAGATTTCCCGCGTTCGCCGCCATGTTGCGCGCCTTAACTACCCGCTCCAGAGTGTCGCGTTCATGGGCGGCGTAGCCTTTGACTATCTCCACAAGGTTCGGTATCACGTCGTAGCGCCTTTTGAGATAAACGTCCATCGTGGAGTACGCCTCTCTGACCTGATTACGAAGCCTCACGAACCCGTTGTAGATTCCCGCGGCAACGAGAAATAACGCCAGAAGTATTCCTCCGGCGATGTAGAAATATGTATCCATTTATAGCCCTCCTTAGTTTACGATTTTACCAGCTGCTGCCGCTGCCGCCCCCGCTGCCGCCACCCGAGCTTCCGCCGTCCGAGCTTCCGCCGTCCGAACTGTCACTGGACGGGCGCGAGGCGTCCACGGCCTTTGCGAATCCCGATAAACCGGAGGAAATGCCCGAGGCAAACGAGGAAGAACTGAAATACTTTTCCGAATCGCCGCTTTCGTACCACTCCGGCGGGCGGAACCCCACGTGCTCGAATTTTTTAGCCCACGTATCCGTGACGCCGAGAGTTAAGGCGTAGGGCAGGACGTTATAAAAATACTGGGGATTTTTGTTCGCCAGCATGTCGATCCGATCCCGTTCGGCGGTTTCAATAAAAGTTTTGAACCCCGTCAGGCGCTCCAGATATTTAAGCCCCAAATCCGTCCGGCGATGGCTTAAGGCCACAAGGGCGCCCGGAACGCTCAAGGCCATCGCCTCTATTGCGACGAGCGGGCCCAAGAAATAGGCTATTGTGCCAAATACAGTCAAGAACAACGCCGCTAAAACAAAGGGTCCGATTTTAGATTTAGTCTTTAGGATATATTTTATGGACGACCCGTGCATGACGCCTATTACCGTCAGAACAAGCCAGCAAACGCCGCTTGAGATCAGAACAAGCAACACATTCTCCATTTCCGTGGAGTCGCCTAACCACGCGTACATGATGATCAACATGCAAATCAGCGATGGGGCGCCTATGAGAAGCTTAAACGTGCCTTTTTTGAATATCCGCGTCCCGGGGCTTTCTTTGTGGAAGCGTACTACATCTTTGCGGGCGCTGTCCAGGTCCGAGTAAAATTCTTTTTCCGCGAGGTCGGACGTGGTCACCTGATCGTCTTTCGCCCGGCTGAACATCGCTCCGAACAGTTTCTTTTCGTAAGGTTTGGCATTAGGGCCGGGGTCGCACATTTTGCGGAGCGAAAACCCGTTCGCGATATCGGAGATGCGGAGATAGCCTTTGTCCGCCCAGTAGATAATGAACGATATAACGTCCATACTGCCAACCTCTCCGTACATGATATATCCGGCGTCGGCGGGGTTGAGCCCCGGGGGCGGATAAAATTCGACGGTCGGGAAGATTTTCCGTTCCTTGCCCCAAAAATACCAAAACAGAAAACTCGCTCCTGCTGCGGCCAGCGCGATCGCCAGATTTAATAACGAAAATCCCTCGCGGTGCGTCCTTCCGGCGGCGGATGTGAAATATCCTTTCGGCAACGGCAGGGCGACGGTGAGCTGTTCATGCGGCCGGTTCGTTCGAGTGAGCCGCCCGGTGATGACAGTTCCGTTCACTTCCCGCTCCACGTATGTGTTGTCCCTGCTTCCTTTAAACCCGTGGGTGAAGTTGAGGCGGCTCGCGTCGAGGGCGCGCGGCATTTCAATAGTAAACGTCATTTTGCCTATTGTAGTATCGTAGTCGGGGAGGATGTTGTAGTAAAGTTCATCCATGTCCTTTAAGCCGTCGTCGCCTATGTCGTAAACGTAGGAGAGCGTGTACCGTTCTTTTGAGTTCGCCCACTTGTCCGGATCGCCGACCCGCACGACCAGTTCCCCGCCGTCCTTTCGGGCGGAGAGCGGGCGTCCGGCGGCGGAGATATCGCGTATCTCCACAGGGTTGCCTCTGTACGAGTAGAGCGGTAGCTTTCTCTGGATGCCGTGCCGCTGCTCATTGAAACTCACCCCGTATGTCTCGGTAATCAGATAGCTGTTGTCGTCGCGCGCCACAAGGCGAACGTCCAGCGTTTCGATAACCCAGGGATACGCGGCTCGTGCCGGGCAGGGCGCAACTAAAAGCACGAAGGCAAACGCCGCGAAAAACAAAAGCGCTATTTTTTTCATAATATCTCCTCCTCAGCTTAACGTATTTGGGGAAAACATTTTATTTTCTTTTCTCCTCAGCCATTATGTTTTTCAAATTCTCTTTTTCATAACTGTTGAACAACGCCTCCGAAAAATTGTGATTGGGGCTGTACCAATCGCAGCGGGCAAACTCCTCGCTCCATTGTTTGGTTTTAAAGGTTTAGCCATGATTCGCGTAAACCGTATTCTCCTCCGCGTATTTTTTCGCCGCTTCCATGGACGTTTGAAGCTGGTCTTTGTCCATCACAAAGCCGCCGGACACGCGGAAAGTCGCTTTTCCGTCCGCCGAGCCCAGAATTATACCGTCCCCGTCCTCCGGCAAAAGGACGGCCACTGTGAAAATATCGGGGATCATCACGGAATACCCAAAACGGTCGTTGTTATAAAAAAGCAGTCCTTTGTCCTCTTCCGAAAATGGCGGGTAAAGAGTGTTTGTCTTTCCGGTGTTATTGTCTTTGAGCCTTATTTCCCCTTCTGTTTTCTCATCGCCATTCCCCTCCGGGGAGGGTATGAGAGAAGCGCCGGGGTGGTTCAGGAGTTCAGCTATTTTCTTATTCTCGTTTTCACTCGCGTAGTCCAATGCCGTTTTGCCCCCGTTATCTTTGTCTAACGCATCCGCCCCGTTATCGAGAAGGGCTTTTATCACTTCCGGGTTGATGTTCCATCTCGCCGCCGACATAAGCGCTGTCTGTCCGTTGTCATCCTTAGTATTGACACGCACGCCAGCTTTGATAAGAACCGTTATCGCTTCCGGATCGGGATTGCTCTGCGCCGCCGACATCAGCGCATTTCTTCCATTGTTGTCATTCGCATTGGCGGTCACGCCCCCTTTAATAAAGGCTGCTATCACTTCCGGCCTGCATAACGCCGCCGCTGTCATAATCGGTGTACTTCCATCATTATGCCTCACGTTGATATCCGCGCCTCCTTCGATAAGGGCTTTTATCACTTCCGGATCGGCGTTCTCTTCCCTAACCATTGCGGACATAAGCGCTGATAGTCCATATTCATTTCTCGCGTTCACGTTTGCACCTTTTTTGACGGCTTCAACGATTTTTTCCAAAGAACCTTCCGCGCAAAGATCAACGAAATCAGAATCGGTCATAGCATTAATAATTTTTCCGGCTGCCGCGTTTGTCAGGAGTCCTATGATCTTTTCATTTCCACCCGCATAGTCCAATGCCGTTTTCCCGTATTCATTTTTCGCGTGGACGTCCGCCCCCGCCTTAATAAGCATGTCCGTGATTTCAGGGCTATGGCCGAATGCGACAGCGCGCATCAATGCCGTCCAACCCTGATTGCTCGCGTTGACGTTCGCGCCCGCTTGGATAAGGGCGTTTGAAACAAGGGGGTCTCTGTTATTTGCAACAGAAGTCAACAACGGCGTCCAGCCGTGTTCATCTCTTGCGTTGACGTTTGCCCCGCCTTCGATGGCGTCAAGGACTTGCTGCAAAGAACCTTGCTGGCAATATCTCAAAAACCTGGAAACAGTCATCACGTCGTCATCGCTTATAACGCAGTTGACAAAATCCACGCCCTGGCTCTCCGTGATGGGTGAATCCATAGAGTTGCCGCTGAAGTTCGAGTTCGAGACGGAAATATCAGTGGCGCCGACTGAAAACATTATGTATCCATGGTTGCCGGTGAACTCGCAGTTTGTGAACGACACGTTGGGGGTCGAGTCAATTTCGATCAGTTCAAACTGCTCATTATCGCTGAACACGCAATTCTCGAACGCTACGGTTTCGCCTCCCGCGACTTTCATAATGGAGTAGGTACATTCATAAATTCGCGAGTTCGTGACCTTCATATCGCAGACGCCGCTGAGCTCAAGGCCCACCGTGCCGCAGCCGTACATACCGGCGTTATTTATGGCAATTTGCGAACAGTTCCCGAAACGGAACACGCCGCCTTCGCAAGCGCCTCCTTCCGAGTGTCCCGCCGTCAGGTTTTCCATTGTGATATCGCTGCAGTCCCAGAATGTCATCACGAAAGCGTATCTCGGATCGACGATTATCAATGTTTCGGACGCTTTACCCGTGCTACGGATCGTGAGGTTATTAATTCCGCTGAGAACGAGCTCACCTCCGTCGAAGGGGTCGTCCGACCACAAAACGCCTTTGTCAAGTTTTGGGCTGCCATCGTTTTTCAGGTTCGGGCAACGCGGCGCCTGCTCCGATTGGTTATTAAGAATCGGGTCCCACTCGGACAGGTTATATTTTCCCGGCGCCATCTCGATTATTCTGTCGGAGCCAATGGCCTCCAAAAATTCCCGCGCGTTCGTCACATTTATTATTCGATTTGCCGTCCCGGCTGCCGTGCCAATAGAGAACGCGGCTACCGAAAAGGACAAAAGCGCCAAAACCAATATCGCAAGTGAAACAACCACTCCGAACCTTCTCATATTTTCCTCCTTAATTTCTTATATAAGAACCTTCCTCATCCCTGAAAACGCCGCGCCTGATTTTGACCATGTCGTAAGCCGAAGGCGCGAAAAGCAGCGCTAAATAGAAAAGTTCCGTGAAAATCAAATCTAAAAGCCCTATCCGCACGTATTTGCCGCAAGCAAACACCAATAGTTGTATTACCATCCACCACATAAACAACCCGTAAAAAAGCCTGCCTAACCCCGCAGATATTCTGTATACGTTGAAATAGTGAAATCCAAGTGTACCAAAAGCGCCCCACCACCAGGGGCGTATGACAGCACTCTTTGAAAAACGGCTTATCGGCACATATTCAGGCATATCAAACGCGGACACGTCTATTCCAAGCGCGGTTATCCGGTCTTTTATCGGCGGATGGGTACAATACAACCTGCTATAGCTGACGGGGTCGGCGATACACATGTTACCGACAAGGGAGCTCTTGGCGAGGATCTTCGATCTCGGGTCGCGCGCGATTTTCGCCAGCGCCCGCGCGAGGGCATTCGGGTTGCGTGTAATTTTCACAGCTGTTGCGTCCGCCTGATATTCGCGGCGGCGCGAAAGCGCAAAGCGCAGTACAGGCGCGACCACGTAACCGAATACATAAAACATGACGCCTATAAAGCACAGGATCAAAGCATTTTTGGCGCTTCCTTTTTTGCCGCGCGACAAACCCTCGCCCGCCCCCCGGAAACACATCGCGCCGAGAAAAAGAAAGCAGCCTATCCCCGCTACGACAATAAGCATCAAGAGCGAGTCGCGGTTGCCTATATGGGCAAGTTCATGGGCAATCACCGCCTCAAGTTCGGCTTTTTCCAATTTTTCGACTATGCCCTTGGTCAGAGCTATCGAGGCTTTACTCGGATTGCGTCCGGTTGCGTAAGCGTTCAGCGAATCATCCTCTATGATGTATATCTTCGGCGTCGGAAGCCCCGCCATGATGGCAGTGTTTTCGACGAGCCGGAACAGTTCGCGGTTTTCCTCGAAAGTGACTCGACGAGCGCGCGTCATATCGAGCATCATCCCGTCTCCCGAGTAGTAAGAGATAACTATCCATACGGCAACAACCGCAATCAAATACGGATAGTACTTAAGCGTGGCCTGCAACGCATACTCCAGAACATCCGCAGCGTCATCGACCGCCGCGTACAGGAGGGCGAACAAATATACCGTCAAAAACAGGGCGACCGGAAAAGCGCACAGGATAAAAACCGTCCTGCGATTATTGGCGGCTATGTGGTCGTAAATATTAGTGGCGTTCGTCATTTATTTACCGCTGGAAATATATCACATGATCAATATCAAAACCGCAGATATCATTAAAAAGCCGCCAAGAAAAGTAAACCACGTCCACCAACCCCAGAACACGCTTATTTTTCCAGAATAGTGCCGCTTCGGATCGGCCGGATTGTAAAATACTTTAAAGCTCTCGCCCTCTTTGGATTGCCTGTCGTTGGAACCGGCATACTCGACGCCTTCCACCGAATACTTGTATTTCGTTTCATATGTATATGTCGTTTCATAAGTATTCCTTTTGCCCTCAACTCTGTCGCGCGAGACCTTTTCAACGCAGCCGGCGACAATGGCGTCCGTCTTTGCCGTGCAGTCCTTTTTCAGTTTCATTTGCCTCCACATCATGTAAATAGCGGGTAACGCCACAGCCAATCCAATGAAAAAACACGCTCTGAAAGCTCCCCATGCCCCTGAATTCATTGCTATCCCCTCCTTTAAATATGCCTGAACGAAAACGTTGAACACAATGACCGTTATACACGCGTCATCGAATTAGTTTCGTGAATAACATTGTCTTTTTCATTTTTTCCTCATCCGTAAAGTCTTATCAATCTGCTGCGCGGGCTTGGATGTATATTGACAACACACGCCCGTTCCCGTCGAAGCGAATCCACAGGTCGTTGAATTCGGAATGCCAGTTCCAACGTTCGACGCCTTCGTCATTATCTTTTTCGTCCGGCTCGCCGCATAGCTTCTTTATCGAATTTCTATCGTCGCTCCCTATGGTTATGCCGCCTATTAACGCGCCATTCCGTTCGGTGTAGAATGTCTGTAAATAAGTAATTGTCGCTGGAAAACCGTTCGGTGTTCCGTCGCTATTCGGCAGGTTTTCGTAAAATGTGACCCGAAAATCAGGCTGATCGACGGAAGTGTATATGACATACTCACCTACAAACTCAAAGGCCTCGCGCTTGATTTCAGCTTCGCCCCAATTGCTGACAATCTCCGGCAGGTTGGCGCCGATGCTCTGTATGCAAGCTTCATGCAGGGCCATCCAGTCGAAATATTCCCCCGCATAACCGGATTTCCGGTTCGATTTGCTGGAAGCTTTTCTTACGCCCGTCGGCGTCTTCAGAATGCGCTCCATGTCTTCCGCTTCCAACTCGGAAATTGTCACGAAACTTGCGCTGACAAAAGCAACGTTCGCCTTAAAACGTTTGTCCCAATCGCGCAGTGATTTTATTGCACCTCTATCAGTCGCGGGCAGCACGATTTTATACCACTGCGAATTATCGTCGTCGCAGGTTATCGGCCATTTTTCCGCGAAAAAAACGTCCCCCGTGTTCATCTGCGCAACGACGCTCCCGCCCGCTCGGGGCTGAGGCCGCAGGTTGACGTTCGTCCCCTTTATCGCGAGCCGCACATAACCGTCCTCCGCGCTCGCCGAAAACGCCGCGCCACAAAGCACTAACAAAATAACCGTAACTGAAAAAATACGTTTCATGATAAACATCTCCTTTATAATGTAGCGCAAATCAGATATTTTTGTAATTCGCTTTTTCTCCATACGAGAAAGAACCTCTAAAATAGCTCTTTTAAGTATTATAGAGCAGTATAGCTTTCACGTCCAATGCTTCTGACTTGTCGCTTTTGTTTAGTTGCTATAACCGCTTTATATACTTTGTGTTCTTTCCTGTCCCGACCTTTTCCACTGCCCCGCTCTTGACCATTATGGCGAGCGCAGCTTCTACGGTTGTGGGGCTCACGTCTGGCAGTACATAGCATATTTCTTGTTTGGAGACAGGCAAAAGACTGTTTAGCACAGTCAATTCCACCCGTTTGCGTTTGTTCGCCTTTTTTACATGAACCATGGCAAACCGTTTATCAAGCTCTTTATAGCAGTAAAGCAAGGTGGCAACAAAATTCATAATAAACGGGAGGAAACTATTGGCGTTTTCGTGCCAACCTTCAGAGGACAAGCGCAGGGCTTCATAGTAATCCCATTTGCCCTTGTTTAACTGTTCCTCAAAGGAGATATATTTCCCCGCATCAAATCCACTTTTGAAAAGCAGGAGAATAGAAAGCAAACGGCTCATTCTTCCATTGCCGTCCGCGAATGGATGGATACAAAGGAAATCAAGAACGAAACACGGAATCAGTAAAAGCTGGTTGATGTTATTGTTGTTTCTCGCGTCCATAAATGCGAGGACAAGCTGCTCCATCGCGGCGACAGTTTCGTCAGCAGTGATCGGTGAAAATCGTATCTTCCGGAAACCGGCTGCGTCCACTTCCATGATGAAATTATCGTTCCGCTTGTATGCGCCGCCGCTCACGGGAGTAAAGGACAGCATGATTTCATGCAAACGTAGGATATCCCGCTCACGAATATCAAGGCTATGAAAGTTTTCGTGAATTAAACTAAGAGCGTCGCGATATCCTGCAATTTCCGCCTCGTTGTGATTCTGCGGCGCGCTGTTCCGATTGACGATTTCATTGATACGTTGATCGCTGGTTATTATTCCCTCAATGGCGTTCGATCCTTTGACAGATTGTACCTTTGCAATGCTTTCAAGACGGGGAAAAACATCAGGGTAATTTTCTTTAAGCCGATCTTCACGCACACGCAGCTCGGTAATAGCGCTCACTACATTTACAAGCCCTGCAGGAAGCATACCACTATCTAAAAATGAATAATCAAATTTTCTCAAAGCGACCCCTCCCCAACTATTCTGCATATATTATAGAGCATTATATGCAGAATATCAAGGTGGTAATGGAACTATTATGCATATATATTGTATTTTTATATGCAGATATAAACGACCATCATGCAGAATCGTGAATCACTGAATTTGATTGTCCTAGTAACGTTTATCAGGCGGATAGAGCATCACTCCATTCTGCGGTTTCTTGCTGTATAGTTAGCGGGGTTTAAAAATGATATCCTATTCCTGTTCTTTTCATTACTCCGTTGGCTCACGCGTCTGGATTTTATGACATTTCATACAGAACAGCATCTTGCCTTCCTTGACGAGTGGATGGATTGACAAGGAATTACCGTCGTGACAAAATCACTTGCATGAGGTATAAAACTATATCACTTGGAGGGAAAAAAATGAGTTATTTTGGTAAGACTATGTCAATTCTATTTGTTATTTTCCTGATCGTTCCGGCATATTCGCTTAGCGCAGAGGTGAATGAAGAGTATAAAGGCGTACTGGCTGAATGGGAATCGTCTTATACTAAAGCTGTAAACGAAAGAGACGCGGACAGCGGAGGTTTATCTTTTGAGTTCTATGATATGAGCGATCTTGGCTCTGCAAAGGCATATTATGCGTTATATGACATTGACGGCAACGGAATACCGGAGCTCATTTTAAGAAAAACTAGCAGTTATGAAGACATTATTGCCTATATATTCACAATTAAGAATGGAAAAGCAGTAAATATCTTTGGTTACTACGGTAAAGATTTCAGCTACATGGAAGGCAAACCGCGTGAAGTTCCGTGGAGCAGGGCCGGGTCAAGCGTTATTCTAAGCAGCGGCTTAATAGATAGTACAGATGGGGATTATGCAGTATATAGAATAGCTGACGACGGTTACAGCGTAATAAAGTTCGCTTCGAGCGAACCGTATGATTATCCCGACGAGGCTAGCTTGGATGAGGCTGAATGGAGATACTACGCAAATAATAAACAGGTTGATTATGATGCTTACGTTCGACATCTTAACGAGCACGGTTATAAGATAGGCGGAAATAACACAAGAGCAAAAATTGACTGGGTAGCTGTAAAATGATTGCACCCTATTAAAGTAGCTCGCTACGATGACGGGAAAGACGCCTGATAAAGGAGTGAACAGCATTTATTTTCAATGGCCACAGACAGGCGTCGGCTCGCTTTTTCAAGTAACCTGAAAGCTTCTGTATTTATAAGTTTGTCATTTCTTCTTGCATAACTTATTACGAATGAAAGCCTTCATTAACTATTTTTCTTTTCCAACGCCAATCCTATCAACCGGTCCGCATAATCAGCCATAAACAAGGGGATATTGAGCAAATCGTTGTCCAATTTCAGGTTTTGCATGGAAAAGCGTACGCGCAACTTAACCTTGTCCCCATACTTTTCACTATATTTTTTCAAACTTGTACTTCCAACATTTCCCTCGGATTTAACTTCTATGGGGATAATATCGTTGTCCCGCTGGATTATGTAGTCAATTTCATAACGGGGATGGTCGGTTGACCAATAACGTGGAACCGCCTCAACCTGCCCGGTGAGCGCCTGCAGAACATAGTTTTCGCTTAGCGCGCCCTTAAATTCGGTAAACAATCGGTTCCCCTCGCCAAACGCTGTTGGAGACAACAGTGCCAGACGGCGCAGCAGTCCCACATCCACAAGATATATTTTGAACGTAGTCAGATCGTCATATGCCGAAATTGGCAGTCCGGGCTCTGTGCACCTGTAAATTTTGCTGACTAGCGCGGCGCCGCACAACCATTGAAGCGCGTCTTCGTACTCGCGCGCGCGCGCGCCATCTATGACGGCCTTATATATGAATTTTTTGTTTTCGCGCGACAGTTGCGACGGGATGGATTTCCATATAAGCGACAGCTTTGGGAAGTCTTTCTTCTCGGAGTGCTTTGCAAAATCCCGTTCGTAAGCGCCAAGGATATTAGAGAGAGTCTGCTGCACTAATTCAACATCCCTGTCTTCTGTCCACGAGCGTACAGATTCAGGCATTCCACCGGTTATGAAATACATTTTCAGTTTTTCATAAAGCGGATTAAAGAAGGCTTCCGGTATAAGCTCAAGGCTGCTTACCGAGCCAAGATATTCCGCAAGGTTGCCGTCGCCGTTCGCCATAAGGAACTCAGTGAACGTCATGGGCGCAATATCAATAAAGTCCACTTTTCCCACAGGAAAATAAGAAGGTTTGGACAGTGCGATGCCAAGAAGTGAACCGGCGCACGCGACATGATATTGAGGCGCATTTTCACAAAAGTATTTTAACGTGTTTAGCGCTTTGTCGCATTCCTGTATCTCGTCAAAGATTATTAATGTTTCATGCGGCTTAATATTTTGACCGCTTGCCATAGTCAGGTTTTGCAGTATCCGGTTCACATCTTTTGTCGTTTCAAAGAATTGCTTATATTCCACGTTTTCGTCAAAGTTAAAATACGCGATTCCTCCGTAATGCAGCTTTCCGAATTCCTTAAGTATCCACGTCTTCCCCACCTGCCGAACGCCTTTTAGAATTAACGGTTTTCGATATTTTGAGTCTTTCCATGCGATAAGCTTATCAAAAATTATGCGCTCCAACACCATCACCTCACACTATTTCACGAAATTATATCAATCACATCACACTATTACAAGTATAATATGACCAAGATAAATCAGATATTAACGTACAATATCCATATCCGCTTTAGCCTGAAGCATTGCTCTGTAACTTTTGGTGATTTGCTCCTCAAGAACCTTTCTCTGAGCGAGAATCTGGTTTTTGATTTGCAACAATGTACTTGCGCCAGATGAGAGCGATTGTTCAAGTTTTCGGCGTTGTTCTGAGATTTTCCTATCAAGATTTGCAATATCCTGTGAATCGACTCCGCAGCTCGTATCAAAACGAAATTGTTGTTCGATACTGCTCCGCCAAGCCAGTAATTCTCCTTTTAACACCGGCCCGAATCCTGGAACGAGCATTGAGTACTTAATATCTTTCGCACTTTCTATATTGTAAGATTCGAGCACAGCTTTCCGACTAGCGCCTATACCAGGTATGGAAGCATTCGCAATTGTATAACGATCAAGAAAGCGATCTAGTTGCAACCTTTCACACTCGTCTTTAAGGCGCTGTAAATGTCGCTGTCGAACAGCAGGGATATCTTTCCATTGATCTCTGAGATTATCCAATTCACGCATCTTTTCCAGAAATTTCCAGTCACCGGCTTCTCGATCCCAGTATTTTTCGAGGGACAGAAAACGCGCTTCGGCATCTTTATGCTTACGGAAGAATTCTTGAATTTCCCCTCTCTTCATTCTGTCTCCACCCACGATACCTATAAGGACAATTCCGTTGATAATCCAAAGGATAGTCAGTAGCGGAATTGCAAAGCAAAGGATGACGGTAAGTGTGAGAATAACCCGTCTGAGAGTGGTTTGCACCAGCTTTGTGTGATTTATAGAAATCGCTTCTTCAGAAGGTTTGATCGAATCCGATGAGCAAATGCTTGTGATGTTTGGCGCCATTCCAGGAGATGGAATGGATTTGATCTGATTCCAGACCAAATCCATATTGAATTCTACACCGCTGTTTCCAGACAATACATAAACATTGAATAGAATAACCCCGGTTGTGGCTTCCATTTTGCACCATGGGCATTCTGTTAATATTGAGAAATAATAATGGGAAGCATTTACATTGCATTTCTTGATGTGTGACTCCAGCGTTTTTAACGCCTCAACCCATTCTTTCGCCATAGGACGCCCTTGATTAAAGCCGCTACGTGAAAATGCTTTTTCAAACAACGTAGCGATAGACAATGGGACAATAGCAAGAGGGGGAGCGCCGGGAGGCGGTTCCATTTGTTGAAATTTGCTCTCCTTTCCGTAGACAAACCGGAATTCCGCGATAGATTTTTCCAAAGACATTTCTCCTTGTCCAAGAAAGCGTCCAGCAAACGGATGTTTGCCCATGAAGAGCAGATGAAATATTAACACGGCAAGGCCAAAATTGTCGTGATTGACAGTACGGATAATACTCCTGAAGTTTTTTTGATTTTGCAATTCTGGCGGAGTGAAGGTCGGAACTCCAACGGCACACAAAAAGTTGTGATTGTCTACAGAAATCTGGAATGAATCACAATCAATCACCCGCACCTTCGCATCACTCGAAACCATGAATCCGCGCTCATTGACATCACCCAACACTACGCCTGAATCATGTATGTTCGCGAATACTCTAGCAACATTCGTTGACGCATGAAGTAAAAATCGCCAGTCGGCTTTGGGAAATTCTACTTTCCTGCTACGTGGATTGTAGAGATTATGAATATCTTTGTGATCGACAATGCGGGGCATGATAAATCCACGAAGGTTTTTCCCAGAGGTTTCCCAGAGTCCTTCAGTGGGCCATGCGGCAAATGCTCGGAGATTCTCGTTTCCCAATGAAATCAGAGCGGCAAGTTTTTCTTGCTTTTCCCGATCAATCGCTTTGAGATATAACTTGGCGACTACATCGGATCTGTTTGCGACTTCATAAATCGCACCTTCACCGCCACAAGCTAACTCAGCGCCAAGCTTTAGGAATCCAGATTTTGCCCGAAATAGTGAACCACAAAATTCATTCATTTATGCTCCCGGAACGTGGTGTTGATTCATTATACTTCTCGACTGTTATTTCTTTGCGGCGCGTCGCCAATACCAACGTCTTGTCGTCGTCGTTGCGTTCGCAGATTGATGGCGAGCTTAAATAAGCCGCCAGCGCGTCGGAGAGCTTGTCATTCACTCCTTCGCCTTTGACCGAACGCACGGGTGGAAACATCTTATCAAAGAATGGCTCGAAAACAGCTTGCGTCGCATATTGGATAACTAGCGATTCAATGCCGTCACTGAACGCTGCTAATTCTATGATTCGCCTCTTGTGTGATTTAAATTCCAACTGGCTCTCAGCGCAATCATCTATCGTAAAAAACGTTGTATTTGCAAATTCGCCACGCTGTGGCCAGTGAGCCAAACTCCAGTTTTCGCCGTACGAGACTACAATCGCCCCATCTCCTACCTGCATCGTTGCTGCGGTGTTCTGTCCGATAACTGCAATCAGCAATGTGCAAGCGTAGTCACGAACCACGCCGCCGTCTTCTTTGGCCTGAGTCTTTATTGCCGTTTGAACCGATCGCAACCAAGACCGCGCCACATCAATATTGATGTCCTCAACTTGACCTCTCTTTGCCAAGTAGACTTCGACTGCTTCCGCCACAGTGCAACAGGCAATGGAAGAGCCAATCTCAGCCTTGAGTGCGCTTCCAGCCCCATCAGAAACAACAACGAGAAGCACATCATATCCATCTACATCCTGAAATATCTTTGCGATAGCATAATCTTGGCAAGGAATACTTAGCCGTTTGTGCGAGGTCCCGGTAACGAAAGCGGTTGCTATTCTCCATTGTGTTTCGTCGTTCATCCAACTTCGCCCCAACCATCAGGAGCAGTCGGGTTTTTCATAGGAACGGTTTCGCCAGGTTGGGATCTCGAAACAGAACAAAGCGAGTTGGACAGCCAAGAAAAGAGGTCTCGAAAACGGAGCCCTTTCAATTTCAGCGGCTCGCGTACTGAAATTTGAGACAACTTTCCGAAATCTGCTTCCTCTATACCAACTGCAAAAAATTGGAAACCTTTGGTCTGTTCACCTTCATGGACAAGAGACGCTGCCTGTTGCCAATAATCTGTTGGCGAGCCGTCTGTGATAAGAAATATCCAAGGTCGAAAGAAAGGGATACCATTGGCATGATATATGTCTTTCCGTTGTCGCACCATACCTATGCCTTGCGTAATGGCGGCGCCCATCGGGGTACCGCCGGACGCAGAGAGAGTCGGTGGCATAAAGGCATCGACAGTTGTGAAGTCGGAAACTACGTTAACCGGGCCAAAGGTAACGATAGCCACCTCTACACGTTTTGCAGCGAGAGAATCTGCCATTAACTCGTCTTTGAACGTTTCTAATCCTGCATTAAGTTCATGGATGGGACTGCCTTGCATTGAACCCGAAGTGTCGAGCAGTAACAGACATGGGCATCGTGGCTCGGGATTATCTGCAAACTCGGTCACATCAAAAGGCACTTGTTCAAATTCGCTCATTTTTCCAATATCCTCCTCATTTGCTTGCTGTGTGAGATTGGAGCAGGTTGTTAATAATATCGAAGTCGTCGAATAATAAAGTTATCAGATAGCTTCCTTTTTCGAACCTAAAGAACGAAACTTAAATAATTCTGCAAAACTTTAATACCTGACCTCCACCCAGAGTTTGAAAACATTTCTGGAGCGGTTTTTTCTTATAGCTTTCTCAAGATAAATGATATTCTAATTTCATTGTCTACTCTAAAACATTTTAACATATCTTTTTTTACTGTCGAAATTTAAAAAGAAAATCATTCTGAACTGTGATAAAGTCAAAGAAATGTTGTAGGATGATGCTGGACGGACTGCATTCAACGTCATCAACATAAAAAGATATAAATAGCTATGACTTATCTGAACATGTGGAGCTATCAATGAAAAAAGAAACATTAAAAATCAAAAACATACCCGCAGTTTTGTGGGGAGAGAAATCGAACAGCGTTTATATATACGTTCACGGAAAACTGTCGAGCAAAGAGGAAGCGCAGGACTTTGCAGAAAAAGCTGTCCAAAAAGGTTATCAGGTTCTCAGCTTCGACCTTCCGGAACATGGCGACCGCGCAAATGAAGACTATCCTTGTATGGTCTGGAACGGAGTTCACGACCTTAATATCGTCGGAAAATACGCGGAGCAGAATTGGAGCGATATTTGCCTATTTGGCAACAGTCTGGGCGCGTATTTCAGTTTGCTTGCATACAAGGACTTTCCGCTTGGAAAATGCCTTTTTCTTTCACCCGTTCTTGATATGGAACGCCTTATACGTAACATGATGGAATGGTCTCGCGTCAGCGAGCAGGAGCTGAAAGAAAAACGGGAAATTGCCGCTTCAATAGGCGAAACGCTCTATTGGGATTATTATTGCTATGTGAGAGAAAATCCGATTGACAAGTGGAATGTGCCAACGGAGATCCTTTACGGTTCGGATGATAACTTGACCGAACGGTGGGTTGTTGAGAGATTTTCTGAACGCTTCAATTGCGGCTTAACTGTCTTAGAAGGCAGCGGGCATTGGTTTAATACAGAACGACAACTTGCTTTTCTTGACGGGTGGATTGATAGGCATGTCAAATCTTGATAAACGAGGTGACTAAAATGAACTATATCACTGCGCAGCAGGCTGCTGAAAAGTGGGGAATATCTGATCGGCGCGTTCGTGTACTGTGCGCACTTGGGAAGATAACGGGAGCTGTTAAACTTGGAAAATCATATCGATTGCCGGAAGACGCGAAAAAACCTTCCGGCGTCGCTGGACGGCCAGAAAAAATAAAAAATGACCGTATCCGTTACCTGAAATGGGATAATGAGATCGTTGGCGTTGTCGCAAAGGATAATGCTGTATCTTTTACTGCGCCTCTATACAATGAAGTCGTCGCGCTATACACAAAGGGGCGGGCTAGCTGGTCGCCGGAGCAGTTCAATGACTTTCTTGCCGAGCGCATGGTCAGCCGGGAGCGGCGGGACATCGAACGCATCCTGTTCCGTATGGGCTTATCCCAGTACGACGTACCGCGTATCGCCGGGGTAACGAGAGGAATTCATCCAAAGGATTTGTTATGGATAGCCCGGACAAAAAGCGAACGGCTTGACGATGCCATGACGGATGTGTTCTCGTCGGTGTTCCTGAATCGCTTGGACTTAGTCGGCGATAGCATAGATACGCCGGAAGGCTACAATATAAAAAGATATGGCGTTTATAACGGAAAATACGGCGTCTACAAGCAACGTATCAGCCCGCTGACAACGGATGTGGAATCAGAGGTTGCTGTCAGCCTGTTGGGAGATAAGTTGGGCGTGCCGGTATGCCCTGCGGTTCGGGTTGACAAAGACACGGTGTTTTCCACTTTTCTATATGATTTTTCCAAGGAATATATTGTCCATTTCCGGCGCCTGTTCGACGGCGCGCGCTCGGATAACGAATACAGTAACCTCGTTAGCGCGCGGCCGCAGTACCGGGATGATATTGCCCGTATGATCCTGCTCGACTTTATTACACGGCAGGACGACCGGCATTTGTCCAATATGGCCATAAAGATTGGAAGCGCCGAATCATTTTACGCGCTATACGACAACGGTCGCAGCTTGTTTTACGAAGACACCGAGGAAATGGTACATAACGCGGTCAGCGACCCCGCCAAGTATGCCACCAGCTTCGGCTATTCGGGGACATACTGGGACTATGTTCAGGAAATCGCAGAGGAACGGGAAGGTCTTGAAGGGCTAATCAATATAGAGTTGAGTGAAACGGACTTAAAAAATGTCCTCATCGGGGCCGGATTCAGCGGATACCGTTTGTACGGCGCGGCAGAATGGATTCTTAGGGCAATGGACATGATCCGGACGCTGTTCTGAATTTCATAACATACTGAGTTCAATTGCTATGACAGATCTTCGCTCATTACACAATTTTTTAGCGTCGATTTGCTATTCTCATTCTCTATATCGTTGTTTTTTTTGGCCTTATTATTCGAAAACGCACTGTTTTCTATGACTGAAGACGAGTTGTTGTTATATATTCCTCCTCCGGCATTAGAGACGTTTTCTGATATTTGACAGTTATTCATGGTCATAGTTGACAGCCAGTTGACTATTCCTCCGCCGCCAAACCTCATCGCTCTATTTTCAACCAAAACGCTACCCGATATTTCAAGTGAAGAATTGAAATTGGATATCCCGCCTCCATAATAATTCGCTGTATTTGATAAAAATTTGCACCCCGAAATTTTAACCGAAGAATCAACGTTTGCCACGCCTCCTCCGTTGCCGGGAGTAGTTTCGTTATTTGAGAAAACGCAATTACTTATATTTGAAAATGAATCTTCGTTATGCATACCGCCGCCGTATTCTTCCCCTTTGTTTTCGTCAAAAACACAGTTCTTTATCTCCAGGGTAGAGCTGTAACTGCTCATGCCGCCGCCGCGGAAAGATGATTTGTTGCCGGAAAAAGTGCTGTCTAAAACTTTTAATATACCGGTGTAACTTAGCATTCCGCCGCCATGGCTGTAAGATTTATTTGATAAAAAAGAGCAATTTTTGATGACAGGGGAGGAACAATGGTTGTATACCCCGCCTCCGCCCTCGTTAAGGGATTGATTTCCTGAAAAAGTACAGCTGAGAATCAAGGGCGAAGAGTAGTAGTTATACATCCCTCCTCCATATTCATAAACCACGTTGTCCGTAACTATGCATTGACTTATCAGCGGGGCGCCGAATATATCGACGTAAATTCCACCGCCGTTTTGAACATTCATCCCCCCGGTTATCGTGAACCCGTCAAGACATGTATCATCGCTCAAAGATTTGCCCACTGCCGTAACAACCGCAACCCTGCGCGAGATTTTGCCTCCGCTGAGAACGGTTGCATTTACTTCTGCGTCGCGTTCGTCAATTTTCGTTTCCGTTCCTGCAAATCCACCATAAAGCTTTAGCCCCTTTTTTAAGATGAAAGAGTCGTCTGATTCCGCGCCCGGGCTGTATGTGCCTGCTGCTACCCAAACGCTGGCTTCTTCTTCTAAACAATCCATTAATCCTTTTAAATCCCTCGCTGAGTTTTCCCATGACGAGCCGTCCATTTTCCCGGCGCCATCCTGAGTTACGTAATACCTCGCCTCTTTCGCAAACCCCGTCGATATGAAGGCAATGGGTAATATCACCATACATACAGCCAATATCAACTTTGAACTAAATTTTTTCATAGCTATAGCGACCCCCATTATTAATGAACTGCATATAATATATCACCTTATTGAGCGTTAATTAAAAACAGGCCCCCGGAAAATCCGAGAGCCTGATAAATTAAAGCTGCTTGTCGGTATTGCCGTTACTTTATTCAACAAAACCTAATACTTTACACTCGCGGATCTGGGTGTTGCCCTTGGTGTCAACATAGACATTGTAGGGTCCAACTTTGTAAGTACCGGCAGCGTTGTTGTTGATCATGAATGTAACCGGTACATATTCTACTTCGTGGTCGTTATAAAGCTCAGTAACGAAAATAGTTAGTTTGTTTTGATTGCCGTTCAGTTTTTCGACTTTCGCATCGGCGACAACCTCGAACGCCTGCGCCTTGAACAGTATAACTTTATTGTCTGGCCCGATATTATCCACGGTAAGCTTTGCATATTCGTTCTCTCCCGCAGTTATCACTTCGGCTCTTCCTTCGGCCCAATTCCATGCATACCAGGCGCCCGGTCTTTGGGTTTTCTTGAGGTACGCCTCGAAGTCTTCCGCCAGCATATTTACTTTGAAGCTGCTGAAGGCAAGCAACGGACCTCTGGCTATTGAATCAGTAAATTCCGCCTTTTCCTCCTGAGTGAGAAGGAGCGGGAACTCTATATGCGTGCCGCTGACAAAGGGAAGCATTTTGACGTCGCCGGCAAAGTATGTGTTTAGCTCTGAAGCGTCCCCCATGAAGCGGTACACCGGGAAATCCTGATTTAGCGCTACGGGAAGGAACCCATCCTTCTTGGAGAACGCCCTGCTGTACCAGTAGTTTCCAAAGTTTCGCGCGCCCGCAGGCTCAAGGGTCAAGGCGGCGTGAGGGCTCTTGTACTGGTTCGTGTAGATAACAACGGAGTCCTTCGGGAACTCCACGACCTTCTCTCCCTTACTCGCGCCGGTGATTCCGACGGAAAGCTGAGGAACGCCCGTGGGGAATTCAGAGCCTCTGAAGTACTGGAATGACTGACCAAATCCTGTGACTGTGTAGAATTCAACGGGGATGGTAACGGCTTCTGCAAGGCGCTCAATCTTTACGCCTGTGTACGCAACCCTCTCCGCCGCTTTGACTATCGCCTCGGCGTCCGGGCCGTGAAGAATGTATGCCGTTGGGCGTTTTACGACGGAATAATCCAGCGCGGTATGAGCGGAATTTCTGTAATCCTGAGCGGAAACGTAGCGCGAACGGTGTATCCATGACTCAATAAAGTCTTTGCGTACCACGGGAGTATTCCAACCAGGATCGCCCGCTGTAAGTTCCGGGTTTCTCACCAAACGAAGGGTCGGAATACCTTCTCCCGGGACTCCGTATTCGTGTGACAAATGCTGAGGATTCGTGTTCTTAATAGAGATAACGAAGTCTCCCTCATGAGTGGTTAAGCCCGGCCTGACGGACGTTCCCTCGGCCATTGCCTTTCTCGCGTTGTCGACCCCGGCCTTAAGGATAGGTCCGCGTACCGGATCGGCGAACGCTTCGATCATCGACGCGCAAAACGTCTCGTACGACCGAATACGGTTATGATAGGCAACTCCGATTTGTCCCTGTCCCGGCGACGATATTTCACAAAGAACTCCGAAACCTCCCATGAGGCGCCCCGCAGTGTCGGTTATACCCTCTTCGGGGTTCCCTTCCTGGAAGGAGTTCCTAACTAAAGTATAATTGGCGGGGTTTGACCAGGTTGAACCTGTATAGAATTCGTAAGGATTAGGTTGGGTTGTGGCTCTCGAAACGTTAGATCCTGTCCCGACGTAGGGCATCGTATCCCTTCCTTCCGCTCTTGCCGCTCTCTTTGCAATCCATTCCAGAGAGTCCACGTTTGCCCACGTGGAAGAGTCGTTGTAGTCGGACTTTGCGGTGATTCCATCGTAAGCGAGAACGTCAAGCTCTTCCGGTGTGTTCGGGTTGCTAGTGAACAGAATCGCAATGCCGTTATTCCAGGCGGAAGTGCCGGTTGAAATCCCCTGCTGATGTCCGTCGCCGATTAAATACGGCTCGTAAGCGTTCCAGATTTGGTTCACTAAACGAGTTATCGGGGACTCGAAACCGGTCTGGTCGCGGTTCAGATCAAGCCCGTTAATCCTTGAGAATGAGTTACTTTTTGCATCGGCAGCAGCGGTTGACGTATAGTGCCACGCCTGGAGCGTGTCGGACTCGCGAATGTTCTTCCAGTTGCCGTCAACGTTGTAGCGCGGAATTATCACCACGGAAACCTTGTCCAAAAGCGGATTGAGGGTCTCAACATGGGTGGGATCGGCAAGCCTTTTGGCAAGGTGCATCATACCTTCCATTGCGGCAGACTCGTTCCCGTGTATGGAACCTTCAAAGAGAAGCACTGGTTTGCCGAGGGCTTTCACTTCTTCCGGACCAAAAACGCCCTCTCTTGTGAAGACACAAAGCGGGTATGGGAAGGATCTCACTGGCATTCCCAGGTTTTCGGGGGTAGAGGCGCTGGTGTTGTACGTAAGTATCTCGGCAACAAAGCGCATTTGCATGTTTTCCTTCGGAAGAGCCTCAAGGTACTCAATCATGTCCTCGTGAGCGGTCATCCTGCCGTAAACTGATGAGCCTCTTACGGAAGAACTCCATCCCGGCCTCGTAAAGGTTGGCATGTCATAATCTTTTGCCGCCTGAGGCAAGTTATCCCAATAATACTGCTCAATTGCAGAAGGCAAAGTTGTCTCTGAAACGTTATTTGTTCCCCTATATGGATTTGCAGGAGCTCCGCCGCCGGCAAACGCGGAAGAAGCAAAAAACAAAATCAACATTGCCATTAGTAAATATCTTTTCTTAAACACTAAAAAAACCTCCTATTAAAAGTATGCCTCTTTTACTCTGGAGTTGCGGTTCTCCTTTTTCAGCCTCACTGCTAACGCGCAGCGTGGTCAAACGGCCTCTTTTATTTTGGAGTTGGGGTTCTCCGTTTTCAAGCTTGCCCTGAAGCAGGCTGCCCTAACGCCAAGAAATATTTAGCAAGCTTGGTAGGCGCCCTTTGTTACATAGTATCCCTTCCCGATATTACCATACTAAACTCTTAACTCTGTAATATAGTATAGCTTAAACCCCGTAGGAAATAGTAGTAGTATTGAGTAAGAAAGAATATTAAATAGATTAATACGTTTGTATTCAAAAAGCCCTCTTCAAGAGAACTGACGCTGAAAGCCATCACCTTGCTCGCCCAGTCCATCTCAAAAAAGCGCCGCATGAACCTTCTGAAGCTTCGGGCTGCGAGGCTGGGCAAAATGGTATACTACAAACAATGCGGCATCGACTATGAAGTCGATAGTACGGGGCAAGCCATAAAGAGGTCAGACCGGTTGAAACTGAACTGATAAATACTTAGATTCTCAAGGAGGAATACCGCCATGCGATGTACCTTAATGCATAAAAATATTCCAGTAGTTGATATGGAGATTGATCCTGAAGATGCAAATATTATCAAAATGTACAGCCTAAAAAATCCTGAACATTTGCCGGTAGGAACAAAAGTAAAAGATGATGTGAATCGCGCGAAAATGAACGATTGGTTAAGAGGACGCTCGATACCGGCAAGCCGTGATGGTATAGGCAGAGTATTGGAAAATATAAATTTAAATGACACATCATCGCTTATAGTTAAGTGCTATGGATTAAGTTTGTCTGACCATTATTGGATAAGCCCCGAAGAACATGGTTTAGAATGGGAAAAAATAAATTTTTTTCAAAATGATTTTTCAAAAGATATGGGCGAATTGCTATTTGGCTCAAAAAATATAAAAAATGCAGAAATAAACTTTATATCACCGGATAATACATCAGATGGTTGGCTGCGTAAAAAATGGATAATAGCAGATGAAAAACGTATATTAATGAAAGGGGGAAGCGGAGTTTACGAACAGGAACCATTTAATGAGGTTGTTGCTTCGGCAGCAATGAGAAGGATGAATGTACCACATGTTGAATATACATTATTGTATGATAAGGAAAAGCCATACAGTTTATGCGAAAACTTTATTACTCCAGATTCGGAGCTTATTCCAGCGTACAGAATAATAACAGAATATAAAAAGGAAAATAATGTCGGGGATTATGGGCATCTTATTAATTGCTGCAAAAAAAATAAAATAGAAAACTGTGTTGAATCACTAAATAAAATGATTGTAGTGGATTATATTATTTTAAATGAGGACAGGCACTATAATAATTTCGGATTTGTAAGAAATCCAGTTACTTTGGAATGGAAAGGGTTGGCGCCGATTTATGATAGCGGGACATCCTTATGGTATAACACTCAATTTGTCGGGGAAAATATGGAAAGTAAACCATTTAAGAAAAATCATGATGAGCAAATCAAACTTGTAAAAGACATGTCATGGTTTGAGCCTGAATTATTTAGAGGTTTCGAAGATGAAATAATGGATATATTTTCATTATCTAAAACTGTTGACCAAAAACGATCAGCATCAATTGCGAAATCAGTAATGAACCGAATAAAGCATCTATGCCTTTTAAAAGGAAAAAATATAACTGGTACAAATGAAGCCGTGTAACACGTTTGAAGCTGTACTTCGATGCTTTGCTCAATTTAAAAGCAACCAGACAGGATAGCACACGATGATAAAACAACAAATCAATAAAATTGAGTTTTTCCAAATGGATTTACGATTTTAAGTGTGTCGTTAATTATCTGACCGTCACTCATGTCTTCTGTGAAAATAATCCGGCAATCGCCGTCTAATGCCGAAGCAAGCATTAAGCAATCGTAATACGAATAACCGTAACGACCTTTTAGAGCGAGCGCCTTGGTTATCGTACTTCTGTGGATTGAGAGAATCTCGTTACAGACCAACTCAATATTGTCTAAATGTGCCTTGATTTTCTCAGTATTCCAGCTATATTTTTTTAACCAAACATTACATGACTCGCTCAATGCTTGTATATTAGTCACGCAATCATGGTTGTTCAACGTGTGATAAGCAATATTCCGTTTGATCTCGTCATCATCTGAATAGAAATAGATTAGTACGTTTGTATCCAAAAAAACCCTATCGTTCATTGGCTTCATCCCTGCTAAATCTCCAACCATTGGTATTCATAGTTGGCGAGAGTAGTAAATCACTTTTTTGGTGATATATTATTTCTCCTTTGCGCTCACTGATTGGTTTTTGCTCCAATACTATTACCTTTACTCCAGATGTAATTCTGTTTCTGTACTGTTCCGGTATTTTAATAGCGCCATTTTCCGGCATAGCGTAAAATTCATAAGCCTGCATATATTACACACCATCCTTCTTATTAAGGTGTTTTGTATCAATACTACGCAGAATTATTTCGTTATCATCAATAACAACGGAAGTACAAGGGGCTGTAACAAAAGTAGTATATTGGCCGTCCCAGACCACAATATATTGTGATCAAGCGGCATAATGAACACAATATATTGTAGGGGCGGCATTTTGCCGCCCGCTTTTGTTACAGCACCGATTTATTTGTTTTTCATTGTTTTATAGACTGGTGGAGCTAAGGGGATTCGAACCCCTGACCTCTTGAATGCCATTCAAGCGCTCTCCCAACTGAGCTATAGCCCCAATAACGAAACAACAGGGATTATATGAATTAAAAGCCCAACTGTCAAGATACCAAAAAAATAAATTACAATGTCCAATGTTCAATGTTCAATGGATTGCTTTTGTCTTTGCTTTTGTTTTTGCTTTTGCTTTTCATTGAACATTGCGCATTGAACATTGATCATTGTATATTAAGGTCTCCCGATTTCATCGAGAGCGAAATTCTGCGCCTCTTAATATCTATATCTATGACCGCGACTTTAACCTGCTGTCCTGCATGAAGCACGCTGCCCGGCTCCGTAATATACTTGTCCGAGATTTTGCTGACATGGACGAGCCCGTCCTGATGAACTCCCAAGTCTACAAAGGCGCCGAAAGCTGTGACATTCGTCACAATTCCCTGCAGCACGACCCCGACCTTCAGGTCGGTTATATCTTTTATGGACTCGTCAAAGGCGGCGGCCTCAAAAACCGCGCGAGGGTCGCGACCGGGCTTGGCAAGTTCGCTCATTATATCCCTCAACGTCGGAATTCCAACGTCGTCTGTGACAAATTTTGAAATTTCTATTCTGGAGCGAAGCCCCTCGTCGTTAATGAGATCAGCTATACTGCATTTTATATCGCTTGCCATTTTTCCGACAAGATTATAACGCTCAGGGTGGACAGCGCTTGCGTCAAGCGGGTCGTCCCCGCCTCGAATCCGCAAGAAACCGGCTGCCTGCTCGAAAGTTTTCGCTCCTAGATGGGGCACTTTCTTCAATTGTACGCGAGACTTGAACCCTCCCAATTCTTCTCTTGTCTTTATTATGGATAGAGCTACCTTTGAGTTGAGCCCTGAGACATACGAAAGCAGTTCGGGAGACGCGGTATTAACCTCAACTCCCACCGCATTCACGCACTGCGCCACAACATCGTCAAGCGAGCGTTTCAATTCTTTTTGATCGACGTCATGCTGATATTGGCCTACGCCAATCGACTTCGGGTCGATTTTTATAAGTTCCGCAAGGGGATCCATTAACCTGCGCCCTATGGAGACTGCTCCCCGAACCGTGACATCCTCCTCCGGGAACTCCCGCCTCGCGGCTTCCGAAGCTGAATAGACTGAAGCGCCGCTCTCGTTCACGGAAACAATATGAATCATTTCGGGCAACTTGAGTTCCTTTACAAATTGCTCCGTTTCCCTGCCCGCAGTTCCGTTCCCTATAGCAATAGCTTCCGGGTTGAATTTATCAGTAAGCTCGCGCATTCTGTTTGCAGCAGCCATTCTTGCGCCTGTCGACTGATGAGGCTGTATGACTTCATGGTGAAGCAGCTCCCCTCCGCCCCCAAGACAGACAAGTTTGCATCCGGTGCGAAGCCCTGGATCAATTGCTATTACGCGCTTTGCTCCCATCGGAGGGGACATCAGCACTTCCTTTACATTCTGAGCGAAGACCCTTATCGCCTCGCCATCAGCTTTTTTCTTGAGGGCGTTACGAAGTTCCGTCTCCATTGAAGGCTTGAGCAATCTCTTATATCCGTCTTCAATAGCTTTACCAACAAGCCTTGATGATTCGCCGGAACCTTTTATAAAATTCCTTTTCATTATCACAATCGGCTCGTCATCAAGAGGGGCGACGTCTATCGACAAGCAGCCTTCCCTCTCGCCTCGCAGGAGAGCTAATACCCTGTGCGACGGCGCTTTTGCGACGGGTTCCGACCACTCAAACCAGTCGCGGTACTTTTCTGCCGCCTCGGATTTTTCAAGCTCATCCTCCTTGATTTTAGCGCGCGCGCTTCGCAAAACTCCGCTCCTCGCAAATATTCGCCTCACATGAGAGCGAGTGTCCATATCCTCGCTGACCCGTTCGGCTATTATGTCGGATGCTCCTTTTAAGGCTTCCTCCACATTCGGGACGTTTTCAGATAAATACTTAGCTGCTAATTCCGAAACTTGCAGCTCCGTCTGAGCCAAAATCTCATCCGCAAGAGGGCTAAGCCCCTTCTCTGCAGCGATTGAAGCGCGGGTCTTACGTTTTGGGCGGAATGGAAGATAGATATCCTCAAGCGTCGTCATGGTTCCGGCCTTTTCTATCTTGCCCCGTAGCTCATCTGTCAGGAGTTCGCGCTCTTGTAGCGAAGCGATTATGGCCTCCCTGCGTTTTTCAAGCTCAACCAGTTTTTCATGCCTGTCGCGGATTGCAGTTATTGCGACCTCATCAAGCTCCCCCGTCGCTTCTTTCCTATATCGTGCAATAAAAGGAACAGTGCTGCCCTCGTCAAAAAGTTTGAGAACTGCCTCCACTTGCTCAGGGCGTATATTTTGCTCGCTTGATATGGTCTCGAAATAATTCAATTTAATCACTCCTTTAAACATTAGGAACATTATAATGCAAAAATATTTTTACGATATATTTATGTTCAATTTTTAATTATAAATGTTAAAATTACAAAATTGGTAATGCGCCCGTAAAGATTAGTTTTCGCGGGCAAAGATTTTGTTGTATTTTTTAAGTAACCTTTAAACAATTCGGAGGTATTTTATGAGCGTTCAAGATTATAAGGCAACTTTAAATTTGCCGCAAACAGATTTTCCAATGCGCGCGAACCTGTCAAAACGAGAACCGGAGTTTTTGAAGTTCTGGGAGGAAATTGACGCATATCACAAGATGATTAATGCGCGAAAGGGCGCCGAAAAGGATAAGAAATTTATCCTGCACGACGGACCTCCCTACGCTAACGGACACCTTCACATAGGGACAGCTTTCAATAAAATACTTAAGGACTTTTTCCCAAAATATAAGTCAATGACCGGATGGTACGCTCCTTACGTTCCCGGTTGGGACACTCACGGGCTTCCTATTGAACTCAACTTCCTAAAAGGAGAGGGACAGGACAAAAATAAGCTCAACGCTGTTGAATTGCGCGAAAAATGCACCGCTTACGCTTACAAATTCCTTGAAATACAAAGAGAAGAATTTAAACGGCTTGGAGTGCTTGGAGAATGGAGCAACCCGTATGTAACCCTGAAACCGGACTATGAAGCGACTGAACTTCTTGCTTTCGCTACGATGGTAGATAAGGGATACGTAAGCAGAGGGCTCAAATCCGTCCACTGGTGCATCGATTGCCAAACGGCTCTTGCCGCTGGAGAAATCGAGTATTGGGACGAGCCTTCACCCTCGGTTTACGTGGCGTATCCCATGCCGGAATTGTCAAAGAAAATGGATAAAAACGTTCATGTTGTTATATGGACAACGACTCCATGGACTCTTCCCGCGAGCCTTGCAGTTGCCATTCATCAGGATTACTCATACGGGTTTTATGAAGTGGAGGATAAAGTTTGCTTAATTGCGACTGAACTAAAGGATTCAATTGAGCAGGCGACGAAGATAAACTTCGGGGAAGCCATTAAGGTTTGCAAAGGATCGGAGCTTGAAGGGGAATACGCAATCCATCCGTATTTAGATGAGCGTAAAATACCGTTGCTCTTCGCCGATTATATACTGCTTGACTCAGGAACAGGCTGTGTCCACACCGCGCCCGGTCACGGAGTTGAGGACTATGAGACGGGAATACGCTACGGACTCGAAATTTATAATCCCGTAAATGAAAGCGGAATTTTCGTGAAGGATACTCCTCACGTCGGCGGGCTTGACCTTGAAAACGGCGGCAAAAAAGCGTTGTCGCTAATAGATGAACGCGGGCGCCTTCTGAAACAAGTGAAAATGACGCATTCATATCCACACTGCTGGAGATGCAAAAAGCCCATAATATTCCGCGCTACCGAACAATGGTTCATCTCAGTGTCAGACTTCAAAGCACGAGCGCTCGAATGTATAGATAACGAAATAAAATTCATACCCGCATGGGGGCACGACAGAATTTACAACATGGTGCGCGACAGATTGGACTGGTGCATAAGCAGGCAGCGCATATGGGGAGTTCCCATTCCGGCTATGGTTTGTGAGGACTGCGGAGAATTCAAGCTTACCGGTGAATCTGTCCGCGCGTTCGCAGAGAAGGTCAGAAATTCGCCTGATGGTTGCACCTTATGGTGGAAGAACACGCCGCAGGAACTGTTCGGCGCCATTGCCACATGCGATAAATGCGGTTCAAAGAACATGCGCAAGGACAACAATATAATTGACGTTTGGTTTGATTCGGGCTGTTCCCATTTTTCAGTGCTGGAGTCGAAGGAATGGCCTGAACTAGAATGGCCGTGTACTCTTTACCTTGAAGGCGCCGATCAGCACCGCGGTTGGTTCCAGTCTTCACTCTTGATCTCAGTTGCGGTGAGAGGGAGAGCTCCGTACAATGAAATCTTGACACACGGGTTCACGATGGATGGGGAAGGGCGCAAAATGTCAAAATCCGTCGGAAACGTCGTAGCCCCGCAGGAAGTAATAGACGAATTCGGCGCCGACGTGATGAGGCTTTGGGTAGCTTCGACGGATTACAGGAATGACGTGCGTTGTTCAAAAGATATACTAAAATCGCATTCTGAGACTTACCGCAGAATAAGGAATACCGCCCGTTTCCTCTTAGGAAACCTTAAGGGGTTTGACCCGCGCGTAGACATGCTGCAGCACGATGAACTGCTGAGGATGGATAAATGGATACTGTCTCAGTTGAACCGTATAACGCAGAAAGTAACGAGAGCGTTCGAGGAAGCGGAATTCCATATTGCGGCAAACGCCATTCATCAATTCTGCGTGAACGAGCTCAGCGCGTTTTACTTAGACGTTAGCAAAGACAGGCTTTACGCGGAACCAACTGATTCCCTGCCGCGCCGTAGCGCACAAAGCGCGATGTGGGTAATTCTATCCGCTATTACAAGGATGCTTGCTCCTATATTGAGCTTCACTTGCGAGGAAGTGTGGCAGGAGATGAGAAAAATAGACGTCTCCCTTCCTGAAACGATTTTTATGTCCGACTGGCCGGAAGTTGAGGAAAAGCTAATAAATAAAGAGCTTGATGACCTTTGGGATAAAGTAATGAAACTCCGGGGAGCGCAGAGCCGCGTGCTTGAGCAGGCGCGCGCCGCTGGCCTCATAGGGCAGCCGCTTGAAGCTTGCGTGCAGGTTCAAAAATGCGAGGAACTTGACGAAGTAATGAACGCTTTCACTAATGAAGAACTTGAGGAGATTGGCATTGTTTCCAAGTTTTCATGGGCGGACGGCTTAAGCGGCGGGACAGTTGACAACGATACGGAATACGTCGTAAAAGTTACAAAAGCGGCGGACACGATGAATAAATGCCCTCGCTGCTGGAGGTATTTTAATTCGGAGAACAAAGATTCAGAACTGTGCCCGCGCTGCACTGAGGTTATGAAAGGGTAAAAGCAGCAATTTTTAATGGAATACTAAATTTTGAAAGTAAAGGGACGGCAGGCAATATGAAAGATGTGATGTGTCTTAAGATCTACGGCAAAGACGGACTTATTGAAACCATGGAAGTGGACTTATACACTTGGTATGAAGAGGGCGTAGAGATAATCGACAGCGCCGAAGCCCGTACAGTAAAAGGCATTACAAAAATCAAGGGCGCCCAGTATGACGAATTAGGAAAAATCGAATCGTCATGGTGCACTTACTATAACAGCGCCGGTGAGATAACCAAATCCGAAGAATACGATGCAAATTCGGAATCTGTGAGAACCGATGAAATGATGTATGACACGGGCGGTAAATTATTAAAATGGGACAAGCTTAAATAATAAGCGCTGAAAACGTTAAAGTGACAAAAGCAGTGCGGACACGATAACTAAATGATCGCACTGTTGTTGTGATTTCACTTCCGTTAAATGATAAAAGATTGCTTTTTGTGGTACTATATTTTTACTTTTCAAGAAATGCGTACAATAGTTTTTTCTACTTTATTCCTCCATACACTTATCTTTGTTTATTAGGCGCTCAAAATAGAAGTTCCGTAGAACTACAGCCAGCTGACGGAGTAGTTACAGTATAGATTATCGAAAGGAGAATAGTATAAATGAAAAGAATGTTGTTTTTCATGTTGTTGGCAATTCTATTCACGTGCCCTGCTTTTGCAGGAGAGCCAGTAACCGGAGTGTCGCTGGACAAGCGTAGTATGACAATATCGATTGGAGGAACATCAATATATGAGTGGGTAGAACTTAATGCAACAGTTACGCCTGCGAACGCAACGAATAAGAATGTTGTATGGAGCAGCAGCAATGAGGCGATAGCGACAATAACATCAGGTTACGATATTAGAGTACCGGGCTATGGATGGGTTACAGGGAAAACCCCCGGGACAGCGATTATCACTGTAACAACGGTAGACGGCAATTTCACATCTGAATGTGTGGTGGAAGTTGTAGAATCAGATATACAAAGAGCGAATCCTCGATTTTTCTCAGATAAAAATGAGGTTTCGGCAAAACTATCCGGATTTAGCGAGGACAATTTTGAAATTGTTGATGGAAATGTTGTTATCAAAAAATCGATAGCCGAAACAATTGCAAAAAAACTGCTTAACACTGATGATATTGAAGCTGTTCCCCTTCCCTATTTTGAAGCAGAATTTCAGAGGAGTGGGCAAAACGGAAAAATAGCGGCGGTATGTAACTTGTTGTTAACCGCATCCTCGTTCGATGAAGAATTTAAAAAATTAGAAGAAGTGGAAGAAGTATTGATACTGAATATTACTTCCTCAAATGACGGAGAGTTCCTGAAACATGTGGAATGGATGGACTACGATGATGGTATGTATGCATTTTGGCTTATAATGATGAGACCGGATCCATATTTATTCCCGTCTATGCCGCCGCCAAATGTTGTTTACCTGACGGCTTTTATTAAGGATGGAGGAAGATATGACCTTGACCATTTACAAAATGGATCAGTAACCGGGCAGATAGCTTTAGTTGGAAAAGGAAAACTCAAAAAAGACGCAACAGAACCGATAAAACCGAAAGATCTGACAGAACTAAAAGACCGGGTAGAATCGGACAAGAGCGGCGGCAGCGGCTGTAACACGATATTTACAGTCATTTCTCTGTTGCTAACCGGACTTTATATATTTCGGAATTTAAAATTCGCAAATTCGGAATAAAGATAGACAAGAATAAAAACATATCGTGTTGGGGGCTATAACAGCTCAGCAAGGAACAGCCCCCACATAAGCAACCAAGTAGGAAGGGGAGAGAAATCGCTACCGACCTCCAAAGTCGCCGTACGTGCGGTTCCGTATACGGCGGCTCAAGGACTAGAGTGAACCTCGTGTCTTGAGAAGACATCATCGTATCCAATCAATGTCAGTATCAAATAACAAAATTTCTTTGGAGCCATTGATCAAACGGCTCCGGCAGTTCAGTGTTTTGATAGGCTGTTTTCAGGCCGTTTATAGTTTCTATTGTATAAGGGTGCAATTCTCCTAATCTGCGCAAGCGTATTCTGTAACTCTTGCCGTACCACTCCAAAGACTTGGCGTAATCGCCTTGTTTTATATAGACCACCGCTATGTTGTTGTAAGTGGTTGCGATATCGAGATGCTCCTTGCCCAGAACTCTTTCGCTGATATCCAAATCCTTCTTATACCAATCAAGAGCCTTCGTGTATTCACAGAGGTTTGTGTAGACTCCTGCGATGTTGTTATAAATGGTTGCAGTTGTGGGGTGTCCCGCGCCCAGAACTTTCCTGCTGATTTTCAAAGCCCTCTTATTCCACTTAAGAGCCTTCGCATATTCGCCTAGTTTATAATAGACTCCTGCGATGTTGTTATAAGTGGTTGCAGTTGTGGGGTGTTCCACGCCCAGAACCTTCTCTCTGATTTTCAAAGCTTTCTTATTCCACTTAAGAGCCTTCGCATATTCGCCTTGTTTATAATAGACTCCTGCGATGTTGTTATAAGTGGATGCAGTAGATGGGTGTTCCACGCCCAGAACTTTCTCTCTGATATCCAGCGCCTTCTGAAACCACTCGAGAGCTTTCGCGTATTCGCCTTGGGTTAAGTAGACCAACGCGATGTTGTTATAAGTGGTTGCGGTAGATATGTGCTCCTTGCCCAGAACTTTTTCGCTGATATCCAAATCCTTCTGATACCAATCAAGAGCCTTCGCGTATTCGCCTTGGTTATAGTAAATGAACGCGATGTTGTTATAAGTGGTTGCGGTAGAGGGGTGCTCCTTGCCCAGAACTTTTTCGTGGATTTCCAGAGCCTTCTGATACCACTCAAGCGCCTTCGTGTATTCTCCGAGGTTTGAGAAGACCAACGCTATGTTATTATAAGCGGTTGCGGTTAATGGGTGTTCTTTACCCAGAACTCTTTCACTGATTTCCAGCGCTTTCTGATTCCACTCCAAAGCTTTTGCGTATTCGCCTTGGTTTGAGTAGACCAACGCGATATTATTATAAATGGTTGCGGTAGAGGGGTGCTCTTTACCCAGAACTTTCTCATGGATTCCCAATGCATTTTGATACCATTCAAGAGCCATAGCGTATTCACCGAGGTTATTATAGACTCCCGCGATGTTGTTATAAGCGATCGCGGTATCGATATGGTCATTGCCCAGAATTTTCTCGTAGATATCCAGAGCCTTCTGATTCCACTCCAGAGCCTTCGCATAATCACCTTGGTCTTTATAGACCAACGCAATATTATTGTAAGTGGTTGCTGTATCGGGGTGTTCCACGCCCAGTACTTTCTCGCGGATACTCAGAGCTTTCTGATTCCACTCCAGAGCTTTAGTGTAATCGCCAAGGTTTGTGTAGGCCAACGCGATGTTGCTGTAAGTGTTTGCGGTATCAGTGTGATCCACGCCCCTAATTTTTTCCCGGATGGTTAAAGCGCGCTGTAACAGGTGCAGAGCGTCACTATAGCGGAATTCAGCAGATAATTCTTTTGCCTGATTACTGAATGAGATTGCTTGCGACAGGAGATATGCAGGGGAGCGCGTAAAGTCGACTTCGTCAGCTTTATCTACGCCAGAACTTAGATCAAATCCACTTGGATTAATATGGCGTTTTTCGGTTTCCCTCGCGCTTTCTTCCTGGAAAAAAATCCTCAGTTTTATATAAGAATAAAAATCAGTCGCGTGTCTCGACAGGGTATCATCCATACGCTGCGTCACGCAGAAGAAAATATTTTTTTTGAGTCTATCCAGCATATCCCGGCTGAAATTCAATCTTTGAATATCGGTGTCGCTCTGCAACGCAAGTTGGAGATTTAATAAGAAATAGGCGCCAGCTTTCGAGTTAGCGTTCACAAAACTTTCTATTGCTTGAAAATAATATTGGTAATTCTGTTCTTTTTTGTAATCGTATATTGCAATATTGGATCCAGAGTATAGTTCCGCCACTTCCAGCTGAACGTTATCAGGCGCAATCAGAAAATAGAATCCTTCTTCTGAATGATTCAACACCCAGCCTAAAGTATGGTACGAATCCGCATTACTGTTGCTCACTGTTTAATAACCCCTGCTCATCCAAAAAATCCCTGACTAACGGATGCACGTCATGCCAACGCTTTGAATTATACTCTAAAACGGCATGTGCTTGTAGCAACTCCAAAAGCATCTCCTTGTTTTCAATTCTCTGCCGTTCTCCTTTACATATTTTCTTTAGGAAATTATAGTGCTTTTCTTCAATGCGGCGTGTGAGGGAAGATTTGAGTTCCATCAACGCCTGATTTGCATCTTCCATAGATATAGTAGGCGATTTTCTGCGATTTGCCCTTTTAGCTGAAGTGATGATGCTCGAAAATAAGTCCCGCAAGGAACCTCCGGTCTTAACTATCAATTTTTTTAAAACATTTTTGTCAAATAGGCTTAATTCAACTCGTTTACTTATGATTTTCATAACAACATCAACCCCTGCTTTAAAAAGTTTATCATCAATGCTCTTAAGTTTAATCATGGGCAACGTGTTTGGAACATAATATCCGTATAAAGAGGCAAATCGAGGAGAATAGGAGAACTCAATTGGAAAAGTGTAGATAACGGGGAAGGAAACTCCGGACATTGTAGTTGCATAATTACAGAATATCTCATATATTACGTCAAGGTTGGTAATTTTATCCAAATCCTCAAAAATAAGAATAGGCTGTTTTCCCTCCATCTTCTCAGTAACACTATCCGCTATCGTATTTAGCATTGACAACCAGTCGCTTGCGCTCTGCTTCATTTTCTCCCTGCTTTCATCTCTCCTTATAGTGTTGTATCGTAGTTCAGCTTTTGAACTCCACGATAAATTCAGTATTCTTGTAAAAAAGGACGGGGCGCCAATTTGCGCTTCGGCGCCTGCTGAGAGTTCTGAAGATTTTTCAGAGGTGGTAACCCTCTCTTTTTCAATTGGCCAGAAAGACAGAAGCTCTTCTATTGTCTTTCCATCCAATTTACACCCAACTTCGTTTGCGATTCTAACCAATGCCTCGCCCATTAAAATCAAGAGATCGGTGTAGACAATATTAATTAAGTCCAAGTTTTCTTTACAGAGCACTGTGGAAACCTTATAACCTTCTTTGACGAGTTTACTTGACATTTCATTAAGTTCAGTGCTTTTTCCGCATCCTTCATGTCCCATTAATAAAAAGACATTTTTATCTGAGGGCATCTTACATGCCTCAAGAATATTATCAGTGGGGGAAGAGAATTCATCGCCTGTTCTATATTTCATTGTTTCATCGCAATAAAACTCTTTTAGTTGTTCTCCCTTTAAAGGACTAGGATTGAATGCGTTTGCTATGTCCTTAATATTATTTGCATACATCATACAAATTGCTCCCCCCATGTGAAAGGTCCTATCTTTCAATAACTATTTCATTATAGCCTATAGTTACGTTTACACTCAATTAATAATTTATCGAAATCCGATCAGTTGTATCGTTCATTCGTTATCTTCATTCTTTAACTTGCGTTTCCGCTCAATAGCTTCACACTCGCGTTCTATTTCACGTTTTAAGTCTTCTTCTGTGGGCAAATATAACATGTACTTTGAGGCGAACAGGTTATCCTTATCGGATAATACCGAGTATTTTGCCATTGCATCATTTTTGTCGGCACAGAGAATAATACCGATTGTTGGATTATCTTCCGGCAGTTTTATTTTATCCTCGAAATATCGTACATAGAAGTCGATTTGCCCGATATCCTGATAAGTTAGTTTACCTGTTTTAAGGTCTATAACCACGAAGCACTTCAGAATGTAGTTGTAAAATACAATGTCGATATAGTAATGGTCTCCATCTATTGTTATACGCTTTTGTCTCGCAACGAATGAAAAACCTTTTCCGAGTTCAAGAAGGAATTCCTGTAATTTATCAATAAGCGCCTGTTCTAATTCGCTTTCGTGGTATTCACGCTTCTCTTTAAGGTCGAGAAACTCCAAAATATACGGGTCTTTGAGAATATAATCCGGGTCAGTTTTCGGCTCAAGTGTTTGAATTTCCTTTTTGACGCTATCACGTCCGCTTTTTTGTGTCGCAAGTAATCGCTCGTAAAAGAACGAGTTAATTTGCCGCTCGAGTTGCCTAACGCTCCAAGCTGCTTCAACGCACTCTCTACCGTAAAACTCGCGCCTAGTGTCGTTCTCAATCTTCATGAGCAATCGATAATGCGACCAGCTCAAATCGTGCCACAGTGCGGCACGATTTGGGAATATACGATAAAACTGACGCATGCGTCGTAAACTACTCTCATCAAAGCCTTTGCCAAATTCTATCGTTAAATTATCCGCTAAATATTTCAACAACTGCTTGCCGTACTCGGCACGCGGGTTATTATTCTGTGCTTTTGTTATTTGCCGACCGATATCCCAATATGCTTCAACCATCGCAAAATTAATTGCAGAATATGCTCTGATACGTGCTTGTGCAAGTGTATTGCGGATACTATTATAAATGTCGGCATCTGATTCAATAGACGTTGAGGGCGTTACACTTTTGTCAGGATCATTCACCACTATAAAACCTCCTAATCACTTTTTCTACTTCCACGCTTCCGGGTTTACGAGGTCGGGCGGCCTGTTTCCCTGTAGAGCTTCAAGCAGGTTGATTGCCGCTTTGCGCGCCATTCCGTTTCTTGAGACGTTGCTTGCGCTTGCTATGTGGGGCAATGTCGTTACGTTGGTTAGTTTTAGTATCGGGTCGTCAAGCGGAACGGGTTCTGCTTCGTAGACGTCCAACCCCGCTGCCCATATCCACTTTTCGGAACATGCTTTGTAAAGAGCTTTTTGATCGACGATGGCGCCGCGGGCGGTGTTTATGAAAATTGCCGTCTTCTTCATCATTTGGAATTGCGCCTCGCCGAACATATTTCTCGTTTGTTCGTTCAGGAGGCAATGCAGAGTAACTATGTCGCTTTCTTTCAAAAGTTCCTCCATGCTCACGAATTTTGCGCCGCATGACTCCTCTATATCCAACCGGCGCTCCTCGCTGTAGTATATTATCTTCATCCCAAACCCGAATGCGCGTCTCGCCACAGCGCCGCCTATTTTCCCCATGCCTATAATGCCTATGGTGCTTCCTGATACCTCCATGCCGACCAGAAGATCGGGGCCCCAGGTTTTCCATTTCCCGGAACGCATGAACTCGTTTGCTTCAAACGCCCTGCGCGCGGTCGCCAGTATCAGCAATAAAGCAAGGTCCGCCGTTGCGGCCGTCAACACGTCCGGAGTGTTCGTGATTAAAATTCCGCGTTTCGTCGCTGCAGGCACATCGATATTGTCATAACCCACAGCGTAGTTGCTCACGACCTTAAGTTTAGGAGAAACATCCATGAGCTCGCCATCAACACGGAACGGCAGCCCCGATATTAAACCATCGGCGCCCTCAAGCTCTTTAAACAACACTTCTCTTGAAGGAGGGCCATCTTCCTTCCAGATTTTAAATTCTACTTTCCCCCGCAACAGTTCAAGTCCCGCCTCCTGTATTGGCAGACCAACATAAACCTTTGGCAATGACATCCTAATCACCTCTTCATTTGTGTTATATCACGTTAAAAAAACAGTGTCACAATTGACTGAAAACTTTTTTCTGGATATATAATAGTGGAAATAAACAGTTAATACAATAAAAGGAGCGGCAAAATGCTGAAGACTAAATTTGAGGATATCGTAAACGTATCGGCAATAGGAAGAACGGATGTTCCGGTCGCGTCAGGCGAGCTTTTCAGGATGGCGGAATCTGAAAATATAACGCAGAAAGGTGAAAGAACTCTTTTATTAGCAATAGACATTCAAAACTCTTTTATGGAGAATGGCTCTCTTGGAGTTCCGGGCTCCCATAGCGATGTTGAAAGACTCTGCAAGTTCATATATTCACATGCCGAACTCATCTCAGATATAACTATATCCCTTGATTCGCACGACCCGTTGCAGATATTCCATCCCGTGTGGTGGAAAGATGATTGCGGAAACACTCCAGAGCCGTTTACGGTTATCACTGAAGCGGACATATTAAGGAGAAAATGGAGCGCTGCCTTGTACCCGGAAGATAGCCTTAACTACGTTCGCAACCTTGAACGCCTCGGGAAAAAGCAGCTTATGATTTGGCCTTACCATTGTTTAAAAGGGACTATAGGGCACGCGCTTGAGAGCATTTTATCAAACCTGATTTATTTCCTTTCAACTGCGAAAAAGTTTTCAACAACGAGCGTATTGAAAGGAGACGACCCGCTTTCCGAGATGTATGGGATTTTCAAGCCGGAATATTCAAAAACAGCTTATATAAATATTGAGCTATTGAAATCAATAGCAAAATATCAAAGAATTTACATAGCTGGGGAAGCTTCAAGCCATTGTGTTTTGGAATCAGTAAAACAAATCGCTGAATACTATAGCGAGGATAAAGAGATAACATCCAGAGTGCATATTTTGACCGATTGCATGTCCCCAATTCCGGGGTTCGAGTCCGCCACGGAGAACGAATTTAGCGCTTTAGCTGAAAGGTATGGAATAAAGCTTGTCAAATCAACAGATGAGCTTTGATGAAATACATAATAATACGAAAGAAAGCACGTTAAGCTCTCGCCCGCTTGCAGACGAACTGCGCCCGACTACCCTTGATCAGGTAGTAGGACAGAATCATTTGCTCGGGGAAAGCGGCGCTATTTTTCGTATGCTCAAGACCGGTAAACTGTCGTCATTTATCCTTTGGGGGCCTCCGGGAGTTGGGAAAACTACTATCGCGCGTATACTCGCCTCTATGGCGGACGTGCATTTTGTGCAGATGTCCGCCGTATTCTCCGGCGTGGCCGATTTGCGCAAGGTATTTGAACAAGCCGCTTTCTTGCTGAAAACCGGCAGGCAGACATTGCTGTTCGTCGACGAAATACACCGCTTCAATCGCTCGCAGCAGGACGGATTTCTTCCATACGTCGAAAACGGCACAGTCATTCTGGTCGGAGCGACTACCGAAAACCCCAGTTTTGAGCTGAACGGCGCGTTGCTGTCGCGTTGTCAGGTCTTTGTGCTCAACCGCCTCTGCAAAGACGCATTTGCCGCTATTCTCGCCCGCGCTGAAGCTTTAAAAGGCCGCCCTTTGCCCGCTACTGACGACGCGAAAGAAGCGCTCATAGCAATGGCGGACGGTGATGGCAGGTATTATATAAACCTGTTGGAAATCCTGTTCGACAACGCCGACCACGATCTTAACGGGCAAGAATTAGTGGATTTTGTACATAAACGCCTGCCTATATACGACAAGGACAGGGATGAGCATTATAACCTGATATCGGCTCTGCACAAATCTTTGCGCGGCTCGGACACCGACGCGGCGCTCTACTGGCTCGCCCGAATGCTTGGAGGGGGAGAGGATCCGAAATACATTCTGCGCCGCCTGACGCGATTTTCTATTGAGGACGTGTCTTTAGCCGACCCGCAAGCCGTACATCAGGCTTTGGCTGCGTGGGAAGTTTACGAACGCCTCGGCTCTCCGGAAGGCGACCTGGCCATCGCTCAACTGGTAATATATCTGGGAACGGCGCCAAAGACCAACTCCGCGTACATCGCGTGGGGCGCCGCATGCCGCGCGGCAAGGCAGTATGGAACGCTAATGCCGCCAAAACATATCCTAAACGCTCCGACGAAGCTCATGAAAGAGTTGGGGTACTCGGAAGGCTACCAGTACGACCACGATACCGCGTTGGGATTCTCGGGGCAGAATTATTTTCCGGATGGGATGAAACGCCAGGAGTTTTACAAACCAATAGAGCGCGGGTTCGAACGCGAAATAAAAAAACGCCTCGAATACTGGGCGGCACTACGTAAAAAGAGTTAGGAGTTAGGAGTTAGGAGTTAGAAGTTAGAAGTTAGAAGTTAGAAGTGAGGAGCTATAGACAAAAGGCATTTTTTATTCTTCAGCTACTAACTCCTCATTCCTCACTAATTTGTGCTACTTCACTTCAACGTCTGCTCCTGCATCCTCGAGCTTCTTCTTTATTTCCTGGGCTTCTTCTTTTGGTATGCCCTCTTTGACCGGCCTTGGCGGGTTATCTACAAGTTCCTTGGCCTCTTTGAGTCCAAGGCTGGTTATCTCGCGAACGACTTTGATAACGTTTATCTTGTTGCTGCCCGGTCCTTTATAGATTACATCGAACTCCGTCTTCTCCTCTTCAACCGGCGCTGCAGCGGCGGCCGCCATCATCATCGGCATTGCCATCGCGGGGGCGGAAGCGGAAACTCCAAACTTATCCTCAAGAGCCTTAACAAGCTCGGAAAGTTCAAGAACTGTCATAGTTTCAATAGCCTTAATAATATCTTCATGCGTCATTTTATTTTCCTCCTGAATTTTTAATTTTAATTCTAATAAATATCGATATCAAGCTTTATGCTGCTTCATTTTTTTCTTTTATTGCGTTCAGTACATTCAAAAGCCCACGGACAGGCCCGTTAAGCACGTTAAGGAATCCTGAAATCGGCGCTGCAATAGTACGCACAACCTGTCCGAGAACAATTTCCTTCGGCGGCATATCAGCAAGAGCTTCAAGCGCAGGGACGTCAAGAATGCTTTTTCCAAGCACTCCGCCCTTGAGCACGAAAGCTTTATTAGTCTTCTCTTTGCTGAAATCACGAATTACTTTCGCAACTGCCGAAGGGTCGTCATACGCCAAAGTATACACGTTCGGGCCTGTGATAAGAGTCTCCGGCAACGCTACCATATTCTCTTCCTTCATTGCGACTTCAAGAAGAGTGTTCTTTGCGACTTTCATCTCTCCTCCGACCGCGCGAACAAGAGCGCGTAGTTTTGTGCTCTGAGCGACCGTCATTCCGCGATACTCGGCAATAAAGACAGCCTTGGTCTTGCTCAATTTTTCTCGTAAAGCCTCGACCTGCTCATATTTAATCTTTGCTGGCATTTTTTACCATCCTCCTTTCGTAATAAAAAATAAACCCGGCCATGCAGCCGGGGATAATAAACAAAACTTAAATGTGTCAATTAAAACAAAACACAATTTAGCTCATTCAAATCAAACCTCGGCGGGATTTATTTTCGCAATTAAAAATCCGCGAAAACCTGCTGTCTTAAGTTTTATTGTCTTTACTCAGCTATTTCCTTCAGCACCGCCGCAGTATCAAGTTTTATTCCGGGGCCCATTGACGGCGCTACAGAAATGCTCTTTACGTATGTTCCCTTCACCGAAGATGGCCTGGCCTTTACTATCGCCTGTAAAAGAGTACGTGCATTTTCAAAAAGCTGTTGATCTTCAAATCTTTTCTTTCCCACAAAATTATGGATAATCCCGGTCTTATCAACGCGAAACTCTATGCGTCCCGCCTTAACTTCTTTGACGGCATGAGATATATCATCAGTCACCGTTCCGGTTTTTGCGCTTGGCATAAGTCCACGCGGACCTAAAATTTTTCCAAGGCGTCCAACCGATTTCATCATTTCCGGGGTCGCTATGACCGCGTCAAATTCCATCCAACCGCCTTGAATTTTTGCAACGAGATCATCCCCGCCTGCAATGTCCGCTCCTGCATCTTCCGCTTCTCTAACCTTCTCGCCCGTTGCAAGAACGAGAACTCTCTTTGTTACACCGGTTCCGTGAGGCAGAGTTACCGTACTTCTGACCTGCTGGTCAGCATGTCTCGGGTCGACTCCAAGACGAACATGAACTTCCATGCTTTCGTCAAATTTTGCCGTAGAAACTTGTTTAAAAAGCAGAATGGCCTCTTTTAATCCATAAAGGCGATTTTTTTCGACCATGCCCATAGCCGCGTTGTAGCGTTTACTTCTCTTCATGTTTTTTACCTCCAGTGGTTATGACGGAAACTCATAATATTTCCTCCCACAAAATTTAATTACAATTCAATTATTGTTGAATATCAATTCCCATTGAGCGGGCAGTGCCCTCTATCATCCTCATTGCTGCATCGACATCATTTGCATTTAAGTCGACTCTTTTAAGCTCTGCTATTTCCCTTATCTTTGAAATGGGAACAGTAGCAACTTTCTTCTTATTTGGCGTGCCGGAAGCAGTCTCAATACCTACTGCTTTTTTAAGCAAAACGCTTGCAGGCGGCGTTTTAAGTTCAAAAGTAAAGCTGCGATCAGCGTAAATTGTTATCACTGCAGGAATAATAAGCCCTGCTTGATCTGCTGTACGGGCGTTAAACTGCTTTACAAACTCCATAATATTAACGCCATGCTGCCCCAAAGCGGGACCTACAGGTGGAGCAGGAGTCGCCTTACCTGCAGGCAACTGCAATTTAACTTGTCCTACGATTTTTTTTGCCATAACCGAAAATCTCCTCTCACAACTTTTCTAAACTCATAAAATCTGCTTCAACGACCGTTTCACGGCCAAAAACACTAACTGTAAATTTAACTTTTCCTTTTTCAGGGTTCACTTCTACAACAGGTCCAACCTGACCTTCAAACGGACCTTCCTTTACTTTGACAGTGTCGCCCCGTTCAATATTCATTTCAATTTTAATTTTTATCTGCTCCTGATCTTTATCTAATTTGCCAAGAATCTCCTTGACTTCCTTCTCAGATAAAGGGAGAGGGTGAGTTCCAGCTCCAACAAAGCCGGTGATGCCAGGAGTATGCCTAACAACATACCAAGACTGCTCGTCAAGGCACATTTCAACGAGCACATAACTCGGATAAAGCTTTCTTGTTATCTTCCGGGTTTTGCCTTCTTTCACCGAAAGTCTTTCTTCAATAGGAATGAGAACGTTAAAAATACTGTTTTCCATTCCCATTGTTGCTATACGTTGTTCTAAATTTGCTTTAACCCTGTTTTCGTATCCTGAGTAAGTTTGAACAACGTACCAACGGCGCACTCCATGAACGCTCATGTAAAGTTAACTGAAAACGTGGGAAAAAATACCCGTCAGAGCTAAATCAAGAATACCAAGATAGAGAGAGACCAAAAGCGTAAAGATTATTACAATTAGGGTCGAGTGCCAGATTTGTTGTTTACCCGGCCAAGTAACTTTCTTTAATTCTGCTTTTGCTTCCCTCATGAAGACAAATAGGCGATTCACTTTTTGCTGCACCTCATCTCGTTCTTATAGTTATTAGTTACAGTAGACCCCTAATCTCAGCAACTAATTTTCAATTTTAAATGGCAGGCCCAGCAGGACTCGAACCTGCAACCCCCGGTTTTGGAGACCAGTGCTCTACCAATTGAGCCATGGACCTGCAAACGAAAGCTTATTTTATACTATTTTGACTCCTTATGCAATACGGACGCGCGGCAGAATTTACAAAACTTTTTTATTTCCATTTTCTTACTCTGCTTCTTCTTATTAACAGTAGTGACGTAATTTCTATTTTTGCACTTCGTGCAGGTCAAACCGACTATATCCGCCATTTTTAATCCTCCAATTTTAAATACTACACTGCATAAAAAACCCGGCAAGGGTACTAATATCCCCCTCCCGGCTCTATAAAAGTGGAGCCGACTTCCGGATTTGAACCGGAGACCCCATCCTTACCATGGATGTGCTCTACCTACTGAGCTAAGTCGGCTCAAAATCTTGGTGGTAGGGGTTGGATTTGAACCAACGTAAGCTCCCGCTGACAGATTTACAGTCTGTTGCCTTTGACCACTCGGCCACCCTACCACGTTATTGTATTTTACCGTTTAGCTCGACAAATGGAGCCGGCGATCCGATTTGAACGGACGACCTGCTGATTACAAGTCAGCTGCTCTACCGACTGAGCTACACCGGCTCAACAAATAGCCATTATACATAGATTTTAATATTTTACAAGACCCTATAAACAGAAGTTAAAATATTATTAAATAAAATCTATTATCAATTATTATAAAGTTTATACGCTTCAAATGCAGCTGTTACTCCCCATGCAAGAAGCGTAATACCAATCATAAATGTTGCAGCAAATACTGTTGCCCCAGGTCGCGCCAGTAATAGCAAGGCAAAAATGATTGAAATTATTCCGGAAGCAAGTAGTATACACCATTTTTCTATGCCGTCTTTTTTCCATTGATATGAAGCGGTCGTTCTGACAACACCATCAAAAATAGCCCAGAAAGCAATCATTAAGGGGATGGAAAGGTATGTCACTCCAAGGTTTGCAATAAAAATAAATCCTAGTATAATCTCATAAACGCCTTGAGCCAAAAACCAGCGAGGGTGGTCTACAGGAGAATTCATATATAAATACCATGAAAAAACATGGGCAATACCGGAAACAACAAAACCAAAACCAAAAAGCATAACAAGAGAAAGTATTGTTTCGTCTGAGTGAAACATTGAAAATAAACCAAGTAAAATCATAACTATACCGCATACAATGAGGCACCATTTATGGTTCTTGATACTCTTTACGTTTTGTTTTACGCTCTGAATATCAATATCTTTTACTTTTTGCTTTATACCATCGATATTAATTTTTTTTAAATCAAATTTACTCATTCCTATACCCCTCCCAAAAATATTTATTTAACTCTACACCATAAAAGCTAATTTGGTCAAGCTCTATGATTAGTTTTGCTAAAATAATTTAAATTTATTTTCTTTCCAGCCAACTCTGTAATATAACAACAGCCGCAAGTTTGTCTATTTTCTGTCTGCGCTTGCGCCTTGATACATCAGCAAGAAGCAAAACTCGCTCAGCAATCGCGGTTGTGTATCTTTCATCCCACGTTTCAACTTTTATATCAGGATAAGATTTCTGGATTTCCTCTGCTACACTGAGAACCTTCTCCGCTTCAACTCCTTTCTCGCCTGTAGTTCTGACTGGCAACCCTATTAGAATAGTGTTTGGCTCGTATTTATTCACACATTCATCAAGTGATAGTTTCCAATTGCTTTCCGTGCTCCAAACTCCAATTCCCTGAGCAATTATCCCAAGCGGGTCGCTTACTGCAACGCCAATTCTGACACTTCCTATATCAAGCGCTAGAGTCCTCATAATGAATTACTTTGAGAGCTGTGAGTTCAGGAGTTTCTCAACTTCGACAAATGCAGCGTCAATATTCTTGGAATTTCCACCACCGGAAGCCATGGCGCCCCTTCCTCCTCCTTTGCCTCCAAGTAAAGCGCATGCTGCCTGCACAAGCGCTCCCGCATTGGCGCCCAATGAAACAGCTTTATCGTCCGCCATGACTGTCAGCTTACATTTATCTCCAGAAATCGAAGCCATAACTATCACGGTCTTAGAATACTCATCCTTAGCTTTGTCTCCAATGTCCCTGAGCAGTTCGTCCGGCTGGTTTACAAATTTCCCATACTGGAAAGTCAACTCTCCTATCTCTTTTTTATTCAATACAATTTCAGCATTGTTGAGCAGATCTTGACGAGTTATAGCTTCAATCTTTTTCTGAAGAGTTTTAACTTCGTTCATCATTCCTTCAATTTTCGCCAAAGCGGATTTTTCGTCTGATCCGATTATCCCGAAAAGTTTTCTCAGTAAGTCTGTAGCCGCCTGATACCCCCTCAGAGCCGTCGCTCCCGTAATGGCAAATATTCTTCTAGTTCCTGACCCTATACTTTCGTCAGATATAATTTTAAACAAACCGATATTGCCTGTCGCTTCGACATGAAGCCCGCCGCAAAGCTCTATTGAAAAATCAGGAACATTAACAACCCTCACCACGGCGCCGTATTTTTCATCAAAGAGTGCTTTTGCGCCTACCTCTCGAGCTTTTTCTATTGAGCATTCAGTTACTAAGAGTTCCTTATTTTCCAATATCTCATAATTCACAATATTTTCAACTGTGAGTTTTTGCTCGTCTGTTAGAGCTTCAAAGTGCGTAAAATCAAATCTCAGGCTGCTTTCTGTTACGTACGAGCCGGCCTGACGGACATGTCCTCCAAGCACTCTTCCCAAAGCTTCATGCAACAAGTGCGTAGCAGTGTGGTTGCGGCGAATGGCGTTTCGGCGTTCAGTATCAACTTTGAGATCTAAGTTCATCCCTGTGACAACTGTTCCGCTCATCACTTTGACTCTATGAGAAAATAATGATTTTCCTCTTATTACGACATCGTCTACCTTTATTTCTGATTCGGTATTGCTGCCAACGCCCGTATCTCCAACCTCTCCGCCCCTTTCAGCGTAAAAAGGAGTCGTATCAAATATTATTTCGCCTTCCTCTCCAACTTTAAGGGAGTCAACAAGCTCGTCATCCTTGACTATGGCCTTTACAACTGCGCTGCCGGAGTCATCTGTATATCCGGTAAAACTTGCAGATTTTACATTGCGTTCGATTTCATTATATACGTTGCCCGTAAGCGCGCTTTTCTTTTGTTTGCTTGAACTTCTTGCCAGCTCGCGCGCCGCGTCCATCTCCTTCGAAAAATCACTCATATTTACGGAAATTCCCTGTTCTTCCGACATTTCCGCCGTCAACTCTACCGGGAATCCGTAGGTGTCATAAAGCTTAAATGCAAGCCCGCCGGGCAGTTCAGACTCGTTCCTTGACTTCAATGAACGAATTTCCTCATCAAGCAGGTTTGTACCTTGAATCAACGTCCTGTCAAAACGCTCTTCCTCCACGCTTATTACTTGCTCTATCATTTTGCGGTTGACAATGAGCTCCTGATAAGGATCCCCCATTATTTCAATGATTATTGGAATAGTATCGCAAAGGAAAGGCTCTTCAAATCCAAGCAGCTTGCCGAAGCGGGCGGCTCTTCTTAGCAGCCTTCTCAACACGTAGCCCGGACCGTCGTTCGTCGGCAAGACTCCATCTGCGAGCATGAAAGCAACTGAACGGGAATGATCAGCTATTACCCTCGCCGCCATATCGCTTTTACTGTTGGCGCCATATATTATCCCTGCTCTCCTGCAGGTTTCCTCTACAAGAGGCATAAACAAGTCTGTCTCATAATCGGTTCTGACTTCTTGAATAAGCGCCGCCAAACGCTCAAGCCCCATTCCGGTGTCAATGTTTTTTTCAGGAAGAGGTTTTAGGCTTCCGTCTTTTTGACGGTCAAACTGAGTAAATACGTGGTTCCAAATCTCAAGATAACGATCGCAGTCACATCCGACGTTACAATTTGGGTTATCGCATTCGTACGTTGGTCCCCTGTCATAATAAATCTCGGAACACGGGCCGCAAGGCCCGGTTTCCGCCATGAACCAAAAGTTACCGTCCTCTCCAAACCGGAAAATGCGGTCGTCCGGGAGCCCCACAATATTGTGCCAAACATCGTAAGCTTCCTCGTCATCCTTATATATGGACGCGGACATACGGGAACCGTCAAGCCCCATCCAGTCGTCGCTCGTCAGGAATTCCATTCCCCATGTTATGGATTCCTTCTTAAAATAGTTGCCCCATGCAAAGTTCCCCAACATCTCAAAGAAGGTGTGGTGCCTTGCTGTACGCCCGACATTTTCAATATCGTTAGTACGTACGCATTTTTGACTCGTGTGAACGGAAGGATGTTCGGGAACGCGCAGCCCCAAATAGTACTCCTTGAGCGGCACCATACCGGCAATAGTAAAAAGAAGCGACGGGTCATCAGGGATAAGGGAAAAGCTTGGCGTTGGGCAACTCCCTTTTTGCGCCCAAAACTCCATAAACATTTTACGAATTTCTTTACCGCTGCGGTATTTCATTTCAGAACACTCCTCTGTCTTCTTCTGTCTTGAAAACACTTTGAATTACATTATCTAAATTATAATATTTTTTACTTTAACTTAATAGTGACGAGTTGCGAGTGGCGAGTAAAACAAAAGAAAAATGCAAAAGCATCTATTTTTAACTTCATACTGCTTCTTTTCATACCATTTATATTTTTTTATCTTAAAAATCACTCTTTACTTTTCAATCCAAAAAGTATTGAAGTTAGAGTGTCCAATCATTTAAAACAAGACCCTCTATGCGGGAAAATTCACTCATGTTGTGCGTAACGAGAGTTCCTTCGCGCGCCAACACTGTGGCAGCTATTACTAAATCGTTACCGCCTATCATTTGCCCTTTGCGCTCAAGTTCAACACGAATAGCGGCATAGAGTTCAGCTGCTTTTTCGTCAAAATCAACTATCTCAAAGAGAGATAGAAAACTCGTGAAAATTGTTAAGTTATGCTGGCGTTTTGCGCTTTTTAAAGCGCCATACAAAAGCTCAGCAACGACCATTGAAGGAATTTTAATGTTCCTTATGGGTGTTTGGTCAAGTATCCTGCTTAAACTCGGCGCGGAATTATTTAGATGATAAATACAAATGTTGGTATCTAGAAAATATATCATATGAGATCAAATCTTCTTGGTATTTCCGCTTCCGATGGAATTTCCGGCGGTTCGTTAAATGTTGCGTCATCAAGCGCGCCCCTAAGTTCACGCAAAATTTGCTTTTTTCTCATTTCATCAGATTCCTCTTCAAAAAGTCGCTCATTAATTATGGATTTAACATATTTTGAAATGGAACAATTACGCGCCCTTGCAGCCGCGCTGAGCTTTTCCACCAAAGCATCCTCCACATACAGAGACATTTGCGCCATAATTAACTCCCCCTTTAGCTAATTCTATATTCAAATATACTTGCAAGTATATTTGAATATTACCTCCTAAAATCAAATTTGTCAACATAGCGAATAAAGCAATGTTCAATTGTGCATTGTGCATTGATCATTGTGCATTGTTTTTAATTATCATCCTAGTGAACTTTGATTTCGGCAGGCATTCGAGAACTTTCCAATCCTTTCGGTCAAGCACTCTTCCGTCAAGTATGACCACTTGCCCTTTATCCGTTTTATTGCGAATCAGGCGCCCTACCGCTTGACGTAAAAACATTTTAGCCATGGGTAAAGTAACGCGCATGAAGGAATCTCTCCCTTCAAGCTCCCCGCGCGCCTGAGTCAAAGGATCGCGCGGATGAGGAAAGGGGATACGGTCAATAATAACCTGTGTAAGACCGTCGCCCGGAATGTCGACCCCCTCCCTAAACGATACGCAACCGATAAGAACGGATGTTTCATCCTCACGGAATCTTTTCAAGAGTGAAGCCTGTGAATGTTCTCCTTGAACCAATACGTTATATTCCCGCGCTCTTCTCTTCATCCGGGATGCAACAACACGCATCAGGCGAATAGAAGAAAGAAGCACAAGCGTCCTTCCTCCGTTCACTTCGCATAATTTTTCGACGGCTCGGGCGGCAAGGTCATCATATGACGGACTCCCAACTCTCTCTTCAACCGGGATTATCACACCATTCATCTGGGAAAGAAAATCAAAAGGGGAATCCACTACCAAAGTCTTATCCGGCTCAATACCAGTCTCCCTTATCCAGAAGTCAAAATCATTTTCAATCGTAAGAGTGGCCGAGATGAAAAAACTCTTTTCAGGTTTTCCAATACTAATTGCCTCCGAGACAATTTCGGGGCATTTAACGGGAGCGCTGCAGACAGCGTTTCCAGTACGCCAGTAAGCCCATTCAGGGAATTTTCCGACAGACGCGCACCACAAGAGAGCTTGCTCAAACTCTTTTACTTCCCTTTTCCAGTTAAGCACTTCCGCCGCCTCTTTAGAATTATAATTCTCATTAAACGCGCCGTCCGCCGCCGCATCGTCCAATAGCTGCATCGGCCTTAGCATTGCGTCGATTGATGCCGAAAGCTCCTTAACCTTTTTTATAAATCCTTCATCCTGTCGGGTCATGCTTTCGCCATCGCGAAATAATTGAAGAAGGTCATACAAAGATTCGGCGTGAACCCGGCACAAATCCATTTTTTCCAATACTTCCTGTAGATTAATCGAGAATTTACTCAAAAACTGCTCATAGGGTTGAATTTGACGAGGGCGAAACAAGCGCTTTGCATCATCTCCAGAAGCTTCAACAGCAATTACTGAACGCGCGCAGTCCGATATCCTGTGCGCTTCATCGCAAATCAAGATGTCATAAGATACGGGGAATCCTCCTATAACAGCATGAGAAAAATATAAATGGTAATTTGCAACAACTATTTTCCAATCCTGGGCAATTCTGAAATTTTTATGCACGAAACAACTACCGCGCATAAACGGGCAATTATTACCGAGACAACTTTTACTGCTTGACGCCACATGCAATATGGCGGGAGAATCCGGCGCCATTGAGAGTTCCGACAGGTCCCCGCGCTCTGTTACCCGGAGCCATTCAGATATTACAAGCGAAGCGTGACCTCCATCCTGGTTGAAATCAAGATATCCGGAATTATCAAGGTTTGCTGCTTTTCTGAGGCAAACGTAATTCCTTCTCCCTTTCAGCAAACCGTATGGCATGTCAAGCTCCAGCAATGAATTTAAATTTGGTATATCTTTGGCTATTAGCTGTTCTTGAAGCGTTATGCCAGCAGTGAGTACAAGAATTCGCTTTGATTCATCATTTTCTGTTTCACTTAAGTACAGCATAGCGGGAACAAGCAAAGCAAAAGTTTTTCCTATTCCGGGAGGCGCCTCCGCCGCAAACACCGATTCATTATCAGAATGTAAAACTCCCCAAGCTTCATTTGCAAGCTCAAGCTGTTGGGAACGATACTCATAATTACGAAATCTGTTTGCAATTATTCCATTTTCTTTAAAGAAATCATATATTTTACGATTCGTGGAAACTCCCCCCTTTCACAAACAGAATTATATGTTAAAATAACTTTCTGTGTTAGTATATTTGGATAAATCTTTAATGGGGAGGTGAACGAAGAATGCCCAATAAGAAATCTGCTGTCAGAAGAGTTAGAAGCAGTGAACGAAACCGTATTTATAATCGTTTCTGGACTACGAGGTGCAAAAATGCCGTGAAAAAAGTCCTTGAAGCTGTTGATCAAAATAAAAAAGATTCTTTAGCGAAGCTTTTTGACGACGCTCAAAGTGTAATAGATAAAGCTGTCGTCAAGGGCGTAATGCACAAGAACACTGCGGGGCGCCGTAAGGCTATGATGTCACGCCGCGTTAAGGAAATCATGAATTAGAAAATTATTTTATCGGGACGTAGCGCAGTCTGGCTTAGCGCATCTGCATGGGGTGCAGGGGGTCGGAGGTTCGAATCCTCTCGTCCCGACCAATACAAAAAAGTAAGGGGCTGTAAAAGTACAAAATTTGACAGCCCAAAGAAAGCAAGTAAAAATCTCATTTCCGCTATATTGGAAATGAGATTTTAATTTTATAAGGGAGTTTGTCGTAATATGAGCTTTTTCTTACCCATCGCTGCTGTCATTACCCTCATATTGCGCGCTATTGCATACACATATGCCGCTATATCCTCTGCTTCAAAATATCCACAGTCCTTAGTCCCTAATCCCTGTATTTCATATTCTGGGACTCCACTTTGCATAAAGCGTGATGTTTTTTACCACTTTGATAACTTGATCATTTAAATAATTAGTTCCTAATCCGTCCGGCCTTGTATTCCAGCCGTCGAATACGTAATACTCTCTGGCGTATCCTTGATCCTTTACAGCATAGTCTTTATTGGCTTCAACGGATTCTTCATTTGTCCGCCCTCTCCCGCCGTTGGGGTGATATGTTACGGTATATTTATCAAAAATCGAATTACTACCGGGTCTCGCCAACTGAATCCATTCAGGCGCCGCCATACTTGCATGAAAAGCTCCGACGACGCCTCTAATGTGAGCATCAGCATGCGCAGGCTGCATCAAACAAGCCAAAAACAGAACCGCTGAAACCGTCGCAATTAGATATTTCATGTTCCTTGCCTGTGATTTAACTCTCATATTTACACATCCTTTTTTCACAAAGTTTACAAAATTTACGCGTTAATATTTCGCGCTCAATACTATTCTTCTATTTAAAAATAGTAATTATCTAAACGTTTCGCTCCAATACTGAACATGAGGAACAAGCTCTTCAAAATTCAGCTTAGGCTCTCCGGCTGGATCAGGAACTTTCCCTCCAGGCGCGTCAACTTCATAAAGGCTGCCTTTAGCAATATCTAAAGGGTTTTCGAAATTATTACCGCTAGCTATTCCTTTTTGCGCTGCGCCAGAGTTAAGCTCCTTTACTGACAACACCAAACGATTTCTTGATGGATTACCGGATATTCCCGAAATTTTTATATTGTCCAAGGTTATGGCGGACTTATTCTCTAAGACTGAACGGCCTGTTGACGGGTCAATCGCATATAGCTTTGCAACTCCAATCTCGCTGCACGCCTCTTCAGAATTCTTATTGATATTTGGGATGAAAGTAGCAAAATAAAGAATATTATTCATTAGATAAGGATCTGCTGATAAATATTCAGAATCAGTCACACCGAACTTTGGGCGAAGCCTAATAACCCATCCAAAGTCATCCATACCATGAGTGATCCCAATATTATCATCGTAGTCATACCTTTGCCCATATCGTCCATATTCAGCCGGGACTTCATCAGCATAGTAAGGTATATATCTCATTTTTTCGCCGCCAATTGCATCGGCAGTATTTATCCCATTGTCTACTTCTTTGGACTTTATGATATTACTGACATTAAACCCGAATATGAACTGTTCTTTATTTGATAACTTTCTAAAATCATAAGCGTTGCTACCGGGAGCGTCTAAATCCGAAGTTCCTCCAAAAAGCCATTTATAGCCTGTCCTTGACTTTGCTAATATCATCTTTCTTGTGAGCGCCATCTTCAAACCCTTATCCGGCTTATTTTCCACAGCGCCTTCATAAGGCTGCGTTTTCTCGCCAAGAGTCCTGAGTTGAACTATGCTCTTTAACTTCCATTCGGATTGCGGAATTCCGTCCAAATCGCACATAAGGATATTTCCCTCGCTGTCCGCTGTGTAGAATCCAATTGCTTTCTTCGCGCTGTTTTCTTGGTAAATAATTGGAGTTATTCCCATTCCAAGTTTTATATCTGTCGGCGCATCAAACCCAGTTGCAGAATTCGATTTTGAATCTATTTTTCTTAATATTGAACCATTTGTGGGGTTGAAAAAGTAAAACGCTTTGCCCTGCGTATCATCTTCTCCAAGCATATGCCCGAGCCCCCCCGGCAAAACTCCAACCGTATCGGAGTTCGTTCTATTAGCAGGAATGAAATATACGCCCGGAACAATGGTAAGCCCTAGATCCTTATAATCATAATGATCGCTGATATCGCCACCTTTTGCAGCTTCACCCCAACGTTTTACACCGTCAGCAATATTGTAAGGGCTAGAATTATCATATCTGGCGTTCTCTATTGCCCATTTGAAAACCGGCTTTTTACGGGCGCTATCCATATAGGTGATGTCCATCGTATAAAAACCATTGCCGCCACGTCCAAGATATCCGGTCATTAGTGTCCTGACGCCGTTATTGTTTTCACAATCTCTTGCAATCAGCATCCCGTCAAGTAAAACCATTGGATTTGATCTTACTCTCGTTAGCCCGTTCCCATCAATCCAGAATTCTCTGTCAAATTTCATGTTTTTGAGTTTGTGTTGGAATATATTTGGCGGGATAAATCCCCAAATTTCACTCCCGTTCATGTAATTAACAGCATGAAGCACGCCTCTGTTTGTCTGAACGTAGACAACCGCATCGCGTTTGCTAATCACGCTGTGATTAAGTAATTCCGAGTGTCTTGGCATTCCAACAACGGTAATTCCTGAATTGACCATATCGCCTAGAACTCCTGTAGAATCATCCATTTTTCCATTTTCCAACTCGTAACGATATCCCCGCAGCCAGTCTTTAAATTTTGGCGCATGAGCCAATGGAATCCCCGCATCATTGAATGAAGTGTTTGTCAATTCCGTAATGTTCGCAACAGACCCGATAACAGAGCCAGACACGCCTGTATACGTGTAGACGTCCCTGTCAAGGTCTCTGGACACCATTTTCTG
>Ga0082212_10000361_pt1 | contig 66675 bp, 56 predicted proteins | sample TergutNt197P3_FD_71548 | JGI IMG/M metagenome (GOLD analysis project Ga0082212, IMG submission 71548) | Neocapritermes taracua P3 segment gut microbial communities from Petit-Saut dam, French Guiana - Nt197 P3 | ecosystem: Host-associated > Arthropoda: Insects > Digestive system > Gut ... | reverse complement strand
GATCTTATTTGTTAAGAATATTAGGCGCAGAAAAAACGCAGGAGGCGTTGTTGGTGCTTCGCGATATGCTGGACAAGGAGTTTAATATTGCATCTGTGGCACAACAATTTGGAAGAAACAGTTCCATTCATGAAAAATTAACGATGTTGCAATTTCTGTTCGGGTTGGCAGCCACCGATGGCTATGTGCACAATGCCGAAATGGAAACCATCCGTTTCATTTCAAGAGGAATGGGCATTTCCGATTACGACTTTGAATCGTTGAAAGCGATGTTTTTCGGGTGGCAAGGCAATATGGGCGGCGGCAGTTATTCATCCTCATCAACCGGTTATCGTTCTTCATATAATATTGAAAACGATTACAAAATACTTGAAATTGAGCCATCCGCTACTGATGAGGAGGTTAAAAAAGCATATAGAAAACAAGCCATGAAACATCATCCCGATAAAGTAAACCATTTGGGCGATGACATTAGGAAAGCGGCAGAAGAGCGTTTTGCCAAGTTAAACGAAGCCTACGAGCGAATAAAAAAGGCACGTAGTTAAAACACTTTATTTTCTGTCTCTCACATATCTAACAGAGAGTTCTTTTGTTGCATTCCGGCTTTCATCTTTGCAATCGTTGGTGGTTACTGAAATAAAATTTTCTCCTTTTTCTTCATTAGTCCAATACTCTTTACCATTGAAACTTGGAATCATATTTTTGTGTCTGCACATAGATTGCAATTCGCTTTTTGAGGGCAAACGCCAACCTTCCGGGCAATTTACGAGCGCCCCGTTCCATGTTTGTTTGTATGGAAAATCGACATCCATAATTTCTATTTCGCACACAGGTAAACTAATAGTTTCTCCAACAAACGGAACAGTTTTTACACAACGAACACAATATTTGTCATTTTTATCTTCCTTTGATTTTTTACAATCATTGGTTGTTACTGAAAAAGCATCTCTTGAACTCACATCATCAGAACTCCAATATTGTTTGCCGTAAAATTTTGTAATTCCAATTTTTTTACTGCACATACATTGCAGTTCTGTTGCAGTGGGCAACCGCCAACCTTCTCCACAAGCATTAATTGCTTCGTTCCATGTGAAAGTTTTGGGTAGATCTATATTCTGGATATAGAGTGCACAACTCGGAAAATAAAAACCTTCTTCAGCGGGTTTATCAGCATCAGTAATATTTTTTAATAAAGCCTCTCTCGCTTCGTTTTTATCATAATTCATATTATAATAATGACCTTTAATGTTAGGACGCCCCAAAGTGCCATTAAAAAAACCGGTGTCATCAATGATATTTAAAAAATTATTTTCCCACTCGTAGTACAAAATAGTTCTCCCTGAATTACTTTGAAATTTATCTAAAAACCGAGTTTTTCCTGAGTTATTAGTTGAGTTTCCATATAAAATCATTGTTTCATCATCGAATAAAAAATTACCTTCGTAAGTAATATCTTTACAGAAGTATTGAAATTTATTTGCTGTGAAAATTAATTTTTGAGATTCATCTTTAGTTTGATAAGTTCCTTCTAACATTTTATAATGTTCTTGCGACCAATTAAAGTAGTTCTTAATGTAATCAATAAACCATACAGCTGTTTCGAGGTTCTTTGTATTTTTTTTCGTTGCTTCTTCTACAGAAAATGTAACTGTAAGAACAGAATAGGTTTTCTTGCCTTTATTAGAAGTTTCCTCCCGTTTTCCTTTTTCACTATTGATAATATAGTATTTTCCAGCCTCAAAAAAATATACCAGCACTCCATCAGCAGAACCTGTACCATCATTATATTTAAGAGCTAGAATTTCTGGACCTTGATGAATTAGAGCATAATTAGAAATATAGCTATCATCCTTTTGTCTAATGTAAACTAAAGGATTTCGCACCAAATAAGCATAGTTTTCAAAAGGAATTCCTATCGTATCCATATAAATAATATCGGGTATGAGTTTTGCTTGATCCATAGCGCCGCTCACATTCTGCGCTTCTACATTAATATTTATCAACTGCCAAACAAACAACAAGAAAAGGGTTAGGTTAATTTTAAGATATACTTTTTGCATTTTTACTTGTTTTTATGCCCCTTGTAGGGCGGTTAATATTATTATTTTTCTGATATTGTTAAATGGGATTTTATTTTGGGTAATATTTCTGCCATTGGAAGATAAATAGGGTTAAGTTCTTCTGTAATTTCAGGCAACGATGGTCCGGATATCTTATCGTATCCGATACATTTTTTCTTTTCCATATCAAAATATATAAGACATCTGCCAAAACTAGTTTTAATACCTGATAATGACGAATTTCCGATTGACGTATAGGATTGCTTGTAATATACGAATGGAGTTACAATAATTATGGTTTTCACATCATTGATATTTATTTCATTAAAATCTATTTCAGAATAATCGTATAAAGACATCTTATCAACACTAAGATTTGTAAGGTTGCCTGTAGCCATTACAACATATGGGCGATGAATTTGAAAAGGGACTTGATGATATTTTTTTTCAAGTTTTGACTGATATTTATTAATCTCTTCTATGTGGACTAATAGCAAACTCTCACGCATTATTTTATTATAATTACTATAATCTGGAAAATATTCATTTCCGTTTTTATCAACAAAGCCACTTTTTTCGTTTAAGAAAATCTTCGCCCATTCTTCCGAGAAATTAACTGGTCGATCATACTTAGCAGGAATAACTTCATTTCCGTTTTTATCAATAATACCCCATTTTCCGTTCATTTTTATATTTGCCAAGCCTTCCGAAAAATCACCAACCCTTTCATACTTTATTGGAATAACTTCATTTCCATTTTTATCAACAAAGCCCCATTTTCCGTTCATTTTTACACTTGCCAAGCCTTCCGAAAAATTATTAGCTTCCTCATACTTAGGTTTAATAATTTCTTTTCCGGTTTTATCAACAAAGCCCCATTTTTTCCATGTACCAAGAATACTTATCTGTATACTTGCCATGCCTTCCGAAAAATCTCCAACATTTTCATATTTGATTGCAATAACTACTTTCCCTGTTTTATCAATAAATCCCCATTTTGCCGTGTTCGCAAAAACCTCTTTCTGTATTTTTACTAAACCTTCTGAAAAATTACCTGCATTGATATATTTAGGCTTAATAACTACTTTGAAAGTTTCATCCATAAAACCCCATTTTCTTTTTACTCGAAATTTTTCAAAACCTTCTGAAAAATCTTGCCCATAGCCACTTATCCATACTACCATTACTGCCATAATAGGCATTAATATTTTAATAAAATTTACTTTTTTCATATCTTTTATTTTTTTTGCCTCCTACAGGTGGTTAATATTATTTTATTTCCTAACTTTCATATTATACATTTCAATATTGTACGCTGGCATTTTGTTCATTATTTCTCAAAAAATGTAAATTGAGGAATAGGATTTACCGGTGCCCAGTATTTTCCCAACTTTACGAAATAGGTACATATATTCAATTTTATGCAATAACCTGTTACATGCTTCCCTTTGTAGCACTTGAAAATATTTATACAGCCATCCACCGACAGAAGTGTTTCGTTGATTTCTGAAATACTGTAATTTTCTTTTTTTTCTTTTATTGTCACTCCATACACAAGTTCTAAGTTTTCATTTTCTTGTGACAAATCAACATAGTGTTTTTCGATGTTCTCCGCCATACAAGCAACGAACTGAACTATTTTTTCTTCATCCAATTCTATATTTACAGGATAAAATGATTTAAGATTATTGTTAACATTGGCAAGCGGAAAAAACAAGCCTACAATATTCGGTGATGTTTTAAAAAATGGAGATGCGTCGGGTGTCTGGAAATAGCTCTCCCAATATTTTTGAAATGCTGATATCGGAGTAACTGCTTTTTTTCTACGGAATAATCCAGCGCCAATACCTGTAAAAAATAACAATACAAATAAATGAATCCACCATTTAAAATCATACAGACCTTCATAGTATCCTCTAAATAAGTTTATAAATATTCCGATGAACTGAATGATAGCCACAATAAAGAACAAGACACCTATTATTCTTTTAACAAAAACTCCTTTTTCATTCCGAACTTCTTTTTGGGATAGACTATTAAGCAAAGTCTCTTCCGGTTGTTTTTCAATAAGTTTTATTGAATTAACTACCGGAATTTTATGGTTTTTGTCTTCAATAAAGAAATTTTCAAATTTTTGCATTTTTACTTGTTTTTAAGCTCCTTTCAGAGCAGTTATTATTGAGAAATTAAAACTGCCTATTTCCCAAAATGAAACCCTAACCGAAACGAAAAGGTATGCATAGCAAGTTTTATATCAACGCCATCCACAAAATATCCATGATAGTTGTAGGCAAAGCCGGCAAAAACGGTAGGGGTAAAATTCATCCCAATTTCGGTTTCTAAACATAAGCCTTCAAAATGAGAGGCGCCGTATAACGACAATACTTTGAAATCCATTCCATAACCCAACCGAAAAGCGGCATACCCAGACATACATTTAAAGAAAGCGGGAGAATTGCCACGAACTCCCGACATCACCTGTAATCTCATAGTCCAGGTATCATACGCCGAAGTCATAACATCGGTAGTCCAATTTATTTTACAAAAATCTACACCAAAATAAGGATTGAAATGATGGGTTACCCGAATACCCAAAGACGGAGCAAAGAAGGTTTTGGTTTTTAAATTATACAGTTTATAGAAAGAACCGCCAAGCCCGAAATCTACCCCAAAAGCAATATTTTTGGCACAATTTGTCATACTTTTTGGTTTTGAAGAAGAAGTTGTTGTTGTTTCATTAAGTTTATTAAAAACCTCTTTTTGTCCGTTTTCGTAAGTAATCATAAACACTTCGGAAATATTTACACTACGGGTAGGTCCGCTTTCAAAATCAAAGTCTTTGTACTTCACTTGCTGGTCGGTAATTTCAATCACTTTTGCTTTGATTTCCGAAGCATCTTTTTTCAGAATAATGTCTTGTGCATTTGTGGTAATTCCAATGCCGATAAAGGCAACTACAATTAATAAAATTTTTTTCATAAAAAACCCCTAATTCGTGTCGGGTGCAACTTTTAAAAATATTAGAATCTACTTTGTAAACTTAATTTTGCCTGCTTTTACATGTACTTCTGCATAACCGCCGTCTTCGAGATCGGCAACAAATTCGCCATTAAAAGGATTGTCATTATTGTCGAAAATCATAACAATGTTATGTGAAACGGATGTTGCTATTTCCAATATTTTGCCGTTTTTTATTTTACCAACATATTGGTTGTTTAGAAAAACCTTGTAAGGCACGGCTGCTCCAAGCATACTTGATTCTCTTACTACTCTTATTGTTGCCGGTGTAGCAAGTTGTACATTATTGACAGTATTATTTGTAGCAGTTTTCAGCATTTTTTCGTAGGCTTTCTTACGCCCAAAATATTGACCTAATGTAGCAATATCCCAAAGGATGAATAAAACAAACAGATACCATAATTTATCTATAACATCAAGGCTGGTAACAAACAAAACAATTGTGATGGCAAATCCAATGATAACCCACAACAACGTTGGCTTTTTTATTTCAGGAGTTGCTTGGAGTAACGGCTCAGCAACCACTTGTTCTACGGGTAGGGATGAATACTCTTTTTCACTTGCCAATTCATCTATTTCGGGCTGTAATTCATCTTTCGACAAAAAAGTTCCCGCTAAAACAATGAATGAAATATAATAAACAACAGTAAAAAAGTCGAATATTTTTTCTCCATTATACATTGAGCCAAGCCCAGATATGCCAAATTGCTGATAAACCATACACAAAATACTTAACCCTAAAAAAATGATAGCCAATACTGCCGAAATACGAATATTTTTTTTATGTGGAGAAAACAAGATTGATGCAGCAAAAAGCGCTATAAATAAATAAGTTATTATTCTATTTATTTGAATAATTAGAAAAAGCAATTCCCAAAACTTTCCAAACAAAAAAACATTAATAATATTTACTATAACAAAAATAGATGTGGCTACTAATATCATGGTAAAAGCATTTTTCCCAAAATTACGCGTTACCCAAATTTTCTTTTCTTTTAGTAACCAAATACCTGCTATTAAAAGCAATATAACAGCTAAAAAAGCCAAATAGAATGAATAATTCAGGTGCAATTCTCTTATAATACTCATTACCAGTGTAATGGAACGCATTAAAATTAATGCTATAGAAGAAACTATCATCGCTATAGCTGCACTGGTAAATTTTGCCTTACTGCTGTAAAATTCAGGAGATGTTTTGGGATCATATCCATATAGATTTTGCCCTTGTTCTCCCTCTTTAACCATCAACACAAGCAGCCATATTGCCCCAACTGCGGGTATCAGAACAATGAGAATCATCCAACCGCTTTTTCCTATATCGTGCAAGCGGCGAACTAAAACAGCCAGCGACGGCAACAGCATTGCAAACAAATAACTGTAGTAGATAGCTTGAGTTGCATTCTCGAATGAGTTTTTAATTAGGGGCATAAATATTAACGAAGCAAAAATTGCCCATGCAAAGGCAAAAATTATATTGAACAGTAAAAACATCCAATATTCCTTACGTCTTGCCCTTCCGCTAAAATCAGCGTAATGTCTTAAACATTTAATAAACCATTTCATATTTTTTTATTTTTATGCCCCTTGCAGGGCGGTTAATATATCTATTTTTGCTTCTTTTTCTTTCCCATACTCGCTTCAAACTCTTCTTTTCCTGTATGTTCGTCCACGAGTTCCAATTTGGGACGCCCCACAGCAACACCCATCGTTACACTGCACCGAATAAAATATTCTTTACCGAACTCAATCAGTATGGGAAGTTCTATTTTTGCTTCTGTTTTTGCCCACAAACTAACCAACCCTTCCCTATCAATTTTTATGGTCTCTCTCCATTTATTCTTTACCCGACAAATAACATTTTCATCTATATGCAAATCAAAATTAATCATTGCGCCGTAAGCGCAACGGCGATAAATATGCAATAACGCATAATCTTCATGGGTTGCTGCCTGTGAACTTTCTGCTATTTCTTCAACTGAATTTATAATTTCTTTGGCATTGTTTTCACCGTTCTTTAAGGGAATGGTGTCTTGAGCATTTGCAAAAAACAACCCTGTTGCAAGTAGAACTATAATACTTAATGTTTTTACTTTCATTGTATTCATTTTTATACAAACCATTTTTATTAAATTATTTTATACTTTCAAACCCTTCCTGAACCAACTCCTTCATCATTTTTTCATCATTATTTCCGCTATTAGATTTTTTTAACTCGTTGGTTATGCGCGTGTCATCATCAATTTCCACCACCGTTAGTTTTCCTTTTTTCAAAGAATAATATTGAACGGTGTATTTCCTGCTGTTTTCAGGAATATTATAATTAGGTGATGCCTTTGGCAACAGCCTGAAAGAAATTCTTATAGTGTTTGTTTTTTCTTCGGCTGTAAATATGCTTGTTTTTCCATTTACGGATATTTTATCAATTTCCATTTCCGATACCACATTGTTTCCGCTGTATTCATAAATAATTACTTCATAAAGAGAGCCATTGAGATACGGATCAGCGGAATCTATTTTTGTTACTTTGTTTGAAATTTGATACGTTGTATCTCCGTTTTCGGTTTGGGTGCATCCCCAAAATAAGATGCTTACTAATAATGCGATTGTAAATAATAAAATTTTTTGCATAATAATTTTTTTTTAATTGTTAATTCCGCTGCAAAAGTACGCTCCTTAAAAATATTACAATACCCCACAAATAGGAGTTTTTTAAACACGATGAAAAAACCCTATTTGTGGGGTATGGGCTACCCTGCGGAACTCCTATTTTTGCATTGTGAAATCTTCGTAAATTTAACAATAAAACACACCAACCGCAATGAATATATTCCACCCCCTTTGTCCCCCGCCAGCGGGGGATACCCTACGCACTCACCCTGTTAAAAGAAAAGCGACATGAAACCTCTCCTCGTGCCTTTCCTGCTTGCGCTCCTTTTGCTCGGCAACACTAAAATGCTTGCCTCCGATGATTACTTAAGCATTGTAATTCCATATAACTATCGCTATATTGATTCGTTGCAACAAGTTCTTAAAGAGCAACCTCTTTCGGAAAAAGAAACTTTGAAAATTTTTGCAGAAATAGCTTATATGTACCATGGTATTGACCACGACAGCGCACTGTTTTATGCACACAAGGCTATAGATATTGCTCAAAAATATAAAGAATATAAAACTTTGTGCGATCTTTATTCCAATTTAGGAATAACATGTTGTTTTATGGGAGATTATGATGCAGCATTGGTTTATCTTGATAAGATGAAAGAAAGCGCTATTAAAGGAGAACTAAAAGACCAAGAACTAACTGCAATTTCATATTTTGGATTTACTTACGCCAAACAGGGAAAATACAATATGGCGATAGAGTATTACCTGAAAGTTTTAGCCATGCCCGAAATTGAAGAATACCCTAAAACATACGTCAATATTTTAACTAATATAAGTGAAATTAATAGGCGGGTGGGCAATACGGAAGCAGGTATTCTATTTCTAAAACGTGCTGAAGAAAAGTGCGAGCAACTACAAGGATACCCCTATGCATGGAATATGAAGCATGTTTGTAACGAATACGCATTCAATTATATAAAACAGGGAGATTGGAACAAAGCGCTCTATTATGCCTTAAAAGCAGATAGTTTGATGCAGGGGCAAGTAAATGGATGTTATACTAAAGGTTTGCTGGCGCAGATATATCTGCAACAGGGTAATTATGATGTGGCTATGCAATATGCCAATGCCTCATACGAATTTGCCGGCAGTTTGGATGACAAAAATTTGTTTGCATTTTCCGGAAAACTTTTGTCGGATATTTATCTGGCGCAAAAACGTTATCCCGAAGCGGAAGCCATTGCGCTAAAAGTTTGGCAAACAGACTCTACCCATTTCGACGAGTCGCGCGATATTGTTGAAAATATTGTGCTGGCAAATATCTATATGGGCAATATGGAAAAAGCAGCGCACTTTCTTAAAAAATATTCGGAACTCAACACACAATTTACCGAAAAGAGTTATCATACCATTGTTTCCGACCTTGCCGTAAAATATGAAACCGAAAAAAAGGATATTTATATTACTACCCTGAAAGCGAAACAAAAAGAATATTTCCTAACCGGTGCTGTAATAGGAACTTTGCTGTTGCTGGCGCTCGTGTTTTTGTTATTCCGGTATCGTTTGAATGTGCAAAAACGAAAACTAATAGAGCAACGACACGAAATAGCAGAACAAAAAATTATACAGTTAGAGCAGGAAAAGAAACTCGTTGCTACGCAAGCCGTGTTGGATGGCGAAACTGCCGAGCGCTCCCGCTTGGCTCGCGATTTGCACGACGGCTTGGGCGGCATGTTATCAGTGGTTAAACTAAATCTTAAAGACATGAAACATTTTGCAATTATGGATGGTCCTGATGTGGAACATTTTGGAAAAGCATTGGATATGCTCGACCAATCTATTGGCGAGTTGCGGCGCGTGGCACACCACATTATGCCCGAATCGCTGATGCGCTATGGATTGAAAATTTCGTTGGAAGACTTTGTAAATGCCATTCCAAACGCACATTTTCAATATTTTGGTGATGATTTACGCTTAGACAGTCCTCTTGAAATCTTGATTTACCGATGCGCCTACGAACTGATTAACAACGCGGTGAAATACGCGCAGGCAACCGCCATTAACGTGCAGATTATTATGGATAGCGGGATTGTTTCCCTTACCGTGCAAGATGATGGCATTGGGTTTGACCCCCAAACCGTTAGCTCAGGAATGGGCTTGGAAAATATCCGCACCCGCCTTGCCCTGTACAACGGACAAATGACCATTCATACTGCCCCGAACGAAGGAACGGAGGTTTGTATTGAAATAATGATTAATGATTAATAGAAAAAATTCCTAATTTTGTGCTCGGAAAAATTATATACTCGAAAAAATACCCAATGACACATTCTATAGATTTTAAGCAGAAAATTATCTTTTCATCTTGCGTAATATAAATTTGATTACTAATTAATATGTTAAACCGCATGAAAAAAATATGTATTACCCCTCTTTTGCTGTTGTTGGTCATAAATATGTATGCACAAACACAAAATGTAGATTCATTAGTAAATGTGCTGGAAACACAGAAATTGACAACTACCGAAAAGATAAAACTGTATCAGGAAATTAGTGACCAATATATTGAAAGAGATAATGATCAAAGTATCAAATATGCCGTTGAGGGATTAAAACTTGCAGAAAAAGAAAAAAATAAAGAACAAGTCTCCGGTTTTTATAACAATCTCGGAATAGCGTATTATTCTAAATCAAGTTATGATACTGCGCTTGTTTTTTTACAAGAATCACTTGCATTAGCCATCGAAATAGAAAATAAAGATCAAGAATCGGTGGTCTATACAAGTTTAGGAAATTTGTATCGCAGACAAACAGATTATAATGAGGCTATTAGCTATTATTCTAAATCAATGGATATTGCTGAAAATATTGGAGACAAAAATCGTTATGCCATCTCTTTGGTTAATATTAGCGCTATTTATCGCATCATGGGAAATTTTGAAAAAGCAATTCATTATTTGGAAAGAGCGGAAAAGATAAGCAAAGAATTAAACCTTCTTTATTTGCAGACGAATATTTGCTATAATTTGGGTCTAGTATATCGTACAATAGGACAGTTGGATACAGCCTTGGAGTTTGCCAAACAAACACTGGAATTAAGTCTTTTGGGAGGTGAAACAAAATTTGAAATTGGCGGTTTATTTTTGTTGGCAGCCCTTTATAATAGATTACACGACCGGAATAACGCTTTTGAATATGCGAGGAAATGTGTATTAGTTGCCGAAAAATATGGCGACAAACGATTACTGATGGGCACTGTTCTTGGATTGGCTGATATCTATTTTCAATCAGGAGATTACGATGAGTGCGTAACCCTCTCTTTAAAGGCTTGGAACATTGATTCCACAGACTTAGTATATGCAAAAGACATTTCGTATCAACTCATTTTATCTTATATTTTTTTAGGTAATAAAGAAAAAACCTTATATTTTTTGGCACATTATAACAGTATAATAGAAGAACGTAATGCCAAACAGTACCACGATGCATTAGCAGATATGGAAATAAAATATGAAAGCGGGAAAAAAGAGATTTATATTACTACCCTGAAAGCGAAACAAAAAGTATATTTCTTAACCGGTGTGGTAATAGGAACTTTACTGTTGCTGGCGCTCGTGTTTTTGCTCTTTCGGTATCGTTTGAATGTGCAAAAACGAAAATTGTCGGAGCAGCAGGTCATACAGTTGGAGCAGGAGAAAAAACTCATTACCACGCAAGCCGTGTTAGATGGCGAAACTGCCGAGCGCTCCCGCTTGGCTCGCGATTTGCACGACGGCTTGGGCGGCATGTTGTCGGTGGTTAAACTAAATCTTAAAGACATGAAACATTTTGCAATTATGGATGGCGCTGATGTGGAACATTTTGAAAAAACATTGGGTATGCTCGATCAATCTATTGGCGAGTTGCGGCGTGTGGCGCACCACATTATGCCCGAATCGCTGATGCGCTATGGATTGAAAGTTTCGTTGGAAGACTTTGTGCACGCCATTCCAAACACTCACTTTCAATATTTTGGAGATGATTTACGCTTGGATAATCACGTTGAAATACTGATTTACCGATGCGCCTACGAACTGATTAACAACGCGGTGAAATATGCGCAGGCAACCGCCATCAACGTGCAGATTATAATGGATAGCGGAATTGTTTCCCTTACCGTGCAAGATGATGGCATTGGGTTTGACCCACAAACCGTTAGCGCCGGAATGGGTTTGGAAAATATCCGCACCCGTCTTGCCCTGTACAACGGACAAATAACCATTCACAGTGCCCCGAACGAAGGAACGGAAGTATGCATTGAGGTAATGATTAGATGATGAGATGATGTGATGATGAGATGATGAGATGATTAAACTTTGAACCTTGAACTTTGAACCTTAAACCTATAAACCAATGATTACCATTCATATTACAGACGACCACAAAATATTAGTTGAAGGCTTGAAACTTCTGATTAGCGAATCGAAAGATATTCAGATATCGGGGGTGTCTTACAATTTGGAGCAATGTAGAAAAGCATTAACGCAAGAAAATCCTGATGTGCTGCTGCTTGACCTTAATTTACCTGATGGTAGCGGCATAGATTTTTGCAGCGAAATTCGCAGAAAGTATCCCCATCTCAAAATATTAATACTCACTACCCACAACGAATATTCCGTAGCCAAACAAACGTTGGCAAATGGCGCATCGGGTTATATTCTAAAAAATGCCTTGTCGGAAGAGGTGATTGCCGGAATAGAAACGGTGATGCAGGGAGAGGTTTTTTTATGCGATGAAATAGATGTTGTGATGAAAAGGAAAAAGGAACAACAAATCTGGTTGACCAACCGCGAAAAGGAGTTGTTGCGGTTTATTGTTGACGGATATACCAATCAAGAGATGGCAGATAAGATGTTTTTAAGCATAGAAACTATTAAAACCTATCGTAAAAATCTCATCTTAAAACTCGGTGCAAAAAATTCTGTCCTCATGGCGAAAATGGCGATTGAGAATCAATGGGTTTAACTTCAAACACATTCTTTTTTACAAGCCAACATTTTTTTTGTACACAATATAGTATGGGTACTACTCGTCCCGAAAAATTTAATTACTTTGCCGTTGAAAAAAATCAAAAAATGCCTATAAAAGTTGCCTTATTTCTCACATTTTTCATTCTGTATGTTTCCGTATTTGCGCAGTTGCCCGGAAACATTCAAAAAGCGGTAGATAAGGCAGAAACAGAGATGGCATGTCATAAATATGAAAAAGCGTTGCCTGTTTTAGAAAAATGTTATGCAAAATCGGAGGTCAAATTTCGTTCGTTTTTGCAATGGAAAATTGCACAATGCAAATTTGGAATAGATGCGATGCAACATCCAGCCAACATGATTCCGGTTAATTTGGGAAAAAATGTTAATTCCGAATGGGATGAGTATCACCCTTCATTAACCGGAAACAGTAAGGAAATGCTATTCACGGTGTGCCGCCCGCGAGATGCAGAAACTGTGTGTAAGCATTGTAAAGTAGAAGAGGATATTTACAGCAGCGTGCAGCAAAATGGCATTTGGCAGCCCCGAACAAAATTGGGAAAACCTGTCAATACCGGCTACAATGAAGGGGCGCAGTGTATTTCGCCCAATGGGGAATATCTGTTTTTTACGATTTGTAGCACAGAGTTTGGGTATGGCAGTTGCGATATTTACTGGGCAAAAAGGGAGGGCAATAGTTGGTGCGAGCCAAAAAATTGCGGATCCAAAGTGAATACAAAATACTGGGAATCTCAACCTTGTATGGCAGCAGATGGTAAAACCATCTATTTTACCTCGAATCGACCGGGAGGAGAAGGCGGAATGGATATTTGGAAAACGGAAATGATTTCGGAAGGCGTTTTTTCCGAGCCGAAAAATTTGGGTAATGCGATCAATACACCCTACGACGAAATTTCCCCCTTTATCCATTTTGACCAACAAACGCTCTATTTTTCTTCAGACGGGCATTTGGGTATGGGCGGAAGAGACCTGTTTTACAGTAAGATACAACCTGATGGAAGTTGGGACAAACCCGTGAATTTGGGCTATCCCATAAACTCCTATAAAGATGAATCGGGAATTTTTATCAATGCGCAAGGTAATGTTGCCTATTTTGCTTCTAACAGACCCGGCGGATTTGGTGGATTAGATATCTATTGTTTCGAGTTGGAAGAATCGTTGCGCCCGGAACCGGTTTTGTTTACGGTTAATAATATTGATGATGAAGATAATAACTCAATCGTTGAGGAGGTTCTGGATACCATAAAAATTGGAGATACTTTTGTACTTCCTAACATCTTTTTTGAGTTTGCACAGTCGAACCTGTTGCCCGATTCTTATTTAGAACTACAACGGTTGCTATATTATTTGCATAAAAATGAAACTGTTAAGATTGAGATTAGCGGACACACCGACAATCAAGGCTCAGATACATACAATCAGAAACTTTCGATGGAACGGGCTAAAGCAGTGTATCACTATTTAATTGCTAATGGGATAGATTTTCACCGGTTGTCGTTTAAAGGATATGGAAAAGAGCGCCCGCTTGCGCCCAACGATACGGAGGAAAACCGTGCCAAAAACCGCAGAACGGAGATTTTGATTTTAGAGCGGTAAAGATAACACACAAATCTTAAAGAAGTAAGGCTGAAAATGTAATAATTTCAAAAAAACATCGTTATTTCGTATTGTTTAATCAAAAATTGAAAAAATATGAAAAAATTAGTACTAATCGTAATGAGTTTATTCCTTATGGGAATGACAATTACCTTAAAATCACAAAACATGAGTCAAGAAGAAAAAAACAGTTATGCACTCGGAGCAACTGTGGGAGAAAGTTACCACAATGCAGGAGTGGAAATTATTTTTGAATTTTTTAAAGAAGGATTTCTCGATGCATTTAAAGGGAAAAACAAATTTTCTGAAGAAGAAATACAGGCATGCTTCGAAGATATTCAAGGAAAATTAATGGCGAAACAGAGCGTGGGTAGCGAGACTGAAAAAGAAGCCGGTCGGCAGTTTTTAGCAGAAAACAAAAAACGCGCAGGGGTTCAAGAAACGGCTTCAGGTTTACAATATGAAGTAATTGTAATGGGCAGTGGCGCCAAACCTACGGCTACCGATCAGGTTAAGGTTCATTATCACGGCACAACTATTGACGGGCAGGTTTTTGATTCTTCCGTGCAACGCGGCGAGCCCATTGTTTTTGGCTTAAACCAAGTAATTGCAGGATGGACAGAAGGAGTGCAACTTATGCCGATAGGATCTAAATTCAAATTTTATATCCCTTCCGATTTGGCTTACGGAGACAGAGGCGCAGGCGGAATGATTAAACCCGGTGCAATGCTCATTTTTGAAGTAGAGTTGTTGGATATTCCAAAATAGTATAAAGTTTGTTCGCTAAATTCTGTTGCCACACTCTCGGACGACAGATAAGAATGCAGGGATATGATTTCAACGTTTTTTTCGTGGAACAAATTCTTTAACTTTTTTGCGTCATGAACTAAGTAAATCAGTAGTTGTGATACTACTTGCCGAAAAAAAATTTACCTTTGCGGCGATTATTTATTGATGCATAAAAGATGTTTAATTATGACAAAAGATGTTTGTGTGTTCAACTCTCTGCTTAATTTTTTGTCCGGCTAATAGAATACAACATGGATATATATATACCGAATCCGACACTAGAAAAGAAAACTATTTTAAAGAAATACAAAGAGTTGCGTCTTTTATTTCCGCCTCATGCTACCAAACAGCAATGCAAACTTTTTCATAAAGCGTTTACGTTGGCAGTAGATGCCCATAAAGATATGCGGCGAAAAAGTGGCGAACCCTATATTTATCACCCCATCGCGGTGGCACAAATTGTAGCAAAAGAGATAAACCTCGGCATTACCTCCATGATCGCCGCGCTACTGCACGACGTAGTGGAGGATACCGAATATACCCTGAACGATATTAAAGGACTTTTTGGAGATAACGTGGCCAAACTCGTGGACGGACTCACTAAAATTGAAGATATTGTAGTAGATACAGACCAGTCGGTGCAAGCAGAAAACTTTAAAAAGATTTTGCTTTCTACGGTGGAAAATGTGCGCGTAATTTTGATAAAATTAGCAGATAGGTTGCACAATATGAGAACGCTGAATGCCATGCCGGAAGAAAAACAATGGAAGATATCTTCCGAAACCTCTTTCTTTTTCGTTCCCATTGCCCATCGGTTGGGGCTTTATACCATTAAAAGCGAATTGGAAGATTTGGCAATGAAATATAACGACCCGACAGAGTATAATAAAATTCAACGGGCATTAGAAACCTCAGCAAAAGAAAGGAATACGTTAATTGACGATTTTACCAAACCGGTCATTGAAAAATTGAAAGCGGCAGGTATAGAAGCAAATATCACCAGCAGAACAAAATCCATTTATTCCATTCATCAAAAAATGATTCGTAAAAAAATTAATTTTGAAGATATTTACGACATTTTTGCGGTGCGTTTTGTATTTGATTCTCCGCCCGAAGAGGAAAAAATTATCTGCTGGCGTATTCACACTATTATTACCGAACTTTACAAAACCAATCAATTAAGGGAGCGCAACTTCATTACCAACCCCAAACCCAACGGGTACCAATCGCTACATATTACTGCTATGAGCAAAACGGGGAAATGGGTGGAAGTGCAAATTCGCTCTAAACGTATGAACGAAATTGCAGAAAAAGGACTTGCCGCGCACTTCAAATATAAAGAGGAAAATAAGAGCCCCCAAGAGTATGAAAATCGTGTGGAAGAATGGCTTACAAAAATCAGAAATATGCTGAAAAGCGAAGATACAAACGCTTTGGAGTTTTTAGATGAAGTAAAACTGAATCTGAATCTGAAAGAGGTAATTGTATTTACTCCTACCGGTACAAGAATCGTGCTCCCGTCGGGTGCTACCGTGTTGGATTTTGCCTACGAACTGCACACCAATCTCGGAACACAATGTATTGGAGCAAAAGTAAATTCCAATATTGTGCCTATTGATTACGTGCTTCGCAGCGGCGACCAACTGCAAGTAATTACCTCTAAAAAGCAGATTCCCAAACCGGAATGGTTCAACTATGTGAAAACGGCGCACGCCCGCGAAAAGTTAAAAGAAGCCTTTCGCGAAGAGCATAAAAAGAAGGAAGAAAAAGGAAAAGAGATGCTGGCACATATTTTTACCGCATTAAAAATTGAAAATACTGCTTCTAATGTGGGGCGCGTGCAAGCCGATGCCCGAATTTTGTCGCCGTATGAATTTTGGAACAATGTGGCGGAAGGGGTGATTACGAAGGAGCGTATCCGCAAAATTTTCAGAAATAAGACTACCTCTAAAAATGCTATTGATGACTTTCGCAAGAAAGTAGCGGATAATTTGAAAGATAAAGAGATTGACACTTTAATTGCCGAGCAGTTGGAAAAAAAACCGGAAGCGTTTTTGTTAGATGAGATTTCTGACGTAATTCGCTATGTGCTTGCAGAATGTTGTAATCCCATACCGGGAGACCAAGTGGTAGGATTTCAAATTACAAACGATATTATTGAAGTACATCAAACCCAATGCCCGCACGCTATTGAGCAGATGTCGAAATTTGGCAACAGAATTATTAAAGCCAAATGGAACAAAGAATCAAATTTGGCATTCTTGTCCGGAATTAGAATTTTGGGCTTCGACAGGAAAAAGATTGTCAAAGAGATTATTGATGTGGTATCTTCGCAAATGGAACTGAATATCAGGTCTCTCGACTTTTGGGTAAAGAGCAATGTTTTTAACGGAAAATTGATGATCTATATTCAAAATGTAAAAGCCCTGAACGAACTCATTGAGAACTTATATAAAATAGATCAGGTAGAAAAAGTAGAGCGCATTGCGCCGGAATAAATTTTTCTGTTTTTTTATTTTGTAAAAATTTGCATCCTACTCTTCCGAAATTCAACGGCATCATTGCAATTAAAACTCTATTGCAAATTTTAAATTAATTAATCTAGGGGTTAAATAATTGGGAATAGCCCAACGACGGTTTTGAATATCCTTAATCCACATATAAGAGGATACATTGTTAGTTCCCAGTAGGTTAAACACTTCAAAATAAACTCCGGCATTTTTAATGGCGCGTGCAAATTTACTTTTGTTTTTAAAGCGATCTCTGCTTTGTTCAAAGAAAATATAAGAAAACCCGATATCTACACGAAAATAATCTTGCATGCGAAATGTATTTGACTTGGTGCGCTCAAAATCGGGGCTCCAGTGCGGAAGTCCGGTAGAATACACAAAGTTAAGACTTACGCGCAATTGCCGAAGTCCCGGAATATGGTCCTGAAAGAAAAGATTGAATGCAAAACGCTGGTCAGTGGGACGTCTTTTATAAGCGTGTTCCGTTAACTCCCCATTTTCATTTACGAAAGGCTCTTTAAATTTGTCCATCGTTTCCATAAAAGAGATAGCAAGCCACGATTCCAGACCTTCAATCAACTCGCCGCTAAAACGCGCATCAAATCCTGTGGCAAACCCTTTTGCATCATTTTTACCGCTGTAAACAATTTGAATATTATCCAAATAATAGGAGACCAAATTATCCAAGTATTTGTAATAGGTTTCCATTGCCAACTTAAAGGGGCGGTTCCAAATCTTAAAATTATACTCGCTTGCTAAAATTACCTGATACGAAAATTGCGATCTAATGTCCGGATTCAAATTGCCTTCTCTATCTCTAAGTTCTCTGTAAAAAGGAGACTGGTAATACACGCCGGTTTTTAGCCAAAACAACCAGTCGCGTTTCCAGCGAGGTTTGTAAAGCAACGACACGCGCGGCGCGGCTTTAAACTCATTATTATACGACCAATAATGAAACCGCACGCCGCCGTTTAATGTAAAACGCGGATTGATGTCGCTGTCTATTTTCCATGTATTTTGCACAAAACCCGTGAGACGAAAGGTATTTAATTTGTTAGGAGCATCATAATGATAAAACTCTAAAATACGTGAAGAGTCCCCGAATTGAACTCCTATTGAATCGCTGGGTGTTACCGGAATATGCGGCAAGGTGTATCCCGCAGAATCGGTTAAATGCCATTGGTATATTTTGTCATTAATTTGCTCATTTTGAACTTTCACACTCCACGAAAAGCTGTTTCGTTTGGGGAGTTGGTGGTCGCCGCGCAAATCGGCGGCAGAAACCAAAAACTTCAGAGAATTTCTGGCATGCTCAAGACTGCTTCCCACTGCCAACGCTGAAGTCTCTGTTACTGCGTCCTCTTTTTTGTCAAAATTTGGCTCAATATTGCTAAGCCAATATTCACTTAATATATCATACGTTTCGCTCTCTTTTGCATAATATGATGACAATATTAACCTTAATTGATTTTTTACATTGGGACGATAAGTAAAGGTTAATCCGCCAAGATAACTTTCATACTTATCTACCTCCTGACCCTCAAAAAAGACTTTGAATTGCACGGCGTCATTTATCGGACCAAATCTTGTAGTTCGGTCGGAAGGAATGAAGATATATTTGTTAATAGATAAATTTCCAAGTAATTCAATTTCAAATTTATCGGAGATATTCCATCCCAATAGCATTTGGGTATCGAAAAAGTTGGGTTTATAAGCTCCCTTTGATTCCATCGCGCCAAGCAGGTAGCCATTGTTTTTGTACCTTACGCCTAACAAATATGTCAAGAGATTGCGTGTTTTTTGTTTGTTTTGTGCACTACCTTCAATGTGAGCGGATACGCCTAATAAGCCCAACATAAACGAGCCGCCGAGTTGTTTCGGCTTTTTGTATTCCACATCCATTACGGAAGACATTTTGTCGCCGTATTGTGCGGGGAAGCCGCCGGCAGAAAACTTCACGTTTTGTGTGAGATCTAAGTTCACAAAACTCAACCCCTCCTGATTTCCGTTACGCACCAAAAACGGACGATATATTTGAATATCGTTTACAAAAATCAGATTTTCGTCATAGTTACCGCCGCGCACGTTGTATTGCGAACTTAATTCATTTACAGAAGACACGCCGGGTAGCATTTTAATCAACCCTTCTGCGCCGCCGGTGGGAGAGGGCATCGTAAAAGTCAATCTCGGATCTACTCGGGTATAGCCATCATCAAACTTTGCCGAAATATCCACGCCGGGTAACTGAGCCCCTGTGGTTAAAAGGGTTATATCTAACTTTATGCGCTCTTTGGGCGCCCCTTGTATAGTAATTACGGTATCTTTATAGGCAATATGTCTGAAAAAAAGTTGCACCTCCATATTTGCCGGAATGGTAATTTGATATTTTCCTTCTTCATTAGAAATGACGTTATGCTCAATTTGCGGCGAGAGTGCCATCACATTTTCTATAGGCATGTTTTGAGCATCTCGAATAGTTCCGTGAACCGTAATAGTATTTTGTGCGTACAAAACGGAGGTTGCAAAGGTTAATATAAATAAGAAATAAATGCGTTGAATATTCATAGGTATTCAATACGAAAAAATGGCATTTTTATTGTATCTTGCACCTCAAATCTCACTTCTCATATCTAAACAATTATCAAACTTTCAACAGGATACTCTGCTATCTGCGTTTTCCCTTTTAAGAACGACAATTCCATTAAAAATAAAAAGTCTATTTTTTTCGGATTAAAATGTTGCATCAATTTTGCGGCGGCGGCGGCAGTGCCTCCGGTGGCTAAAATATCGTCAAAAATTAAAATGCGCTGTTGAGATTTAATGGCATCTATATGTACTTCAATGGTTTCGTGCCCATATTCCAAATCATATTGTTCCGAATAGGTTTTGTAAGGTAGTTTTCCTTTTTTGCGAAGCGGCACAAAGGGAATATTCAGCGCCAATGCCAACGCGGGCGCAAAAAGGTAGCCCCGTGCTTCCAAAGCCGCAATCACGTCGGGTTGTAAGGTGCGGGCTTGCTCTAATAGCGCCCGAAAAAGTTCCTGAAAAGATTCGGCATCATTTAACACGGTAGTAATGTCAAAAAATTTTATACCCTTTTTGGGAAAATCATCTACCGTTCTAATTTTGGAAATATCAAACATAAAATACCTTTTTACAATAATTCAATTTCATCTATAGTTAAATCCGTTAATGCTTGTATTTGCTTGTTAGAGAAACCTAATGCTTTTGCTTTTTTAGCAACGATACATTTTTGTTCGGCATTTCCTTCTTTTCTTCCTTCTTTTCTTCCTTCTTTTAATCCTTCTTTTAATCCTTCTTTTAATCCTTCTTTTAATCCTGCCTCTCTTCCTTCTTCCAATCCTTCTTCTCTTGCTTCAATCTTTTGAGTTTCAAGTACACTTCTTTGATAGCGCAGGTTGTCGAGATGTTTTTCGTATGTTGCTCTTTCGTTTTCACTCATATTATTAAGCGCCATTATTTTTCGGGCTTCTTTTAACCCCGGCGCTGTTACATTCTCCGGAATTTTACTTGTTTTCAGAAAAGAGATCCATTGATCTAACGGATCTACGGCAATTTTGTCAAATTCTTCCACACGAATTACATAATATTCAGGAAACAAATCTCCTACAATTTCTTTTTGAAATTGTTTTTTTTGCGAGGAGGTTAATATTAATACTTCTGTAGGATCATGCAAACTCCTAAATTCTGTCTTCCCGTGATATATGTAATCTTTGCCTTGCCCTAATTCAAAATATACTATATTAATAGAATATACTTTTCTTACTTCGGAATAACTATCCCCTAATTTCATTCGCTCACTTATGGCTTTCGATGTGCCGTATATCATTCTATGAAAATACGCTACTTCTCTGGTATTTTGTATTTCAATGATCAACAATTCGCCTTTATCATTTTCAGCAAGCATATCCACACGATTAAATTTATCGTCATAAGTATCTTGATTGCTTTCGCTCTCTAAAAGGCTTGTTATGATAATCTTTTCTCCTAATAAAACGGTTAATAAACCTTCTAATACAACATAATTGGCTTTTTGTCGTAGTAATTTTTTTACTGCCCAGTCGAAGCGTATATAGTTTGTTTCCATATAATTTGTTTTTTAATAACCGGCAGCAAAAGTATTTATTTTTGTAATATAATCACTTTAAAAAAATTATATTTTTGCCTATTAAAAATAGAAAAAATGAAATATTTTGTACCATTCATCTGCATTCTTTGCTTTTTGCTCTTTTCGTGTGCCCCAAAACCGGTGGATAAAAATTTTACTGTTGTGCCGCAACCGGTGGAGATGACTGTATGGGAAGGAGAGTTTTGGTTAAGTAGAAACACCAAAGTGGCTTTTGAAAACATAAACCCCCGCGAACCGGAGATGTTGTATATCACCATCGCTTTTGTAAAAATTTTCGACATCAATCCCACTTTCACTACTCCTGAAAAATGTAAAAATAATTCTATCGTTTTTACACTGAATAAAAAATACGATGAAGAGTTGGGTGATGAGGGGTATCGGCTAACGGTTTCAAAAAGAAAAATAAGAGTTTGCGCCAATTCGGGCAAGGGATTGGTATATGCTTTTCAAACCATACGGCAGTTGTGGAACAATACAATATGGGTAAACGATCCGCCCAAAAAGAATTATCCTCATGTAAGAATTTCTTGTGCGAATATTGTGGATTATCCGCGATTTGAGTGGCGTGGTGTACATTTGGACGTTTCACGACATTTTTTTGAAATAGAGTTTGTGAAGAAGTATATTGATGTGTTGGCGCTTTACAAATTTAACGTATTTCACTGGCATTTAACAGATGACCACGGCTGGCGTATCCAAATTGACAAATACCCGAAATTGACGGAGGTTGGTGCGTGGCGACCGGAGCGTCCCGATTCAGAATGGCGAACCCCGAAGCCGAACAAACCCGACGAACCCATGATTTACGGCGGGTTTTATACCAAAGAGGAAATTCGCGAAGTGGTGGCGTATGCAGCGGCGCGGGGCATTAACGTAATGCCGGAGATTGAACTGCCCGGACATTGTTCCGCAATATTGGCTGCCTACCCCGAATTGGCGTGCGACAACTACCCTTACCGCGTGGAAGTGGGCGCCTATTGGCCCCCCAAAGCAATTATGTGCGCCGGAAATCCGAAAGTGATGGAATTTTATAAAGATGTTTTTAATGAGATTATTCCTCTGTTTCCTTTTGAGTATGTGCATATTGGCGGCGATGAAGCGCTCAAAGGAAACTGGGAAAAATGTCCCAAATGTTTGACAAAAGCGAAAGAACTTAATTTGGAAAATTTAGAACAACTGCAAGGCTGGATGGTGCGCGATATCGAAAATTACCTCAATAACAAAGGTAAAAAAATGGCGGGTTGGATAGAAATTATAGATGGCGATTGTGATACCACTTCTTTGATTTACGCATGGCTGGGAAAAGAGAAAACTATGGAGGCTATTGAGCGGGGAAATTCGGTAGTTCAGTGTCCTACGTCGCATTGTTATATTGATTATTATCAAGCCGATAAAAGCACACAGCCGGAGGCTATCGGCGGTTTTATACCTATTGGAAAAGTGTATCAATTTGAACCGGTTTACCCCGAACTGACGGCTGAACAGGCGAAACAAATTATGGGGGTGCAATTCAATCTGTGGGCAGAATTTCTGTTCACACCCCAGCAAGCGGAATATATGTTGCTGCCCCGTATTTTGGCAGGCGCAGAAGTGGCTTGGTGCAAACCTGCCAATAAAAATTGGGAGCGCTTTAAATCCTGTTTGCCTCAGCAAAAAGAGCGCCTGAAAATGTTAGACTATCACTATTGTGATGATGTAGAGGAATAATGATTAGTTAGCGGCAATGGTATTCTATTTTTTTACATTTGTTTTTATACCGTTGAATGATAACAACTAAATAATATTTTTGCGCTGTTAATTTTTTTACGCAATGAACCAGCAAATCTTTCAAGAAATACAAGCCTTAAAGCGGCAAATACTACCGAATGAAAAGGTAATTCTGTTCGGCTCTCAAGCGCGGGGCGACGCGCGGGAGGATTCGGATTGGGATTTGTTGGTGTTGTTGAATAAAAAGAAGAAAACATTTGAAGACGAGGATAATTATGGTTATCCTTTTGCAGAAATGGGTTTAAGATACAGAACATATATAAGTGTTAAGATATATACTGAAAATGATTGGAAAAAGAGAAAACCAACACCATTTTACAAAAATGTTAAACAAGATGGAATTCTAATTTTATGAAACTGAATAAAAAAGAAAGAGATGCTGTAGTAAAATACAGATTGGAAAGAGCAAACAAAACATTAGCGGAAGCAATTAGTAATGTAGAAAATAATTGCTGGCACGCGGCAGCAAATCGTTTGTATTATGCTTGTTTCTATGCTGCTTGCGCATTACTTATTAACAATGGACATCCCACTCGAACACATCACGGTGTTTTTAGTTTGCTTGGAGAACATTTTGTGTGTTTAGGATTAATAAGCATAGAACAAAATAAGTTTTATAGAAGAATTTTAGAATTGAGACAAACAGGTGATTATGATGATTTTATAGAAATTACGGACAGTGAATTACTGCCGCTCCTCGAACCTGCCGAACAATTTATTAAAACGATAGAAAAACTAATTAATAATGAATAATTAACAATGACATAACAAAATACATAATATAAACTGAGCTGGTAGCTCTTATTCTTATTTCCTGAAATCGGCAAAATTTCTAATGTGTTCAAGAATAAGTTTGCGAAAGTTCGCGCCTTGGGCGTGAAATATTTCGTGCTTATTAGAACACAACGGTTTTGCCGAACCACAGGAAATTAATAAGCAATTAACGAATAATTTCACGCTTTCTTTTTTGCCAAGAGTTTAAGGGTTGCGCTCAAAACTTTTAAAATATGGCAAAAATAAACGTAAAAGAACCTGAAAAACCTCAAAATATTGTTGCAATTGGCGACAATATTGTATATCTGAATTATCTTGTAAAACACTCAAATAAGTTTGATGTAATTTATATTGATCCTCCTTATAATACAGGTAATAAGTTCTCTTACAATGATAAAAGAGATGCTGATGATTGGCTTAATTTTATGGAAAAACGACTAAAATTGGCGCGGCAGGTTTTATCACAAGATGGCGTAATTTTTATTTCTATTGATGATAATTTTTTGTATCAACTCAAACTTGCCTGTGATAGAATTTTTGGGAAAACTAATTTTTTAGGGAATTTCATTACCAAACAGGCAGTTAGAAGCAATTCAAAATTCATAAATACCATTCACGAATATGTTATTGTATTTGCGAAAGATAAGAACTTTCTCAAAGATTTTAAAATCAAAAGATTAAACAATCCCGAAGATTCTGAAATGATTTTGGAAATAACAAAGCAGGTAAAAAATGACTTTCGCTTTTTTGGCAGAGAGCAGGCGTTGAAATTACTTTCTGCTCTGAATGAGAAATATATGAAAGAAAAGGGAATTACTTGGCTTCGTAATTATTCTGAAATTGATGAAATCGGCGAGGTGTTTTTTCCGAAAGATTTATCTGTTCCCGGAAATCCTGCTGAACTATTTATTGAAGAAATTAATTTAAAATTATCTGCTTTGAAAACTCGTAAATGGTCTTCAAAACAAAAGTTTATCAATTTGTATCAAGAAAATAAACTGCATTTCAAAGGGGAACGACCTTATGAAAAACACTATCTGAAAGATGCTTTTGATAATGTTATTTCTATTCTTGACTTCTATTCGCGTCAAGGATCTAACGATTTGGTAAAGTTAGGATTGCGTAATCTTTTTGATACGCCAAAACCGGTGGAGTTAATAAAATATCTCATTAGAATAGCAACTGCCGAAAATGATAACGCAAAAGTCTTAGATTTTTTTGCCGGTTCAGGTACTACCGCACAAGCAGTTATGGAGGTAAATTTAGAAGATAAAAAGAATCACAGTTTTTACTTGGTTCAAATTGATGACGACGTGGCAAAAGATTCTTTAGCCTATCAATTTTGTGTTGAAAATAATTTACAACCTACTTTTGATCAACTTTTAATTTATCGTTTGAATAGATTTATTGAAAATAAAAAAATAAAAAATGGTTTTAATATATTAAATACGAATGAATTATGAGTTTATTAAATAAAGGAAATTTTGTTGAAATTGATAATTCGTTTCTAATGCAAAGTCTTGATATTTTTCAAAATTTGGCGCGTATTCAAGACCAATACGAAAAATATGACACCGATACTTTTATGAATGAAGTTAGAGATTCAATTGCTGCCAAATATCTTGGTTATACTCACATTAATACTGAAAAACACGGATTAGATGCTCGCAGAAAATCAATTAACAGTAATTATAATTTTGATTATCTTGAAGTTAAAACAGCAAGTTTTGATGCAAAATCTTGGCAGGCAACTTTCAATGATACTACTCTGGAAAAAGCGGATCTATTTTCAGAACCCAATGTTTACATAGCTCTTTCGGTTTGGAAAAGCGCTGCCGATTTGTTATTTGTTGTGTATGGCAATAATCGGTTGTTAGGAGAATTTTTAAGAGAAAAAGTAGAGCATTTTTTATCCGGCAATGGTGTTCGCAGTACTCAGTCTGTTCCTATTTCAAAATTAGTGAATGATTTTGGAATGACTGTTTATGCGGTAAATAAAACCCCTGATGAACTATATAATTTATTTCAAATGCAAAACGGTTGCAGAAAAATAGAACGAGAATCAATCAAGTCAATTTCGGAATTAGAATAAAAGCAGGATTCAAAACACTTTTACCTCTTTATCATACACTACCATCTTTTTGCCTACCTGATGTATGGTGGCAACGCCGGCGCTACGCAATTGCTTCGCAAAACCTTTTTTGAACGACATAGCGGCAACCCCCAAATAGATATTATGGTTTTTATACTCCGGAAATAGTGTTTTAAATTTAAAGACACGTTCACTCAATTTGTCAATATTAATATTGTCGGGTTTGGCTTTGTACTTTACTTCAATAAAGGCAGCGCTTTTGCCATTAAACATAAAGATATCGCATTCTAAAGCCGGTTTGTTGTCGTCTTCCGGGTAAATCACATTTCTAATAATATCGTCAAACTGCTCTTGTGCAAAGGTTTTGTCTATTCTTAAAGTATTGAAGAAATATTCTTCTGCCATATCGCCACAGCTATTGGCAAGCCCACCAAAATACTTGCCCAAATCGTCTATTCTTTTTTGATATTTATCTGATTGAGCAGAAACTCTATCAAGAGTCTCTTTATCTTTTTTTCGTTGTTGCTCCCATTCCAGATCAGCGTCTTCTTTTCGTTGTCTTTCTTCTTCTTTTCGTTGTCTCTCTTCTTCTTTTCGTTGCTTTTCCTCTTCTTCTCTCCTTTGTCTTTCTTCTTCTCTCCTTTGTCTCTCTTCTTCTCTCCTTTGTCTCTCTTCTTCTTTCCTTCTTTCCTCTTCTTCTTTTCGTTGCTTTTCCTCTTCTGCTTTCCGTTGCCTTTCTTCGTCTCTCCTTTGTTTTTCCTCTTCTTCTCTCCTTCTTTCCTCTTCTTCTCTCCTTTGTCTCTCTTCTTCTCTCCTTTGCTTTTCCTCTTCTTCTCTCCTTTTCCTTTCTTCTTCTCTCCTTTGTCTCTCTTCTTCTCTCCTTTGTCTCTCTTCTTCTTTTCGTTGCCTTTCATATTTTGCCATTTTTTTTGCGAATGCTCTTTCAGATTTCGCTAATCTTTCATTAAAAATACGCTCATTTTCTTTTTGTAAACGACCGATTTCTTGAAATTGCGCCCACACACTTTCAGGGGTTGGGGCAGGATTGGGGGTTAAATGTTCCATTTTGGTAAGATTTAGTAAATAATTAGATGATGTTTATCAAGCGATGCCGATAGTTTTTCTTTAATTAAATTATTGGTTTTCTTTATATTAGTATATTTTTAAAAGAAAAATTTCTCTGCATCAATTTCACGGCAAATATACACATTGAAATAGTGTTTGTCAAGGGGGGAGAGTATTTTTTTATTACAAATAATATATTTTTGCCGAAATTAAAATAAATACCTCTTTTTATTTTTAAATTTAACTTTATGTCAACACTTTATTTTGTTTTTGGAATACTGCAAACTTGGACGGAATATCGATTTTAGAAAAAGTGTTGAAAGCCACCTGCCCCAATATGAAAAACAATATGAAAAACGAGAAAAAAAATCAAACAGTAATCGTAATTCCTTGTTATAACGAAGCCAATCGTTTGAATAGCCAAAAATTTATCGACTTTGTTATAGAAAATCCTGCAATTAATTTTCTGTTTGTGAATGACGGCAGTAAAGATAACACTTTGGAAGTTTTATCTCAGTTAACTCAAAATCGAAATAATTTACATTTGTTAAATCTTGATGTCAACGGCGGTAAAGCGGAAGCTGTACGCAAAGGAATGCTATATGCCACAGAAAATTACGACTGTGATTACATCGGCTTTTGGGATGCCGACTTAGCTACACCGCTTTGTGAAATACTTCGCTTCGTTGAAACGATGTTAGAATTTGATTACGAAATAATTACAGGACTTCGTTTGATGCGCTTGGGGGCAAAAGTAAAACGTAAAACTTCCCGCCATTATATGGGAAGAGTATTTGCTACTACCGCTTCCTCAATATTAAAACTTCCGGTATATGATACGCAATGCGGCGCAAAATTGTACAAAAAACAAGTGGTTCAACCATTATTTGAAAATAGTTTTATTACAAAATGGCTTTTTGATGTAGAAATTTTAGCACGTTATCTTAATCTTTTCGGACACGAAAATGCTACAGAGAAAATTTATGAATACCCTGTATATCAATGGGAAGATATTGGCGGCTCGCAACTCAAAGCCAAAGATTTTTTTAAAGCGCCCATGGAATTATGGAAAATTAAAAGAAAATATTTTAAAACTTGTAACAAAAAATCATTATGAAGCATTTTTTCGAAAAAAACAAAAAAAATCCATGGTTTTGGGCATTTTTTACCTTAATTACGGTAACTTTATTTGCCTTGCCCATTATGAGCAAAGATGCCGGAAACTCCGGCGATGAGGACGGATTTCAAGTTCCTCAGGGAAGAAATATTGTAAACTACTTTAAAACCAATGGAGAAGACACCACCTGCATGTCTTTTCAAAATTTAAAATATTATGGTTCCTCCCCCGATGTGATTGCCGAATATTGGAATAGAACTTTTAAAGTGGAAGATATTAGCCAAACACGACACATTTTCAATTCATTATATGGTTGGCTTGCCTTATTATTTGCAGGCTTAACGGCATATCTCATCGGCGGTTGGCGTGCCGGCGTGCTCACTGTGCTGCTGCTTTTCTTTTCCCCGCGCTTTTTGGGGCACTCTTTTAATAACTCCAAAGATATTCCTTTCGCCGCCGCAGTGATGGCGGCAATCTACTTTATGACGCTGTTTTTTAAACAGTTCCCAAAAGTTAAAATTTACACATTAATCTTATTAACACTTTTTATTGCTTTTGCCATCAGCGTTCGTATCGGAGGTGTTTTACTATATGCTTATTTCGGCTTATTCGGACTGATTTTTTTAATCATTGATTATCGTAAAAATAGAGTTCCAGGTTCAAAGGTAAAATCCACCCCCAGCCCCCGCCGGCGGGGGAGATTCTCAATTCTCAATTCTCAATTCTTTAAACTCTTACTTTACGGTTTAGGAGTGGCTATTGTGTCTTATTTTCTGGGGATATTGCTTTGGCCCTACGCACTGCAATCGCCCGTAAAAAATCCGCTGGAAGCGTTTGGTGAAATGTCTAATTTTGCAGTTGGCATTCGCCAACTGTTTGAAGGAGAGATTCAATGGTCGGATATGCTACCCTGGTACTATACTCCTAAATTTGTGTTTATTACCATTCCCATAGCGGTTATTGCGGGATTGCTGCTCTTTTTTGCTTTTCTATGGAAAGATAAAAAGAACTACTTTAATTATTTTATTATCTTTTTCACTTTTTTCTTTCCCATTTTTTGGATTGTTTACACTAATGCTAATGTGTATGGCGGTTGGCGGCACTCCTTGTTTGCTTACCCTCCTATGGTAGTGGCGGCAGGATTAGGATTTAACTTAGCGATAGAATGGGTAGCTCAAAAAGTAGTAAAAGAAAATCGTAATCCTTAAAAATTACAAAATTCAAGGAATATAATCCTTAAAAAATTACAAAATTCAAGGAATATAAAAACATTTTCTATCTTTGCAAAAAAAATTATGGTAACACGAATTATAGAAAATAACATTCATAACGAGTTTTTTAAAGGGAAAGCAATCATTATATTGGGCGCAAGGCAGGTAGGCAAATCTTCTTTACTTAAAAAGATGTTCGCCAACAGAAAAGATACAGTTTGGATAGATGGAGACCTTGCCGAAACGCAGTTGTTATTTGAAAATTTAACTGTCTCAAAAGCAAAAATGCTTGTAGGAGATGCCAAAATTTTAATTATTGACGAGGCGCAAAGTATTTTAAATATCGGATTAAAATTAAAAATATTTACAGATCATTTCAATGATATTCAACTTATTGCTACCGGAAGTTCTTCATTCGATTTGGCAAATAAAATCAATGAGCCGCTTACCGGAAGGAAATGGGAGTATATGCTTTTTCCGTTGTCGTTTCATGAAATGGTAAATCATCATCAATTATTTGAAGAACACAAACAATTACATAAAAGGTTAATTTTTGGATATTATCCGGAAGTAGTTTGCAATGAAAGTAAGGCTGTGGATATACTTAAACAATTAACAACCAGTTATCTATACAAAGATGTATTGCAATGGGAAAAATTGAAAAAGAGCGATAAAATATTAAAACTCTTACAGGCATTGGCATTTCAGGTAGGGTCGCAGGTATCATACACAGAATTAGGTCAAATATGCGGATTAGACAACAAAACCGTAGAAAAATATATTACGCTTTTAGAGCAGGCATTCGTTGTTTTTCGGTTGTCTTCATTCAGCAGAAATCTTCGTAATGAATTAAAATTCAGTAAAAAGATCTATTTTTATGATAATGGTATTCGGAACACATTGATATCAAATTTTAACTCTATTGAATTACGACAAGATACGGGTGCGCTTTGGGAAAATTTCTTAATGGCAGAACGAATGAAGCGAAACAGTTATGCCAAATATTATGCCCAAACCTATTTTTGGAGAACACAGGAGCAGAAAGAGATTGATTGTATTGAAGAATATAATGGGCAATTATATGCTTTTGAATTTAAGTGGAATCCTGCAAAAACGACAAAAATACCTTCCCATTTTTCGAAAGCATACCCCAATGCAGTGTTTCAATGTATTACGCCCGAAAATTATTGGGAATTTGTGATGTAATAAAAACTAATTAATTATGAATAAATCAACAAAAATTATCCTCGTTAACCTTTTAGCCATTGCAATTGTATTGCTGCTTTTATGGAACCCTATTCGGCATATTGCAAAAAATCATCCTTACGAATATGTCTATTTCAATGAGTTAGTTGGAAGTACAAACAAAGCATATAGCAATTACGAAATGGACTATTATTATCATTCTACGCGAGAAGCCGCAGAATGGGTAATTGCTAATGCAACAAAGACAGGATTGGAATCCGGCAATAAAATAAGGGTGGCAACCTGGCATGCGGCTTCCGTGCAATATTTTTTCAGAAACGACACTGCCAATTTTTCGGTAGGTTTTTCAAGATGGTATGAAAGAGGTAATAACGACTGGGATTACGCCATTTTTACCGTTACCGGTATCATGCCCGAAGAGTTGAAAAGTGAAAATTTCCCGCCCAAAAATACGGTGTATGAAGTAAAAGTGAATGACAAACCCATTTGTTTAGTGTTAAAACGAGAAACCAAAGATGATTTGACGGGTTCTCAATTAAAAAACAATCGAGAATTTGTACCCGCTATTCATCATTTAACAAAAGCGTTAGAAGTTGATCCTACCAACATTTCCATTTCTATGAATTTGATTGAATGTTATATGAATACCGGAAAATTAGATTCTGCTAAAATTTTCATTGATCAGGTATTGGAGTATGCTCCCAAATATGAACCGGCAAACTATATGTGGGCGCATTACTGTTACTATACCGGAGAACCGGAAAAAGCGTTGAAAATATTGAAATCGATACGGGAACACAATGTTAAATTTAAGGCTGCATATCATTTTGCATATCAAATATATGCACAACAAAACGATCTTAAAAACGCCGAAAAAATGATGTTGGCGCTTTTGGCAATAGAACAATTAGATGAACAGGGTTTTAATCAGTTAGTTGCCGTATATAAGGCGCAGGGGTTAGATGAACGCGGGGCGTACAAAAAAATCTATAAGAAATATGTAGATATGTATGAAAAAAAGGGGAAAAAGAAAGAGGCACAAATGTATAGAGATGCGCTGAAAAAATTGTAACCCGATTTTTTTTATTTTTGCGGCTCATTTTTAATTCATTGCATTATGATAACAGAGATTCTTAAAACCCCCGAAAAGTTCGGTATCGGAAATCAAGTGGAAGTAAAAGGATGGGTGCGCACCAAACGTGGCAACAACGCCGTAGCATTTATTGCTTTGAACGATGGCTCTATTGTGCACAATATTCAAGTGGTTGCCGACCTCGCCAATTTTCCGGAAGATCTTATGAAACAGATTACTACCGGTGCTTGCTTGCGCGTAGTCGGTAAATTGGTAGCATCGCAGGGGCAAGGACAAGCCGTTGAAATTCAGGCAGAAACTATTGAGATTTACGGAACTGCCGATTCGGAAACCTATCCGTTGCAGAAGAAAGGACACAGTATGGAGTTTCTTCGCGAAATTGCGCACCTGCGTCCGCGTACCAACTATTTCGGTTGCGTGCTGCGCTTGCGCCACGCGCTGTCGTATGCCATTCATACTTACTTCAACAACCACGGCTACTTCTACATGCACACGCCCATCATTACCGGCTCAGATGCTGAGGGCGCCGGAGCGATGTTCAATGTTACCACTTTTGATTTGAATCATGTGCCGAAAAATGCTGAAGGCGAGGTGGACTTTTCGCAAGATTTCTTCGGAAAACACACCAGCCTAACCGTTTCCGGTCAGTTGGAAGGAGAACTGGGCGCTATGGCGCTGGGAAGAATCTATACGTTTGGACCTACTTTCAGAGCCGAAAACAGTAACACCCCCAGACACTTAGCCGAGTTTTGGATGATTGAACCCGAAGTGGCTTTCTTTGATATTACCGACAATATGAACTTAGCCGAAGATTTTATCAAATATTTGGTAAATTATGTATTGGAGCACAACCGTGATGATATTCAATTTTTAAACGATATGTTTGATAAAGAATTGATTGACCGTCTGCGCTTTGTAATAGATAATGAGTTTGTGCGATTAACTTATACCGAAGCGATTGAAATTTTGAAAACATCGGGCAAAAAATTTGAATATAAAGTAGAATGGGGCGTGGATTTACAATCGGAACATGAAAGATATTTAGTGGAAAATCATTTCAAAAAGCCGGTTATTTTAACCGATTATCCGAAAGATATTAAGGCGTTTTACATGAAACAAAACGAAGATGGCAAAACCGTGCGTGCTATGGATGTGCTGTTTCCGAAAATCGGCGAAATTATTGGCGGCTCCGAGCGCGAAGCCGATTACAACAAGTTGTTACACCGCATTCACGAACTCAACATTCCCGAAAAAGATGTGTGGTGGTATTTAGAAACCAGAAAGTTTGGCACAGCGCCCCACGCAGGCTTTGGGCTTGGCTTCGAACGCATGATGCTCTTCATTACAGGAATGGGTAACATCCGCGATGTAATTCCTTTCCCCAGAACCCCGCAAAATGCAGAGTTTTAAAAAATTTTCGAACTATACACGATAAAAGTTTTCAAAAGCAACTTGTGAAAAATTGTCTGTTCGGTGGTATTTGTCTGATTACACCTTTCTTAATAAACATCCCTAACATTGTAATTTCCATCTAGATAAAAATAATGTTCTTCAACAACATAACCACCGTAACTATTTTTAGCACGATATTTATGCCAAATAATGTACTTATAAGCGCCGTTTTGTTCAATAACTGTTCCCCATTCAATAGGTTTATAACTTCCCGGATCTTTTAAAGTATTTTGCAAATACATCCTCACTGCTGCTTTTACATAAGTATCTGAATCAACACTACAGCTACTTTTATCATTAAAAATGAAAAATAAAACCACGACAACACCTATTATGCCTCCTATTATCTTTGGACCAATTCCTTCCCAAAAAGATGTCCATTTAACTTGTTTTTCTATTTCTTTACGTATTGACGTAACTTCATTATTTTCAAAACGAACGAAAGTGTAATTTTTTACTCTACTTTCAATTTGAGATGCTTTGATTTGTGAAGCATCTTCATTTTGATACCACTTATTCTCGTTCAATACATCTGCTATTTCTTGTGTTGTCATCTTTCTACCAGTTTGTTCTAGTACTTTCTCAATAGCTGCTCTGAGTGTAATGCTATTTTTAATTGCCGGAGTCCCTGATATTATCATTTTACCGGTATCTTGAAAACTCAACTTGAACCAGCCTGCACTTAATGTTTTAAATTCCTTTGAATTTTCAAGAACTATTGCCAAATCACGTGCGACAGCAGAATTACTAATAACATTTTGTAGAGATCCGTTTCTATATTCTAAAGAAAAAGAGTAACCACTTTTTTTTCTATTGCCAAGTATTTCTAAATCAGATATTTTAAATTCGATTGTTTGTTCTTCTTGAGTATTTTGGACATTTAGAATTTTGGACTCAATTAAATCAAGATTTCTAGTCCAAAACTCAACATATTTTCCTCTTGTATTATATCCACTCATGTTGCGTTTAGTTAAATTCGTGCTCGGAGGGCTATGAGTATGGCTATAACTTTTTTTTAATGGATTGGGAAAAGTATGATAACAACTTAAACATTGAACATAATCTTCATGAATTATTCCAGGCGGACCGTGTAAAATAATACCACAGCGAGGGCAATTTGTTGTAAGAGAATTTTGGTTCGGTGTATTATATATTTGATTATTATATCTTTTTAATGGATTTGGGAAAGTATTATAGCAAGTTAAACATTGTATATAATTTTCACGAGCTATTTCTGGCGGGATAAATAATCTAATTCCACAATGGGGACAAGTTGCTTGATTTCTATTCATACTCTTAAGTTTGTTCCAACTTGCATTTTCATTAATCACTATTTAAAAATTACTTTCTGATTTTGCATACAATTCATGTATATGTGTTACTAGTACTTGTCATAATAGTTATGTTTTTTTAATTACGCTGCAAAGGTCGGAAAATTTTTCATATGTGCCAATATATTAAAAAAATGTTATAGTTTTTCAAATGGGGTATTATGAAAAATTGTCTGTTCGGTGATATTTGTCTGATTAACAATTCACACGATGCCATATTCGCTTAACGCCCAGCATATTGCCGTAGTGACGGTTTCCACTGCACCTGACTTCGTCAATGCGTACCCCAAAAACGTTCATCAAAAAGGCTTTCAATTCGTTTATGCCGTTTCATGATCATGGTTTTTGAAAGGATTTGATTGTTGAGCGGCATTTTGATTTGAATGGTAGTTATGGTTCTAGCCATATTCAAGACTTTATCTACACTCATATTGATAGATGTTTGCTTGAGTATTCTTTCGAGTTCTTTGTACACTTTTAATGCCACAAAACATATACAAATGTGTGCTTCAATTCGCTTTCTTGTAAAATGGAATATCGGGCGTATCTCTATTTTTGATTTGGAAATTCTAAAAGCCATTTCTATATTCCAAAGATTATGATACGCTGTATAAATTTGTTCTACAGAAAGTTCAGTGTTTGTTAAATATCCCTTTAAACCATCCCATTGCACATCTTCATCTATTTTATCATAATTTATAGATACGGCAATATTATTTTCTATTTTCAAAAATTTATTATATCCTCGTTTGTTGATGTGTTCTTTAGTTAGCGCACCTTGTTTGTACAATTTTTCAAGTCTTTTAACCCCTTTTTGCCGATTGTAAGCATCTTTTTTTGCCCTGACGTCTGTATATCCTATTAATAGTCTTCTACCTCTACCTTTTTCTAATTCAATCATTTGGCGGTCTATTTTAGGCTGTGATAAAATCCATTGTTTTATTGATTTGCCCTCTGACTTTATCCTTGCTCCGACAATATATTGATAACCATATTCTTCCATTTCAAGCAAGTTACGCTCAGTCATTAAACCGGAATCAGCAACTACAACAAAATCATCTAATTGATATTTATTGACAAATGCTTTGACCACAGGCAGCATGGTATGTCCTTCGTATTTATTTCCCTCATGAATACAATAAGCCAGAGGATAACCATCAGCGCTAACTAATAAACCTAAAATAATTTGAGGATTACTGTGGCGCCCCTCTTTGGAAAAACCTGTTTTTCGTAATGCATCTTCTTTGTCTGTTTCAAAATAAAGTGTTGTTACGTCATAAAACAGGACGCCTATTTGTCCTCCAAGAAGTCGTTGCGTATGTACAACGCTAATATTTTGTATCTTATCCTGTTGTGTGTGATTCAGTTTATCTAAATAACGATATATTTTACTTAAATTTATATCTTCATCAAAATGATTTTTAAGGTATTCTACTGTTGCCGATTTGCTGCTTGGATAAGACAAACGAGATTGTACCAATTTTCTGAAAATATTATCTTCTATTTGATTGAATCCTACTTTATTAAAAACTCTTTCTAAAATCAGCTCTGTCCCATTGAGTAAAATATTTTCAACATGATTCAATAATTGCAAAACAAGATCTTTCTCAAGGTCTTGGCTATGCTTTTCTGTTCCAAAAAAGTCCAACTCAGGGGCTAATTTCCGGTTATAATCTAAAATCCATTGCCTGCCTTTGGCAACAAATTGTTTAATCTCTGATTCCTCTGAACTAATTCCAATGGTAATATGTTCTTTGTAAATTTGATTATGCTTCTCAGCAACTACAACACTTGTTGTACCAGACCTGTTTTTTTTCTTCTTTACAAACATGAGGCAAAAATAGTATAAAAACAACTTGCGTACTCCAAAACAGGGTACGCAAAAAATATAATAAAAACATTATCAGTTAATTATAGTTTTTGAAAATTTTAGATGACGAAGTCAGGAAAAAGTTTTTTCATAAAGATTTCGTTGTAAAATTTCCCTACTCGTATGGCTTTTCGGTTTCGCCACGCTTTTTTATATGGTTTTCATCCTCCATTGTGCTATTCAGATTAAATTATTCAAACATTTTCCTTTTAATCACTTTTCGCTTTTTTCTTTCCAAATGTCGCCTAACTCTTCAATACCCGCCAAACTCCCCATTTTTTACAGCGCTGTACTCAATTCCAGCGCTTTTTTCATGGCATCTTCCAAGCCGCCGCAATCTTTGCCGCCTGCAGTAGCCAATGTGGGCTGCCCGCCGCCGCCACCTTGCATCAATTTTGCCGCCTCGCGCACTATTGCGCCGGCATTCAAGCCTTTCGCCACCAAATCATCAGAAAGTGCCACCACCAAAGTAGGCTTATCCTCGTATTGAGAACCCAACACAATTACCAAATTCTCTTTATAGTTTCTAATTCTATAAGCCGCCTGTTTCAAGGCATCGGGAAACATATTCGACAAGTGTTGAATGATATGATAACCATCCTGTTGCTCAATTCTTTTGTCAATCATTTCAATAAACCGCTGCACGCGCTCTGCGGAAAAATCTTCAATATCTTTGCGAAATTTCTCGTTTTCTTCTGCCAACTTCTGTAAAGCCTGCATAATATTGGGAGATTTTAGAAACTCCTTCATGTCATTAAAAATTTGGAAGAGTTGATTCACATAATCTTCTGCGTGTTTTCCGGTTATTGCCTCAATGCGTCTAACCCCTGCTGCGATGGCGCCTTCGGAAGTAATCTTTACATAGCCGATGTTACCGGTTGCCGAAGTATGCGTTCCGCCGCACAGTTCCACAGAATTGTCAAATTTTACCACGCGCACTTTGTCGCCGTATTTCTCTCCAAACAATGCCATGGCGCCCATCTCAACCGCTTCTTGCATCGGAATATCTTGCATAACGCAAAGCGGCACATTGGCGCGCACTAACTGATTTACTATGGTCTCAATTTCTCTCAGCTGCGTGTCTTCTACTTTAGAAAAATGAGAAAAATCGAACCGCAATCTATCCGAAGCCACCATAGAGCCTTTTTGTTCCACATGTGTTCCTAATACTTTTCTTAAAGCATAGTGCAGCAAATGCGTGGCAGTGTGATTGTTCTGTATCGAAATGCGCTTTTCTTCATCTACTTGGGCAACAAAAACGGTCGTTAAATTATCAGGCAACGAAAGCGCAATATGAACCGTTAAATTGTTTTCTTTTACGGTGTTAATGACTTCAATTCTATCATTGATATTTTTCAATTCTCCGGTATCGCCCATCTGTCCGCCCGATTCGGCATAAAAAGGCGTTTTATCCAATACGATTTGATAAAAACTTTTCCCTTTCGATTTTACATTTCTGTATTTCACTATTTTCGACTCGCAAACGAGCGTATCATAGCCCACAAATTCAGTGGGTTGCTCGGTTTTCATCAACTCAATCCAATCTTCCGTTTCCACTGTTGCGGCGGCACGCGAGCGTTGTTTCTGCTCTTCCAACCCTTTTTGAAAACCCTCCATATCCACCATCATCCCTTTTTCCGATGCCAGCAGTTGCGTCAAATCAATAGGAAACCCGTAAGTATCAAACAGTTCAAAAGCAAAAGCGCCCTCAATTTCTCCTTTCTCCTTTCTCCTTTCTCCTTTCTCCACATAACTTTCAAACCGTTGTATTCCGCTTGCCAATGTTTTCAAGAATGAATTTTCCTCTTCGCGAATCACTTTTTCTATGAGGGTTTGTTGGGCTTTCAATTCCGGAAAAGCAAGCCCCATATTTTCTATTAATGTTGGAACTAATTGACAAATAAAAGGTTCGTTAAAGGCAAGGAACGTATAACCGTAACGGATAGCGCGGCGCAAAATTCTACGAATCACATAGCCGGCACCCGTATTCGAGGGTAGCTGTCCATCGGCAATAGCGAAGCATACCGCACGCAAATGGTCTGCAATTACGCGCAACGCAATATCGGTCGGCTCATCTTCCCCATACTTTTTGTGCGCCAATGCTGCAATTTTTTGAATGATAGGTTGAAAAACATCGGTATCGTAATTCGATTTTTTGCCTTGCACTGCCATACACAGGCGTTCAAAGCCCATGCCGGTATCCACATGGCTGGCGGCAAGTTTTTGCAATTCGCCGGAAGTTAAACGGTTATATTGAATAAACACCAAATTCCATATTTCCACCACCAATGGATTATCTTTATTTATGAGAAACGCACCCGCGGTTTCACTTCGTGCTTCATCGTTGCGCAGGTCTATGTGTATTTCCGAGCAAGGACCACAAGGACCGGTATCTCCCATCTCCCAAAAGTTATCCTTTTTACAACCATACAAAATATGCGATTCCGGCAAATATTGTTTCCACAATTCCAACGATTCCAAATCGGGTGCTGTACCATCGCACACATCTCCCTCACAAACCGTAGCATACAACCTATCCTTATCCAATTTCATCACTTCTGTAAGAAATTCCCACGCCCATGCAATCGCTTCTTTTTTAAAATAGTTGCCAAACGACCAGTTGCCGAGCATTTCAAACATGGTATGATGGTAGGTATCTCTGCCCACCTCTTCCAAATCGTTGTGTTTCCCTGAAACGCGCAAACATTTTTGCGAGTCAGCTACGCGCAGATGTGCTGCCGGTTGGTTTCCCAAAAAGATATCCTTAAACTGATTCATGCCCGCATTAGTAAACATCAAAGTAGGGTCGTTTTTAATTACCATTGGTGCGGAGGGCACAATCGTATGCTGTTTTGAGGCAAAAAACTCTAAAAAAGATGTTCGTATTTCATTGCAATTCATATAGTTACTGTTTTGTTAAAGAATTTGCAATGATATGATTTTTTCTTTATAATCTTTTTTAAAAAAACATCTCCTTTTGCGCTATTGACGAATGGTATGCACATCGTTCTCTTTTTCAAAAATATGATATTCATGCCACTTTTTTAATTCCAATGGCAATTTTTCTAAGTTCGCTTAATTTGTTAACATTAATTTACTTATTTTCAAATAGAAATCGGTAAATACCAACGTAGAATTTCCGTTTCTTTCAATATGATACAACGCTTGATTACATTCGTGCAGAATGGGTTGGGCGTTTTTTAATGAGATAGTTTTTGTAAAAACATTCATTATTTTTTTCTCTTCGGTAGTTGCTTTTACCAAATTTTCATTTCTCGCACTCAACATTAATATATTTCTAATCATTCTAACAACAAATCTTAGGAAATTTTTTTGTTCCTCCCTTCCCATATCTACAATAGACGCAATAGCGTCTTGTACAGCGAAATAATTTATTTGTTGATGAGAAGCGTAGTTTTTTAAAGCAGACATACTGGCGAACAATATTTCAAATTTCCGGAGCAGGTTGCGCAGGTCGCCGCTATTTTCGTGAAGATTAATCGCTTTAACATAGCTTCCTTCGCTAATTTCGGCAATATCGGCGGCTTTTTGTGGGGTAGCGCCAAAATCAGTAACTAATTGACGGGCAATAGTATCTTGACTTAATGGTGGAATTTTTACCAATTGAGTTCTTGATAATATGGTAGATAGAATTTTATCTTGTTGTTCTGTAAGTAAAATAAATAGTGTATTCTTTTCCGGCTCCTCCAATGTTTTAAGCAGTTTCGGTGCGGCAGTATGATGCAGTCGGTCTAAACACCAAAAAATAAAAATCTTATATCCGCCTTCATACGATTGAATATTGTTTTGTTGAATAATATTGGAACAGTCTCGAATATTAATAGATGCTTGTTTATTTTCGCTTTCCAATTCGGCGAGCCACTCTTCAATATCAATATGGTAGTTTTTAGCAAAAACAAAATCTCTGAACTCTTGTGCAAACTGTCTTGAATCGGGGTCTTTTTTTACTGTTTTTGTAATACAGTTCGGGAACACGAAGTGCAGGTCAGGGTGGGCTAATTTCTCAAATTTAGCGCAAGATGGGCAAACGCCGCACGAATCGTCCTCTTTTCTATCTTGGCAACAAATATACTGTGCGTATGCTACTGCTAACGCAAAACTATGTGTTCCGGCTTGTGAAAGAAACAGTTGTGCATGGCTGATGCGATTTTCTTTCACCAAATGAGTAAGGCGATTTTTAAGAGCAGTATCTACAAGAACTTTTTTGAATTGCATAGAGGTGTGCGGTATCAACGTGGACGCACAAAATTATTATAGTTGACAAGTTTTAGTTTTTCTTGTCTAAATGTTTGGCGTATTTGCTGCGGAATTTGTCCACACGACCGGCAGTGTCCACCAATTTCATTTTACCTGTAAAGAATGGGTGCGATGTATTGGAAATTTCAAGTTTTATGAGCGGATATTCTTTGCCGTCTTCCCAAACGATGGTGTCTTTTGTGTTTACCGTAGATTTACTCAAAAATGCGTATTCATTCGACATATCTTTGAAAACCACAGCTCTATATTCTTTTGGATGGATATCTTTTTTCATTTGTTACGTTTTTTTAATTTAGACGATGAATTTTGAATATTTAAAGATTATTTAAGAATGCCTTTTTTATGTGCATCAACGATAGCATTCCATGCTCCTTTTTTATTGATATTACGAATCCCTTTTGCGGAAACTTTTAACATAACCCATCCGCCTAATTCGGGAACGAAGAATTTTTTATCGTGCAAGTTAGGATTGAATTTTCTTTTTGTTTTAACATTAGAGTGTGAAACATGGTTTCCCACTACTGTTTTTTTTCCTGTAATTTGGCAAACTCTTGACATCTCGAATTTTTTTTAAAAGGTTTATCTTTCTTTTTTGGGGTGGCAAAAGTATATTTTTTTTAATATCTATTTCAATACCCAATAGTTTTTGTCAACTTGAACAGCAAATTGTTCTGCATCTTTTTCATTATCAAATATTCCAATACAAACACGGAGGCGTTTATTTTGAGGGTGAATGACTAATTTTGCATTATATTGCTCTAATTTTTTCTGTTTAATATGGCGTAAAGCATCATCTTCTTTCAAAAAACTTCCCGCAATAACATAATATTTTCCCTCCTGAAAAGAGGTATAAATATCATTGGATTCCGGCATTGTAATCAAATTTTGATTTTCCGCAGGATCTTCAAGGGCGTTACTATGATTATTATTTTCAGAATTATTTACTGTAACTATTTCACTCACTTCTTTTTCTTCTGTACTATTAAGGTCGGCAACTGCTTCCGTTGCGGTATAATTCATCGCAACCGCTTTATCTTTCTTTGAAAAAACAGTTTGATAAAAGTCAGGTAATAAATTCTTTATGAATAAAACACAAAGTACGGAAGCGGCTACGAAAATAGTAAGTAAAAACCATCTTTTATCACGTTTTTTTGCTTTTTTCACTAAAACTATTCTTTTATCTTTTGTGGGTTCCGTAAGAATATTTTTGTTTGAAGGCGCTAATACAGGTTCAAATCCTTCATTTTCAATATTTAATTGAAAATTCATTACGCTTTGAAAAATAATTTGTTCTGCTTCATTTTTTGAAAAAGTACCAAAATCATCAAAGAAAATACTTTTATTATGGTTCAATCCTGTTTCAAGCAAATCCAACCATTCTAAAATTTGGGATTGCGCTTCGTCAATTCTAATTTGTTCCCATTTAGAGAGTTTACTCACAAAGTCGAAACCTTCAACCTCTTTTGAATATTCAAACTCAATAATATTTTGAGGCGGGAATATAATATCATCTTTAATATGTGTTGGAAGTTTTTTTACAAAAAAAGTTCCTAATCCTGTAATCGTTACAGAATTTTCTCCTAAAAGTGTACGAATTAGGGTTGGGATTATCATATTGGTTCAAGGTTTAAAGTTCAAAGTTTAATGTTTAATGTTTAATGTTGGCGGAATTTTAAATTCCGCCTAACGGAGTTACAATCACCACATCATCTAATCATCTAATCATCTAATCATCACATCATCTAATCTGTTAATATCTTCGGGGGTATCAACGGCAATACTTTCATAGTAACAAATGGCAACGTGAATAGTACAGTCGTTTTCTAACCATCGGAGTTGTTCTAATTTTTCTATTTCTTCAAGTTTCGAAACAGGCAATTGCGTAATTTTCTGCAAGATGTTGTTGCGATAAGCATAGACGCCGAGGTGTTTGTAAGAATTGAGATTTGAGATTTGAGATAGATGGGGTATGGGGGAGCGGGAGAAGTAGAGCGCTCGGTTTGTTTTTGAAAATACCACTTTTACTTTGTTGGGATTATTCATCTCTTCTTCGGTGGTAATAGGTTTGACTAACGTGGCAATTTGATTTTTTTGATTTTCGATTAAGTGAATTAACAGATTAATTTCTTCTTTTCTAATAAACGGCTCATCTCCTTGAATGTTTATGATAACATCTTCATCGTTAAGATAAAGCATTCTTGCAGCTTCGGCGCAACGGTCTGTTCCCGAAGCGTGATGCGGGTTCGTCATCAAAACTTTTCCGCCAAAATTTTCTACTGCTTTTTGTATCCTTTCATCATCTGTGGCAACAAGAACATCATCTAAATCAGCCTCTTTACATCTTTCATACACATGTTGAATCATGGGTTTGTTATGAATAAGCGCAAGCGGTTTTCCGGGAAACCTTGTAGAAGCGTAACGTGCAGGAATGATGCCAATTTTCATCATGATTAGGAAGTAGTTAAAAAACTTTTGCGAAAATAAAAAATTATAAATAATGTTTTAGTTCTTGACGCCCTTTGCGGTTAAAAAACTAAAAAATAGATTTAATCGTCAGAAATAAAATCTTAAAATACTCTTTTAGTGAAGCGGTCTCAATATAACAAAGACTTAATTGAAGTTTTTGCGGCATAATTTTTTCAATATATAATTTTTCAGGCTGAAAAGATTGCGCTAAGAGTTGGTTTTCATCTTTAAATGCAATAGAAGCATAATCAGTAACACCTGGTCGCACTGCTAACACACGCTTTTGGGCATCGTTATACAGATCTACATATTTTCGTACTTCAGGGCGCGGACCCACAAAACTCATATTACCAAGCAACACATTAACCAATTGAGGCAATTCATCCAATTTATATTTTCGTAAAAAATATCCCACTTCGGTAACCCGCGCATCTCTTTCACCCACTGTAAGTAAACCTTTTTCATCGGCTTTTGCATGCATCGTTCTAAACTTAAATAACGTAAAATCCTTGCTGTTTTTCCCAACACGTTTTTGAATGTAAAAAATATTGCCTTTTGATGTACAAATTATGAATAATGCAATAATGATGAGAAACGGAGTTAAAATAATTAGCCCTAATATCGAAAAAAGAATGTCGAAAAATCGTATCATAATATTAGTATAGAAAGTTATACCTCACACCTCATTACCGCACACCGCTCACCACCACACTCGGATCAATTTTTTTAATAAGCCCTTGCAGCACCTCACCCGGTCCAAATTCTACGAATTGTGTGGCTCCGTTTTTTACCATATCTTGAATGGTTTTTGTCCACAAAACGGGTGCAGTAAGTTGTTGTATCAAATTATTCTTAATAATATCAGGGGCTATTTCAGGTTGTGCGGTAAAGTTTTGATAAACGGGACAACCGGGGTTTTGAAAATCGGTGTGTTCTATGGCAAACGCCAATTCTTCCTGCGCGGGCATCATCAATGGCGAGTGAAAAGCGCCACCTACATTCAGCATAAGTACGCGCTTGGCGCCGGCAATCTTCAATGCCTCGCTTGCCAATTCCAATCCTTTGAAAGAGCCGGAAATAGCTAACTGCCCCGGACAATTATAATTGGCAGGGACTACCACTTCATGAATTGTTTCGCAGATATCTTTTACTTTATCATCTTCAAAACCAATTACTACAGCCATACCAGACGGATTTTGTACACATGCTTTCTGCATAGCATTCGCCCGTTTTGATACCAAAAGCAAGCCGTTTTCAAATGAAAGCGCGCCAGCGGCTACCAAAGCGCTAAATTCGCCTAAGGAATGTCCGGCAACCATACAGGGAATCATACCATCACGCAACATTTTACACGCAATAACCGAGTGTAGAAAAATAGCCGGCTGGGTAATCTGTGTTTCTTTCAAATCATCACTTGTGCCGAAAAACATTTTTTCTGTGATAGAGAAACCTAAAATTTCATTTGCTGTTTCAAACATCTCTTTAGCTTCGGAATAATTGTCATACAATTCTTTACCCATTCCGACAAACTGGGCGCCCTGACCCGGAAATACAAAAGCAGTCATAGTTTTTTTATTTAAAAATGGCAGCAAATATCGTATTCTTTTTTAAATTTGTGCGAAATTGACGACAATAACCACCCGTTTTCATCTTTGCAACACCCTAATTTTTACACTATTTAGTACAATTCCCTTTGCTGCACATCCATGTGGAGCAGGTACGGTTAATTCTTAATAAACTTCGCAATTCTATTGCCTGCTTTTAAGAAATAGATGCCGGCAGGCAAATGAGAAACATTTAGTTCAATTAAGAATTGAGAATTAAGAATTAAGAGATGTTTTTCGTAAACCAGATTACCCATCATATCGTAAATGGTAATCGTGGCGTTGCCCTCTCTTAATTCTTCATTTTTAATTGTTAATTCTCCTGTGGTTGGGTTCGGGTAAACTCTCCACTCTCCACTCTCCACTCTCCATTTATCGATGCCTTCGCCTATCCGCAGGTGTTCGGGCATTTCTACGGTGTTGCCGAATAGTCCGGGCAGTTTGCCGGACGCTGTTGTCCAGACGGGGGAGGTGAAGCGGTTGTCGAGGGTGCCGTCGGCGTTGATGTCTTCTTTGGAGATGTTTGCGCCGTCTAAGTCGTCGTCGCCGATGTTGTCCCAGTTGGTATCGCCATTTTTGTTGAGCATGCCCTCGAAGGCGATGTTGTTGGTGAGGGTGGAAGCGCTGTTTAAATATCCTGCCACACGACCCACATGCTCATTTCCTTTTACACTTGGATTGAGCGCAGCACAGTTGGTTATTTCGAGACCGGTGATACCTTTTTTGAAACCATCATCAATTGCACCTGCTATGCCGCCGACCCACCGACTTCCTTTTACTTCGCATATAGTATAGCAGTTGCTGACAGAGATGTTATTAGGCTTTCCCACGCCCACTATGCCGCCAACACAATCTTCTCCATTTATTATGCCTGTAGAATAGCAATTGGTTATGCTGCCATCAACATATCCTGCTATGCCACCAACGCCCCATGTTCCGTTCACTGTGCCTGTGGAATAGCAGTTGGATACGTTGCTATTATCCCAAACTCCACCCACTATGCCGGCGGCATCCCAGTTGTATCCGTTTACTTCGCCTGTGAAATAACATTTGGATACCATACTATTAGTCTCAGCAATGCCTGCTATGCCGCCAACGCCCCATTCTCCGCTCACTGTGGCTGTAGAATGGCAGTCTGTTATTTGGCTTTCATAAACATATCCCGCTATGCCGCCAACGTACTGAACTCCGCTCGCGTTTCCTGTGGAATAGCAGTTGGTTATTTCACATCCTCCAGCGAATCCCGCAATGCTACCAACATACTGAGCTCCGCTTACTTCGCCTGTGAAATAGCAGTTGGTTATTTCACATGCTTCATCACCTCCCGCAATGCCGCCAACGAACCGAACTCCGCTCACGTTTCCTGTGGAATAGCAGTTGGTTATTTCACCTCCTTCAGCGCCTCCCGCAATGCCGCCAACGGCGATTTCTCCGCTCACTTTGCCTGTGGAATAACAATTGGAGATTTCGCTATTGACAGCATATCCCGTTATAGCGCCAACACGGTCTGTTCCTTTAATATCTATATTTACAAGCCCCAAATTTTCTATGGTGGCGCCGTCGATATAGCCAAAAAAACCTACGTGATTATTTTGGGGCTGTGGAGTCATATCCATGGAAAGATTCAGGATTTTGTTGTTGTTGCCATTGAAAGTCCCTTTGAAAGGTTTTGTTGCCTCTCTTCCAATGGGAAAATAGAAAAAACCGGGCTCACCGCAGTCAATGTCGTTGTCTAAGCGAAAAAACTTACCACTGTAATTGTTGGCTTGCATATTTACGGCATGAGCCAAATCGACAAGGTCTGTGGCAGTTTTAATGAGGTAAGGATCGGCGCTTGTTCCTGTTCCGCCGCTATATTGGGCGGTTGCTTTGTTTGTGAAGGCACAAAAGCATAAAGCCATAAGGGTTAATTGTAAAAGTTTTTTCATACTACTTAAAAATTAATGGTTAAGGGTTAAGGGTTAAAGGTCAAGGGTTAAAGGTTAAGGGTTAGTACTGTTGCGTTAATTTTAGGCAAATCGCCGTAGGCGATAAATTTGTGATCCTGTGCTGTTGCACAGATAGTAGCTGCTAACAACATTAGGGTTAGCATCATTTTTTGAAATGTAAATGTGTTCATAAAGTTTATTTGTTATAGGTTTATAATTTTGGGAATAATATCCTGCTTTACAGTAAACTTTTTTTAACCCACTGCAAATTAATATAAAATTCTTTGAATTACACAAATGGATAACCAAAAAACATATTTTTGCCAACATTTATTTAATATAAAGTAACGAAGATATATTTATGGGATTTTTTTCATTTTTTTCAAAAGATAAAAAAGAGGAACTGAATCAGGTTCTTGAGAAATCGAAAGAGAATTTCTTTCAAAAATTAGCCAAAACGGTGGTCGGGAAATCTAAGGTAGATGACGAAGTGTTAGATAACTTGGAAGAGATTTTGATTGCTTCCGATGTAGGCGTGGAAACTACGCTCAAAATTATTGACCGTATTGAAGCGCGTGTTTCTCGCGATAAATATATCAGTACGAGTCAATTAAATACCATTTTGAGAGAAGAAATTATTGATTTGTTGATGGATAACAACGCGAACAATTTGTCGGATTTTGAACTTCCTCAAAGCGATTTGCCTTACATTATTATGGTGGTGGGCGTGAACGGCGTGGGCAAAACCACAACCATCGGTAAGTTGGCGCATCAGTTTAAGCAGAAGGGATATACGGTAATGCTGGGGGCGGCAGATACTTTTAGAGCCGCCGCCGTTGACCAGTTGGAGATTTGGGCGGAAAGAGCCGGCGTGCCGATTATTACGCAAAAGATGGGCGCCGACCCCGCCGCTGTCGCATTTGATACCGTAGCTTCGGGTATTTCGCGAAAAGCCGATGTAGTGATTATTGATACTGCCGGCAGACTGCACAACAAAATTCCGCTGATGAAAGAACTTTCAAAAATTAAGACTGTAATTCAAAAGCAAATACCGGACGCGCCCCACGAAATTTTGTTAGTATTAGATGGCTCTACCGGACAAAACGCCATTGAACAAGCGCGACAATTTACCGCTGCTACCGAAGTGAATGCGCTGGCAATTACCAAATTGGACGGCACTGCCAAAGGCGGCGTAGTTATTGGCATCTCCGATCAATTCAGTATTCCGGTAAAATACATTGGCGTTGGTGAAAAAATTGAACAACTGCAAGTGTTCAACCGCACCGAATTTATTGATTCGTTGTTTCCGGAGGATTGGTAGAAGAGCAACAAAGGCAAATTGTAAATTGTTACGGTTGTCGTGAAATAAACTATTTTTGCTCCCTCATTAAAAACAACAATATGGCAAAACGACACTTAATTACTACGGCGCTTCCATACGCCAACGGACCGATTCACATTGGGCACTTGGCAGGCGTTTATATTCCGGCAGATATCTATTGCCGATACCTGCGTATGAAAGGCGAAGAGGTACTGCTGGTGGGCGGCTCCGATGAACACGGCGTCCCTATTACCATCACAGCGCGAAAAGAAAACACTACCCCGCAGGCAGTTGTGGACAGATACCACGAAATGATTGAAAAATCTTTTGCAGCACTCGGCATTACTTTTGATGTGTATTCAAGAACAACAAAACCCATACACCACGAAACCGCATCGGCATTTTTTACTACATTGTTTGAAAATGGAAAGTTAATCGAAAAAACCTCCGAACAATATTATGATGAGGAGGTGGGCGAGTTTTTAGCCGATAGATATATTACCGGTACCTGCCCCCATTGCGGTAACGAAAATGCCTACGGCGACCAGTGCGAGGCGTGCGGCACATCGCTAAATGCCACCGACCTCATCAACCCCAAATCATCTTTAAGCGGAAATATGCCCGTAATGAAAGAGACCCACCATTGGTATTTGCCGTTAGACCAATATGAAAACTGGCTCAAAGAGTGGATTTTGGAAGGTCATAAAGAGGATTGGAAAACCAACGTTTACGGACAGTGCAAATCGTGGATTGAACAGGGCTTGCAACCCCGCGCCGTTACCCGCGACTTGAACTGGGGCGTGAAAGTGCCTTTAGCAGAGGCAGCAGGCAAAGTGCTGTATGTGTGGTTTGATGCGCCCATCGGGTATATTTCGGCTACCAAAGAGTGGTGCGAACAAAACGGTCAGAATTACGAAAAATGGTGGAAAGATTCAGCAACCAGAATGTTACACTTTATTGGAAAAGACAATATAGTGTTTCACTGTATCATTTTTCCGGTGATGTTGAAGGCGGAAGGCAGTTTTATTTTACCCGAAAATGTGCCTGCAAATGAGTTCCTTAATTTGGAAAGTCGTAAAATTTCTACCTCAAAAAATTGGGCGGTGTGGCTGCACGAATATTTAGAAGATTTTAAAGATAAACAGGATGTGTTACGCTATACGCTAACCACCATTGCGCCCGAAACCAAAGACGCCGATTTTACGTGGGCAGATTTTCAGGCAAAAAACAACAATGAACTCTTGGCAATTTTTGGAAATTTTGTGAACAGAACGGTGGTATTAATTCACAAATATTATGAAGGAATTATCCCAAAATCAGGCGATTACACCGAAGAGGAAAAAGAGATCATTGCCAAAATTGCCGAGTTTCCAAACACTATTGGCGACTCTATTGAAAAATACCGCTTCAGAGAAGCATTGGCAGAATTTATGAATTTGGCAAGATTGGGGAACAAGTACCTCACCGACACAGAACCTTGGAAGGTGGTGAAAACCGACCCCGAAAGAGTGAAAACCATCTTGCATTTATCTATCCAGATTTGTGCGTGCTTGTCAGTGCTGGGCGAGCCGTTTTTACCATTTACTTCTAAAAAACTTCAAAAAATATTAGCTATTGATGTACACAACTGGAGCGATGGCGGCAAGATTGACCTGTTGAAAGCGGAACACAAAATTAACGCCCCCGAATATCTTTTTGAAAAGATTGAAGATGCTGCCATTGAAGCGCAGGTGGGAAAATTACAATAAAGCTATTCGCTGATTTATGTCATATTTATAGTTTCTTTGATCTGTGTTTTAATTTTTTTTGGATTTTTGCAACCGATTTTAAAGATGAAACAAATGAACAATTCTAAAATTCCTTTCCGTTGGCTGAAGCCAATGGCTAATAAATTCTTCTTTCTTCTTTTTTTCCTTTCTCCCTTTCTCCTTTTCGCGCAATACACCGAAACAGACATCTACAATTATATTGACACTTACAAGGAGATTGCCATTCAAAAAATGGCGGAATATAAGATACCCGCGAGTATCACTTTGGCGCAGGGAATTTTTGAGAGCGCTTGCGGCACCAGTCGTTTGGCAACGCAAGGCAACAATCATTTCGGAATAAAATGCCACAAAGAATGGGAAGGAGATACTATAAGACACGATGACGACGAGCGGCAAGAATGTTTTAGAAAATACGCCCAAGCCGAAGAATCGTATAATGATCATTCGCAGTTTTTAATTTCACGACCCCGATATGCCAATCTTTTTTCGTTAGATGTTTTAGATTACAAATCATGGGCGCACGGACTAAAGACGGCAGGGTATGCTACAAATCCCCAATATGCCGATCGATTGATCAATTTAATTGAACGTTTCGACTTGGCACGACAAGATACAATTTGCATGCAATTGTTCGGAGATAAAATAAAACCTGAATAATTCTGTTTTTATACAGATAGTTTTTTCAAATGGATAAAAATTTCTATTTTTTCAACCCCGATACGATGTCGTTTGAGAAAGCGAAGTTGTCGCTGTGGGGTATTGTGAAAAGAATTATCTGGTTGGTGGCGACTGCCATTGCTTTTGCCATATTTACACTTTGGATTGCATTTTATTTTTTCGATTCTCCACGAGAAAAAATGTTGCAACGTGAAAACAATGAATTACAAGAACAACTCAAACAAATCAACAAAAAGTTGGAGGTTATGGATGTCGTACTTGAAGATATACAAGATAGGGACGACCAAGTATATAGAGTTATTTTTGAAGCAGAGCCTATTCCTTTTGGGAAAAGAAACCCATGGTATGATTTAAAAGCACGCTACGACTCCATTGCACCCAATGAAACCATGAAATTGTTGATGAATTTGAATTTAAAAACCAGCGCATTGTTAATTAAATTAAATGAAGAACGGAAGTCATTAGATACACTTGCACAATTGGCAGAAAGGAAAAGCGACATGCTGGCTTCTATTCCGGCCATTCGCCCTATTAAAAATATGTACAATGTAACTTCCGGTTTTGGAATGCGGTTTCATCCCATTTTGAAAACATTGCGGATGCATACGGGCGTAGATATTACAGCGCCTAAAGGAACCCCTGTGTACGCTACTGCAGATGGCACGGTTGCTTACAAACAAGCCCAGTCTGGATATGGAACCAATGTGATTATCAACCACGGCTACTCTTACGAAACTTTATATGCACACCTCTCAAAAAAAATGGTAAAACCCGGACAAAAAGTAAAGCGCGGTGAATTAGTAGGCTATGTGGGAAGTACCGGACTCTCTGTGGGCTCCCATTTGCACTACGAAGTTTGGAGAAATGGTACCCCCGTAAACCCCGTGTACTTTTTTATTAGCGATATTACGCCTCAAGAATATAATACCATTTTAGAATCTTCCAAAGTAATGAATCAAGCATTATCTTTATGAAAACCAAATATAAAAACATCACATTATTCTGGAAAAGACTACGTAAATACTGGACCAATCAGTTTCATATAATTATTAGAAATGAAAAAACCTTATCTGATGTTTTTAAGTTAAAACTAACCCCCAGGAAGATTTTTGTGCTCGGTACCTCCATCTCTCTGCTTATCATTATGTTTACGGCGTTGCTGATTGCTTTTACGCCGTTGCGCGTGTATGTACCCGGATATACAAATCCTGCAGAGTACAGCCTCTATAGAAAAATGCTTACCCGTGTGGACTCTATCGAAAAAGTAAATGCCATGCAAAAAGTGTATTTGGATAACTTTTATAATGTGTTGAACGAAATTGTGGTTTTTGAAGAGATGAGTAATTTAACCGAAGGTACTTCCGAAACACGAACCAAAGACAAAGAAAAAGCAGAGCAGGCTAAAAATGAAATCAATGACGCAGCAGAACAACTCTTAATTGAAATTGCAGACAGAGATGTTAAAAGTTATATTCCATTATCTCAACATATTACATGTCCTACATTTTCATTCACTATGCCCACTTTGGGCATTATCACCAAACCGTTTTCCATTCCGAATCACCATCTTGGAATTGACATAGAGAGCGAACGATCTACTTTAATTACTGCCATTGCCGATGGAGTGGTGGTGAGTGTTACCTCTTCCGAAAAAGATGGCAATACGATGGTTATTCAGCACGGTGGAAATATTGTTTCTATTTATAAAAATCTGGATGTTTTCTTTAAAAATCAGGGTGCCAAAGTAAAATCAGGAGACCCTATTGCTACTATGGGCAATTTTGGAATAGAATCCCGCAAACCCTATTTGCATTTTGAAATATGGTACAACGGAGCACCCATCGATCCGTTAACTTATTTTATTGGAAATTGAGAAGTCTGTAAATCAACATCTTTTTGCAAATACCAAACCACATAATACATTACCTCTTTGTGATTTCGATAAATGTGAATTGTATCCAAAGGCGTCATATTTTCAAATTGGTTGCTCCATCTTTTCATATTAAAATAATAGCGACTCGAATTTAAAAAATAGGCATTCATTCCCTCTTTCAAACCGCCTTTTTTTTCGGTAATCCTGTAATATTCATGCGCTTGGGAAAGTGGCGAGCAGGTAAGCATCTGTAAATTATTACGCTGTGCCACATAGAAATCAATATGTGCAGTGGGAAACCATTTGTATCCAAGCATTACCGTATTTTCGAGCGCAATACCCTGTTGAATGTGTTTTTTGCGCAATTCACTGAATTTTGTATTAAGTTGTTTATAACCATACATATCAAGAGTAAAGTCGGAGCGCCCCATCCGTTCAATGGGATCATTTTTTGAAAAATTAACCATTCCCGTTTTTATCTGTGTTATGGCTAATAAAATTACGATTAAAGTTGTTGCTAAGGCAATGGTGAGTGAAAGGGGAACCAATCTGTGCAAAGGTTTGCTGTCTAAAAACAATGCCCCCAGCAACATTAGTGCATAGTATCCCGGTCCCGACCAATGCGGCAACGTAGGCTTTACCATAGATATAACTATAAATAATAGAATGAGCGGAAGCGACAAAAATAGCAACAGCCACAAGAGTTTTTTATCCACAAATTTGTTTTTTAAATAAAATCCTATTGCCGTCAAAAAAATTCCAACCGAAATAAAATTGTTATAAAAAAATGAGCCCACAATTTCTCTCAAAAGTGTTTGATAATCAAAAATCAAAACATTGCTTACCACTCTTTCCGAATGAAACGTAAATGTAATAAAATCGTGTTGCATATTCCAGATGATTACCGGTAAAAAAACGAGTATGGAAGTGAGCGGCGCCAAATAGAATGCGAGTTTTGTAAACCATTTTCTATCAAAAAACAACACATACAACCCCACGCCTGCCCAAATAAAAAGCGTAGTATATTTTGAGAGCATGCCACATCCTATGGTTAATCCAAGTAACAGCATAAGCCATTGAGATTTGCCATCAATATTTGCTTTTTTAAACAGTGTTACAATAATCCACAAAGAGAGCAGCCAAAAAAGTCCCTGCGCCGTATCGGGCATAATAAAAACGCCCACGATGATAAAACTGTAAAGCGAAGCCGTGTAAAACAATGCCGCATATAAACCTGTTTTTTCGTTTTTCAGTTTTTTCCCGATAGCAAAAATAATACATGTATTTAAAAGCCCTATAAGAATGGAACCCAGACGTACAAAAAACTCGTGAGTAAAATGCAAGTTCAAGGTAAATAATTGAATAAGCCAGCCCACAAAAGGCGGGTGATCAAAATGGCTTAAATCCGGAAAAAGCGCATAGTTGATATAATATACTTCATCGTTTCCCAATTCGGTAAAACTTGCTAAAAAAACTCTTAATAATGTAGAAAAAACCAGCGTAAGAGAAAAAACAGTTTTTACTTTTTGATTTTCAATCTGAAAGATGTCCATTATAATTATACCTGCATTTTATTGTTTTTTTACTCTTAAATATTAGAAAATCAACCTTATGAATTGAACAAAATCTAACACCTACTTTATGAACACTTTCTTCAAAATTGTTTTTCCTTCGTGTAAAATCAACCTGACCACATAAACGCCGCTCGCTGCTTGAAGTGTGATTTTCGTTTCCACTTGGGTTATGGCATCTTGGTGAATAATACGTCCCATCATATCCATAATTTCTACTTTTTGTATGGATGATATTTGCTCTGTTTCCTTCTGTATAATATAAATAGAATTTTGCTGGCTGTAAACAAGGACATTAGTAAATTCATTTTCAGTAATACCAACAGATTTGTTCACTGTAATATCTGTCAAAATTAATTTGTCTTGATTGGTGCAGTCCCAGTGCCGGAATGCCAAATGCACGGTTTTTCCGGTATAAGAGGCTAATGGAATATTCACTGTTTTCACTCCATAACCCGCAAGTGAACCATTGAGAAACTCGGTATAATCGTAAGATGACAGCGTTTCCGTATGAATGGGCGTGAAACTGGCAGGCTCTATGTTGGTAGTAGAAATCAATAGAGAGTACTTTTCAGCGCCACTTGTAGCGGAGTTTGCACCGCCCACTTTATAAGAGAGCACCTCATTTTGATTCAAAGCCAAAGGTGGAGTGATGAGCCAATTATCCGGCGTTAATTCAAATTCATATTGCGCATCGTATGATTCTGATATGGCATAATATTTTCCGTTTTCTTCCAGCGACCACCATTTTTTAGTGTCGCCATCGGCATCTCTATTTACCCAGCAATCATCAATACTATGGGGAGCAGTTCCTTGAAACGCCCCAACCCATGGAAAATCGGTAACTACTTCACAAATTCTGTTTTCAACGGTTTTGGTTTTCGAATCGTTGGAAGGGTCCATATCATTCTCTAAAATCACTGTTACTTTAACGGAATGCATACCTGCCGCCGAAAGGTCTAACTTCTTTGTAAAGGTGTAAGTGCCTGTTGCCAAACTGTTAATAAATCCAACATAGTTCTCGGTGACAACCTCTGCGCCGTTCAATTCCAATTTTAATTGGAAGTTGCTAATGGAAGCGCCTCCGTTATTTTTTATCTTAACAGTAACCTCTTCTGTATTTGTGAGATTTATACCCAAATCGGGGGGCATTATAATGGCAACCAATTCTGCATCAATGCGCGGATCCAAGTCAGAAACAAGAAAATCATCCACCGACCACATGTGCCCGTTATCTATATTAGGAGTTGTGTATTTGAATCCGATATAAATATTTTGTCCTGCATAATTGTTCAATGGAATCTCAATTTTTACCCATTCATCTTCGGGTCTTTCATCGGAGGTTAATTCGTGAACTTCAACAAAAGATGAGGGATTGTTGTTTGTAGTAGAAATCCACACACCGGAATAAGTATAAAATTTGGCATCGTAACATTCCGACCAAAATTCCAACAAATAATTTCCATTTTCGGGAATTGAGAATTTAGGAGAAATGAGCCAGGCTTCATTCCCTTTCCACCATGGACAAACTGCCCTGCTTATGCTTTCGTGACCGTCATAAGTTCTTCTTTCCCAACTTTGTCCAACAGTGGTCCAGCAATAGGGTGGAAATACCTCCTCTTCAAAACCTTCATCGTGGGGAAATGTAAGGGCATCGCACACCAAATTTCTTACGGTAACCGTCAGTTCGTCATCTTCCGGTATTTCATCGCCGGGCAAATAAACCACTACTTTTATATCGTAATAACCTGATGTGGATAGGTTTGCCGTAGCATTAAAAGTATAATCCGCCTCCTCCATGCCTTGAATAGAGCCGGGATAATTTTCGGTAGCAATAGGGGTTTCATTCACAAACAATGATACCGTGAATCCGCTTACCGGATCTCTGCCCTTGTTTTTTATGGTAGTTGTAATTTGTTGGGTTTCGGAAAGATTTAAGTGCGTGCCTTTCGGGTTTATATCTATTACTGCAATATCGGTTTCAAAAAAATCGCCGATAAAAATATTGTCAAGTTGTATGGAGCGTCCCCAGTTGTGATATCCTTCAAAAGCGATGTAATATTGGTTAGAAGGTTCGGGCAGTGAAATAATCTCTTCAGTCCAGTCAAAAACTTCGCAGGTGTATTTCGCAAGAGGGAGCCAGTTGCTCAGCGTGGAGGTTCTGTAATAAACCGTTAAAGTGTCCAAGTCAGCGTCCCAAAGTTGTTGTGTATGGTAGAATTTTAAAGCAGGATTGTTAAGAGACGATAGATCCAAAGGCGGCGTAACCAATTTAGTAACACGATCGTAGGCGCCATAATAAAAAACTGCGCGGTAGTTGCCCTCATAAGCGGTTTCCGGACTTATAGGTAAAGAGGGCGCATTATGCATGACTTGCCATTGTATAGGACCGTCCACAAATTCTTGCGTCCAATCGGGCGGCAAATTTGTGCCGTGATCTTCAAAACCTTCCTCAAAGGGGAAAGTGGTAACAACCCCGCAGCCCAAATTAGTAACCATGGCTGTTACCATGTCGTTTGCCGGAACTTGGTCGCCGGCTATTTCCACCACCGCTTGTATTTTATGTGTTGCCACAGCCGAAAGATTTAAGGTATGGTTGAAAGTGTAGTCCACTTCGCCCAAACTGGGAATAGATCCGGTAAATGTCTCTGTTGCCATTAAATTATCGTTATGCCATAATTTCAGCGCGAAGCCGCTTTCGGGGTTGCCGCCGTTATTTTTAAGTCTCACCGTTACCGGCACATTATCGGTAAGCAACGCGTAAGTTCCGGTTACGGGCGTCATGGAAACGGCTTGCATATCCACATAACTGTCAAAGTGCGAAACGGTAACATCGTCAATAAACCATCTGGGTCCGTCAATTGCCGTATATAAAAATGCTATATAAATCGTTTCGCTAATGTAGTCATCTAATGGAATAACAATGTTACGCCAAGCCGCAAGTGCAGCCTCATCTCCCGATAATGTTTTAACTTCTGTAAAAGCGCTCATATTGTCATTAACAGTGGTAGATATTAATATTTTGCTACTATTATTATATCCTATCAAATGTATGTATGACCAAAAATCAAGTTCAGGGCTTCCGGAATCGGGGAGGGTTATGGCAGGGGTAATTAATGCCGTTGCTTGCAAGCCTGCCGTTGCAGGAGCAAAATCGTGACCGGCAGATTTGGATCCACTATGAACATAACCGGTACTGTTACTTGCTTGTGTCCATGTTTTTTCACCGGAAACATCGAGTATAGTCCAATCCTCAGGCGGGAAAGTGGCGCTTTCAAAACCTTCCGTCCATGGGAAGTCAGTAATCGTTTTGGCACCGGAGCGTATCGGTATTTCTTGTGCGTACCCAAAACCTTGCAAAAAGATTATGGCTAAAATGATAAGTTTTTTCATATAAATGATTGGTTATTTGTTATTTGTTAAGCTTAGCATATTGAGACAGTGGCGGTTTCCAATACACTTTCCTCGCAAGGAAACGGCGGCAAAAATACAATATATATTTCAAATCATGTTTTCAAAAAATCATTTTGGCGGTTAAGTTTTTTTCTACCCTTTTTACCACTAAACGACTTAATTCATAGAGAAGTTGCAATGGAATTGCCACTAATATCATGCTAAATACATCTGATGGTGTGATGAAAGCAGCAAGAATCAGGATAATAACAATGGAAAATTTTCTGTATTTTGATAAAAAACTGCTTTTGAGCAAACCGATTTTAGCAAAAAAATAAGCCACAATAGGCATCTCAAACACTAACCCCAACATAAAAATTAGCGATAAAAAAGTGCTGATATAGGAATTGAGTGATATTTGATTTTCAACGTTTTGGCTGACTTGATATGTACCAAGAAAATTTAGCGCTACCGGAAAAATCACATAATACGCTGTAATAATGCCTGTAAAAAAGAGAAAAACAAAAGAGATTACGCCTTTAATGGCAGGTTTTCGCTCTTTGGGATATAGAGCAGGCGAAGCAAATAACCAAAATTCTATTATCAAATAGGGAAAACCGATAATTAATCCAATGTAAAATGAGATGCTGAGATGCGTAAAAAGTTGTGCTGCCAAATTGATGTTAATAATTGTAATATTTTGTATTTCAGGACAAAGTCCGGGCATGGAAAGTAATGTGCCTAAATGACAAAATACCGAATATGTTACAAAATCATTTTGACAAGGCGCTAAAATAATCTTGTCGAAAACAAAATCTTTGAAAAAAAATGCGGCTATCGCAATTACAAATACTACAATAAAGCAACGCAATAAAAGCCAGCGTAATACTTCAACATGCGACCAAAATGATGAATCGTTTTGCGAATCAGACATTTATTTTACATTAATCGTTTTTTGTTTCGGTTGCTGGAGCAGAAGATTCGCTTTGTGCAGTATATTCTTGATTTTTAGGTTTTTCTTCTGATAGTTGCTCTTCAATTCCGCTGACCGCTTTTTTATATTCTCTCATACCTTTTCCCAAGCCTTTCATTAATTCGGGTATTTTTTTACCTCCGAAAAAGATTAATACAACTAATAGAATGATCAGAATTTCCTGTCCGCCAATCATGCCGGCTAACTGAATTTGTGGTTCTGTATTCATGTTACTATTGATAAAATATTATTTTTCTCTAAAAATATAACTCCTTAACTTCTAATTTACTACAAGGAAAATTTCATTGCTTTGAAAATTAATTTCCCAATTTCCATTCGGGTTGCTTTCCCACTCATATTTTGCGCCCATATTGTCCCACCATTTTTGAAAACGGGTGCTGGTTTCTCCCATATCTTTTACTAATTTTTCGTACAAAGCAGTGTTATCTGCGGTAAGAATTTTTGACAATTCCGCCAAACCGTTTTTGCGTTCAAACAATACTTGAATTTCATTTTTCTCTTCTTCAGTAACTTGACCTACTAATTTTTTCATACAATATGATTTTTAATTGTTAATTGTTAATTGTTAATTGTTTCAAATGGGTCTAAATAATCAATGGCAGGAATTTCTTTATCAGTGAAGTAGCCTGTCGGTTTCAATTCCTTTAGCAATATTGCGCTTGTATTGCGTTCTAAATGTGCAACAACACATTGTTCATGCGATGGCGTATTTACTTCCAAAGTGGTTTTTCGATTCAGCCATACACAACGTTTGCACTGATACGCATCACAAATACGGCACAATGGGGCGTATTCCAGCTTGTATAGTTGCGGGTTTTTAATTTTTAAACCATCTTTCAAATTACCAATGTCGGCTTTTTCATCTTCATAATAAAATGCAGGACAAACATAAAATTTTCCATTTGGGGCTAAGGTAATATTTTCGTATCCGGCATTGCAATTATTCATCTTATCTAACAAAATACGGTCGGTTAAAATATTGATTTGCGGCATATTTCCATTACAATATATATCTTTTACCATTTCTCCCAATTCCGAAAGCCATTGTTTATAACTTTCAAAATCTTTTTTTGTAAAGGTTTCGATATCTGTAATAATGATATTCAAACGACCATTGTCTGGGGTTGTAAAGGTCTTATTAATCAAATCTTTACCGCGTGTACGCAAAACAAAAATCTTGTCCTTATTTGCTTCTGTTTTTTTTGCAAAAAACTCTTCACAGGAATTGAATACTACAACATCAGCAGAGGTTATACATTCCGAATCAGAAGGCATGATTTTAATATGGTCTATGGTTTCTATGGCTTCTTTATATTTTGCCGGAATTTCATACGCCGGATACACAAACTGAATCATCAAATTTTCTTTCATGGCAAATAAAATTCCCGCCTTCAAATCGTCCAATGAAATTAACCGCTTTTCAGTTCTCGGATTGTCATAATGACAATATGAAGTTGATGTTTCGTCTAATAATATGATTAAATATTGTAACATAATTTATTTTTTCTCCAAATCTAATTTACGATATAATTTATTCCAATAATAGTTATTTGCTCTAACGCGGGCTTTGTGCATTTTACATATTGCCGTAGAACGTTGATAAATGGTATTGCTCTCGGCAGCATCGTAGTTTTCGCCTTGGCACCATGCACAGCCTTGCGCTACCGTACATTCAATACATTCCTGCGTGCTTTGCGTGCAGCGGTCAAGTGTGAGAAACGGACGCAATCTGTTTTTGTTAATGCCTTCATGTGCATTACCCACTATCCAAGCCTTTTTATCGCGGAGTGAATATTGGGCAAAACGTACACAGGGGTAAAAATTTCCTTCGGCATCTATAGCCAGCATCTTGCCAGAGCCACACCAGTTCTGATTCTCCAACACCTTGTCCATGGGTTTTCCGAAATATTCGGTAAAAAACGAACAGGAATAATCTTTGTAATAACCGTTTTCAATTATGGCATCTGCCAACTGCGTAAGTTGTTCTTCAAACAGAATATCATCACCTTCTTCCCATACATTTTCAAAAATGCAATTGATGTTTACTTCCTTAATACCAAGACCGTACAAGTGCAACACGCTTTCTTTAATATAAGGAATATCGGGGCTGGCAATGGTTACTTTTGTGCTTCCATTGGGAAACTGCTCCAACCATAACGGAACATTGCGCACCACATCATTGTAAGAACCTTTTCCGTTTTTGTATATACGATTCAAATCGTGCTTCATCTGCGTACCGTCAATAGAAATTCCGATACTCAAATGTTCGTGATTTTTCGCAATGTAACGCTGTACTTTTTCTTCGTGGTAATTAATACCGTTGGTAGAAAAACTAAACCGATAAGAATTAAACCACGGATGGTTTTTCTCAAATAGTTGCATTTTTATATAATCGCAAATTTGGTCTATTAAATCTATTTCTATAAATGGCTCACCACCGATAAAGTCCCAAATCACAGAGTTTTCATTAAATAATTCTCTATTATCTAGCAGATAATCAATAGATTTTTTTGCCGTTTCAAAACTCATGCGTTCCTTTTCGTTTTTTCCGACAAGGTAACAGTATTTACAAGCTAATTGGCAGTCTTTGGTAACGATGAAAGTTACCGATTTCGCTCTGCCTTCTCCCCATGATGTGTTTTGTTTTTTTATCTCTTCCATGAATAATTTTTTCTAATTCTCTTCATATTGCCATTTCATTGGCACATCTAAATTTGCGTCAGTAGATATATCACTCCAACTGCCAAAACTAACTTGATAGTTGTAATGATATACAGTATTCCACCCCTTTTTAAAATTACAAGTAATATACTCATCATCATCAGTTTTCCAAATACGAAAATTTCTATCAGCAAAAACATAATAGGCAAAACCATTAGCTGACTCATCCGACTTTTCTCCCGAATAGTAAATGTATCCAATTTCATTTTCTGCGTGGTCATACGCAAGTAAAACGAAATATAGCGTAATTTTTGCATTTTCATCACTTATCTCTCCTTCTGCATAAGGATCTAAATAAATGGCATCTATTAAATATTTACTGTCTATGTTATCCGGTAGTGCGATTTTAAAACCACCTTTTTCGTATTTTCCTATGGCTATAAGGTCTTTGCCGTATGGGTTATCCCTATATAGATATGCTCTTACAGTTGCAATCTTACTCTGTCCACCTATCACATTTTTTGCTTCAATTACAAAAGAGCCGGTAGTATATGTATCGTTATTACCATTGTCATCACCACTATTATTACCGGGATCTTTATCACATGCTGCTAAAATTCCTGTTGCTATTACTGCAACTACCATTAATGGTATAAAAATTCTTTTCATTTTAAAAAATTTGGTTTAATGTATTATTTAACTTGATGTATTGGAACATTTACCGGAGCAAGTACCTTTGCAATACCCCTTGCACGCGTTGCTGCATTGTGAGGTACAACTCGAACAAGTATTTTTGCAAGTGCCACCGCAACCATCCGGTTTGCTCATCGCTTGCCCACCACAAATTCCTTGACAAGTATAATGACAAGTTCCTTTACAATCATCCACACACCCTCCTTGACAAGCTTTCATACATGATGACGTACAGCCTACACCGCAATTACCGCAATAATCAGTAGCCACAGTGGTGCAATTCTGCGCACAAGACGAAGTACAGGTTTTACATTTTGCTGTACCTTGACATCCTCCTGAACAACTACTGCCACAACTTGAACAACCACTGCCACTACTGGTTCCTGAACAAGTACCAGTGCAACTACTTGAACAACCACTACCACAACCGCCAGAACAAGTACCAGTACAATCACCCGAGCAACCCCCACCGCTACTGGTTCCTTCGCAACTACCGGTACATCCTGAGCAACCCCCACCGCTACTGGTTCCTTCGCAACTACCCGTACAACCTGAACAACTATCGCTACTACTGCCGGTGCAACTATTATCACAACTACCTTCACAACTGCTATAACAACCGTCACTACAATTTCCGGTACAACCTCCTTGACAATCATCCGGATTTTTTTCACAAGCGCTCATTAGCGGGGCAAAAGCGCTAAATGCCAAAATAGGTAATATCCCTTTTGCCGCTCTTTTAAAAAACTCTCTCCTTGATTGAATTTCTTCGTTTTTGTCTTGTTTATCCATGTCTTAAAAATTTAAAATTAGATGGTACAAAGATATAACATTAAAACATTGTAGATCTGGTTTTTATAGTGCTGTTTTTACAGCAATTTGTAGTTATTTTTCAATCTCTTTTGTAGTAAATTTTACAACAATTTGCTTTTACTAAACTCTTCGGAACAATGGGCAAAAAAATCTTCTTCCATTACAGTAGAAATACGCCAAAGCAATTCGCCGTGAATATGCGGGCTGTTTTTTAACAATCTGCCCAAATTAGCTCTGTTACAATTTACTTGTCGGGAAAGCCACGCAATAGAACGTTCTTTTTCTTTCAATTTCTGTAATATAAATTCGCCGATGTGCATACTGTTTTTTATTTTTCATCATAAAAAAGACGTGGACTCTTCGTCCGCCTATAGAGGTTCTGCAATACCTTGAAAAACAAACAAGAAAAGCCCACGTTTGCACGCGGGCGTTGAACTTTCCTGTTCTTGTTTTTCTGAAATTTTGCAGATTTCTATAGGCAAGAACAAAAGCTAACGCCTTATATTCAGGGCGCAAAAATACAATTTATTTGTGCAAAGAGAATTATGGGTTAAAGATTTTTACAAATATGTTTTACTATTTGCACGATTTTCATATATTTGCGCGCCGAATTTATTCAAGGCTTAATTTATAATATCTATGGGATTATTTTCATTTTTTACTAAAGAATTGGCGATTGACTTGGGTACCGCTAATACCGTAATTTTACATAATGATAAAGTGGTTATTGATGAACCGTCAATAATTGCACTGGATAGAGCCACTCGCCGTGTGTTGGCGGTAGGAAAAAAAGCGCTTTTAATGCATGGCAGAACACACGAAAATATCCTTACCATTCGCCCACTTAAAGATGGCGTTATCGCTGATTTTCAATCTACCGAATTAATGCTTCGAGAATTTATCAAGATGACAGGGTACAATGGATTGCTTTTTTCTCCGGCTTTAAAAATGGTTATCTGTATTCCTTCGGGAATTACGGAAGTGGAAGAGCGTGCGGTGCGCGATTCTGCCGAACAGTCGGGCGCCAAAGAAGTGCGTATGATTCACGAACCGATGGCGGCGGCTATCGGTATCGGATTAGATGTTTTAGATGCCAATGGAAATATGATTATTGATATTGGCGGCGGAACAAGCGAAATTGCCGTGTTGGCTTTAGGCGGAATTGTTACCAGCAAATCTATTAAAGTAGCCGGTGACGAGTTGAACTATGATATTATGGATTTTATGCGTAAAAAACATAACATTGCCATCGGCGAGGCTACTGCCGAACAAGTAAAGATACATGTAGGCTCGGCAGTGGAAGATTTGGATAACCCGCCCGAAGATTATGAAGTATATGGTCGCGATTTGTTGCAAGGAATTCCTATAGCAGTAAAAGTAAATTATAAAGAGATTGCACAAACATTAGACAGATCTATTTCTAAAATTGAAGCAGCTGTGATAAATGCCTTGGAAAATACGCCTTCCGAACTTTCTGCCGACATTTATAAAACGGGAATCTATATGGCAGGAGGCGGTTCGCTGCTGCGTGGCTTAGACAAACGTATTTCTAAAAAAACCAAAGTTAAGGTGCATGTGGCTGACGATCCGCTGAAAGCAGTAGCCCGCGGTACCAGCATTGCGCTGAAAAACTTCGATAAATTTACGTTTTTAATTAAGTAAGAGTAAATAATATTTACCCCTACAAATTATTTTATTTTCATTTTCTCTACAAACGGATTAAAATAGTGCGCTGATTTTTCGGCAACCCCTTGAAGTCCTTTGCCTCCGGTTTTCGGACGTTTTACATTGCCAAAATTTCCTTTTTCTAATGTAGAGAAAAGTCCCTCTTTTTCAATAACTCTCAATAATTTTATGGCTTCGTCCAACACAAATTGCGCCCGTTGGCGAATGATGCCGTCTTCCTTAAACTCTACCTCTTCTCCAATATTTGCCATGTTTTTGAAAATATATTTTGCATTCTCAATGGCTAAAAATCTATCAGACATAAAGGGCGTGTGAATGGCTTCTGTGGGCATTCCCAACAATTGGATTCCTTGTTTTGTCCAAATGCCAATCATATTAAACATAGCATCTTGCAAATGTCCTTTAAAGATATTGCCTGTCATAAATTTAGTAGGCGGCATATATTTGAGCGGCGCTTTCGGAAATATTTCGCGCGTCATTTGGGCTTGAGCAAGTTCATACAGAAAACCGTTTTCCAATTCGGGATCCATTTCAAAAGCATGTCCTAATCCCATTTGCTCTTCGGGCAGCCCTGCAAGTAGCGCCAACTGCTCGTTAATCAAGTCGGAAGCCAGTACGGTGTGCGCTTCTTCAAAAGCATCGGCAGTGGTTAAATAGTTATCCTCGCCGGTGTTAATAATTACTCCGGCATAGCCATTAATAATTCTTGAAAAGTATTGGTCAATGAGCGTTCTTTGCGGATTAATATCTCGGAACAGAATGCCATAAAGGGCATCATTAAGCATTACATCTAAGCGTTCTAATGCGCCCATGGCGGCAATTTCGGGCATACACAAGCCTGAGCAATAGTTGCACAAGCGGATGTAGCGTCCCACTTCTGCTCCCACTTCATCTAATGCTTTGCGCATAATCCGGAAATTTTCCTGCGTGGCGAATGTGCCCCCAAAACCTTCTGTAGTAGCTCCAAAGGGCACATAATCGAGCAAACTTTGCCCCGTAGTTCTGATTACGGCAATAATATCTGCCCCCTGCCGCGCGGCAGCCTGCGCCTGTATTACATCTTCGTAAATGTTGCCGGTGGCTACAATGACATAAATGTACGGTTGAGCGCCTTCCCCCAAATGCTCTAAAAAATGTTTCCGCTGCGCCACATTTTTTGAAATCCGTTCAAGCGTATTTTTAATATAAGGAGCCACCACATTTCTAATCTCTTCATCGTTATGAATGGGAAGTTTGGCAATCTCTAATTCCTGTTTTGCCATTTTTTCGGCAATTTGTTGCGGATTCAACTTCGTTTCCAGCATGGCGTTACCCAAAAAATAGAGTGTTCCTTGTCCCAGCAGCCCTGCTTGATGCAGTTGATCCACTACCACATTGGGCAACGGCACCTCATTCCTGTCCACGCCGTCAATACCTATTAACCGGCAGAGCGTCCGTTCTACAGCCACTGTAGTATAGCGATTTACAAATTGTTGTACCTCGTTAGCAATGGAAGCCGCCATGGCTTTGGCTTCATCCACTTTCTTAAAATCAATTCCTAATTTACTGTTTTTCATATTATAAGATTTTGCAAATAGGTTTTTAATCATAAATTAAAAATTTACTCAAAATACTGAGTAAATTTGTTCAATATTGTGCACAAAAATAGAAATAATTTTGAATAATTCTTAATTATTTGAACCGGTAGCAGTGAAAAATTATTCATATTTATACTTATTTTACATATTATAACGTTAATGCAAACAAAAATCAGAAACATTGAAAAAGACTATTATTTTATTAGCAAGCCTGCTACTCATTAACCTCTGTAGCGCTCAGCAAATTGCGTTGCTTCAATATCGCGGGGGCGGCGATTGGTACGCAAATCCGACATCGTTAAAAAATCTCATCGCATTTTGCAACCAGAATTTGGGAATGAATCTGAATCCAAAGTATGAAGTGGTAGAGGTGGGCAGCCCCGATTTGTATCGCTATCCTTTTGTGCATATTACCGGACACGGCAACATCGTGTTCAGCGATGCCGAAGCGCAAAACCTGCGCAACTATCTGATTGCCGGCGGATTTCTACATATTGACGATAACTACGGTTTAGACACATATATTCGTAAAGCAATGAAGACCGTTTTCCCTGAATTTGAGTTTGAGGAACTTCCGTATAATCATCCCATATTTCATCAAAAATACGCTTTCCCTAACGGATTACCCAAAATTCACG
>Ga0082212_10000360_pt1 | contig 66710 bp, 67 predicted proteins | sample TergutNt197P3_FD_71548 | JGI IMG/M metagenome (GOLD analysis project Ga0082212, IMG submission 71548) | Neocapritermes taracua P3 segment gut microbial communities from Petit-Saut dam, French Guiana - Nt197 P3 | ecosystem: Host-associated > Arthropoda: Insects > Digestive system > Gut ... | reverse complement strand
TTTGTGGGACGCCAAATGGCCTTCATGGTCAACCTTTCCCCCACCTGCGTGGCAACATTTTCTTTCCCGATGCGTTCAGTCCGTAACGTTGGGTTTTTTTATAATGATGTTTTCATCCATCATAAAAACCTCAATCTGCCGCTGTGCCTGGCATATCGTGTTATGCAGTATGTTTTGGAAAGGGGTGGGCAAAAGGTCGGGTAATTACCAATAGCCGGATTGAACACATCGAAACTAATGTTGCCACGTCGGTGGGAGGGGGTTACTCAACAACCATTTGGCGTACTACAACAGCAGCGACTCTTTAAATTGACCACGAAAGTGGTCTACCTAGCGTCCGTCAACTGCAGCCACGACCACTATGGTCTGAATGAGTGTTCCTCCTCCCACCGATATGGGAAGATTGATGTGTTCAGTCCGGCCAATGGATTCTACACGCGGTTTTTTCGGGGCTCTTGCCCACCCCTTTGCATAATATATTGCAGGTATTCTGTATGCCAGTCTCAGCGGTAGATTGGCGTGTTTTCATCATATAAGCCCCAATTTTCTAAATCCGTTAAAGATTCCGTTATCCTGAAGCGAAGTAGTTATATCATATGCGATTGCTTTAAGGTCGTCAGTGGCGTTTCCCATGGCCACGCCAATTCCGGCGCATTCGATCATTTTGCGATCGTTATCGCTGTCGCCAAAGGCGATTGTTTCTGTAAGGGGTATTCCGTGGTACGCCGCAATTTTTGTAAGCGCCAAACCTTTGTGAATTCCAGGGGAGCCAATTTCACCGTTATTGTCGCCGAAATAGGGGATAGAACCATGGAAGATTTCGCATACCTGACCAAAGTTTTGTTTAAGGTCTGCAAAGGATATTGTATCGTTTGCAACATACATCATTTTAACGATTCCTTCATAGACAGAGGCATCGTGTATGTCTTCAGGATTTTCCGGCAGCAGGTTTTTTTTCAATTCGGTGATATGACTAACAAGGGTATCGTCGGTTTTTCCTGCAGCGATTAAATGTTCCAAAAAAGATTCCCAGTAGGTAACAAAGTGCCGGTTTGACAGTGTTTTGTCGTTTTTTTCCAGCGAAAATCCGCATTGCCAACTGTTCAAATATGAGGAAACCTGTTTTATCAGTTCAACGGGCATTGGCGCATCAAAAATAACTGTTCCCTGGTACGGTTCACTACTGGCGGTATTACCGGTTTCAATGTGTGCTCCTCCTGCACTTGCCACTCCGTCAAAACCAATAGCCAGGGTTGCGCTGCTGATCTGAGCGCGGGTACGGCCCGAACAGATAAACAAAATATGGCCCTTCCTGCGGGCTTCCCGGCAGGCGGTTAATGCTGAAGGCGGAACAGAACCATCTACATCTGTCAGTGTACCGTCAATATCCACAAGTATTAATTTCTGTGTAATAAGGCAATCCTCGTATAAAAGTAAGTACTGCTATTAGTTTATACAATTTTTGTAAAATAGTCCTGTCACAGGATATGGGTACATAATTCCCTTGTCAGGCGACAAAAAGGGTGTTAGAATTAATACATTAATGAATAATGAATTACTGCGAACTGAGCATATAAACAAGGCTTTTTCCGGGGTTCCTGCCCTGCTGGATGTTCAGTTTGATTTAAAAGCCGGAGAGGTTCATGCTCTTCTGGGGGAAAACGGGGCAGGAAAATCCACATTAATGAAGATCATTTCCGGGGTGTATACCAGAGATTCGGGGGATCTTTACATTCAGGGCAAGAAAATCATCCACGATCTTACCCCTCTGTCAGCCGAGGATAAGGGTATTGGTATTATTCACCAGGAATTGAATCTGTGCCCCCATTTAACGGTTGCAGAAAATATATTTCTGAACCGGGAATTTACCAATGCTGCCGGAATACTCAATAAAAAGAAGCAAAACGAAGCAGCACGGCAATACTTAAATCAGTTGAATCTGGACATCGATCCGGCCACGCCTACCAATAAGCTGCCTGTTTCCAAGCAGCAAATGGTGGAAATCTGCAAAACCCTGTCGATGAACGCCAATATCGTAATAATGGACGAGCCTACCTCCGCCTTAACGGAAAAAGAAATAGAAGACCTGTTTTCCGTAATCGCCCTGCTAAAAGAGAAGGGCAAGGGCATTGTTTATATTTCCCACCGGCTGGAAGAACTTTCCCGCATTGTAGACCGGGTTACCATTCTCCGGGACGGGAAATATGTAAAAACGCTGAATTTTGCAGAAACCAATCTGCAGGAAATTATCGCTCTAATGGTAGGCCGTAACTTAACCGAAAAATTCCCCCGCATAGAAGTTCCCCGCGGAGAAAAAGTGCTCGAAGTAAAAAACCTTACTTCCAAACACGGTGTAGGGGTTAAAGACGTATCATTTGAACTGTACAAGGGAGAAATTCTGGCCTTTGCCGGGCTTATGGGAGCAGGCCGGACTGAAACTGTGCGGGCTATTTCCGGTGCAGACAGAATGAGCGCCGGTGAAGTACTTCTGGACGGAAAACCGGTTAAAATCAAACATCCAAAAGACGCTATTGCCAAGGGGCTTTTCTGCGCTCCTGAGGATCGCAAACGGGATGGCCTGTGTGTCAGAATGACCCTGGCGGAAAACATCACCCTTCCCAGTCTGGATATTATTTCCAAATACGGTGTTATTATAAATCAACTGGAAACAGAAAAATCCCAAAACATGGTAACAAGCCTGCGGATAAAAACGCCCAGTGTTGCCCAGTATGTGCGGAAACTTTCCGGCGGCAACCAGCAAAAGGTAGTGGTTGGCAAGTGGCTTTTGCGGAATGCCAAGGTGGTTATCTTCGACGAACCGACACGGGGTATAGACGTAGCATCCAAGATCGAAATTTATAACATCATTAACGACCTTAAAAGGAACGGTATCGGCGTTATGTTTGTTTCTTCCGAATTGCCGGAAGTGCTGGGTATGTCGGATCGGATTATTGTTATGTGTAACGGAAAAATCACAAAAGAGCTGATTACAAAAGAAACCAATCAGGAAGAAATAATGCATTATGCGACACAATACTAGTAATGGGGGTTATTGATGGCCGGTTTTAGTCTGTCCAAAATGAATCTTTCCAGGGCTCAGCAGCAGATCCTTTCTACTTTTATGGGACTGGTGCTTTTAGGCCTGTTTTTTTCAATTTTTACCAAATATTTTTTTAATATTGATAATCTTATTACTGTAGCTCAACAGACCACGGTAATTGCCATTATCGCAATGGGACAAACCTATGTCCTTATTACGGGCGGTATCGATCTTTCCATCGGCTCCAATATCGCCCTGTGCGCAATGGTGGCAGCGATGATGATGGTTCACGATGAGTTTATTGGGATTCATCCGGATCTGCCCATGTTTATTGCCCTCTTGTTGGGTCTGTTAACCGGTGTTTTGTCGGGGGCAGCAAACGGTGCAATGATTGCCTTTGGAAAGCTGCCTCCTTTTATCGCTACCTTGGGTACCATGACCATAGCCCGCGGGCTGGCGTTAACGATGACCCAGGGGTATCCGATCAGCGGATTGCCCAACTCTTTTACCGCTATGGGAACAGGGTATAATTTCGGCATCGGAAATATTTACGATATAGAAATGGGCGGGTACTATGTTCCTCCGGGAGTACCCAAAATTCCCAACATCGTTGTAATAATGCTGATTACGGTTTTTATTTTTGGTTTTATTTTACAGAAGACAAAATGGGGAAGGCATGTTTATGCTGTCGGCAGTAATTTTGAAGCAGCCCGCCTTTCCGGTGTAAATACCAAAAAAACAATTATGATGGTGTATATGTTTTCCGGGTTTCTGGCCGCTCTTGCAGGATGTCTTTTGGCAGCGCGTGTTTATTCCGCCGGCCCTGCTGCGGGGGACGGGTACGAACTGGATGCTGTTGCATCGTCGGTTATCGGCGGTACCAGTACCATGGGCGGCGAAGGTACAGGCATCGGCACATTTATCGGAGCGTTTATTATAGGTATTCTGCGAAATGGGCTTAACCTTATGGGTGTAAACCCTTTTATACAGAAAATTGTAATAGGTCTGGTAATTGTAGGCTCTGTATTCCTGGATCGAATACGAAACCGGGAAAAAGTTTAGCTTATACTTAATAATAGAGGCATTTTTGGCGCTCGTTGAGGCGCCTTAAAAAATATTTTTTAGGAGTAAAAGATGAAGAAAAGAATCGCATTTGCATCATTATGTCTGATCTTTGTGATGATCATGGCAATGCCGGTGTTTGCCCAGAAGAGTACCTTTGGAAACACCCCTGCAAAGGCAATATTTATTGCAATGGACTCCATGGATGAACATTGGTTAAAGCTTACCAGGGGCGCTTCACAGCAGGCTGCAAAGCTTAAAATAGACTTTAACAACAGTGCTCCCGCCGGTAAGGTTGACGCTGCTCAGCAGATTGCCATTGTGGAAGATGCCATTACCGCCAGGTATGATATCATCCTTCTGGCAGCATTGAATGCCGAAGCCCTTGTCCCCGTAGTAAACAAGGCAAAAGCTGCCGGTATTAAAGTAATTCTGGTAGACTCCCCCATTGGTGCAGCCGGACAATATGATGCCTTTATTCGCACTGACAACGCCGCTGCCGCCCGTCAGGCTGCAGACGAACTTGCCAAGGCTATTGGCGGAAGGGGCAAAGTAGCTATTGTTAATGCCCAGGCCGGCGCCGGCACCACCATGATCCGGGAAAATGAATTTAAAGCCCGGATGCAGGCTCAATATCCCAACATTCAGATTGTCGGAACCCAGTATTCAGACGGCGACGTAGCAAAAGCCATGAACATTACCCAGGACTTTATGCGGGCACATCCCGATCTGAAAGGTATCTATGCCTGTAACGAAGGTTCTACCGTAGGTGTAGGCCAGGCAGTAAAACAAGCCAACCAATCCGGCAAAATTATCGTTGTAGGCTGGGACAAAAGCGCCCGGTGCGTTCCTCTTATTATGGACGGTACCATTCTGGGCGTTATGGTTCAGAACCCCGCCGCCATGGGCAGTAAGGGAATCCAGGCTGGTGTAGACCTGCTTAACGGCAAAGCTCTTAAGAATAAAGATGAAGATTCCGGTTGTACTTTCGGAACCAGGAAGAACATCGCCAGTCTGTAAGAACTGTAATTTTAAACGCTGATTAAAAAAAGGGCTGTCCTTAGAGGACAGCCTTTTTTCTTTTCAAAAACTAACTTTTAAAATTCCTCACACGGAGGCGCGGAGAAGACGCAGATGTGACTCCACTTGCCACAGAGTGATGAAAAAAATTAAACTGTCATTATGCCAAAGATAAAGGTTTATCTGGATAACTGCGTCTACAATCGCCCTTTTGACGATCAGACACATTTGCGAATTATTTTGGAAACACAGGCAAAACTGTTTATCCAAGAGTTGATTATAAATAACAAAATTGATTTTGCATGGTCTTATATATCAGCTCTGGAAAATATGAATAATCCTTATGAAACCCGGCGATTATCTATTGCAGATTTTTCTAAGTATTCCAAGCAAGTCGTTGTTGAAAGTGATACAGTAATAAAGAACGCAAGGCAATTCACAAGCAATTTGCGTCCAACTGATGCATTGCACGTTGCTTGCGCTATGGAAGCGGCGGTAGATTTTTTGATAACGACTGACGATGAAATGCTAAAATATAAAACAAATAAGCTAAAAATAATTGACCCGATACAGTTTATCAAGATATGGGAGGAAAAAGAAAATGAATGACACACTGTTAATGAATGAGGGTATGCAGGCATTAATTACCAGTCTCGGCAATGTTAATGCTGAGAAATTTATTTCTTTAATGTTGCGTGAGTCTTTTGATTATACAAAGTGGCGCAAAGACCATCTTTTTTCCGGTATGTCCGTCGAAGACATTAGTAAAGAGGCAATGAAGCTGCACAATAATAACGTTGATTAAAAAGACTGTCCAGAGAGTAGGAGCCTTTTTATCTTCTCAAAAACTAACTCTTATAATTCCTCACACAGAGGCGCGGAGAACGTAGTGTGACTCCGTACCTCCGTATAATCTGATTTTGATGTTATAATATCGTTGTGTTCCCTTATGGAATATTAACAGTAACCTTTTCACCAGGAACAACACGACCAGTTTTTTTCATCCAGTTTCTTGTTTCTGCTTCTGTTACTTTTCGAGAAAGAGTCTGTCCTGTTCGGTTTATTGTATAACGAACTTCGTATTCACCAGAACAACCAGCAGATATCGACCTGCCAGGGCCGTAATTATAAGCCGTGACGTCTGAGTATCTTTCTAGCCATGATCGAACTACCCAATAATGATCGTTACCAGTATTTTTTATTGTTACTAGTGCACTTCCTTTTCGGATTAATTCTTGTCGATATTCTTCTTCTCTTTCTTCTTTTGTTCGTGTATCTGGGACAATAGTACAAGCTCCCAATACCATTAAAACAACAAAAGACAAAACCGCAATTCCATGAGCCATCCATTTTTTCTTCATTTTCGCCCTCCTAAAAAATAAAAATTCGCGTTTAGTACACGCCAGCATTAATTAGCAACCCGCACAGATCGCTTTAAAAAGTTCCACTATTTTTCAGCTGCTCTATTCTCCGTAACAGAAATGATACCCGTCACAATGTTTCCTTCCTCCCAAGTACATTTAATCCTGTAAGTTGTTGGCCATGTAGCTGTACCACCATAGTTAGCATTAATTTGAATTCTTGAGATTCCATTCAAAGGTTGTAATTTAATACCAGGAAAATTTCCGTCCAAACCAGATATAAGTGCATTTACGCTAATCCTGCCCCCTCGTGAACGTACCAAATCAGAAGCTGCCTCATGGATTGCCCTTGAAGTATCTGTTTCCTCCCATTTGTATGTTACACATCCGGCGAAAAGACACAGAACTCCCACCATAATTAACACTACAAAGGACAATACTGTAACTCCATGTGGTAACCATTTTTTGTTCATTTTTGTCCTCCTAAAGAAACAAAAAATTCGCGTTTAATACCCATCGTCATATATTAACAACCTATACAATTTGGTTTGTTAAAGACTGCCACATCACTCTGTTTCCTGTTTGATATAAGTATCACCTCCTATAATCATCTTGTTGGATTCAAGTCTTCCGATATATTTTCCTCCATCCGACTTAGTAAATGTCACAGTAGTGTTATTATCAATACTGATTAGCGATCCTGAGTCTCTTGCCCATGTGCCAGTCTCTACATTGTTACGGGTATTTCCTTGGCTGGTGGCTGTTACTGAATAAGTACGGTCCCCTTTTATAATATATGTAATACCCATGGAAAGAGCTTCATTATAAGTAGTCCAGGAACCTATAAAAGAGTCTGATCCTGATCCCAAAGAAGCGCAGGAAACAAGAGAAAGCCCGATTACTGCAACCAAGGCAATAATCCCGAACATTTTGTTTGTGGTTCTCATACAAATACTCCTTAGTATCTTTTTTTATACACTGCATAAAAAAAGTTTTAAAATTGATATAAATTCAAGCAAAAAAACCAGAATTATATCAAATATAATATAATTAATATATCAGATTTGTCAATAAATACTTGGGATTTATATCAATAATAATATAGTAATGTACCTGGAACGGCTCGTTATCAATAACATTAAGCGGATACGGAAAGAAAAAGGTATCTCACAAGAAAAACTGGCTGAAGCCTGTAATACTGCTACCAGCTATATTGGGCTAATGGAAATTTACAAAAATGTTCCGAAACTATCAACAATTGAAAAAATAGCCAATGCTCTTAATGTCGATCCTTTGGAGCTTTTTAAAGATAAAAATGAATTCCCTTTGGAACAGGAATTAAAGATACAGAACAAAAAGAAATCAATTTTATTGCTTATTGAAAAAGAATTGGATACCATTTTACATAATTGAATTCTTCTTATTAAATATGGTGTATTGACAGTTTTCTATATCTTCAGGATATTGATATATAAGAATACAAGCGGAGGTTTTGTGGCCAAAGAAGAAGCAATAGAAGTAGAAGGAGTGGTTAGGGAAGCGCTTCCGAATACCATGTTCAGGATTGAACTGGATAACCAGAACGGACATTTGATCCTGGCTCATCTTTCAGGCAAAATGCGAAAGCATTATATCCGCATTGTCCCCGGCGACCGGGTCCGTATCGCCCTTTCTCCCTACGACCTGAATCGGGGCCGTATTATTTACCGGGAACGGTAATGTTCTGTTTACTAAACATTAGGCCGGCTTTCTTTTAGTAATACCCAGCTTGATCCCTCTCCGCCCAAACGGCCATCGCTGTAGCCGCTTTCGCCGGCAAAAGGGCAGCGTTCTATAAAATTCCTGACTGTTTTTTTTAGTATTCCCGTATCCTCCGATCTTTCGGAGATTTTGGTTTCGGCGGAATGGTTACCCTTGCCATGAATAACCAGTACTTTTTCCAGACCTTTGTTTTTGGCATCATTAAAAAAAACAGTAAGAGCATCCCAGGCTTCGTCCTGGGTAAGGCCGTGAAGGTCAATTGTTGCTTCGGGGCTTTTTCTCAGCAGTCTTTTGCGCCTGGCAGCAGATATATGTTTACCTGAAAGACCAACGGTTAAAAGGGGAGAATAAGCAGAATCCTCTGCTTTTGCATCTTTATCATAAACAGGACCAGCTTGTTTATCCCATTGATCTAAAATTTTTCCAAAATCCATCTTGTTATAACAAACAAAGAACGGGTATGGTTACAGTATGATTAATCCACTTGCAACCGAACTAAACGAAGTACTGGACGCCGGTATCGTAGGTCCATTTTTGTCATCCTTGGGGCGGCGCCTGTTCTTCCCCCGCGGAATTATCGCACAGTCTGCAGAAGCAAAAAAAATTGCCAAAATAAACGCCACACTGGGCATGGCATTTAAGGGAGGAAAACCTCTTGCGCTATCTCCCCTGCTCAGCCAATTACCGGGCCTGACCCCCGAAGAATTGGTAGTTTATGCCCCCACCGCCGGAATTGAATCATTCCGCAAAGCCTGGAAAGCTTCGTTAATAAAGAAGAACCCTTCCCTAAAGGATGAAGATTTTTCTTTGCCTGTGGTTGTACCGGGAATTACAGCGGGAATTTCCTATATAGCCGACCTTTTTCTGGACGAAGGCCAGGTGATGCTTGCCGCCGATCCGTCCTGGGACAATTACAACCTGATTTTTTCGGAACGCCGGGGAGCGGAGCTTAAAGGTATTTCTCTTTTCAGTGATACCGGCGGACTCAACTTAGTGGCATTTGAAAAAGCTCTTAAAGCCGAAGCGAATGCCAGTAAAACTGGCACGGCTGCCGGTATAGTACGTATAATCCTGAACTTTCCGCAAAATCCTTCAGGTTATACTCCTCTTAAAACCGAAGCGGACGCCCTTGTTGCCATGATTAAGGAATGTGCGGAAAGCGGCGCATCGGTACTGGTAATTTGTGATGATGCATATTTTGGCCTCTTTTACGAAGAAAATATTATCAAGGAATCACTCTTTGGCCGTTTTGCAAAGCTCCACGAAAAGGTGCTTGCAGTTAAAATAGACGGCCCCACCAAAGAGGACTATGTCTGGGGTTTGCGGACTGCATTTATCAGCTTTGGTTCCAGGGGACTTAACGAAAACGCTTACGCCGCACTGGAAAAAAAGTGTATGGGAATTATTCGTTCTTCCGTTTCCTGCACCAATACACCGGCGCAAAACCTTGCATTAAAAACCTGGGAAAACCCGGCAACTGAGGCAGAAAAAAAAGTTTTCTTCGACTTGCTTTTCAGCCGTTACAAAACAGTCAAACAGTTTGTTGCGGAAAACACTGCGCCGCCCAGTTTGGAACCACTCCCGTTTAATTCAGGCTATTTTATGAGTTTCCGTTGTAAAGAAAGCGGCAAACCGGGCGGAGCGGAAAAACTCCGTCAAAACCTGTTAAAAAAGGGAATTGGAACCATAGCCCTGGGAGACGAATACCTTCGGGTTACCTTTGCCGCCATCGAAGAAGAAGAAATTACCTTTGTTTACAGGACGATTTACGAAACAGCGGCGGAAATGGGGTAAAAGTGTGATTTAGTCAGGAGTTGCACAACTTGATTTATGCAGAAATGTCGAAAAGTATACCTGCAGGAACATGGGGAGCGGGAGTATAGGGCATAACATTGTTGGCAGCCGTGGCAGCCTTGATTTGTCCTTCATATTTGCTGATCAGCGCATCAATTTGCTCATTGGAAAGGTCTTTTGAATTGAGTTCGGGCTGTTTTTTTATCTGGTGCAGCTGTTCAATCAGTACATCGAGGATTTTTAGCTTGGTAACAGCTACTCCCCTGGTTCCTTCCGGAGCAGGAACGCCGCCGACATGCTTAAATTGTGAGTAAATATAGCTGCCCGGATTAACAGGAAGGGACATCCTGCCCGAACTGGAGCTTGAAAAGGCATACCCAAAGTTTGGAAACGCTGTAACACCCGATATTCTCATCACATTATCCTCATTTTATTATCGGTATACGGTTTATCAAGTTAAGGTTTTGCTTTACGGATGAAGACCCCAATTTACCGCTGAGCATCTTGCATTCACATTATCTACATTAAAACTGGAATTCACCGCCAAAACAGATCGGCTGGTAATAGGAATATTCCGTGTAGACGCTCTTATCGCTTCATTTTATACTTCTCCTTGTTATGAAAATAATTGCATGTATAGGCGCCGGCAATATGGGGACAGCTCTAATGAAGGGTGTTCCGGGTAAATTACAGATCGGTTTTGCAGATGCAGACAAGACAAAAGCAAAAGAAACTGCCAATAAAGTGGGAGCTTTGGTCTTTGCCACCAATACGGAAGCTGCCTCAAAGGGGGATTTTGTTTTTTTGGCAGTTAAACCCCAGGTACTTCCTTCAGTGTTATCGGAAATTGCCCCGGTAATCCGTGAACGGATTGCTTCCGGTAACCCGGCAGTAATCGTATCCATGGCGGCGGGCTGGTCCATAAGTAAAATACAGGCGATACTGAGCGGTTCGGGGATGGATATTCCTGCAGGTATGGTACCGCATGCTTCGGTGTTAATGGCAAGAATTATGCCCAATACACCTGCCCTTATTTCACAGGGGATGATCGTTTATTGTACTACGCCAAAATTCCCTTCAGGCAAACTTGTTGATTTAAAAAAAATTTTGGGAGGGGCGGGAAAAATCGACCGTGTTGATGAAAAATATATGGATGCGGTAACCGGTGTTTCCGGATCTGGTCCCGCTTTTGTGTATGAATTTATAGAAGCCATGGCAGATGGCGGAGTGTTGGCAGGGCTGCCAAGGGATAAAGCGCTTTTTTATGCCGCACAGACAGTATTGGGCTCTGCTGCTATGGTACTGCAAACAGGAAAACATCCCGGGGAACTAAAAGACATGGTTACATCTCCCGGCGGTACAACGATTCAGGGTATAGCTGCTTTGGAACGAAACGCTTTCCGGGGTACGGTAATTTCCGCCGTGGAGGCCGCCTGGAAGAAGGCTCAGGAAATGGGGTAACGCCCGGGACATTCCGAATAATTTGATTTTTTACCAAAATACGTTATATTATATGTATTATGAAAACAACTCATCCTTTTTTAGATTTGGGAACTGTTTTTGACGAACTCTTTAATGCTGCAAACCAATTCTACAATGAATTTGAAATTACCGACTGTTATCCTGGTTTTTCCTACCCGCCCATGAATATTTTCCTTACCGAAGATAAAATCCTGAACTTTGAATTTGCCCTGGCTGGTTTTGATGAAAAGAACATAAGTCTGTCTTTTTCCGGGGATTATATGATCTTTTCCGCCCGCATGGAAGATGCAGAAAGCGGCAATCCGGCAAATGTTCATTATCTTAAACGGCGGTTAAAACTTAAAGATATTGAAAACCAAAAATACTATGTACCGATGGATAAGTACGTCCACGAAAAAGTACAGGCTGTATATAAAAACGGAATATTAAAAGTAACTATTCCCCCCAAACCGGAAAAAACTCAAAACCAGGGAATTAGTATTACAATCATTACGGAAAATTCATAACACAGCAGCTCTAAAAGGAACCCGGCAAACTTCTAATGCAACAGCCGAACCATGGCCGATTTTAACTGATGTTCCTTAACTTCAGTAACGGTAATGTGGAGTCTTCTCTCCCCTTCGTCAGGATACACCAGTTCACATTGTTCGCCCTCGTCGGGAAGACGGCCAAGGAGGGTAAAAACAAAACCGCCGAATGTATCGCAGTTTTTAACAATATCTTCGTCAAAGGAAATACCCGTTTCTTTTTCTGCCATGGAAAGGCTTGCCATGCCGCTGATACGCCATAGTTCCGGTCCCATCTCTTCGATTGGCGGGAGTTTTACCTCTTCGTCTTCATCACCAAGATCCCCTACCAATGTTTCCAGCAGATCGTACATGGTAATTATTCCGTCAAAACTGCCGTATTCATCCAGAGCCAGAGCAAAATGGCTGCGGCGTGTTTTCATCTGTCTGAAAAGTACATGGGTTCCCACACTGCTGAGCACAAACCATGCCGTACGCAGAGCCTTTTCCATGACCAGTTCACGGTTACGGTCTTTAAGCGCCAGATAATCCTTTGCGCTTATAACTCCCCGAATATCGTCAACGCCATCTCCGCAAACCGGATAATAACTGTGCCTTGTTTCCAGGATTATTTTTTCCCAGGCTTCATCATCGTCTTCAAGCCACAGAAGCGCTGTATCTTTGCGGTGAGTCATTATTGTTTCTATTGTCTTGTCGTTGAATTCAAACACATTATGGATAATTTCCTGTTCACTGGCTGCAATGGATCCGCGCTCGCTCCCCGCATCGACAAGAAGGCGTATCTCTTCTTCGGTAACAGCTTTCTTGTCCTGTTCCGGATCTATCCTGAAAATACGAAGTATACCATTGGTAAATTTTGTTAAAAGCCACACAATCGGGGCAAAGATTTTTGAAATAACAACAATGAATGAAGAGAGAGCCAAAGCAATCTGTTCCGCCTTGTGAAGAGCGATACGCCTGGGAACCAACTCGCCCAATACCAGGGTAAAAAACGAAAGAACTATGGTAATTAGCACAAGTGAAATTGTTCTTACAAGATCAGCGTGAATCGTTATCCCCGCATTAATCATGGCGGCGGTAAGCCTGCCGGAAAAGTTTTCGGCTGCAAAAGCGCTTGCCAGAAAACCGGCCAGAGTCATTCCCACCTGGACCGTGGCAAGGAATTTGGCGGGACTATTGGTTAATGCAAGAAGCTGCTGCGCTTTGCGGTTTCCTTCTTCAGAGAGCTTATCCAGCTTAACAGTGCTGAATGAAATAACGGCAATTTCTGCACAGGAAAAAATTGCATTAACAGCAATTAATACAAGTTGGAGAAGAAGCTGCCAAAGCAGCGGATCATTTTCCATAATATTATTGTGACCTTTGCGATTCTGTAATGTTAAACGGACCGGCAGTACTTTCCGCTTTACCGCCTATATCCCTGCGATAATCCATGCCTTCAAAATACACTGCCTTTAGAGCTTTGTAAGCCCTTTCACGGGCATCGTATCCATTCGCTCCATACGCCGACACAGAAAGCACACGTCCGCCTGCAGTACGTAATCCGGAACCTGCAAAGCCTCCCGGGCTGCGTATGGCTCCGGCTGCAAAAAGCACAGCCCCGGATTTGGCAAATGATACTTCATTAAAGGCAATTGGATCACCTTTGCGGTAAGAACCGGGATACCCTGATGCGACAGCTACAGGAGCGCATACAGCGCCGTTTTTCCAGGAAAGGCGGAAGTCTTCCAGAGTCCCGTTATCAATTGCTTTACAAAGCCCGGCGAAGTCAGAGTCCAAAAGCGGCAGCACTGCCTGTGTTTCAGGATCGCCAAGCCGTACATTGTATTCCAATAAATAACATTGACCGTTTTGTATCAAAAGACCAAAAAAGATAAATCCCCTGTAATCAAAACCTTCTTCACATATACCTGTACTGGTAGGTTCAAGAATAGCCGTTTTAAAATCTTCCTGCATTTCTACGGTAAAATCGGGAACCGGAGCAATGGCTCCCATGCCCCCTGTATTGGGTCCCTGATCATCGTCAAAACGGCGTTTGTGATCACGCGCCGAAGCAAAGGGAAGTATTATTCCTTTACCGTCTTTTATGCTTACTGCCGCAAGAACAGAAACCTCCGGCCCTTGAAGAAACTCTTCCAAAACAAGAATTTTTCCGGCTGTACCTAAAGCATTTTCTTTCATAAAAGCAGTAACTGCCATTTCCGCAGTTTTTAAATCCGCAGCGATTACCACTCCCTTGCCTGCCGCCAGACCGTCAGCCTTAATTACCAATGGAACAGGCTCTTCGGTATCTTTTTGCTGTCCAAAATGATCCCGCAGTACAGATAGTGCATTTTCAGGATCGGTACAAACAATGGAACGGGCTGTACGGACTCCATATTTATTCATAAAATCTTTTGCATAACTCTTGCTTGCTTCCAACCGGGAAGCCGCTGTACCGGGTCCTACAACGGCAAGTCCCGCTGCACGGAAACGATCGGCAATACCTCCAGCAAGAGGCGCTTCAGGACCTACAATGCTCAGATCGATATTTTCTTTAATTACATATCGTATTAACGCTTCCTGGATTTCTTCTTCCATCGGATCTCTGCCAAATAAATCAACATTTTCGCAATTTTTCATTCCGGCAGTTCCCCCGTTGCCCGGAGCGGCATAGATCTTTTCTATTTTTTCCGATTGGGCAAGCTTCCAGGCAAGAGCATGTTCCCTGCCTCCTCCACCAATCACCAAAACCTTCATAAAAACCAGTATATACCGGGGCATTTAGGCTGTGAAGTATGGTACAGACCTTATGTAACTTTCTTTATCAGAAAATGGTTTTAATTCGGGTAAATATCTGTCATATTGTCATTCATTGACAATAACCTCCGGATTAATTACAATAACCGGAGGGGTATTTTCGTCTGCATCCATGTACAGGATCAGACGGAGTAACCGGTAGAAAAGAATCCGGGCTGTTTCAAAATTAACGGGTTTTGGAACAAGCTCAACTATGTAATGAGGAGAACAGAAATGAAAAAATCGACAATTATCACTCTAGGCCTTTTAATCCTTACGGCTTTTATCTTTTTAGGTTGCACGTCAAAACCAGAACCTGTTGCTGAAGAAGATCCGCGATCCAGGATTATGGGAGCAGAAGGAGTTCCCCGGCCAAGCTGGATGAATAGGCCCCCTGTATCAAACGATTTGCATTATGTTATTGGAGACGGCCGTGTGGGAATGACCAAAGCTGCACAACAGAGTACAGCCCGGACTGATGGATTGTCCAAACTGGCTCAGTGGAAAGAAGCGGTAGTTATGGATACCATGAAGAACTATATTGAGGAATCAGGAGTTCCCGGTAATACCCAGACTTTGATCAATTTTCAGCAAACTACCATTACCAAATCCAAAGCCAATATAGTGGGTTTTAATCTGGAAGAATACTGGATTGATCAGGATGGAATTTACCACGGTCTTTTTTCCTATCCAAAAGCAAATTTAAAAAATGATTTTGAAGTCAGCATTGGAGACTTCCAGCGTACACAAGCGGCTGCTTTTGCTGATTTTAAAGCGCAGGAAGCCTTTAAGCTTCTGGAAGCTCAAATGAACGAACCAGGCAGGTAAAAGGTAAATAAGCTGTTCCAAAGACGGCCTTACCCGCTTTTGGAACAGTTTTAATTAAGGAAAGGAGTATCTATGAAAAAAGCATTTTTTATGCTGTGTCTAACCATGGTTTTTTTGCTCTTTGGATGCGGTCATTCGGTACAACGTGTTGATGCTGATAAACAAATAGATTTAAGCGGTTACTGGAACGATACCGATCTGCGTAAGGCAAGCGATAACCTTATCAAGGACTGCCTTGCCGCACCGCGCTTGTCTGCGTTTTATACAACCGAAAGAAGGCTCCCGGTTATCATCGTTGGAAGATTCATAAATAGCAGCGATGAGCATATTGATACTTCAATCCTCTCCCAGCGTCTGGAGGCATCGATCCTTGCCAGCGGTAAAGCTGAATTTGTCGCCTCCGGGAATCTGCGTGACGATATCCGCGCCGAACGCATGGATCAACAGCAGGGCTATACCGATGACGCAACAATGGCCAGGATTGGCCGCGAAACAGGAGCCGATTTTATGATGACCGGTTCGGTAAAAACCATTGTAGACAGTTATGACAAAACAGCGACACGCAGTTATTTTATTACAGCGGAACTTACCGATATAGCCACAAACAGGCGGCTGTGGATGGGTGAATACAACGATATAAAAAAGGTTATCAGAAGGCCTTCAGTTAAACCCTAAGGGTATCCTTTATGCTTTTAAAAACGCCGCTGAAAGTTACTGCCATTTTTAATATGGCAGTAATGAAAAAAAACCTATTTTACGCGGCGTTTTCTGTTTTACTCTTTTCCCTATTGTCTTCCTGTGCTTCCACAGATCCATATATTCCCATAGATAGACTGGTAGAACAAGAAGATTTTCACGGAAGTGTTGAAACTCTGGAAGGGAAAAGCAAAACCTTATACCGGGGAAAAGATCAGGTATTGTACTTTCTGGACAAGGGGATGTTGACTCACTACAGCGGAGATTACAAGGAATCGTCTTCTTTGCTGCAACGGGGAGAAAGGGCCATAGAAGAAAACTTTGCCGTCAGTGTCAGCCAGGAAATAGGAACTTTTATTCTGAACGATACAACAAGAGAATATGACGGAGAAGATTACGAGGATATATACCTTAATTTATTCAATGCTCTTAACTATTACCACGGGGCCAACATGGAAGGAGCTATGGTTGAAATCCGCCGTATGAACAACAAGCTCCGGAATCTTTCGGTTAAGTACGGCCAAATGATGACCAATATGCAGAAGTATGCCCTGGAAAACAATGCCGAAATTCCTGCAAACCCGGAAGCCACTGTTAAGTTCAACAATTCTGCACTGGCCCGGTATATGGGAATGCTTTTTTACCGCGGTTTGGGGATGATGGACGATGCACGCATCGATCAAAACCAGCTCCGTATTGCCATGGCCGATGCTCCTCAAATTTATACAAACCCCATACCGTCATCCATTCAGGATGAACTTAATATACCACGCGGAATGGCACGGCTTAATATTATCGGCTTTACAGGGTTGTCCCCGGTAAAAAAAGAAGAAGTAACAAGAATATTCCTGGGAACTGCCTGGATTAAAATTGCATTGCCGGTAATGACCTCGCGTCCATCCCGGGTTGAATCAATAGAAGTAGTGCTTGATTCCGGAGAATCTTTTCCCCTTGAATTACTGGAAAATATAGACGCAGTGGTAACAGCAACATTTACACAAAAGAAAAATGTTATCTACACCAAATCAATAATGCGTGCTGTAGGTAAAGGTCTTGCTGCTACGATTTTTAACGAAGCAGCAAGACAATCTGATGATAACAAGGGTCTTTTTGCTTTACTTGGAATCGGAAGTCAGATTTTGGCAGAAGCCGGGGAAAAGGCAGATCTGCGCATTGCCCGGTATTTCCCTGCCAGGGCATATGTGGGAGCAATTAACCTTAACCCCGGCACATACTCTTTTACCGTTACCTTCTACGGACATGGGAAGAAAGTAATTACAGAACAACGCTATGAGGATATAATAGTTTATGCAAATGTCCTGAATCTTAAGGAGGTTGTATGTTTAAAATAAAAACATTTTCGGTAAATTGTACTGTTATGCTTTTTGCGGTAATTTTCTGTCTTTCGTGTAACAGCGGTCCTTCTGTAAAAAACACGGCAGAACCGGATTGGGTTTCAGATCCGTATAAAATATACAACAGGGCTGTTTACATGGCAGCAGTGGGTTACGGTAATTCGCGGGATGCTGCAGAAAAATCGGCGCTTACCAACCTGACATCTATCTTTGGCCAATCAATTTCCAGCGAAACAAGAACCGATTATACCTATACTCAGGCTATACAGGCCAGCAGTTTTGTTTGGTCGGAAAAGTCAGATTTGGAACAGGCGGTTAAGACATCGGTTTCTATGGATACCCTGATTGGTGCGGAAATAAGAGATGTTTGGAAAAGTCCGGACGGTGAATGGTATGCAGCCGCCGCTATGGATAAAGCAAAAACCAATATGATCTACGCAGACTTAATCCAGCAGAACCTGGAAACAATAAATAAACTTACCAATATAAGTGCAGCTGACAGGCAAAGTTTTGAAGGGTTTTTATTTTATTACCAGGCTGCAAACCTTGCAGATGCAAATCTGGTATTTGCCAATGTACGCAATGTAATAAGTCCCGGTTCCATGGCTGGAATAAATCTTAAAACCGGAAATGACTATCGTTTGGAAGCAACCCAAATTGCACGAAGCATACCAATTGCCGTAAATGTGGAAAACGATATACAGAACCGTATTAGAGGGGCATTTTCTTCAACACTTGCCAAAGCCGGGTTCCTTACCGGCGGAAGCGGCGGACGTTATGTCCTTTTGGCAACCCTTTCTTTAAACGAATTAGACTTTCCGAATAATCCTTACAAGTTTATACGCTATGTGGTAGATGCCAATTTAATTGATACAACTACAGGGATTGTTCTTTTTCCATACAACATTAACGACAGGGAGGGGCATGCCAGTCTTTCCGAAGCGCAAAACATAGCCGTAAGAGCGGCAGAAACCAGGATCAACAATGAATACCTGAAAGCATTACAGGGACACCTTTCTCAGGGCAGAAAATAAAAAAGGCATGGCTTATTACGACGAGAACAAGGAATTTATAGACAGGCTTCCGGACTGGACACGGGAATTTGCCAACAAATACGGATCCAATACCGCTAACCTGTACATACTCCACGGAAACATCCGCGATTACCTCCCTCACCAAAGCATTGTGGGAGAATTTAACTTTACGCGTATTCAGAATTACATTTCAGAACAGATCTTTGGAAATCAAAACATAATTGTTTTTTACGATCGTTCCAGCGGAGTTGTTTTTTTAACCGAAGAAATGGCCATTGAATACCAGAAAATTATGAGCAGGTTATTTCCCGATGTGGAAGACCACTCCGATTTTATGTCTATCAAACCGGAAGAGAGTTTTTTTTATCTGGAAAAATATTTTCTTGCCCGTATACCCAGAGACAAGCGGGAACGTTTCCGAATGGTATTTATTATTGATTATGCCGAAACCATTATTCCGCCCGGAGACCTTGGCCGTTACAGCGAGGAAGACCGCTTTTGTCTTGTAACATTGAATCGCTGGGCGGTAAACCCTCTTTTTACCCAGGGGGATATTTCCATTATCCTTTTAACGGAAAACCTTGCGGATATTTCTCCCCGCCTGGTCGGTTCTCCTGCAACGGTAAAGGTCAGTGTTCCTTTTCCCAACGAAAAGGTTCGGAAAAGTTTTCTCAATTCAAAAGAAAAAGAAGGAAAACTTATATTGGATCGAGGGATTAATACTGATCAGGTTGCAGGTATTACCAATGGTCTTAACTTAATGAACCTGAACCGGTTAATCCAGGAAAATCATGAAACTGCAAAAGTTCTTACCCTGGATTACCTGCGGCATAAGAAAAAAGAAATTATCGAAAACGAAGCAACCGGGCTTCTGGAATTTATAGATACCGAATATAACCTTTCCAATGTATCGGGCCATGCTTTTGTAAAAAAGCGTTTTAAATATGCCGCAAAGATGATTAAAAAAAACCATCTGGATGCGCTTCCCATGGGATATCTAATAGCCGGTCCTGTTGGAACAGGAAAGAGTTTTATGGTCAGCGCTTTTGCCGGTGAAATCGGAATACCCATGGTTAAGTTCCGCAACTTCCGTTCAAAGTGGCAGGGAGATACCGAATCAAATTTGGAACGTATACTCAATATACTAAAGTCCATGGCGCCGGTGGCGGTAATGATAGATGAAGCTGATGCTTTTTTGGGAAATCGTGATCAGGAAGGTGATTCGGGCACCAGCAACAGGGTTTTTGCCCAGATTGCCTCTTTTATGGGAAACACCGAATACCGCGGCCGGATTATCTGGTTTCTTATTACCTGCCGGCCGGATCTGGTTCCCATAGACTTAAAACGCCAGGGTCGTGCCGAGGAACACCTGGCTCTCTTTTATCCTGAAAGTGATGAAGAACGAGAAGATCTATATAACACCTTGGTAGAAAAAAACAAACTGGATATCAGGGATTTTCCCATCTCGGAACTCTTTAAAAAATTTAAACATGAATATTCCGGAGCTGATCTTGAAGCTCTGCTTGTCAGAGCCAAGATGCTGGCCAATATGAATGACCGCGTGTATATTCGCAAAGACGATATGGAAGAGGCTATGTCGGACTTTATCCCGGCAGCTTATCCTCATGAAATAGAATTACAAAATTTGGTGGCGGTTGTAGAATGTACATCAAAAGAAATGCTTCCTGATCGACTGCGTAAAAAACCACGTTCCGAACTAATACGCGAAATACAGGAAATAAAGACACTGCTTGGAGAAAAATGATCAATTAGAAGTTTTAATAAAGTGAAGTTTCGAATTGATCTTCATTTTCTACAATAACCCACCCATCATCTGCAACGGCATCCAGAATAAGGCCGTCACCGACACTGGTTTCACGGGTTTTATAGGATCCATTGTTCTGATAAACAAATATTGCAGCCCCTGAGGGTGCAATATTTGCGGCATCTTCGGCCATATCACTGCCGTAGATTTTTCCCGCAGATTTTACAAAAGGACCGGCAGTAAAGATTCCTCCGCCCCGGACTGCCGCTCTGTTTGCGGAAATAAAACCGCCCTTGACAGTAATAGCTCCGGTGTTATCTGTAGCAATACCGCCTCCATTTTCCGCTGCACGGTTTCCCTGGATTTCACCATCTTCCAGAACAAAGGTACTACGCTCCAGCAGTGCAATACCTCCCCCGGAACCGGAAGTCCGGTTACCCCGTATTACGCCCCCTTCCATAGTAAATGAGCCTGCCTGATTTATTATTATTCCACCGCCCGCAACATCAGCGATATTATCAAGAATAGCCCCGCCTGAAAATGTAAAGCTGCTTTCCTGAAAAACCGCTATACCGCCGCCACCCTGGGCTCGATTATTGCTTATTTCCCCATCCTTAATAACCAGTACACTATTTGCACCCAGTACCGCAATACCGCCTCCAATTACTGCAGAACGATTATCGAATATCTTTCCTCCATCTATATAAAGGGATCCGCCCGGGGCAATAATTATGCCTCCGCCGAGACTACCGGCCTGGTTATTACGAATTAACGCGCCCTTGCCAAGTATTACCGAAGAACCCGGTCCAATTCCAATCCCGCCTCCTTCGTCAGAACTAACTCCCCCGGATATTTCGATGTTCTCAAAACGAATTGAAATATCTCCTTTTATTAACATAACACGCCTACCGCTTCCTTCTGCGGAAAGTACAGGAGGATTGGTGTCAGAACCTTTTCCCTGAATCAGAATGGGGGTTTTCCCCATTCCCTGTATAAGAAAAACTCTTTCTCTGTTTGAAGACTGTTCACTGGTTACATCAAGTTTTCCGATAACAGTGATCATTTTAATTGAACCGGTATTGGCCATAACAACAGCTTTAAAAAGCGAACGAAAAGGTTTATCTTCCGAAAGGCCATGATTACGGTCGTTACCATCTGCCCTGACATAATAAGTATCGGAGACCGGTTTTTTTTCAAAACTTGCGCATGTGCAGAGAATTCCAATTATTGCCACAGACAAAAAACACAGGTGAAAAGTCTTATTCATATCATGTTCAGTATACCACAAAAAATTTCTGTTGTTAAGAGGAACTACTGTCCGGCTGTTTGTTTGGTTTTGATATAGGGTTGCTTTGCAAGTATCTGTATTACCAGGTGATAGTCAAGGTTTTCCACATAAGTACAGATTGCATCGACAATATTGCCGGTTTCTCCGCCGCAGGTTTTTGTTCTTAATTCTCTGGCCAACATGTCTGCTTCGACGCTGCTTCCGGAAGAACAAAAGAAATACAGTTCACCAAGCTTCTTCTCCAGATAATCAATTGAAACCTGTTCCTTTTCTGTTGTTTCACCTGTAAAAAGAGCGGTGGACTTTAGTACGCCGGTAAATTGCTCCAATCTTTTCAGTACTTCATCCGATTTATTTATACAAAATTCGTAATCTTCATCCCGCGCTGCATCTTCCAGTTCTCTGGTTTTCTGTGATAGTTCCCATGCACCTATTCCTGCCAATCCGCCTTTAATCGCATGAGCTGCAGCTGAGTAATCTTTCCAGTTTTCTTTTTGAAGGAATTCTTTCAGGATGGCACATTTACTTTCCAAATCCCTGCAAAAATTCCGTAATGCTTCGGCATACACTTCCTGATTACAGCCAACATGAGTAAGACCTTCCCATATATCAAGGCCGTCAATGCGGATTAATTGGGAAAAAACCAGGGCCAAATCCATACTTAATTGTATCACGGTAAAATAAAATGGTCAAAACCTATGGTAAAATTAATGGAATTCCAATATACTGTAATCAACAACCCCGCCCTGAAGGACGGGGTATGTTGGTTCTGATAGGTATGGATTGTATGCTGGTTTAACACCCATATAACCGAGTTTATGATTAAATTAAAACCGCCCTGAAGGGCGGGGTATTAAACCAACTTGCGAATAGGGGGAGGCCGGAAATGAAACTCTACAGCCGCGGACAGCTTATTTTGGCTGTTTCTATTTCTGTTCTTATGGCAATTCTGTCGGCTCTGGGGATATTCTCTTTGGGAAAAAACGGAAGAATTCTGCCGCCTTTCCTGACTAATGTGAATGAAAACGGCTATTCAGATACCGGGCCGAATCAAAGCTATATAAACCGTTCTTCTGCATATACTGCTGCGGATCTGGAACCCTATTCGCCGGATGAACGGGAAAATATTACCGTTTATGAACAACTAAACGAAGCTGTAGTAAACATAACCACCGAAGTAGTGGGAATAAACTGGTTCCTGGAACCGGTACCCCAGCGCGGCAGTTCCGGTTCGGGATCGATTATTGATGCCCAGGGTTATATTCTTACCAATTACCATGTAATTGAAAAAGCTTACAAGGTATTTATCAATCTTTATGACGGTTCACAATACGAAGGAACCGTAATTGGCTCTGATCCGGAGAATGATCTTGCGGTCATTAAATTTACTCCGCCAGCCGGAATCAATCTTAGAACCATACCATACGGTGATTCATCGAACCTGAAGGTAGGTCAAAAAGTACTGGCAATCGGTAATCCCTTTGCCCTGGAACGAACCCTGACGGTAGGTATTGTATCCGGTCTGGGCCGCCCCATTCAGATTTCCCGGCAGAACATAGTCAGAAACATGATTCAGACCGATGCTTCCATAAATCCGGGAAATTCAGGCGGTCCTTTGCTTGATTCCCAGGGCCGTATGATTGGAATTAATACTATGATTTATTCTCCTTCCGGCGGCTCGGTAGGTATAGGCTTTGCTGTTCCGGTGAATACCGCCAAGCGGGTTGTGGCAGAACTGATAGAAAGCGGTAAAGTCCGCCGTGGCTGGATAGACGCCACCGTGGTACAGCTTTTCCCGGCCCTTGTTCAATACGCAAAACTTCCGGTAAGCGAAGGATTACTTATTTCGAGAATCAGGCGCAACGGTTTTGCCGAAAGAGCAGGTATACGTCAGGGCTCCGAGCCGGTACGTTACGGTTCCAGTGTCATATACCTTGGCGGTGATGTACTGGTCATGGTTAATGATATAAAGGTAGCTACATTGGCAGACCTTTATTCATCGCTGGAAAACAACAAACCGGGCGATCAGGTTGATATTGAAGTGATCCGCGACGGTAAACCGGTAAAGTTAAAAGTTGTTCTGGCAGACCGGGAAGAAGTGCTTAATCAGTAGAATAAACGGTTCTATTCCTGATATATATCAATTTCATAAATCAGTTCTTCAGTATGCAAATCATACACTCTTCTTTTAAAGACCAGCGGAACTGAAATATCGTTAACTTTTTTATCACTGAATACATCTACAATAATTACGACCTTTATTAAAAAATATTCTATTGCCAATTCTCTGGTTGTATTTTCTGTTTTCAGCCATGTAACCCTGTTTACTTCCGGTGTTTGCGGCCATATATTGGCAATAAAAAAGGTGGCAAGAGCATTCTCGCGGGTATCATTAAAATCTGCATTTGGCGCCATGTGACCTCTGTCATATCCCGAATTGGTATAATCGTTATGATGAGGCAAATCATAGCCATTCTCTGTCAAAAGATCCTGCAGTACGCCGCCATCTCTATTTTGGGTAAATCTTGCAGACGGCCGTTTTACAGAATCACTTTCTATACGATCTTTTGTAAGAATATATATTATTATATGCGGTCCTTTATTAATTGCATCATAACATCCTGAGTACAATACTTTCTTCTCATCATTTGAGACTTCAAAATCAAAATGTCCCGGTAAATCACACGCAAAGACAAATGCAATGCGGAAAATCAACAATAATAAAAATATTTTTCTTGCCATTTTACATGATTTTCAGATTCAATATATTATTCCCAGTCCGACACCAAAAAAAACACCAACATCTTTTGCATCCGGCAACACCCAAAAACCGCTATTCAGTGAAAGTACAAAACTGGATGGAGAAAACTTAAATTCCAAAGCCGATACCAAAGGACCGGAACGCTGTGCATCTGTATCATAGTCCCAGCGAAGCGAAAAACCTGAGGTAATGCTTCCATAGTTAAAAAGCACCCCTCCTTCTATTCCCGGACGGGGGATCGAAGTATCAGGATGGCCTTTCTCAGAAGCCCAAAGAACAAGAGGGCTTAAAAGTACATTAAAAGAATATATGCCTTTATCGGCTGTTCCCTGCAAAATTCTGTACATGAGGGGCAGCCGAAGGCCCAACCCTGTTCCCATTCCAAAGGCAGTATACGGACCGGTTGTAGCCCATCCGTACGATAACTCTGCTGCCATACCAAAAGAATCAAAAAAACTTGTGCTCCCTGTTTTTGTATTTAGCGGCCGAAATAAAACCCATTTCAGAGAACCGCCTATTCCCAAATCGTAATCACCGGAAAAGACCGGTATTGCATTAAAGGCAATAGTCGTTTCCAGATTATCCAGAAAGGAAAAGCGGAAACCAATCGCAAAAGGTAAACTTTCCCAGGCCCCCTGTTGCAGAGGCTTACCGGCAATAAGTGATCCATCAATCTGATATGATAAAGCAGGAAGCGCTTCAGGGGACGGAACCAGAAAAAGCCCTGCCACCGAAGAAGCGATACCAAGCGGCCGTATTGTTATAGAGCTGTCAACCTGTACGGAAAGTTCTGTGCTTTGCTTTTCCGTTTCGTTATCTTGCCAGGCACTGATTCTCAGGATATAATGTCCATCATTAACAATTCCACTGCCGGTGTCCCTGCCATTCCATAAAGCTTGTTGCTGCCGGGCAATAAAAGGACTTAATGCCCTGGAATAGATCAATGTTCCGTTATCATCGAATACTTCCAAAAGACCTGTGCCGGGAGCGCTTACCGTAAAATTAATTTCTGCATTGCCCAGTATACCTGAATTCCGGGGGTTAAAGCGTTTTTTCCGCAATGTCGTATTTGTCATAACAAAAACAGAAGGCTTAACGACAAGATCAAGTTTTTGAACGTTGTCTTCTTCGACAAGAATTCTTGTACTTATTTTTTCCCATCCAAAAGCTTCTACAGTAATCGTATGCCAGCCAGCAGCCAGATTCAGATTTTGTTCATAAAGAGGAGTTGTTACATAATCCGGAGGAGAATCGGGCAAACTTTCGCTCTCAATACTTGTATCTGTTCGCTCGGTGGAGGATGCCGGAAAAGGGATTCGGGAACCATCAATAAAAACCCGGGGATTAAACTCGAGAAAAGGCGGGGATTCCGGATCTTTACTGAGTTTCAGCATCAACTGTCCTTTTGTTTCCTCAAGATCAACTGATATTTCAACCCGGCTGCCCCTGCGAATTACTACCCTGAAACGGCGATCTTTGTATCCTTCCTTGTTAATCCGAATATTGTATTCACCGCTGTTTAAAGAAGAATTGCTGTACGGTGTAAGCCCTCTTTCAGCACCATCAATAAAAACTTTTGCACCGGAAGGTACGCTTTCAATGAACAAACCTGAACCCGGTACTTCTTCATATCTATCGACGGCAAAGCTTAAAAAAACAAAGTACAGTAAAAACAAAAGAAGGAAACAGCAGCGTTTCATTGGCAGACACTTCCCATTGCATGATCTGCTTTGAGCTTTCGCATTTCAAAAAGGATCATAAGCCCTGTTGTGATAAAGGCAAAAGTGTCAGCCACAGGCGGAGCTGCTACCACACCCCACAATCCCCAGATTCTTCCAAAAATCAGAAGACAGGGAATAAGCGCAAAAACCTGGCGAAGCATGGAAAGAAAAATTGATATTTTAGGCCTGCCGGTAACCACAAAAAAATTGGTTGCGACAATTGTAAAGCCATTTAACGGCATTGCTATCATAATTACTCTTAAAGCAACCGGAGCAAAAGATAAAAGGGTTGGGCTTCCGTCGGGAGTAAAGAGCCGAATAAGAAAACCTGAAAACAATTGAGCCAGAGAAAATCCCAAAAGACATATACTTGTGGCGCCGGTAATTGCAAGAAGGAAGGTTTTTCGCACACGGTCGAATTTCTTGGCGCCATAGTTAAAGCCAAGAATTGGCTGAGCGCCCTGGTTTATTCCAAAGACAGGCATAAAAAAAAGCATCGATATGGACATGGTTATGTTAAGTCCTGAAAGCGCTATGTCTCCTCCTCCTTTGCCCAGTGTTGCCACTCCGTACTTTCCAAGACTCATATTTACAAGAAACTGTACCGTAGACATGGCAAATTGAAGAAGAAATTGCGAGCAGCCAAAACTCATTATATCCAGCACAATGCGAAATGAAGGGCGGAAGCCGCGAAGGTTTAATCGAACTATAGCTTTTTTGCTGTTAACAAAATAAAGTATCCATACGGCAGAAAGAAACTGAGAAATGATTGTTGCCCAGGCAGCCCCTTCCACTCCCCAGCCGAAGATGATGATAAACAACGGGTCCAGGATCATATTCATTCCGGCGCCCAATATCATGCCAATCATGGTAATCAGGGGAAAACCCTGAGCGCGTGTACAATGGGAAAAACCGAATCCCAGCATAAAAAAAGCCTGACCGTAAAGAATTATTCTGTAATAACGCCGGGCATATTCCAAAGTACCGCTTCCCACTTCGGATCCCAAATAGGCAATAATTTGATCAAGAAAAATCAACTCCACAGTCATAATGACCAATGCAGAAATAACAAGAAGGAAAAAACAATGGTTTAGGGCGTTTTCTGCATCTTCTTTCCGCCGTTGTCCCAAACGCATGGAAATCAGGTTTGCCGATCCAATTCCAAAAAGCATGGAAAAAGCCATAGTAATTGTCATCAGGGGCAAAACAAGAGACAACCCGCCCAGGGCTAGTTCATTAACTCCTCGGCCTACCCAGATACGATCAACAACATTGTACAGAGCATTTACCAGCATTCCTGTAATGGCGGGAAGAGAAAATTGCAGTAAAAGCTTGCCAACCGGTTCAGTTCCCAATCGGCTTGCGGCGTTGGCCTTATCTGCCATACACCAAGTATAGCCAAAAGAAAGATTCTGTTACAGTATTACTCTTTTCTTTTTATAATCCGGAAGCAGTGTTTCCGGTTCTTCCGACAGAGCCCGAACAAGGAGAGACGATCCTTCGTCCAAAACTGCATTAACAAGTTCTGTTTCGCTCGCGTTAAAATTCGACAATACCCATTGTGCAATACGACCATCTCCGCCATCATGCAGGCCTTTTACCGGAGGACCGCCTTCTCCTGGTAAGCGTCCCGGCGGACGGCCTATGCCAACCCTAAGCCGCCAAAAATCAGCAGTACCCAGGGTATCCTTCATTGAACGAAGTCCGTTATGCCCGCCCAGCCCTCCGCCAAATTTCAAGGAAAAGTATCCTAAAGGCAATTCCAGCTCGTCATGGACAGCAATAATGCCGGCGAGTGATATAGAATGGAACGAAGCGGCGGCCTTAACCGAAACACCGGAAAGGTTCATGTAGGTTTCGGGAATAAGGAAATACTTTCCGGTTCCTTCCGTATTTAAAGATGCAAAAAGGCCTTTGAATTTTTTTTTCCAGACAAGATTGTTATAAAAAGGAAGTTTTTCCGCCAAAAGCCGGCCTGCATTATGACGGTTGCGGAGATATTCGGCGCCGGGGTTTCCCAGAAAAACAGCCAGGGAAATCATCGGATTACAAGATTATCCATGTAGTGCTGTATTGTATATTTAATAAAACGATGAATAATAAGCGCATGATCCGGACTCATCCTGGGAACATCAAATAAAAAAATACACACATTATCGTTGCGTCTGCCTATAAGAACCGCGTCGGTCAGAATAAGCCCGCCGCGGAGTTTAAGTTGCATTTCCCTGATCTTTGTATTTGGCGGCAGGTCGTCAAATTTATCGAATTTTGCGGCAATTCCGGCAGCGCTGATATCAAGTATTTTGCCGTAATAAATACCGCCGGAACCTTTTACATTAACTGTAGCGTTAATATCATCCGCACAAAAAGCCCGTATATACTTACGCTTCCCCCTGGCTTCGTTGGCTTCCAGGGCATAAATCATAATCTTGGTACTTTCTCTGACGCCAAGCTTAAGTTGAATATATCCGCAAGGTACGGCTATTTCCATTAAATATTTTTGCATAAGAGCTTTGTCGGTATTATAGGAAAGAATCCCAACACGGCAATCTTTGGTTTTGGGGTTTTCCATAATACCCTTTATATATACTTCCCATTCCTTTTCGCCCATGCCGTCATCTATGTTTATAAATATAATTGAGTCGGGAAATTTTTCCAGCAGCTTTAAAGCACGTTTGTGATCACGGAGTGTATAGGATTCAAACCCGGCCATAATAAGGAGATCCATGAGTTCTTCCTTAATAACACTATGAGGATAAAGTATGAATATCTTTTTGCCGGCATCGCTTTGATCCATAGCTTTATTCTAGCATAATACAATAAAATTACAATACAATGTTAGTATGTACGAAAATTCAAGCGGCTCCCCTGCGGAAGAATCGTTTAAACGGCTTTACGACATTGTAGAAAAACTCCGGGGTGAGGACGGTTGTCCCTGGGACAGGGAACAAAGCCCAAAAACTCTCAGAGGCAGCCTGATAGAAGAAACCTACGAATGTATTGAAGCGATAGACGAAGAAAATCCGGTTCATATCCGTGAGGAACTGGGGGACATCTTTCTTTTGGTTACAATGATTTCCTATATGTACCAGCAGGAAAGTACATTTACCGTTTCCGATGTTTTAAACGATGTTTCCGAAAAATTGATCCGCCGGCACCCTCATGTATTCGGAGAGCTCCGGAAGGAAAACGAAAAAGGTTCTCTTAATTCCGAAAATGTCCTGGATAATTGGGCTCGAATTAAAGTAGAACAGGAAGGCCGGCGGCCAAAAAACTCAATTCTGGACGAAGTTTCCGGAGCTTTGCCGCCCCTGGATCGGGCATTTCAGTTACAGAAAAAGGCGGCCAAACAAGGTTTTGACTGGCCTGACATTAAAGGGGTAATGGACAAATTACGGGAAGAATTGGCGGAAACAGAAGCAGTAGCGGCAGTGACAGTGGCAGTATCACAATCGGCAACACCTGAACAAAAAGTACCGGAACCGGTAAATACCGGAAATTCTGCATTGGAAGAAGAACTTGGCGACCTCCTTTTTTCTGCGGTTAATCTTTGCCGTTTCCTGAAAATTGAGCCATCGCTGGCGCTTCACAGGACAAATGCAAAATTCATTAAACGTTTTGGTTATGTAGAAAAAAAGATGAAGGAATACGAAAAACCCATGGTTTCAGCAAACCTGGAATTAATGGATCAATTCTGGAATGAAGCCAAAGCTCTCTAAAAACCAGACAGGTTTGACAAAAGTTACGCGAAGTTATGCCGGATTCCATTATTATTTTATAACCAGAGGCCGCAGGAGATAAATCGGGATTATGCAGTCTTGAGGGCTTTTAGTATCGTTTCCTTAAATGATCCAAGCTCTTCGACAAAACTGGAAAGATGCATTGTATCTCTCTGGTTCACAGTGGTGTTTGCTTCCAGATCAGAGGCAATTTTTGCAAAGGAAGTGGCGCCCACGGCTTCGCATGAACTCTTTAGAATATGCAGGTTGTACAAAAGGTTTAATTTCCGTTCTTTGGTCAATTTTTCTTTTGCATTTATGGCATTACGAAGTACATCCAGACGATAATCCAAATCGTTACAGTACAGATAAAGTAATTTTCGGTATGTTTCCTGAGAATTAAAACAACTCGCCATTCCCTTGTTTTCATCAAGATCTTTGATACCTAGAACGGCGTAATCCTGCGATTCAATGTCGTGACGCTTGTTTTTACCAACCCAGCGTTCAAGTAACTCATTAAGCTGATACATTTCCAGAGGTTTTGAAAGATAATCATTATAGCCTTTTTCCAGAAATGCTTCCCGTATTCCCGGAGCAGTATTTGCAGTCATGGCAGCAATCGAAATGTTTTGGGACTTCCGGTCTTTTAATGATCGTATGGCTTTGACCAACTCATCACCGTCCATTCCAGGCATCATCTGATCCAGGAAGATTAAGTCAAAATCATTTTCTTTAATTATTTCAAGTGCTTTAACCGAGCTCTTACAGGTTGTTATTTGCATCTTGTAGGGAGAAAGCAATCCAAGAGCTATTTTAAGGTTTATATCCAAATCATCTATAATAAGTACTTTAAAATCCGGGCATATAAAATTAGCCTTACCGGTCCAACGGTTTACATCTTTCCTTCCTTCAAAAGCATTTGCTACAGAAACAGTATAGTAAGGAAATGAAACGACAAGGCCATCCCAGGACTTGTTATCGCCGGGCAAGGTAGATCCCAGTAAAATCGGAATTGTTTTAAGGTTCGACCTGTCAATGCAATCTTTTACCAATATAGTACAGTCAACGGGGAAAAACACATAGTTCCAAAGACCCGAATTCAGCCTTTGTATCAGATCAGCCTTGTTTTCAGCCGCTAAAAAGGGAATTCCCAAATTATCCAGGGTCCAGCCAAAAGAAGAAGTAAGCATAGGATCCTGACAGTAAAAAAGTGTTTTTCTGTTTTTATATCTTTCAAGTTCCGTCATTGGCCTGGGATCTATAGTTTTTTGAATTATCTCTGCAGTGAATACCGAACCTTTCCTGTATTCGCTTTTTACGCTAATATCCCCGCCCATTGCCTTACAAAGACTGCGTGTAATTGAAAGTCCAAGTCCTGTCCCTTCAATTCCGGTATTCTTATCTTCATCAAGCCGGACAAAAGTACTAAACAACTTGCCGATATCTTCTTTTTTTATCCCAATACCGCTGTCACTAACCTCTATTATCAGACGTTGACCTTTGTCATCTTCTTTACATTCAATACAAACTTTTACAAAACCTTTTCTGGTATATTTAACGGCATTATTTAAAAGATTAAACAGAATTTGACGCACCCTGCCGGCATCGCCCAAAAGCAAGCGTGGTATGCGGGAATCAATTTCTGCCAGAAATTGTATGGGTCTGTGATTCAGGTGAATTCTCATAATACTGAAAACATCATTTACCAATGAAGAGAATTCATAGGACAATTCCACTATTTGAAGATTACCGGATTCAATCCTGGAAAAATCTAGAATATCATTTACCAAAGAAATAAGATTCTGCCCCGCTTGTTTAATGTCCGAAAGATATTCCTGAACAAGCGGGTTATCCGTTTCCCGCAGAGCCAGTTCGCTCATTCCGATAACAGCATTCATAGGAGTACGGATCTCATGGCTCATTGTTGCAAGAAAGGCACTTTTAGCTGTATTGGCTTTTTCCGCCTGTTCCTTGGCATGAACAAGTTCTGAAGTTTCATGGCTTAATATTAAATAACCGCATATTTCTTTGTCTTCAAACATGGGAGTCATGGTAATATAAAAACTTCTTTTTTTTCTGCTTTCCGGAAATTTGTAAATAAATTCTATCTCATTTTGTACCGAATCATCTTTATGTTCCATTAGAAAGTTTTTGAATTTATAGGCATATTTTTCTCCAAGATATTGTTCTGCCATGCCAATAAAATCCCTGTCTTTTATCATGTCAAAATGCGGAATATTAAAGAGGGCCAGGAAAGCCTTGGTGCAATATGCAATACGTAAATCTTTGTCCAGAAGGAGCATAATATCAATATTGTTTTCCAGAAGCATATGAAGAAATCTTTCCTGTTTTGATTTTTCTTCCCGTAAAACCGACATAAAACGAAGTTTTGCCTGAGACACTCTTTCAGAAAGTTTCATTGAATCGGTCAGATTTTTGAGCTCCCGCTCAAGTTTTTTGATTTTTAATTCCAATGCTGCAGTATTATCTTTCTCACTCATTTAATTACACCGAAAATATGCTAGATAATACATATACCCATGGTAAAGTTAAAAAAATAATTAACGGTTCTGTTGTCCTGGACATGAGCAGGACAGTATTCACCCCGGGAATAAACAAAATGGTACGGCAATTCCTTTAAACCGGAATCTATTTTATTTATTTCTGCAAAAACATCGGTTCCTAAAATCCACCTCCGGGCAATACATGAAACAACCAGAGCGGCATGTGAACCGGTGTTGTTCTGCGATTCAAGCCATTTTTTGCATTCATCAACTGTTTTTCGGGCAGATTCAGTTATAAAACCCCTGTCACAAGAAGAGATTTCTACAGGAAGATGAGAAGGAACCATACCGCTACATAAAATCTCGCCATTCTCCAGACCATGAATGGTACGAATTAATCGGGAACCGTCTTGTACATGCAAAATTAAAGGAAAAGCATCAATTCCTTCCAAACTCCCGTTCTTTACAAGACCAACCGATTCAAAGTATTCCAAAACAGGAATCCCATTAATCTTTCTTATTCTGTTCCGGTACGAATCGGTAATTACCGCTCTTTGATTAATAACCTGAGCTTCCGGAATGGCAGTTCTAAAAAACTTCGGCTCCAGGTTTCCCCAAAAAGCAAGAACTGCCATTGAAGAGTCATATTCAGCTCCGTTAAAAAATGTTTTAATATCCCGGAACTCCGATGTATGGGTAAAGGCAGCAGAGCCGAAAACAGGAACACCGCCGCTTAATCCGGTTAATGCAGCCAGGTAGTCGTCGCCGGTAATATCATAAAAGTCCGGCGCAATAACAAAAAACATGGCTGGCTTTTTACCCATGGCTGGCGGCTTTTCATTCAGCAATTGATTGTAGAGTTTTTCCATTGGCATAAAAGGTTCATCGGTAACCGGATCGCATATCCCTGCGTTAAAAGCTATGGTGTCGCTGGTAAATACGTTAATGGTCAGGATTGCACCTTCACCCGATCCTCGGACAGCTGAACTGGAAGTGGTACTTCCGATTATTGGAAAAGGCAGACTGTCGCATATCCGCTTTGTTATCCCTGTTTTTGCATAATCAGCATGGTAGTACATTATCCCTGCTGAAAATTTTAATAAACTGCCTGGATCCAATTGAGAAAGAATTTCCGAAACTGCAGCTTCTACATCATCTGTTTCACTGGAATGGGCCGTAATAAATTTTATCATACAAACTCCTTGTTAAAGCTGACCAAAATTCATTAAAACCTGCTTAAGCCGTTGTTCCAACAATGTAAATGAAAAAAACCTTTTTCCCAATTCAAAATTTCTTTCTGTCATTACTTCTGCTGCATCGGGATTTTCAAGTATCGCATTAACCGTATTCACTGTTTCCGGAGTAATGTACGTATCCATTACTACAACATCAAATTCCAGAGGCTCAATATCCTGCTGAAAAATAGAATACCTGTTTACCAGGATTGGTTTCTTAAACCACAATGCTTCCAGAAAAGCATTGCCAAACCCCTCATAGGTAGACGGATAGGTAACAAAGTCTGCATTCAGGTAACAATCCCAAAGGCTAAATTTCTTTTTTCCATCGGGAGTCTCGCCGCGTGCCACTCCAATAAGATCAGGCCGTATAATCAAATCAACGCCCAACAGATCGGCATAATCCATGGTTCTCTGGTAATACTCTGATCCTTCGTCACGTTCCTGGTGGCTTATCAGAAGGTGAGCTTTTTTTGATTTAAGACGGGAAGCTAATTCAATGGCATGTTCTATACCCTTGCGTGCAACCATTCGTGTCGGCTGGAGGAGGAGCAGATCGTCCCCAATTCCCAACTCTTCCCGCATAGACCGCCCATAATCATCTATTACAGGAGGAGCTGTATCAAAATCGAACACATTGGGAATGATAATCGAAGAAAGACCGCAGCGATACGAAAGCTGCTGCCGGGCTTCGGAATTAATAACAACATGATTGATGGAATGCGGCCGCGGAGGGAAAGCCACGGAAAGATAATCCGCAACACAGTTAACGGAAAAACGCTGCCGTTCCCATGCAAAGTCATGGTGATGTGCTATAGCGGGTATCCCTGTTTCAGCGATAAATTCGGTAATGGCAAGGCCAAAAGGAATATTCATGGGAATGGTAAGAGCATTTTCTGCAATTAAAAGATCTATGCCGAATTTTTCCGTAAAGTCGTAAAGTGCCCGTTTTAATCGAAACCGAATCGCCTGGATTTCCCCGGACAACCCTTCGCCCCGGACAGTAACGCCAAAACAACGATCCTGAATATCCAGGATAAGCGGATGCCCAAAAAAAGCCTGCTCCACGACCATTGATTTTTCAGGATCCCAGTCAGAAAGACCTGAAAAAAAGAAACAATCGTAACCCATGTTTTCAAGAACTTGCCGCCATTTTTCTGTTTCCAGAGAAACCCCGTCGGTTCCCTGAAAGCGAGTGGAAACAAACCCAATACGCCTTATTTCCGAAGATCGAGTAAGATACATATAAACAGTATATACTACTTTATTTTAAAAAATCCAGAAAAAGGGGAGCTTGTTCCGAAACTAACCGAGTTTTGGAACAAGCTCAGGGAATTTTAAAAAAAATTACAGATGGAAAGGATCCACCGCCGGCCCGGAAAATGCCAATTCTATGGCCTTGAATAATTGTTTTGAATTAACCGGTTTGGTCAATACACCGGAAGTGCTGGAATGTTTAGCATGACTTAAAATATCCGGTTCCGAGTGACTTGTAACGATTATTACCGGCTTTGACATATATTGAGGGATTTTTCTTATTTCATGGAGAAATTCAAACCCCGAAACATCGGGCATTTCAATATCCAACAAAATAAGATCAAAATTCCTTGCTTGCAGTAATCCCATTGCTTCGTACGCAGATTTAACCAGGGCAAGTTCATAACTGGAACTGAGGAATTTTTCAAAAATCTTAAGCTGAGTCGCATTATCATCTATTGCCAGTATAGCTTTTTGTTTTTTCTTGCCCATTTTGTACCCCGCAATTCTACAATAGAATTATTCCCAATGCAGTAATATTTACATTGGCATTCAGAATTGTCAATTTTACCGTCAGAAACCGGTGAAGTCCGGTTTCTGACGATATTGTAATTTTTAAAATGGCCGATCGGCAAGGTATTTATATTCCTTGTATACCCGTTCTGCCTGTATTTTCGCTTTTGCCAAAAGTGCATCTGCCCTGTCCGGGCTGGTTGCTTTAAGGCTCTTAAAGCGAACTTCTTTATACATAAAATCTTCCAGGCTTGTTGAGGGCTCTTTGGAATCCAGCTGGAATGGATTCTTTCCTTCGTTTTTAAGCCTGGGATCATACCTGAACATTGGCCAGAGACCGCAGCTGACCACTGCTTTGCCCTGATCAAGTCCCTTGCTCATGTCAATGCCATGGTTAATACAATGACTATAGGCAATTATCATCGACGGTCCGTCGTAACTTTCCGCTTCACGGAATGCCTTAATGGTCTGGTTGATATCCGCTCCCATGGAAATCTTTGCCACATAGACATAACCATAACTCATTCCCATGGCGCCCAGATCTTTCTTGGTAATTTCCTTGCCTGCAGCAGCAAACTTGGCAATGGCTCCAACAGGAGTGGCCTTACTCATCTGACCGCCGGTATTGGAATACACTTCGGTATCCATACAAAGAATGTTGATATTCCTGCCCGATGCAATAACATGATCCAGGCCTCCGTACCCAATGTCATAACCCCAGCCGTCACCGCCGAATATCCAAACCGACCGTTTAATAAAGTGATCGGCCAGCGAAAGAAGCATTTGTGCATCTGCATTGCTGTTGCCTTTTAAAGCTGCCTTAAGCTCATCCACGTTTTTTCGTTGTTCATCAATAGCTGCATCGTCAGCCTGGGTATTTGCAAGAATCTTGTCGATAACACCCGCAGCGATTCCGGCTTTTTTTACCAGCTCGGCAACTTCTCGTGCATGAACGGCCAATTTATCACTGGTAAGGCGGAAGCCCATGCCAAATTCAGCGGCATCTTCAAAGAGGCTGTTGGACCATACCGGCCCGCGGCCAGCGGCATTTTGGCAATACGGAGTAGTGGGAAGGTTACCGCCGTAAATTGAAGAACAGCCGGTTGCGTTGGCAATAATTGCCCGGTCACCAAAAAGCTGAGACATCAGCTTAATATAAGGAGTTTCACCGCATCCGCCGCATGCTCCGGAGAATTCAAAGAGCGGCCGTTTAAAAGCCAGACCTTTAACGGTACCCAGGTTGATTTCCGAAGCCGGAGTTTCGGGAAGCTTAAGGAAGTATTCCCAGGCTTCGGCTTGTTCTGCATGATAGACCGGATCATCCGCATAAGATTTCCAGGAAAGGGCACAGGGTTTGGAGGCATCTTTTGACACTGGACAGTTGGTAATACACAGCCCGCAGTCCATACAGTCTTCGGCAGAAATAACCAGTGTAACTTTTTTATTGTCTACTGGCTTGGGTTTAATGTCGGTACTCTTTAAACCCTTGGGGGCTTTGGCGGCTTCGTCGTTGGAAAGGTTCTTCATCCTGATGCAAGAATGAGAACAAACGGCAGCACAGCGTCCGCACTGTATACACACTGCCGGATCCCACATGGGTACCCGTTCCGCAACAGAACGCTTTTCATATTGTGTTGTGGCAGTCGGGAAAGTACCGTCTGCAGGAATTTGGCTTACCGTCAGCTTATCCCCTTCCTGAACTGATATACCGCCCAACACATCACGTATCCAGTTATCCTTGGCAGTAACAAAGGGCTTTTTCATGCGGATATTCCCTTCGGTTGAAGCGGGGTATTTTACTTCTTCCACAGCATTCAAAGAAGCATCCACGGTTTTATTGTTCTTTTCTACAATGTCGGCGCCCTTCTTTCCGTAGGATGATTCAATATGTTCTTTCATGTGCTTAACTGCTTCGGCTTCGGGCAGTACGCCGGAAATTTTAAAATAAGCGGCCTGCATAACGGTATTGATCCTGTTACCCATACCGGTATTCCGCGCAATCTCCGCAGCATCAATCACGTAGAATTTAACTTTTTTGTCGATAATCCGTTTCTGCACTTCAACAGGAAGTTCCTTCCAGACATCGGCTGCTTTAAAGGGACTGTTAAGGAGGAAGGTGCCTCCGTCCTTGATGTTGGCCAGCATGTCGTACATTTCCATATAGGAAAATTTATGACATGCAAGGAAATCCGCCTTGGTAATCAGATAAGGACGGCGTATCACATTTTTGCCGAAACGCAGATGGGATACGGTAAAACCGCCGGATTTCTTCGAGTCATAGGAAAAATAAGCCTGTGCACTAAGTTCCGGTTTGGCATCTCCAATAATTTTAATGGAGTTTTTGTTGGCCCCAACCGTACCATCCGATCCAAGACCGTAGAACATTGCTTCGCTCATTCCTTCTTCGTCAATAACAAAGTGCTCGTCCCATTCAAGACTCTTCCCCTGAATATCATCTTTAACACCTACGATAAAGCGTTCAATTTTTTTACCGGAAAGGTTATCAAAAACGGATTTTACCATAGCAGGGGTAAATTCCTTGGAACCCAGGCCGTAACGGCCGCCTAACACCATTGGATAGGCAGAGAACGGAGCCTTGCCTGCAGCCATGGTTTCGCCAATAGCCGTACGAACATCTTCGTAGAGAGGCTCACCCAGTGCTCCGGGATCTTTGGTTCTGTCAAGAACAGCAATGGATTTAACTGTGGAAGGCAGGGCTTTTACAAATGCCATTGCATCAAAAGGCCGGTACAGCCGTACTTTAAGAAGGCCGACTTTTTCTCCCTTGCCAACCATGTATTCCACTGTTTCTTCGCAGGTATCCGCGCCAGAACCCATAATGATGATCACTTTTTCTGCATCCTTGGCGCCGAAATAATCAAAAATATGGTAAGCCCGTCCGGTAAGTTTTGCATATTTGTCCATTTCCGCCTGAACAATGGCAGAAACAGCATCGTAATACTTGTTAACCCCTTCCCGGCCCTGGAAATAGGTGTCGGGATTTTGAGCTGTACCCCTAATACTGGGATTTTCCGGGGTCAGGCCGCGAGCCCTGTGTTCCTGTACCAATTTGTCTTCTATCATTTGCTTCATTACTTCGTATGATGTTTCTTCGATTTTCTGAAGCTCGTGACTGGTCCTGAAACCATCAAAGAAATGGAGGAATGGAACCCGGGAGCGAAGCGTCGAAGCATGGGCAATTACCGCCATGTCCATTACTTCCTGAACGCTATTGGAAGCTATCATTGCCCAGCCGGTTTGGCGGCATGCCATTACATCCTGGTGATCGCCGAAAATTGAAAGGCTGGAAGTAGCCAGCGCCCGTGCGGCAATATGAAACACCGTAGAGGTGAGCTCTCCGGCTATTTTATACATATTTGGAATCATAAGAAGCAGACCCTGGGAAGCGGTAAAGGTTGTAGAAAGGGCGCCGGTGGTTAGGGCGCCGTGAACGGCCCCGGCAGCTCCTGCCTCGGACTGCATTTCCACCACTTCTGGAATGGTTCCCCAAAGGTTTTTTCTGCCATGGGCAGAAAATTCGTCTGAAACCTCCCCCATGGGGCTTGAAGGGGTAATCGGATAAATTGCGATTACTTCGCTTAACGCATGAGCCACATAAGCCGCAGCGGTATTACCGTCGATCATAACAATGTTTTTATCTGCCATTTTGTTCCTCGAGATTTATTGGATTTCTTTCATTATAAGACTAAAGTCCGGTTTCTTGCAATACTTGTATTCTACGTCTCACAGCTTCAATAAACTCCCAGGAGTTCAGCGTTGTTACAGGCACAGGATTTGCCAGTTTTGCCAGGTCGCTTGTCATTTCCCCTTCTTCGATGGTATGCAACACGGCGGTTTCGAGTTTTTTGGCAAAATCCGCCAGTTCCGGCGTATTATCCAGTTCCGCCCGCTTTGCCAGCGCTCCGGTCCAGGCAAAGATCAGTGCAACAGGGTTAGTGCTGGTTTTCTCGCCTTTTTTCCAGCGGTAGTAGTGCTGCTGAACCGTGCCATGGGCGGCTTCGTATTCAAATACCCCGGAAGGGGAAACCAGTACACTGGTCATCATAGCCAGGCTTCCTGAGGCGCTGGCGATCATATCGCTCATTACATCGCCGTCGTAGTTTTTACAGGCCCAGAGAAAACCGCCTTCGCCCTTAACCACCCTGGCTACGGCATCGTCGATTAAGGTATAAAAATAGCTTATTCCCGCTGTGGTGCATTTTTCTTTAAACTCCGTTTCGTACACTTCCCCAAAAATCGCCTTAAAACGGCCGTCATAAATTTTGGATATGGTATCCTTGGAGGCAAACCAAATGGGGAGTTTTTCTTCCAGGGCATAAAGAAAACAGGCGCGGGCAAAACTTCTGATGGAACTGTCGTAATTATGCATGCCCTGAACAATTCCGGCGCCTTTAAATTCCGCTACAGTCATACGCTGTTCTTTTCCGTTTTCCCCGGTATACACAAGTTCTGCCTTGCCCGGACCATCTACTGCCATTTCGGCAGCTTTATAAACATCACCGTAGGCATGACGGCCAATAACAATGGGCGCTTTCCAGGTACTTACCGAGGGATTGATGCATGAAACAGTAATTGGTTTACGAAATACCGTACCATCCAGTATTGCCCTTATTGTTGCATTTGGACTGGGATGAAGATGTTTTAGACCGTACTCTTCCTGACGGGCGGAATTACTGGTAATGGTTGCGCATTTAACGCCAACCCCCAGCCGCAATATGGCATGTGCCGATTCGGCGCTGACTTTATCGTCCGTGTCATCTCTGTTTAAAAGTCCCAAATCGTAGTATTCGGTCTTTAGATCAATAAAGGGAAGGAGGAGTTTTTCCTTTACCAATTCCCAAAGTACGCGGGTCATCTCGTCCCCGTCAATTTCGACGAGGGGTGTTTTCATTGTTATCTTTGACATGAGAGTAGTATAGAAGATTTTACAGGTTTTGGGAATTTACAAGAAGTGCAATATATAACTAAGCCTATTCCAAGACTTTATTTTTATATCAACTTTGTCGATATTAGTACTTGATTATTATTAACCCTTTGGGTTAATATAATTTGACAACGAGGCAGGTTTGGATATATCTTTTAAGAGTACGAAGTTGAAAAAAGAGTTTAACGAAGGGAAAATGCTTGAGAAAGTCCATGGAAGCCTTAGGGCCAAGAAAATTCGCATTAGGCTAACCGAATTCATGGCGGCTTCATGTCTGAATGACTTTTGGCCTCCTAAAACCGGCCCTGGTCGGTGCCATGAATTGACAGGGGAACGTAAAGGGCAGATATCAGTTGATTTGGATCATCCGTACCGGCTCATTTTTGTTCCCAATCACAAGCCGATTCCGCAAATGCTAGATGGCGGACTTGACTGGAAACAGGTAACGGCTATTACAATTTTAGGAATTGAGGATACCCATGAATAAGATTCAGACAGTTAATGAATATGTTCCCGATTATATGGTCACTCCAGGCGAAGTTTTGGAGGATTATCTTGAAAATGCAGGGCTTACGCAGGCATCTCTTGCGGATCGGACAGGGTTGTCAAAAAAGACGATAAACGAAATAGTCAAAGCAAAATCCGCCATTACAGCGGAAACAGCTTTAAAATTTGAACGTACTTTGGGTCGCCCTGCACATTTTTGGAGTAACCTTGAGCGTCAGTATCAGGAAGATAAAACGCGGCTTGCCGATAAATTACGATTAGAAGAATTCCTGCATTGGCGCGATCTTTTCCCTGTGAACAAAATGACAGAATTCGGCTGGATAGAAAAGTGTAAAGGTAAGGTTCAGCAAATTGACGCACTCCTGAGATTTTTTGCTGTAGCTTCTCCGCAGCAATGGGAAACAGTTTGGGTTCGCGAATTACAGGCTGCTTTTCGCAAAACAGAAAGTTCTCAAAAAGATTCTGCAATAATTTCAGCATGGCTGCGTAGAGGCGAGATTGAAGCGCATCAACTACGCTGCGCTCAGATTGATAAAAAGAATTTCCAAAACAGCCTTTCGGAAATTCGCAAGCTTACCGTAGAAGATCCAAAGGTGTTTGTTCCGAAACTAACATCAATTTGCGCAGCTTCCGGAATAGCTATTGTTTTTATCCCCGCGCTTCCCAGGCTTGGTATTTATGGAGCAACACGCCAGCTTAATGACAAATACATCATGCAGTTAAGTTTATATGGTAAAAGTAATGACCAACTGTGGTTTACTGTTTTCCACGAAGCTTGCCATATAATTAAGCACCCTAACAGGGAGCTTTATATTGAAGGAAAAGGTCTGGAAAATAAAAATGAAATTGAAGCAAATGCTTTTGCCTGTGATATTCTAGTACCGCCGGAACAACTGGAAAATTTTCTTGCATCTGTTTTTAGCCCAACATTGGCCCAGGTAGAAAAATTCGCGGTAAGTATTGGTATTGCACCCGGTATTGTTGTGGGCAGATTGCAACATGACAAAAAAATGCCCAGGAACTGGGGTAATGGGCTTAAGGTGAGGTATGAGTGGGTAAATGGGTAGGTTGTGCAGGGATATTGTGTAAAACACAATTATACGGCAATACTTTTTATAGAGGATTTTTATGGAAGCAATGGAAAAATTACGAAAAAACGGTATTTTTTTTAGGATTGATGACATAGTTAGTGTATGCAAAAAATATCAAATTATTGAATTATCAGTATTTGGCTCATCAATTCGTGATGATTTCACTCAAAAAAGCGATGTGGATATTCTTGTATCATTTGATCAAAATTCAAAAATAAATTTATTTGATATAATGGAATTGGAAAAAGAATTTTCCATGACACTAAACAGGGAAGTCGATGTTGTTGAAAAGGAATCTTTGAAAAATCCAATAAGGAAAAATAAAATACTGTCAACACGGGAAATAATATATGCCGCTTAATGATAATGATCTGTCTCTAATAATAGATATTATTGTTAGATAAAATTGAAAAACTAAAGGAATACTTTGAGAACCAGAAAAAGAGGATAAATAATGAAAAAACGTTATCAGGTTTTTTTAAGTTCAACATATGATGATCTAAAAGAAGAGCGTGATCATGTAATGCGTGTATTAATGAAGGTAAATTGTATTCCTGCTGGAATGGAATTATTTCCTGCAGTAGATGAAGAACAATTGGAATTTATTAAAAAGAGAATAGATGAAAGCGATTATTATTTATTAATTATTGGCGGTAGATATGGTTCGACTTCTTCAGATGGAATAAGTTATACCGAAAAAGAATATGATTATGCGAAAGATAAAGGATTAGACATTATTTGTTTAATACATAAGAATCCAGATGCAATTCCTTTTGGTAAATCAGAAGAAAATGCTGAAATGCGGAAAAAACTGGATTCATTTCGAGAGAAAGCAAAAAAAGGTCGAGTAGTAGAATTTTGGGAGAATCACGAAGAATTACAATTAAAAGCAGTTTCTAGTTTATTTTATGCCATAGAAAATCATCCTGCAATTGGTTATGTTCGCGCTGATTTAGTCCCAGATGAGGACTCTTCTTCGGAGATATTGAAACAGCGAAATCGTATAAGTGAATTGGAAAGACAAATCGAATCTGTATCAAATAAAGCTCCTGCAGGTTCAGAGAATTTAGCACATGGTGATGATTTATTTGAAATAAATTATAGTTATGAGATTAAATATTGGAAAGACATTAATGATAAAAGTTATGCTGATGCAAAATTATCGTCTGATGCTGTTGCTGTGTTGAGCTGGAATAAAATTTTTTCGTACATTTCTCCTGTTTTGCTAAATGAAGCAAACGAAGGCACGATGAAAATACAAATAAATAGACTTATATATGAAACAAATTACGTTTCTCTTTTTCAGAAAAAAGAAAAAAATGAAGATAATTACTCCAAAAAGGAATTATCCGGTTTTAAAGTAATTGATACAGATTTTCAAACAATTAAAATCCAATTGAGATCTCTTGGTTTGATTACTCAAAGCAAGAAAACTCGCAGTGTCAAAGACGCAGGTGCTTATTGGACATTAACACCTTATGGTGATAATGTAATGACTTATGTCATGGCCATAAAAAAGAAATAAGCTTTGTCCTCTATACCTCGCTGATAAAAGAATCCCCCCGTCATTTACCTTTGCCATGTATCTGTATAATTTCATGCATAAGTTCATCCATCATTTCTCCCGCTTTTTTTCTTAATTCTTTTTTCTTTGCAATGATTAATTCTGTTGTTTTCCGTAAAGCGGCTTTATTCTGATCGGATTTTCCTCCCTCATGCGGTTTTTGAGGAATAAGTAATTCGTAAGCTTCCATACTTAATGCCTTGGCGATCTTATCCAAGGTTTCATCACTCACCCAGGATTTACAGTATTCAATATCCCGCATATATGGGACAGAAATCGAAGCATACTCCGCAAGCTTTTCCTGAGTAATACACAATGAGATACGGGCATTTTTGATATTTTGGGCAAGAATCTCACGTAAATACGGTGGTTTCTCCATAATATTAAGAATAGGATGTCATCATCAATTGGCAAAATATGATATAGACATTATATTAAAACATATGGTATTATCATAATTTCCTAATTCAGGGATATATAAATTGCCAACTCTATCCTGGCTTACAAAAAAATCTGATCTCAAAGCCGCTTCCAAAACAGAATACCGCCTCCTGGCAGAGGATGAAAAATACAGTTACGGCGATCCGGACAGCGGCAATCTCATAGTGCAGGGCGACAACCTTGAAGCCCTCAAAGCCTTACTCCCTTTCTATGCCGGACAGGTAAAATGCATTTACATTGACCCACCGTATAATACCGGCTCGGCATTTGAACATTATGACGACAACATGGAACATACATTATGGCTTTCGATAATGTACCCCCGGCTGGAGTTGTTAAAACAATTTTTACGGGAAGATGGGGTTTTATTTTTTCAAATTGATGATAATGAACAAGCCTACGCAAAAGTGATATGCGATGAAACCTTTGGAAGGTCAAATTTTATTACTACAATTTTATGGCAGAAAATCCATAGTATAAAAAATGATGCTAAATATCTATCTGAAAACCATGATTTTATTCTTTTGTATTCAAAAAACAAAGAACAGGTAAAATTTAATCTTTTGCAAAGAACAGAGAAAATGAACAGCAGGTATCAAAATCCTGATAATGATCCTCGCGGTGCTTGGCAATCAGGTGATTTGGTTGCAAGCGAAGAGCGTACTAACGGATATTATGATGTAGTTTCTCCCATATCAAATAAGGTATTTAATGTTCCAAAAGGTAAGCATTGGGTATATTCAAAAAAGAATATGGAAGAACTAATTGCAGAAAATAGAATATGGTTTGGTAAAGATGGAACTGCTTTTCCTCGAAAAAAAAGATTTCTTTGTGATGTAATGGATGGACGCAAAGGTGATACATGGTGGTCAAGCTCTGATGTTGGTCATAATCAAGAAGCTAAACGCGAAATCATAAAACTATTTGGCAATACAAGTACTTTCTCCACCCCAAAACCGGAACGATTAATCCAGCGCATAATCCACATAGCCACCAACCCCTGCGATCTCGTCCTTGACTCCTTCCTTGGCTCCGGCACAACAGCCGCCGTTGCACACAAAATGGGCAGGCGTTACATCGGCGTGGAAATGGGTGAACAGGCAAAGACCCACTGCGCCGTCCGTCTAAAAAAAGTAATAGACGGTGAGCAGGGCGGAATATCCGAAGCTGTGAGCTGGAAAGGCGGCGGCGGTTTCCGCTTTTTCACACTGGGCGAAGCAGTTTTTAACAGTGACCAGCGGATAAAAAGCGATATATCTTTTGAAAATTTGGCCGCGCATATTTTCTTTACCGAAACAAAAACCCCCATGAAAAAACCAAAAAAGAAATCCGCGTTTTTAGGCATTCACAACGGCACCGCATACGCGCTTCTTTACAACGGCATTTTGGGCGACAAAAGTCCCGGCGGTGGCAATGTCCTGACCCATATTACCCTAAACCATATTATGAACAGCATTGAAGCTGCATCAAAGAAGAAGGGTCAGAACCTGTCTTTTAGCAAATTGATTATATACGGCGAGGCAACCCGCCTGCCTCATGCTGCCGTTAAATCCAACGGTATTGTATTTAAACAAATTCCTTACGAAATAAAGGTCTGGTAGTATGCAGCTTAAAAACTATCAGCAAAATTCATTGGACACCCTGAAAAGATTTTTCGAATATTGCCGTATCATGGGACATACCGAAGCGTTCAAAAAGATAACCGGAGAAAGTGAGATAGCATCCCGCCTTGTTAATGTAAGAAACGGATACACCACATGGGACGCAATACCAAATACTCCGCGGGTCTGCATTAAGATTCCAACCGGAGGCGGAAAAACCATCCTTGCTGCACATTCCATAAAGGTAATTTCTCAAGTCTGGTGCGGCAAGGACTATCCTCTTGCCCTCTGGTTTGTCCCCTCAGATACCATACGAAGGCAAACCATCGAAGCCCTGAAAAACCCGCGCCATCCGTACCGTCAGGTTCTTGATGATCAGTTCGCCGGAAAAGTAAGAATTTTTGACCTGGATGAAAAATGCAACATCCGCCCCATGGATATTTCCGCCAATGCATGTATTATTGTTTCTACAATACAATCTTTTGTAAAAGAAGATACAAGTAAATACAATGTCTATAAAGACAACGAGAATTACGAAGACCATTTCGCCAAAATACCCACTGCATGTTTTTCTGTAATGGAAGCAAGCCCGGATTATGATCGTCCTAAATATTCTTTCGCCAATCTGCTGTTGTACCACCGCCCGATAATGATAGTTGATGAAGCTCATAAGGTAGTAACCGATCTGTCACAGGAAACCCAGCGACGGATTAATCCTGCTACTATCGTGGAATTTACCGCAACACCACGTCCCAATAACAATACGATTTACAATGTCAGGGCAGCGGAACTTAAAGAAGAGGAAATGATAAAACTTCCCATTGCTCTTGTGGAACATTCCGGTTGGGAACTTGCTGTTGATGAAGCAATCGCCCGCCGTGCTGCCCTGGAAAAGGACGCACAGAAAGAAAGAGAGTATATCCGTCCAATCCTCCTGTTTCAGGCCCAAAGTAAAGATAAAGAAGTTACTGTTGATGTTCTTAAAAACTATCTTCTGGAAACCGCAAACCTTCCGGAAAACCAGATAAAAATCGCCACAGGCGAACAAAAACAACTGGATGATATCGACTTATTCAATCCCGATGAACCTACTCGCTTTATTATAACCGTAGAAGCCTTAAAAGAAGGGTGGGATTGCAGTTTTGCTTATGTTCTGTGTTCCCTTGCCAATATTAAAAGTGATACCTCGGTTGAACAGCTGCTTGGCCGGGTTATGCGGATGCCCTATGCAAAAGAACGGAAAGAGCCTTCGCTTAATAAAGCATACGCCTATGTTGTTTCCCCCCATTTTGGCGAGGCTGCGAAGGCCCTTACCGAAAAGCTCATTAATAAAGGCTTTGACGATGACGAGGCTCAGGCAAGCATTCAGCAGGAACCCCCGGCGGAATTTACCTTAAACCCCAATTGGGGCACCTCCCCCAATCAATTTAAACTAAGTGGACATATAGATAAAAATGCATTGCCGTCATCAATTGAACTGGATAAAAATAATACGTTATTCTTTACACTGGAAACCACCGAATCGGATATAGAAAAAGTCTGCCAAAAAATAAGTTCAAGGGAAGCGGCAGATCTTATCTGGAAATTCAGGAACTATAAATCAACCCCAATAGAACAATCCCCTGCTTCCAAAGGAGAGAAGTTTTCGATTCCGCGCCTCTTGTTTGAAGCGCAGGGTGAATTCCTTTTTGCGGATACTGAAACCATTTTTGAACAGTTTGATTGGAATATAAAAGATTATGCATCCTGTGAACTATCTTCCATTGAGTTCAATATTGAAGAAACACCAGGAAAAGGCTTTTTTATTGATATTGACGGAAACCGTTTGCGTTACAGCGAAACCGGAAAAGATCAGCTCCTTCCTTATATGACAGACGTTGATGTATGGACAGAAGCAAATCTGGTTCACTGGCTGGACAACTCATTAAAACAGAATGATATACCCCAATCGCACATGGTATTCTGGCTGGGCAGCATTATCCGGTATTTAACGGAAAAAAGGAAAATCTCTGTTACAAAACTAATGATCGCAAAATATGCATTGCTTAATAAACTGTCAGTTAAAATAGCAGAAGGGCGAAAAAAAGCCCGTACAACATCATTTGAATTATTTGAAAAGGATGGCCGCAAGATTATAGATTTTGAAACGCCTCTCAATTTTTATGCTGGCATGTATGATGGTGTACCATTATATCAGGGTAAATATAAATTTAAAAAACATTTTTTAGGTAATGATAAAATCCCTATGTTTGATGGCGGCGAAAACGGAGAAGAATGCAGTTGCGCCAAAGCCATTGACAGTGAAAGCGAAACGGCATATTGGTTACGAAATGTATCACGGCATCCTGCTTCATTTCATTTACCTACATCAACAGATAACTTTTACCCCGATTTTATCGTAAAATTAAAGGATGAGCGAATATTAATAATTGAGTATAAAGGGGCTCACCTGGCTACCATCGATGATACCAAAGAAAAAGCTTTAATTGGTGAATTATGGGAAAAACACACCAAAGGAAAGGGTTTGTTCCTCATTACTCTTGAAAATAAAAATGGAAAAAATGCAGCGGAGCAGATTAAGGAGAAAATATGCCACAGCTACAAGTAATTATGGGAGATATTACCACACAAAATGTTGATGCAATTGTTAATGCGGCAAACTCAAGCCTGATGGGCGGCGGCGGAGTAGACGGCGCCATACACCGGGCCGCCGGGCCTTCTTTGCTGGAAGAATGCCGGAAAATCGCTGCGCAGAGAAAAGACATTCCCGGCGGTCCTTGCCCCACAGGTGATGCGGTAATTACCGGCGCTGGAAAGCTTTCTGCCAAGCATGTGATTCATACCGTAGGGCCGGTCTGGCACGGCGGCGATCAGGGAGAAAGCGAATTGCTTGCTTCATGTTACCGGAAAAGTCTTCTCCTTGCCGAAGAGAATACAGTACAGAGCATTGCCTTTCCAAACATCAGCACGGGGATTTACGGTTACCCAAAAGACAAGGCTGCTGCCGCAGCGGTTGCGGCGGTTAATAAAACAATGCCCGAAACACCGGGTATCAAACAAATCATATTTGTCTGCTTTGATCGGGAAAATTTATCGCTGTATCAAAAACTGCTTAAGTAAATTACCTCAGGCTTTCAGCTTGCGTCTTGGTTGCTTTTCGCCAATATTGGCTGCGGCCTAGAAGTCCGGCTAAACCTGTTCCCCGCACTTCCAGGGTATCTACCGTGTATTTTTTTCCATCGGCGGCATGGTAAGTAATTTCACATCCATACATTTTTCCATCTTCCGGATTAATGATGTTTCCGCCTTTCCATTTTCCTTTACTGTCCGGAACAAGGTCGAAAATAAAAATGGTACCGATAATGGGCATTTCCGATACATTTCCGGGTGTAGGATGTCCTTTATAAGAGGGTTTACAAGCAGTTGCTTTGTCACCTGGTTTCGCATCGACAGCGGAAAGAATTTTTCCGTAGAGCTTACCGTTCTGAACAAAGATTTCCCAGCCTGCCGTATCTTTGCCGGTTTTTTCATCTACACTGATCCAAAAACCTTCCACCAGATCTGCGGCAAAACAAAGTCCGCCAACTAAAAAGAAAATCAACACAAACAACATCTTTACAGGTTTACTATTCATAACATTGCTCCTTTAATCGTGTATTTTTGGAATAACCCCCGTTAGAAGGGTTGTAACTTTTTCTGCATTTTCCGCAAAGACCTTCGCTATTGCTTCCCAGCTTACAGGTTCTTCATCAGTCCGCCAGCAATCATAATCGGTACTCATTGCCACTGCCGCATAAGGAATACCCGCCTCGTTTGCCAAAACGGTTTCAGTAGCTATTGACATATTGATAATATCAGCGCCCCATGAACGGAACATATGGGATTCGGCCCGGCTCGAAAAACGGGGACCTTCAATTGTAACAACCGTTCCCATTGGGTGGAATGAATATTTCCTGCTGCGGCATTCTTCAATCAACAGGTTTCTTATGTTCTGATCGTAGGGATCAGCCATGGCGCAATGGACAGGTTTATTGGTTTCAAAAGATTCATGAAATGTCATTTTACGCTGCTTTGTAAAATCAATAAATTGATCAACGATTATTAAATCTCCCCTTTTGATTTCTTCCCTGAGAGAACCGACAGCGGTAGTTGCAAGGATGTGAGTACATCCTTCCGCTTTTAGAGCGGAGATATTCGCCCTGTAATTCACCTGGGTGGGCGGTATGGTATGTTCCCGGCCATGACGGGCAAGCAGAATAACATTAACGCCGCCAATGATACCTTTTTTAAGAGGCGACGAAGGCGCTCCAAAAGAAGTAGTAACTGTAACATCCCGGGAGCTTGATATTATATCGGGATTATCCAATCCACTGCCGCCGATAACGGCAATAATCGCCATGTTTATCCTTTAATAGCCAATTCTTCCAGTTTTTGCCGGACCGATACCGGCAGCGAAATTGTCTTAAGCCGGGATCTCTTTCCTAATTGTAGTATAATTTCTTTTTTTGCGCAACCTGAAGATCGTGCCAAAAAATCAATGAGTTCACTGTTGGCTTTGCCGTCTTCGGCAGCAGCAGCAATACGTATGCGGAGCCTGTTGTTATTAACACCGGCAAATTCTGTCCTGGAAGAACCCGGAACTGCTTTGATGTTCAATAACAACCTGTCACCGTCAATACGAAAACATTCAATCAAGGCAATTTCCCTTATACCTGGGAAGCCAATAAAGTGAACCCAGTTTCCATGTAAACGAAAAATCCTTTTCAAAAGAAGAAGCCTCTGCTGAACCAACCGGCTGGAGAGCAAGGTTTGCCAGTGCCGCAGCACGAAAGGAAAGGCCGCTGTTAAAAGAGGAACTGTGCATTGTTGATGCGATGCCGTCAGGAACAATAATTGCCGGAGCAAGAATGGGTTTTTCCCAGACTTTTACAATAGCATCAGGCGGAAAGGCTGGCTGAGGCAGCTCCAGCGTTAAGCCGAAAAACCGTAATTCGTTTATTGTAGTGTTCCAGGCGCTGCATTCGGAATATCCGGTATTAAACCTTTTATTTCCTAAATTTTTTCGAAGTTCTACAGCTGCAGTCTTTAGCTCCATGGCATCAAGAGGGCGTTTTAAAAGCGCCAGCGGAGCTGCTGCAGGAAAAGAAAAAGCACCGTCAAAGCCGGCAGCAAACATATTACGGCGGTATGCTTCCAGAGCCGGAAGACAGTCACGATGAGGAACAAGGACAACAAACAACAGCGGAGAAACTGTATCTTCAACACTATTTCTTTTGTAATTTTCAGCGGTTTCCATATTTCTGTGTTAATGATATACTTAAACATTATGAAATATAAGACAAAACAACTAACCGAACGCTTTGTTTCCCTTCTTTCGGAATGGCCAGAAGTTGAATGTATTTCGTTAAACGAAGCAGCCGATTCGGATACGCTTGATCCTTATTTTGCATTAATTCTGGATGTGTACTACAGCGGAAAAATTCCCGGCCCGGAAGAGCGAAAAAAATTATACGGTCAGGATGCGGCAGTTTTTGAAAGTTCAGGCGGCGGTGCAAAGGATCGTTTTCTTGTGGGAGACATGCCGGTACGCTTTGAATTTAAAAACACCAAAAAAATCGAAGAACTGGCCGCTATAGTTGAATCACGTCAGGATGATTTTTGGCTTTTAAAAGATTCCGGAACTTATGGTTATTACCGTCTTGCCCACGGAGAAATTCTTTTTTCCAGAACCGGCTGGATCGATACAATCAAGGAAAAACTCCTTGGGTTAAACGATGAATTCTGGAAGCTGATGCGGGATGCCGTCCAATCCAAGATGGAACATTCATTAAGCGATCTTGGGGCGGCGATGATTAATAACGATGAATTCTACTATTTAATTTCTTCTGCTCTTTTTATTAAAAATGCCTGTCTTGCCATATTCTGTATTAATCATCATTTTGAACCGTCTCACCGGGCCTACTATAAACAGGTACTGGAATTGCCAATACTGCCCGATTCGTTTCCCGCCTATCTGGAAACTTTTCTGCGGGAAAGCGAAGAACTTACAATGGAACGAAAATATAACATAGCGCAGCTTTTGGGCCGGAACATTATTGCACTGTAAAATGGTTTTTGCTCAGTTAAATTTTACCTGAAACCGCTGGCGTTTGTTTTTATTCTCTTCGTAAACCTGAATTCCCGCATTGTACTGACGTTCTGAGTCAAGTGTAGAAGGCGGCCCATGCCCGGGAAGAACAACATAATTCCCCGGCAGGGAAAGAATCTTACTCCGCAATTCATCCATTTGTTTTGTTTTTCCGTATGAAGAAATTGTAGTTCCCAATAATCCTGCGGTGATTGTATCCCCGGTAAAAAGGGTTTTATTGATCCGGAATATCGCAGAATCAGAAGAATGACCAGGAATGGTTATTACAGAAACAGTAATTGCACCCAGCTTTAATGTATCACCATCCCGTATGACCCTGGTTTTGTGGCCCTGAACTGCCGGGTTAACCGCAAATATTTTTTCGTCATAGATTCGCTTTAATGTACGCAGACCATGAACATGGTTCACGTGATCGTGGGTAATAAGTATTCCCCTTAGTTGATATTCATTGCTTTCGATAAAATCAAGCAGAGGAATTTCCATACTGCCAGGATCCACAAGCACTGCGTCCCGGGGGGAATCTGCGTCTTCTATGTCGGTACCCAGGACATAGCAGTTGCTAAAGCCATAAGAGCAATACTGCATGAATATTTTCATGCACACGCCCCCCCTGGCTCATAAAATTGCTGCGACAGCAGCTTCCCATATATTATAGCTTCCAGGTGACCCTTCGGGTCACGAGCGCAAGGAAGTGGATTCACGTTCACCGCTAGACGCGGTGTGTGCATGCGCTCGATGGCCGCAAGCCGTAGGCTGAAGGTCATCACATTTCTTCCTGGGTAAATACTGCCTCGGCGGTATTTGATGATTTAAAGGAAACACAATCCTGCTGAGCTCTGATAAAAAATACTTTTTTTACATTACAATCAATAAAATCACTGTCTTTAATGTCGGCATTGATAAAGCGGGAATTATACAAATTTGAATCGTTAAAAGTTGATTCAACAATTGTTGCACCGCTGTAATTCAGATGTATCAGTTCCGAGTTTTCAAAGGTACAGTTTACAATAGTAGAACCCGCAAAAGAAACGAATTGAAGATCCCCTCCGGAAAAATCGCAGTCTTCAAAAGCTGCGCTGTCAAAAAAACACATCCTCATTACAGAACCGGTAAAAAGGCACATGGAAAAGACAGAACCCATAAAGTTACAGCCGTAAAATGTCCTGTTGGAAAAATCGGTACTGATAAAATTTAGCCCCGGTGCATTCAGGTCTTTAATTTCCTGCTGTTCAAGAATAAAAGCGCCTATACGGCTGGCTTCTTCTTCCGCCGAAGCTGCGTGAACGGCACAAAGATGTGAACCGGAAATAGCCGCCCTTCCGCAGGCAGCGGCACAGGGACGAAGCGTAAACATTACTTAATGGTAGTCCAATCTTTCCGGCTGGTCAAGGCGACATCTTGTGTGTACTATTCTTATTGTACCTTCGTTAAGATAACACTATAAGAATCATCGTCATCATATGAAAGTACCAAAGCATTGCCCCTTAAAGTAGCTCCCGTTGATTCACCATCAACAGTTATTGTGACTTTATCACCGGATACGGTGTAAATCCCATTTTGCGTTTCAACATCAGTATTACCTCTAGTGTTGGCAATTATCATCATGGTAAAGTCAGTCGCCCCAAAAGAAATAGTTATTGATTCACCCCCACCCATATCAGCTTTCCATGTGGTATTTTCCAGCGGATTGCTGACTGTCTGGGCTTGCACCTTTTTACCACAGTCGATACCGATTACTGCAACAAGGGCGATAATCCCAAACCATTTGATTGCATTTTTCATATAATTCTCCTCGAAGAAGAATACCACCTAATGGGGTATATCGTCAATTAATTAACAACAGACGATGAACCAATTGGATCATCTTTAATCCGGAGATCATTAAGATAATCATCGAATGTTTTCGCCAAGATCTATCACTTCCGCGGGGGACTTGTTAGAGGCAAAAAACCAATCAGAGCCTCTGTTAAAATAAGCAGTGCGTTCTGCCGTTGTCATATCTTTTATTTCGTCATGGATCATAAGACGTATTGCATGAATTTCCCGAAGGGCAGACGGCTCATTTACAAGGTCAGGATCATTCAGGTAATCGTCAAGAGTCTTTTTCATTGTCTGTTACCTCCATTGGGCTGTGGATAAACACCCGCTTGTATCCTTCACGAGCGTTGATTATTTCTGTCTGAATTATTGTTTTGTGTTTTACGATGTGTCGGAAATTCAAACTGACAATTAAATCAAGGCCGGCAACTGTCGCCGCTGCAATATGAAAAGCGTCCGCTTCGAATTTTTCCGGTATAATGCCTTCTTTTATGTATACACTTGCTAGCCGTTCTGCCTCATCACTTGCCGGAATAACTGTTATTCTGTGATCAATGATAAGGGTTTTCATCTGTTCCAGCTTTACCTTATCTCTGGTATTTTCCAGTTCATTGGTAACGTATTTGGAAGTATAGGGTTTAAACTTCCCAGCCTTTATCTCTTTAAACAGCCGTAATGTATCTGCCCGGTAATGAGAGGCGTCATCGGTAAAAGGAAAATTAAAGATTGTTGTTTCAAGGTAAATTGTTGGTATTCTCATACTTTATTTCCTGCTCCTGTCTGCAATACAAAGAATACCATGTAATGGGGTATATCGTCAATTAATTAATATATGCGATATGTTGACAATTTTTTCCGGTACGTTATCATATAACAATGTGCTGGTATTGCGGAGAACCTATAACAGATAGCGACCCCATAGGGCGGAGTATGCGCTGCCATTGTGGTAAGGATCTCCGTTCCTGCCGCCACTGCAAATTTTATCTGTCGGGTTCCCGCGGTGATTGTTCCGAACCAAATGCCGAAAAGCCCGCCGACAAAGAACGGGGTAACTTCTGCGATTGGTTTTCTCTTGATTCCAAATTCCGCAAACAAGGTCAGGGGCAGATTAAAGAACAGGACAAGGCCGCCACTGCGCGAACGGCATTTGATGATCTTTTTAAATAATATTCGACATGGATAAAAGACCTATACTTTTTCTGGACTCGGGGATTGGCGGAATTCCCTATTGCCGGGATTTTCGCCGGTGTAATCCCGCAGAAACAATATGTTATTGTGCCGACCGCCGGAATTTTCCTTACGGGTCACGAGAGCGGACGGAACTGACCGTTATTCTGACAACAATAATGGAAAAACTAATAAAAACCATAAATCCAAAAATTGCTGTATTGGCCTGCAATACCGCTTCTGTTTCCGCTTTGGCAGAGCTCCGGCAATGCTTTCCGGATCTTCCTTTTGTGGGAACCGTGCCTGCAATAAAACCGGCAATACTGGCCAGTAAGACCGGAATAGTAGGAGTCCTTGGAACAGCGCGTACTATCGAAGACCCTTATATCCGCGAGCTTGCCGCTGCCAGCAATGCCGGTGCCGGCTGCGAAACCGGCGCCTGTGAAATTATCGGTATCGCAGCTCCCGAGTTGGTTACATTCGTGGAACAACGTTTTTTTCTGGCCAATGAAAATGAAAAAAACAAAATAGTAAATGAATACATCGATCGTTTTCGTGCTGCAGGTGCGGACACAATGGTACTCGGCTGCACTCACTTTTTATTTCTCCTGGAAGAATTCAAAAAGGAAGCGGCTCCCTTTTTAACAGTTTTTGGTTCGATAGAAGGAATTACCAAACGAATCGAATCGCTGCTGGATGATAATAACGGCGTGCTTCGGACAGAAAACAATGCATCACATCAAAACCGGCTGCTTTTATCCGGAACACAATCGCCGAATGATGTATGGCAGAACATGGCAGAACAACTGGACTGCAGCGTTTCTTTGCTGGATGAATTATGAACGGCGAGGTTGTTTTTAATGCGCTTGTACTGCAGGGTTCCCGGAATATTTTTACTGTGGTTCCTGCCGGAAAAGATACAACCCTGGAGTGCCGGATCAAAGGTAAAATCCTGAAGGGTATGGATGATTATTACAATCCTTTGGCTCCTGGAGACAGGGTTACTGTTGAAATAAATCCTCATCACTCTGATAAAGGGCTTATAATATCAGCAGAAGAACGGCGAAACATGCTGACCCGGTTTAATCAAAAAGGACAAAAGTCCCAGATACTCGCCGCAAATATAGACCTTGCGCTTTGTATGACAAGCCCTGCTTCACCACCTTTTCGGCCACGCTTTCTTGACCGGTTGCTCGTTCAGGCTGAAGCTTCCGGTATTACGCCGGTAATACTGTGCAATAAATGGGATTTGTTTGACGGAGACCATGAAACAGAAGAACGTTTTTCTGATTACCGGCGTATTGGATATAACGTACTTTATATTTCGGTAAAAACCGGTCTTGGTATGGATGAATTGCGCTTACTAATGACTGGAAAAACTTCTGCCCTTATGGGCCAATCGGGGGTCGGAAAGACAAGCCTTGTCAATTCTCTTTCTCCGGGGCTTTCCATGAAAACCGGAAAAGTCAACGAAAAGTTTAATCGCGGGAACCATACTACTTCCATATCGGTTATGATTAAACTGCCGTTGCCTGGAGAGAAAACCTTTCTGATCGACACACCGGGAATCAGACGTATGGTTCCCGATGGCGTTAAGGCAGAAGATTTGTGTCTTTATATGAAGGAATTTGCAGAATTTTCCGGACACTGCGCATTTGGCCTTTCCTGTTCTCACCGCAGCGAACCGGGCTGTAAAATTCTCGAAGCAGCCGGAAACGGAATAATTCACAAAGACCGTTACGAAAGCTTTTTACGTATTGGAGATGAACTTGCCTCAATCTAAAGACAGACAGGAAAATATACCGGATGGTGTATCGCAATATGTATCACCCCATATGACAAAAACGATTGGCCTTTTGGAATTTGACCGTATAAAAGACGCTGTTGCCAACTGCGCCCTCAGCGCCGAAGCTGCCCGGATTATCTGCGAAGAAATTCCGCTTTTCGATCCGGCAAAGGTAAGGATACGAAAAAAACTCGTTTCGTCGTTCTGTGAGTTAATTAAAAACAACGACGGAGAAAAAAGGCAGGAATTTCCCGAAACAGGTTTTTTGCTACCGCGCTTTGCGGTAGAAGGCAGTGTACTTGATGCCGACGAAGCTCTGGCCATGGGACTTTTTCTTGAACGGGGTGAAGAGTTGCGGCGTTTTATTCTTAATGGAACAGAGCAGGAAAACGAAAATACAATTGCACTAAGGGAGCTTGCGGAATCAGCGCCGGATTGTTCTCAATTAACGGCGGCAATTTTCCGTATTATCGACAAAGACGGATCGGTGCGGGATCTGCCTGAAATCAAAAAGATACGCCGCCGTATTCAGGATCTTGGCAAAGACCTTGAACAAGTTGCATCACGCTTTGGTTCGGACGAAAATACCCGGCGAATGCTGCAATCAGGTCTTCCGTCTCAACGGGACGGAAGGCTGGTTCTTGCGGTTAAGGCAAATTTCAAGGGCCGTATTAAAGGAATAGTCCATGAAGTATCCGACACAGGCCAGACAATTTTTGTTGAGCCCGAAGAATCGGTAGAAAAGAACAATCAAATTCTTATCGAAAAGGCAAACCTGGAAGCGGAAATACGCCGGCTCCTTCGGGATCTGACAAACACACTTGCAGAACACCGTTTTGAGATAGAAGAATTCCACCGGATTATTATTAACCTGGAAAGCCTTCGGGCCAGAGCACGGTATTCTCTGGAAATGAGGCGCGGATGCTGTTTTGCAGAAGAACCGGCAGGACATGAAAAATCCACAGTACTTGCATTAAGACAGGCGCATCATCCCCTGTTGGGAAAAAGCGCTGTTCCCATTGATCTGGAACTTGATTGTAATACACGGATGGTGATTATCACCGGTCCCAATACGGGGGGCAAGACGGTAACACTTAAAACCATAGGTCTTTTTGCATTAATGAACCAGGCAGGCCTTGCGCTTCCTGCGGCGGATGCAGTACTTCCAATTTTTGATGCAGTTTATGCTGACATTGGCGATGAACAATCCTTAAGCCAATCGCTTTCAACTTTTTCCGCCCACATGACCAATATAGCGGGAATTATCGAAGAGGCGACAGAACAATCCCTTGTACTGCTTGATGAACTTGGCGCTGGAACCGATCCGGAAGAAGGCAGTGCAATTGCCATGTCTATTCTTGATCACTTTATCGAAACAAAAAGTACGGTGGTGCTGACAACTCATCACGGTATGTTAAAGAATTACGGCTACAGCCGTGAAGGGGTGGAAAACGCATCGGTTGAATTTGACCGCCGTACTCTTTCGCCAACCTACCGTATTATCATGGGCATTCCCGGCGAAAGCAGAGCGGTGGACATTGCCGCCCAAAACGGTTTTCCCCCTGTGTTGATAGAAAAGGCCCGCAGCTATCTTGATGATGAACGTTCTGATGTTTCTGCCCTGATTGCCGGACTTAAAGAAAAACACCGGGAGCTGGACAATGCATCCCGTTCGGCGAAAAAAGAAGAAAAGCGGCTTCGTGAAGATCGCCGCGAGGCCGATTTAAAAGCCCTTTCCCTTCGTCAAAAAGAACATTTTTTAAGACAGGAAGGAGCTTCCGAATTCCGGCGTTTTCTTTCGGAAAGCAGAAAGGGTCTTGAAAATCTGGTCAGAGAGATTCGTGAAGGTGAACTTACCCGGGAAAAAACCGTAAAGGTTAAAGATTTTATCCGCGATCTGGAAACCCGTTCTGCAGCAATGGGCGCCGCCCTGGAGGCGGAAGAATTGTCGCTTATGGAAATGGCTGCGGAAATAAAAACTGAATCTGACGGTTTGGTACGCACTCCGCCTGGTGCAGTTATTGTTCCCGGTACGGAAGTCCTTGCCGGCAATTCCCGTCAAAAAGGCACTGTAATTCGGCGTGATAATAAAAAAACAGCCGCCTGGATTGTAGAAACCGGTTCTGTGCGGATGAGTTTTTCTGAAAGCGAATTGTTTCCTGTCAAAAATACAAATCAATCAAGTCCCAAAACAGTAGGATGGACAACAGAACTTGCCCAAACAGAGACAGGGCCAAAGCTGGAAATAAATCTGCTGGGAATGAGGCTGGAAGAAGCCTTGGATACCCTTCGCCGCCAGATCGATGTAGCAGTACTGGCCGGTTTACGGGAATTTTCCGTTGTTCACGGCAAAGGAGACGGCATTTTACAAAAGGGAGTCCAGGACTATTTACGTAATGATCCTGCTGTAACAGATTTTTATTTTTCCCGGCCGGAGCTTGGCGGTTTTGGCAGAACGGAAGTAGTGTTGAAGTAAACGGCAAGCTGTTACATATCTGTAAGCGTTGCATGCTTTGAAGATATATAATATTTCAGTTATTGTAATAATTATTATGAGTACACTACTGGTTATATTAGCTTTTCTCTTTCTATTGGCCGGACTTTTGGGTTCGATTGTTCCGGTAATACCTGGACCTCCCCTGGGTTTTGCGGGACTGCTGTTGCTGCAATGGAGCGGACACGGTGGTTTTAGTTCCGCTTTTTTGCTGTTGTGGGCGGCAATAATAATAGCCGTAACCATTATAGATTACATTCTTCCGGCCTTAATGACAAAACGGTTCGGCGGCTCCCGTGCAGCTGTAATCGGTTCAGTTCTGGGACTTATAACAGGCATTATCTTTTTCGCTCCGACAGGGCTATTAATCGGACCGTTCCTGGGAGCATTTGCCGGAGAGTTAATAAATTATCATTTTCAAACCCGGAACAGCGAAATCAATGATACCAACAACCCCGCCGATACGATTAGTTCCGGTTATATTAAGGCATTAAAGGTTGCATTTGGTGCACTGCTTGCTTTTATTGTGGGTACGGGAATCAAGCTGGTTATTGGCGCGTTAATGATATTCTATGCCGTCAAGGCGATGTTTTCGGCTATCTGAGACTTTTCCCTGGCCACTTTCAATGAGCAGAGCGAACGCTGCCATTCCTGCGAGGATATTATGAAAATTTAATGCCTTGAATCCATAATCAATTAATAGGGATAATGCTTCTTATGGCTGGCGAGTATTAGGTAAATTATTGTATCCAGGCAGCTGCTTTCCAATGCTGCAAAGCAGCTGCCTTGCAGCGGGGAGCCTTATTCGAAAGTCTGGTTTAATACCCCGCTGCTTGCGGCGGCTGAAATGAATCAAAATATAAGCGTTTATGGTATTAAACCAGACGGTATAATAAACTTCCTATCGATCGAGGCTCCCTGGCGAATATTGCAACGCTTACAGATACCCCGCGGCTTGCCGCGGGGAGCCTCATTGTTTAATCCAGGTACCGTTCCAATTTTCCTGTCCGGCGCCGGTATCGCCGGAAATAACCATCCTGCCGTTTGTTGATCTTATGGTAATGGTCATCTCTTCGGCGCCGGGACGCTTCAGCGTATATGAATCTCCGGATACACCCAAAAGCTCCCAGGTGTGAGTACGGGAACTAATAGTTATGGAATTTCTGTTAATGGTTAAGATGTTATCGAATTCGGCTCTTTTCCATGTTCCAACAAAGGCAGAAAGAGTAGAACCAGTATCCGTTGAACCCGTTGACGTTTCGGTAACAGTATCACCGGAAGAACCGGACCCTCTTGTCCAGGTACTGCTATTGGTATTGGGCCGTGTGTAGGTGCCTGCACGTTTACCGCCGTTGTTGTATGCGTTATCAAAATAACCAACAAACGAATAATATCTATCCTCGAACGTTACATTTGACCCAATGGTAATGCGGTTTATTGGGTTGTTGTAAAACGCACCACCTCCAATGAAGGTAACGCTGTCGGGGATAGTAACACCGGTCAATTGGTTGGAGGAAAACGCACTGTTCCCAATGGAAGTAACACTGTCTGGGATGGTAATGCTGGTCAGTTGATTACCTGAAAATGTCCCGCCTCCAATCTCGGTAACACTATCGGGGATGGTAACGCTGGTCAATTGGTTGTTGGAAAACGCATTGTTCCCAATGGAAGTAACGTTGTCAGGAATGGTAACGGTGGTCAGTTGGTTGCCGTTAAACGCACCGTCCCCAATGGAAGTAACGCCGCTGCCGATGGTAACGCTGGTCAGTTGATTACCTGAAAATGCCCCGACTCCAATCTCGGTAACACTATCGGGGATGGTAATGCTGGTAAGTCCCAACTCACAAAATGCGTAATCCCCAATGTCAGCAAGGTTCTTGCCTGTGGGAATGTCAGTCAAGTTTACAAAGTGTTGAAAAGTGGAATTTCCCGCTATTCTTGACGCTATACTTCTTGCGATATTGGGCAAAACCATGGACACGATAAATTTTTTACCTGCGGAAAATTCGGGGTCGGGGTTAAATTCGGCATTGGGCATGGTACAGGCGGATATATCCAGTATGACATATTTGCCCGCAGTATCAATCGCGTTGAGCAACTGCTTCCATCCGCTTGCGTCCGCGGTCGTATTCTGTAAATCAATTTTTACCGAAAGCGGTGCGGGATTGTCTGCACTTGCGCCGTTTTTTGTTTTTGAAAGGTATTTTGAGACGGTTTCGATGGAGCTGTATGTTTTGCCAGAGGAGCCGCCGCAGGCAGTAAAACAGAGGGTTAGGGCTAAAATGAGCGTTAAAAGTGAAAAGTTTCTTCTAATGTAGGCATTAAAGCAAACGGCTTTTAAGTTTATCATGGGTTTTTTCCTTATGTCTAATTTTTTGCGGCTTATACAAACCTCTGTTGGTAGTATACCGTGTTTGCCAGGAAGCGTCTACAATAAATGTTAACAAATGGTAACCAATGTGATGATTACTGCCTTCAGCCCGGTTATTGCGGGTGCGTGGCGATACTCCCCATTTTTTGATATGCTGGAAACATGGCAAAAGCCGCCGAAATAGAACTTAAGGCCCATGTTGGCAACAGTAACACATGTAAAAAAACACTCGATGTGCTTGCCGGTGAAGGAACAGCTTTTTCGAAAGACGACTCATACTGGTTTGCCCCCGCTGTTCTGCATTACTTTTCCGGCCCTCGTGTCAGGCAGGAGACAAAAGAAAAAAGTACCAAAACCCTGGTTACCTGGAAAAACAAGCAAAAACGGGGTGAACTTGAAGTAAACGACGAACATGAACTGGAAGTGTCGAACGGAAAGGAATTTGAAAAATTGCTTGTACTGCTGGGTCTGGAAAAACAAACAGTAAAGCATAAACAGGGATGGTCCTGGCATTACAATGAAATTACCATTGAGCTTTGTGAGGTAAGCGGTTCGGTAAAGAAAAGCTTTAAAAAAAACAGCCCTGCAAAACAGGGAAGAGTAAAAAACCTGGGGTGGTTTCTGGAACTGGAAATTATTGCTGATGATACCAGTGACACAACCATAGTCCTGGCCAGGGACAGGCTTTTGGCAGTACTGGAACAAGCAGGTGTCGGGAATGAAAACATAGAAAGCCGCTACTATACCGAAATGCTGGCGGAATAACTCCGATCTTGAAATTGAATCTATTGGCTGATATAATCATTTATTGATGACAATATACAATTACTTGAAAAGGGAGATTGTTTTATGAACAAAAAAACTATTTTTGGTATCACCTTATTGACAATAGCGGTCTTTTTTGCGTATACCCAGCAGTACTCCCCTGAAAGCGCTTTCCAGGTAACCAGGACTGACGACGGAACAGGGGTAATTATTACCAGATATACAGGTATAATCGGGACAGTTAGAATTCCGCCTGAAATACGCCAATTGCCCGTTACCCATATTGGAGAGAGGGCATTTAAGGAAAAATATCTTACCAGTGTTACTATCCCCGACAGCGTTATCGCCATTGGGGCAGAGGCATTTGCCTATAACCGGCTGACCAGCGTTACCATCGGCGCCAACGTTAGTCTGATCGGAGAAAAAGCATTTGAACATAACCGGCTGAAAAGCCTTACTCTCCCCAATAGCGTTACTTCTATCGGGGCTCATGCGTTTCAGACCAATAATATTACCAGCCTTACCATACCCAACAGTGTTACATCTATTGGGACTCAAGCGTTTTATTTTAGCGGCCTAACCAATGTTACCATCCCCGACAGCCTTACCTCTATTGGGGTATGGGTATTTGCCTACAACCGACTAACCAATGTTACCATTCCAGATAGCGTTACCTCTATTGAGGAAGGTGCGTTTGTCAACAGCCAACTGAAAAGCGTTACCATCGGCGCCAACGTTAGAACTATCGGAATAGGGGCATTTGCCAATAACCGGTTAACCAGCGTTACCATCCCTGACAGCGTTACCCTAATTAATGGATCTGCGTTTTATACTAACATGCTGACCAGTGTTACTATCGGTGCCAACGTTAGAACTATCGGGGGAGGGGCATTTGCCTACAACCGGCTAACCAGCGTTACCATCCCTGATAGCGTTACAATTATTGCGGACGGCGCATTTCATAAGAACCGGCTGACCAGCGTTACCATCGGCGCCAATGTTGAAACTATCGGGGCAGAGGCATTTGCCAGTAACCGGTTAACCAGCATTACTATTCCAAACAGCGTTACCAAGATTGGAAGAAGTGCATTTCAATTAAACCAACTGAACAGTATTTCCATTGGGGCAAATGTTCAATTTGAATCAATAGATTTTTATGATCGTACTCCATGGTCCCCGTTTCCCCCGCTTCCTAATGGTTTTATAGTGTTTTACACCAAACAAGGACGCAAGGCAGGGACATACGCCTACCATAAAAGCGGATGGAACGAGGAATGGTAACAGTAAACAATTACTTAAAACCAGGGAGCATTTTGTGAACAGAAAATGTATTATTGGCATTGCTTTTGTTATTTTGGCAGCCGTTTCGGCGTATACCCAACAGTACACCCCTGAAAGTGAGCTTACAGTAATTCAGAATAGTGATGGTACATCGGTTACTATTACCGAATACACAGGTACAAGCCAAACCGTGAACATTCCGCCTCGAATACAGCAATTGACTGTTACCCATATTGGGGATGCTACTTATGATAACAGCACTAGATCATGGATCGGATCATTCGCCGGGAAAAACTTGACCAGCGTTACTATCCCCAACAGTGTTACCTCTATTGGGCAAATGGCATTTTACAACAACCAACTGACCAGTATTACCATACCCAACAGTGTTACCTCTATTGGGAACAATACGTTTGCCGGCAACCGACTAACCACTGTTACCATTGGTAACAGTGTAACTTCTATTGGGGACAGTGCGTTTGTCAGAAACCAATTAACCACTGTTACCATTGGTAAGAGTGTTATCTCTATTGGGCAAATGGCATTTAATAATAATAAATTAACCAGTATTATCATCCCTGATAGTGTTACCTCCATTGGAGCCCAAGCGTTTGCCGGCAACCAATTGACCACTGTTACCATTGGTAAGAGTGTTACCTCCATTGGAGCCCAAGCGTTTGCCGATAACCAATTAACCAAAGCTACCATTGGCAATAGTGTTACCTCTATTGGGCAAGCTGCGTTTTACAAAAACAAACTGAGCAGTATTACCATTCCAAACAGTGTTACCTCTATTGGGCAAATGGCATTTAGTAATAATCAATTAATCAAAGTTACCATTGGTAAGAGTGTTACCTCCATTGAAGACAGTGCGTTTTTTAATAACGGACTGACCAGCATTACCATTCCCAACAGCGTTACCTCTATTGGAAAAATGGCATTTTACAACAACCTATTGATCAGCATTACCATTCCCAACAGCGTTACCTCAATTGGGGACAGTGCGTTTGCAAGCAACCAATTAACGAAAGTTACCATTGGTAAGGGTGTCACCTCCATTGGGGAAGGGGTGTTTTCCGGCAACCGGCTGACCAACATTACCATTCCCAACAGCGTTACCTCCATCGGGCGCAGTGCGTTTTCCGATAACCGACTGACCAGCATTACCATTCCCAACAGCGTTACTTACATTGGGCAAAATGCGTTTCGTGAGAATCCAATAACCACTGTTACTATTGGTGTAAATGTAGATTTAATTGGAAGTTTTAATCCGTATGATACTAAATTTTTTAATGGGTTTATTGTTTTCTATACCGAACAGGAACGCAGGGCAGGGACATACATCTGCCGAAACGACACGTGGAGCAGACGGTAAAAGGCACGCTTTCCATGGCGGTTAAAGCAGAGGGCGTTCTTATAGAACAATTTACATTAAGGAGTATTTTATGAACAGAAAATGTATTATTGGCATTGCTTTCGTTTTTTTGATGACATTTTCGGCGTATACCCAACAGTACACCCCTGAAACCGATTTTACAGTAACTCAGAATAGGGACGGTACATCGGTTACTATTACCGAATACACAGGTACAAGCCAAACCGTGAACATTCCGCCTCGAATACAACAATTGACTGTTACCCATATTGGGGATAGTACTTATAATAGGAATACTGAAACATGGAGCGGATCATTCGCCGGGAAAAACCTGACTAGCGTTACCATCCCCGACAGTGTTACCTCCATTGGGAACAGTGCGTTTCGAAATAACAAACTGACCAGCGTTACCATACCCGACAGCGTTACCTCCATTGGGGAAATGGTATTTGCTGAAAACTTGCAATTGTCTGCAATAACTGTAGGAACCAACAATCCAAATTACTGTTCAATAGATGGGGTTTTGTATAATAAAACTGGTACCATGTTAATTTTTTGGCCGAGAGGTAAGACACCGATAAACATTCCCAAAAGCGTTACCTCCATTGGGGTTCGTGCATTTCTCGACAACCAACTAACCAGTGTTACCATCCCCAATAATGTTACCACTATTGGAGACTTTGCGTTTGGTCTCAATCGGCTAACCAAAGCTACCATTGGCAATAGTGTTACCGAGATTGGGGCGGGAGCATTTGGCTTTAACAACCTGACCAGCGTTACCATCCCAAACAGCGTTACTTCCATTGGAGGACTAGCGTTTTGTAACAACCAATTAACCAAAGTTACTCTTGGTAAGAGCGTTATCTCCATTGAAGGCAATGCGTTTTCCAGTAACCGACTGACCAGCATTACCATTCCCAACAGCGTTACCTCCATTGGAGGGAATGCATTTGGTGAAAACCCACTGTCCAGTGTTACCATCGGAGCGAATGTTCAATTGGATTATAGTTCTTTTCCGAATAACTTTGAGACGTTCTACACCAAGCAAGGGAAAAGGGCGGGGACATACGTCTACCGCAACGGCGCGTGGAGCAGGCGGTAAAGGTTCAATTTGAGTAAATTGATTTTTATGATCGTCAACCGCTTTCCCCCGTTTTCCAATAATTTTATAGTGTTCTACACTCAGCAAGGAGGACGCGGACTCTTGCAATGCTTTTCAATAAAATCGTATACTTATTCATTCACCAATGTTTGATGTATTTTATGGAGGAAATAATGGGAAATCGAAGATTTATAAAGGCAACTTTGCTTTTTGTTCTGGTTTTGAGCATTTTTGCAGGGTGTAATAAAGGTAATACCGGCTCCGGGGAACAGGTTACAAAAATCAACCTGGCTACCGGCGGAAATACCGGAACGTACTATGCTTTCGGTTCAGCGGTTAGCCAGATACTGACGGAAAAAACAGGAATTACAATAACAGTCCAGTCGACCGGTGCTTCCAAAGCAAATATACAGCTTATTGATGCCGGAGATGTAGAAATTGCCATTGTTCAGAATGATGTTATGGACTATGCATGGCGCGGGGTTGATCTTTTTAACGGAGAACAAATTACCAGTTTTGCCAGCATGGCGGCAATTTATGCCGAAGTGTGCCAGGTAGTGGCAAACCCTGCCGCGGGGATCAGAACCATTGCGGACCTTAAGGGGAAAAATGTATCTGTTGGAGATGCGGGAAGCGGAACGGAATTCAACGCCCGGCAGATTCTGGAAGCCTATGGTATCAGTTTTGATGATATCGGAAAGCAAAACCTCGGTTTCGGTGCGTCGGCAGATGCCCTTAGGGACAACAAAATCG
>Ga0082212_10000359_pt1 | contig 66734 bp, 55 predicted proteins | sample TergutNt197P3_FD_71548 | JGI IMG/M metagenome (GOLD analysis project Ga0082212, IMG submission 71548) | Neocapritermes taracua P3 segment gut microbial communities from Petit-Saut dam, French Guiana - Nt197 P3 | ecosystem: Host-associated > Arthropoda: Insects > Digestive system > Gut ... | reverse complement strand
ACCGAAGCCGATCCGGCGTCTGCCGTCAGCAATGTGGCGAGTATACGAAAAAGCGTGGTTTTCCCGGCGCCGTCCGGCCCGATAATCCCGAACAGTTCACCCTTGCCCACGTCAAAAGAAATGTCTTTCAAGGCATTTACTTTTCCATAGCTCTTTTTTATGTCCTTTACAGAAACCATCTTTTTTAATTACTAATTACTAATTAGGGGATAAACGTTCACTGCGTTCACGATAAAAGCCTGCGGCGATAAAAATGATAAATTTTCCATTAGCGAACCATAACTAAACTCTAAACTCTAAACTCTAATCTCTAATCTCTAATATCTAAACTCTAAACTCTAATCTCTAAACGCTATCTCCCCGTACATGCCGATTTTCGCGTAGCCGTCGTTCACGATCGCCACTTTGATGGCATAAACGAGGTTTTCGCGGTCGTCTTTTGTCTGGATGCTTTTCGGCGTAAATTCGCTTTTCTCCGAGATCCAGGCGACCGTACCCTCGTATTCCCGTCGATTATCGCCGCCGAAGTCAGCGTAAACCGTCACTTTTTGTCCCAGCCTGACGTCTTTCAACTGCGACAAAGTCAGGTAGGCACGCAGAAAAAGACGCTTTGTGTCGGCTACCTTAAACAATGGCTTGCCGAAAACGGCCAGTTCGCCCGCTTCGGCATATTTTGCCAGTACGACGCCCGTGATGGGTGAAGTGATGATACATTTCGACAGCTTGTCGTCGATCTGCGCAATCTGAAGCTCGATGGCCGAGCTTTGTGCGTCGATGCTCGAAGCGCTTTTCTGCAAGGACGACTGTAAGGCAATCAGTTGACTTTCAAGCACGGAGATTGCCGAAACGATGTCGTCCATCTGTTTTTGCGTCGCCGCCTCCGCCCTCAGCAGATTCGCTACACGCGACCGCTCCGTCTGTTGTTTGGCTATCTGCTCTTTCACCGATGCGATCTGCTTGCCCACATCCGGTCGGCTACTCCTGACCGACGATACATTTTGCAAAAGCTGAAGCTTCGACAGATAGAGTTGCACGGTATCTATCATCCCGACGCATCCATCTTTCGTCACCTCCTGCCCTTCCGTCACATCAAACATCATGATCCGTCCGGAAGCCTCGCTCGAAACGGTCACCTCCGTCGCTTCAAATGTCCCCATCGCATCAAACACGTTCTGTTTCTTCCCGCATGAAGCAAAAAAACAGACAAAACAAAAAAACATGATCAATAATTTTACCTTACCCATATACATTAATTATATTATATGACGACGGATCATTTCCGCCTCTATTCATTGTTTGTTATAAATTTCAGCTCAAAAATATTCATCAACCAGTCCAGCTCGTGCAGCGCTTTGGCAAGCAAGGCCTGGTTTTCGGACGTGATGTCTTTCAACAAATCATTGACAGTAATCGTGCCGTTTGCGTACTTGGCTTCCGACGACAGGCGGATGGCTGTCCGTAACCGGATGATCTCGTCGTCGTCCGTCATCATTTTGCGCATTTTTTCGATGGCATGATGCTGTTGAATTTGTTGCAAGCCGTTATTATACCGGAATACCTCCCGTCGATTATCGACTTGTTGGCTGGCAAGCGTCAGTTTTTGCAAGTCGCCTTTTTTCGTATAGAAGCTTCCGAAGTTCCATTGCAGGCGGATGCCCGCGATATAGTTCCATGTCCACCCGCCTTCGGTCATGTCTTTGAACAGGTTCAGCCCCGGATTCCCGTAGAACCCCTGCGCGAAAAGCCCCAGACGGGGCTTGGTCGAAGCGATGATGGATTGTTTCTGTGCATCAAACTGTGCCGATTGCACATCAAATAGCCGCCATTCGGGGCGATGGTTCAACTGATTGACAACGCTTTCGCTGTAAGACGCAGCGAACGGTTTCCTAAAAACAACCGTTTCGTCGATCTTCCTGCCGATCATTTCAGACAGCATGTTCCGATAGGCGACGGCAACGCTCTCAATCTGAATGGATTGCTGCGATGCTGTCAGTTGTTCGGCTCTGATGGCATGCAAGTCGCCGGGCGCCGCAACGCCGTTCTTGATGTATGCGTCCACCAACAGGTAGTTACTTTGCAAAAGTTCCTGAAGAATCTTGTTTTGCAACAATTGCTCGTTGAGAATCAGCACCCCGAAATACAACCGATGCACGCGCTCGCGTACAGTATATAACTCTGTTTCTACCGATTGTGCAGCAACGGCGCTCTCTGCTTTTATCGATTCTACACGGGCACGGGTATATCCGCCATCCCAGACCGTTTGATTTACTTCCAAAGCCATCCGATACTGGTCTTTGTTCAACCCTTTCATATCCAATCCAATCTGTTGATACATCATCAACATTTGATCGGGGAAAGCCGCCACATCGCTTTGGTAGGTAGCCTGTGCAGCAAACGATACCTGCGGCAGATAGGCCTTCATCGCATTGGCTACGGAGTAATTCGCGGTTTGTTCAATCAATCCATGCTGTCTTATCAACGGATAATTTTCACGCGCAAGCGCCTGACATTCTTCAAGCGTCAATTGTGCCTGTACAGACAGACTGCAAATCACCCCAACGATAATAAAAAACAAGCGTTTCATTTTTTTCAATCCCTTCATGATTATTTCTGAAAATGCAAAGTAAAAGATTATTGTATTAAAAAACAAATAAAGCAATTGAAAAACTGAAATTTTCGCTTCTATTGAACAAATTTTCCGACAAAAAACAACAGAAAGTACGTCATTGCGAATGGGGATAATGTGCCATCAAACAGCCGGAAATGACGTTTTGAGTCGCCCGTCATTGCGAGCTTGCGAAGCAATCCAGAAAGCACAATAATGCATTGTTTTTCACTGGATTGCTTCGTTTATTTCGACTACGCTCAATAACCACCTCGCAATGACGGATGGGCGGGACGTCATTGCGAGGCGCATAACGCCGAAGCAATCCAGATATTCGTAATTCGTAATTCGTAATTCGTAATTCGTAATTGTAAAGCTGGATTGCTTCGCAAACTCGCAACGTGCCTTAATAAAAATTTATCAACTTTCCTTAGCCAAATTTATCAATGAGTCTTTTTCGGAACGGAAAAAATGTGTCGCTTTGCTTCCGTTCCGAAAGCGACACAGTTATTAATAAAGCTAAGGATAGTTCCGAAGGGAAGCAATGACGGGTACTTGATCAGGGTGCATTTCAAATTGTCGCTTTACAACCTTTCCGTCATTGCGAGACAACTTGTTGTCGAAGCAATCCAGTGTAAGCGTTGTATACTGGATTGCTTCGTTCATCGCAATGACGGGATGCGACAATTTGAAATGCACCCCTTGATCAAATGAAATTCGGTTTTTGTAAAATAATAACTATATTTGCACCCAATTTGAATTAACAAATATAGAACAATATGAAAAAACTGATTTTATCGGCTATTATCGCAATGGCGGCGCTGGCGGGCGTGAATGCGCAAACTTATAAGTGGTGGGTCGGGGGTCGTACTACCTTTTGGACGGGCGACACGAAAAGCACGATTGTCGTAGCACCGGAAGTAGGCTATCTCATCACCCCCAAATTAACCGTTGCGGCTTCCGTAGGGGCTCATTCGGAATGGTTTAGCAATTCGTCGCATAGCATTTCCGCCCTCATTTTGAACCCCTACATGCGATATGTGTTTTTCAAACAGGGGATGCTGTTGGGGTTCGTCGACGGAGGCCTTGATCTAAGTGTGGGCGATTTTGAGGGCTTTCAGTTCGGATTGAAACCCGGTGTTGCGCTGCTGTTGACCGACCGTTTCACCGTTGCCACGCAATTTGGATTCCTCGGATACAGCGACGGCAAGGGATCGAACTATCGACAGCAAGGTTTCGGACTTGATTTGACCGGCTACTGCTCGACCATCGCTTTCTTTTATTCTTTCTGATTACCGGGTATTCTGACAAGGTATTTATTCATTTCTGGATTGCTTCCTGAATCAAGTTCAGGATTCCAACCAATGACGCATAGAAAGGCCTCCGGTTTTTTAAGATTTTTTTGTTAAAAAAATTTTTTTTGTGTATCTTTTTTTGTTTTTGATTATTTCATTGTATCTTTGTACACTTGTTTTGAAGTGTATATGGAAATATGTGCTATCTAAATAAGCCAATATTATTGATTTATATTGTATTAACTTTTTTAAAATAAAATCTATGAAGAAATTGACCTATCTTTTTTTCTGCCTCATCGTAGGCATAGGATGGATGTCTGCCCAAAGTACGCGGGTTACCGGTAAAGTAATTTCGGCAGAGGATAAAGAGCCGTTACCGGGTGTGACGATTGTTGAGAAAGGGAATTCCCAAAACGGTACGATCTCCGACGTGGACGGAAAGTACACGATTAACGTTCCCTCAAGCGCCACTTTGGTTTTTTCCTTTATCGGAATGGAAACCCAGGAAATCGCGGTGGCAGGCAAGCAAGTCATTGATGTTGAGATTCACGAGAGTTCGCAGTTGCTTAGCGAAGTGGTGGTGGTGGCCTACGGAACGGTCACGCGCGCGCAGTTCGTAGGCTCTGCAAAAACCGTAGAAGGCGAAAAGATCGCAACCGTCTCGACGTCGAATGTCACGAACGCACTGCAAGGAAGGGCCGCCGGCGTGCAGGTCGTCAACAGCAGCGGACAGCCAGGTACCGGCGCCGACATCCGCATTCGCGGCGTTGCCTCGATCAGCGGCGGTCGGACACCCTTGTATGTCGTCGACGGCGCGCCCTACGAATCGAGCGTCATGAACATGATTAACCCGCACGACATCGAAACGATGACGGTGCTGAAGGATGCTGCCGCCACCGCCATATATGGGGCGCGCGGCGCGAACGGCGTCATACTCATCACCACCAAAAAAGGTACCGGACTTGGGAAAGCCAAAGTCAACGTGGAAATGAAATGGGGCAATGCCAAGCGCGGCGTTTCCAACTACAACGTGATGACCGACCCGGCCATGTATACCGAAACAGCATTCAAGGCATTGTACAATTCACAAATTTATGCCGGACGGTCGGTAGCAGAAGCTTTCGATTATGCCGACCGGACACTCCTGTCGCCGTCGGGCTTGGGCTATCAGATTTATACGGTACCCGACAAACAGCGCTTGGTAGGAACCAACTTCAAGCTCAACCCGAACGCCCGACTCGGCTATTCGGATGGCGAATATTACTACACGCCCGATGACTGGGAAAAGGAAACTTTCAAAGCAAACAATTTCCGTCAGGAATATAATATTGCCGTACAGGGCGGCAGCTCGGAAACGCAATATTTCATTTCGGGAGGTTACTTGGACAATCCGGGGCTGATCAACGGTTCGGGCTTCGAACGCTATACCTTTCGCGCCACCCTCGACAACCAGACGAAAAGCTGGTTGAAAATAGGCGTAAGCGCCAACTATGGCGGTTCCAACTATCAAAATCCAGGCTATCAAACGTCGTGGGGCAGCACGGGCAACGTGTTTAATACCGCCAATGTCATGGCGCCTGTTTATCCGTTTTATGTGCGCAATGCCGACGGCTCGCTGAAATTTGACGACCGGGGGATTCAAATTTATGACCAGGGAACGTCCACCAATTTCATTCGGGGTGGCGCCGCTCCAAGGGGAAATAATGCCATCAACCTGCTTTTGGACGACATCAATGAGAAACTGGACCACTTCAACGGCAATGCGTATGCAACGGTAACGCCGATAGAAGGACTGTCGGTTACCGGTCGGGTCTCGACCGAAGTGGCCAACAGCCGTTACCGCAATCTGAGCAATCCCTTCTACGGCAATATCACGTCGGAAGGCTTCTTGCAGATGCAACACAACCGCATCGCCGTGCTCAACCAGCAATATATAGCCAATTACAAAAAAACAATTGCAAGCGATCATAAAATTGAAGTGCTCGCCGGTTACGAAAATTTTACGCTGCTGATGCAGAACATTACCGGCCAGAACGACCATTTATACAGTCCGTTTATCGGCGAGTTGAATAATGCCTTCGGCACCCAGCCTGCCAGCCAGATGGTGGGATCGAACAGTCAGCATTTTGCAATTGCCGGTTATTTCGGTCGTCTGCAATACGATTACTTGGACCGTTATTTCTTTAACGCCACCATCCGCCATGACGGTTCTTCCCGTTTTGCACCCGACAAACGCTGGGGTACGTTCGGTAGCGTTGGCGCCGCCTGGCTGATCTCCAAAGAATCGTTCATGCAGGGAACCAGGGGATGGCTTGATGAACTGAAATTGAAAGCCAGTTATGGTACGCAGGGTAATGAACAATTGGTTTTGAACATTAATTACCCGTACTACACTTTCCGCGATTTATACAATATCTCCTACAACAGCGATACCGGCGAATTTTCCAAAGTACTGTCAACGAAAGGCAATCCCGATTTGACGTGGGAAGCGCAAGTATTGTTCAACGTTGGATTAGAATTTGCAGTGCTGGATGAAAAGTTAAGCGGTACGATCGAATATTTCAGCAGGAACAATTCGGACATGCTGTTTAATGTGCCCATGCCTGTAACAGCCGGTTATGCTTCTGAACCGCATAATCTCGGTTCCATCACCAACAAGGGGCTGGAAGTGGAACTCGAAGCAAACATTATCAATACCAACGACATCAAATGGTCGGTATATGCCAATGCGACGCATATCAAGACGAAAATCCTCAAGTTGCCCGACTATACCAAAGAAACGGGCGGCATCAAAGGAAACAGTCATATTTACAAGGAAGGCGGGTCGCTCAACCAGGTCTGGTTAGTAGAATTTGCAGGCATTGACAGGGAAACGGGCGAAGCGCTTTATTACACAGATCCCGAAGAAGGCGACCGCTCGACGACGGCCATTTATGCCGACGCCAAGCAAACCGATTTGGGGAGTATCGCCGTTAAGTTCTATGGCGGTTTCGGGACGACCCTCGAAGCCTACGGATTTGATCTGACCGCCGGTTTTGCCTATCAGCTCGGTGGCAAAGCCTACGATGGCACCTATCAGGAGGTCATGCATACGGGGAAACAAATCGGACGTAACTGGAGCACGGATATCCTCAAGGCATGGACGCCCGAAAACAAAGACGCTACAATCCCGCGCCTCAATTTCGCCGACGACCACGACCAGAAGAACTCAAGTCGCTGGCTCGTAAGTTCCAACTTTTTGAGTTTGAACAACTTGTCGGTTGGCTATACGTTGCCCTACCGGTTGACACAGAAGTTTCAAGTCGACAAGCTGCGTTTTTATTTTGCGGGCGACAACCTGTTCCTTCTCACCGCCCGTCAGGGATTCGACCCGCGACAGGCGCAAAACGCGTTCGCCGCAGGTGTAGGCATTTCGACCACTTCGGGCAATTTTTACTACAGCCAGTTGAGAACCATATCCGGAGGACTCTCCGTTACATTTTAAACAATAAACATTTAAAAATATTGAATCATGAAAATAAGAAATCATTTTTTGACATTCATCCTGACGGTTGTTTCCGTATCTATGTTTTTCTCGTGCAACGACCTCGATTTGCATTACGAAGGCGGTACATTCGACGACGAGCAGATCAAGGAAGTGATAGCAATAAACCCCGAACGGCTTAGCGCCACAGTGAACGGCATGTATGCCATTCTGGGCAAGCCGAACGGTTTTTACGGCTCCGGACGCGCCGACGACTTCGGGTATCCGACCATGTCGTTAAGCCAGGATTTGAACAGCGGCGATATGACCAATATCGTATCGGGCTACGACTGGTTCTCCGTCTCACTTGAATGGACCGACCGCTCGCCCACCTACGCCAACCCGCGCATGCGCTTCGGTATCCCCTATAAAATCGTCAATGCGGTTCAGGATGTGCTGAGCTCAATCCCGGACGATACCGACAAGCCCGATCTGATCTACAACCGCGGACAAGCCAGGGCGATGCGCGGTTTTGCCTATCTTTCGCTGGCGCCGTTTTTCCAGTACAAGTACAAGGGCAACGAAGACAAGCCTTCGGTACCCATCGTCGCCGACGACGTCGATTTTCGCTGTAACCCGCGCGTGCCGTTACGCGAACTGTATGAATACATCATTGGGGAATTGACGGCTGCCATCGCCGACTTGGACGGGTTTAGCCGCTCCAACAAGGGGCTGATCGACCAAAAGGTCGCTTACGGTCTGCGTGCCAGGGCCTACCTCTATATGGAAGACTGGGCAAACGCGGCGGCCGATGCCGACAGGGCCATGCAAGGATACACGCCTTATGCCATGAGCGAATTGACGTCGCCCGGCTTCAATAACGCAAACGACCATGCGTGGATATGGGGACTGCTGTTGCCGGCTGACATCATCGGCACCACCCTGTTGTCGTGGCCCTCGCAGCTGGGATCGTTTTCCGGCGAATCGTATGTGGCTTATGCCGGCATTTATCGCAGCATCAACGTTTTGTTGTGGAATAAAATACCGTCGACCGACATTCGCAGGCGTTGGTGGTTAGACGAAAATCAGACATCACCCTATCTGGAAGGACTCACCTGGCGAGACATCGATCAGGGTATCACCTATACGGGTCAGGAGATTGCTGGAGCCAGCATCCCCGACGTAAAACAACCGATGGAGGCCTTTGCCAACATCAAGTTCGGACAGCGCTCGGGCGTCGGCTCGCCCTATAACGACGGCGACTGGTGCATGATGCGCACCGAGGAGATGATCCTGATCAAGGCCGAAGCCACGGCAAAAGGCGGCAACTTGGCCGGCGGCAAGCAGATACTCGAAGACTTCGTGAAGACTTACCGTAATCCGGCCTTTACCAGTACAGCCGCTTCGGTTGAAGACTTCAGCAATGAAGTATGGCTGCAACGCCGTATCGAGTTGTGGGGCGAAGGTTTTGCCATGGCCGATGTGATGCGTCTGGGCAAGAATGTGGTGCGTTATCATCCGGGCGAAGAAAGCAACGTGGATGAAGTGTACCAGTTCAATCTTGCAAGCAACGACGGATGGCTGTTGTTGCGTTTCGCACAAGCCGAGATAACCAATAACGCCTGTTGCGACCAGAACGAAGGCGGCACAGAACCCAAACAGGGCGACGGCGCCAATCTGAAAGATGGAGTTACCGATTAAGTAGAAATTATAAATTGATAAATAAAATGAAAAAGACGAATAAATTTTTAACAGGCTGGTCGGATGTTGTCGTCCCCAAGATAACAGCGCTGATGGCACTGTGTCTGTTGATGGGATTGACGGCTTGTAAGGATGAAATAAAATACGAGCCAGGCGAAATCCCGACGAACGCGCAAGTTTTCTTCTCGCAAGGCGTGCCCCTGCGGTTAAACTTGATTGCGGATATGAGCGTGACTACCTACGATGTGGAAGTGCGTCGCGTCGACAAAACAAGCGCGCTGACCGTAAATATCTCTTCGGTGAACGGCAATCCCAGCATTTTCAACATTCCATCGTCCGTATCTTTTGCGGCCGGCTCGGATGTATCCAAGTTTACGATCACTTACGATCCGGAAGAATTGGGCTTCGACAATTTCGTGCCGCTAACCATTTCCATCGACCCAAGCGTAACGACGCCTTACGGCAATACCATCTGGGAATTTACGGCAGGTATTCCGGCGCCGTGGGTTTCGTTGGGGATGGCTACGTATACCGATGACTTCATTTCGACTTTTTGGGGTATCTCCAAAGCTCCGTACAAGGTGGAAATTCAGGGCAACGAGGTAGTGCCGGGGCTGTTCCGGTTGGTAAATCCCTACGGAGAGGCGTATCCTTTCAATGACCCCGGCGATTGGGATGAAAGCAAGGATTATTACTTGCTCATTGATGCGTCCGACCCGGAAGGCGTTTATCTCCCCCATCCGCAATATATGGGAATAGACTGGGGGTATGGCGAAATGATGATGACCAGCTTGGCGGGATTACGCATATATCGGGGAAGCAGCACCTTTGAAGAGCAAAAGGAGCTCGGATTTTGCGGTACCTACGCCAATGGCGTCATTACGTTTCCGGTCAATGCGCTTGCGATAGGTATGACCGACTATAATGACGGCGCCATGTATGCGGCCAATTCGAACGGCTGGTTTCAAGTCGTCATGCCCGGTTATGATATTATCGAGTACGACTATTCGGCCGAAATAACCTATACGGGACGTTTTACCGATTTGGATGACGTTGACTATGCAGTAGCTGACGTCACACTGGGTGAAGACGTGGCGTATGGCGTGGTTGCACTGGCGCCGGGAGGCATGTCGCAGGCTACGCTGACGGGGATCTTGGACGGCTCGATCGAAAGCGTGAAACTGAAAACCGATGGGACGGTCAAAATGCCATGCGCGGAGACGGGTACCTATACGTATGTAGTTCTCACTTTCGACGACGACAGCATTCCGCAAGAATTTGAATATGATACATTCGACTTCTATTCAAGCGCCGGCGGAGGCGCCTCGCTGCCGACTATCGAGGATTTCTACGGCGATTACACACTTATCGGGTATGACCAGTGGGATGGCACGGAATATGAAATGTCGGTAACCATTGAAGAGGGCGACGAGCCGAATACCTTAATAGTAAGCGGAATAGATTATGCAGGAGATTTGATCGCAACATTCGATCCCGATAATGCATATCTGTTGATAGCCCCGCAAGACATACCCGATTTCACGTATAATGAAGAGGATTATCCGTCGGCCCTGTACACCACTACCGAGGATGGCGACGTCTCTGATGAATTGCCCATGATATTCGCCCGCAGGCTTGACGGCTCGTTGACCTTCGCCCCTACATGCGAGACCGACGGTTATATACTTGGCTTTGAGCTTGGGTACTTTGACGGATTTTACGACCTTGAGTTCATTCCCGACGGCACGCGCAAGGCCGTTGCGAAGAAGTCGTCCGTCGCCATCTTCAAGCAGCCAATGGCCAAAGAAAAGAAGGCGACACAAATAGCGGAAAGGAAGAAGAACGAGAAACGTGCATTGGATATAAACTTCAAGGTATCCAAGCCCGCGTCACTCAAAAGCATGGATGCCATGCCGGCTTTCTGATAGCGCGCTAATCTGTAAATGATTGAAAAAAGGAACGGGAATGATTTTCCCGTTCCTTTTTTCGTTGAAATGTACCTTACAAAAAAAAAATTTCGATTTTCGGAAATATTGTGTACATTTGTGCGTCTAATATAGAGCGAATGGTCAATAAAGTCTAATTATAATACATACACCAATGAAATTATCGAAGTACATTATCATCGCCATTGCCTTCCTGCTGGGGATACAACAGGGCGCTGCACAAGGATTGAAGGCATTCAAACTTCCCAACGGAATGAGCGTTTTCGTATGGGAAGACGAAACCAAACCCGACGTTCATGGAATGGTAGCTGTAAAGGTCGGCTCGAAGGATGATCCGGATAACCTGACCGGACTGGCGCATTACCTGGAACATCTGATGTTCAAGGGGACAGCCAATATCGGCGCTTTGGATTGGGAAAAAGAAGAGCCGCTCTACCGGCAAGTCATCGAAAAATACGATGAGCTGGCCGAAGAGACCTATCTGTCGATGAATCAGGAGACATCGAAGGAAGCCAACAAAGCTAGGATTGACAAGAAGTCAGTCCTTTCCAAAGAAATCAACGAACTGAGCATTGAAATCAGTAAAATAAGCTCGTCGACGGAGTTCTCGGCGCTTACCGAGGGAACAATGGGCGGAAACAGTTTGAACGCCACAACGGGTTTTGATGTTACGATGTACTACAATACCTTTCCTCCCGAAGAAATCGGACGATGGATGGAGTTGAACGCCGAGCGGTTGATCAAACCCGTCTTTCGCGGTTTTCAGGCAGAACTGGAAACCGTCTACGAAGAATACAACAGGTTACAGGATAATAGCCTATGGCAATCATTCGAATTTATCCTGAAAAATATTTTTCAGGGTCATCCCTACGCACGGTCGGTCGTAGGCCTTGGCGACCACTTGAAGAATCCGCAGTTGAGCAAATTGATCGAGTTCTACAACAAATGGTACGTACCCGGAAACATGGCGCTCATATTGGTTGGAAACGTGAAAACCCAAGATGTTATTTCCATCGCCGGAAAGACGTTCGGACGAATGGAAAAAGGGGAAGTCCCGACGATCGCCCACTATCCCGAAACCGTGTTCAAAGGCCGGAAAGAATTGACCTCCAGAATCAGTCCGAGCCCACAGGTCTATTTGGCCTTTTCGGGCATACCCGTAAATCACCCCGATCGCATCGTATTGAATATCTGTGCTTCCATATTAAGCAATTCGAGCAATACGGGCCTGATTGACAAACTGGCCATCGACGGCGACCTTGCTTTTGGCAGCATCGAGATGGCTTCGCTCAAGGAACAGGGACGTATCCTTGTCAGCGCCGTACCCTTCTATGACATCAGTCAGCGCAGGTATAACTCATTGAAAGCAACTGAAAAACTTTTACTGAACGAAATTAATAAGCTGCAGGGAGGAAAGTTCGACGAAGCGCTGGTCGACGCCATCAAGGGCGATATGATCCGAAACAACGAATTGAGGATGGAATCGTCCGACTTTATACTGAATCAGTTGGCAGAGGTTTTTATTAACGACATCGATCCTGCCAATTTCCTTCAATACAAAGAGATGGTTCAGGAAGTTACCATCGAGGACATCAAGGCAGCCGCCAAAAAATATTTTGGCGACGACTACATGGCCCTGATGCTCGAACAGGGGAAACCCGCCCAAAAGGAAAAACTGAAAAAGCCCGACTTGGAACCGTTGCAGTCGCCACAAGGCAATCAGTCGGACTATGCCAATAAACTCGACGTCATGCCGGTCAACCGCTTGCCGGTAACTTTTGCCGACATGAATAAGGTGCAGATGCGCTCGGTGAACGACCGTTCCAAGCTGTTTTACACGAAAAACCCGGATAACAACGTCTTTTCCATTGTCATTAAATACGGAATAGGTACGGCTAAAGCGCCCAAGCTCGAATATGCCGCTACTTTGATGAACAATGCCGGGATCATGGGATCGTTGGAGGCGCAGGAAGTAAAAAAAGCGTTCAGCGATCTGGGCGCCTCCTGCAGCTATCGCGTGAACGACAGCTACCTCTACGTCACCATGCATGGGTTCGAAAATTACCTCGAAGAATCGTGTCAACTGATGACACGGCAAATATTGATGCCCAAACTGGACGAAAAACAGTGGAACAACATCAGGGGACAGGTTTATCGCGCCCGAGTGCTTGAGAAGGAAATGGTGGAGGGGATCAATGCTGCCATGACCGACTATCTGTTGTATGGCGACAAGTCGAACAGGATCGACCGCCTGCCGATGACGGAAATCCTTGACTTGACTTACGGCAACCTCGCCGGCGAATTTCAACGGGCAACCGATTACGAATCGGAAATACATTATGCAGGCAGCCTGCCCTTCGATGAGGTATATGATATCCTGAGCAAAAACCTGCCACTAAAGGAAGGCGAAAAGCAAAGCGAATCACCCGAAATAAAACCGATCATGAGTTACAAGGAAAATACGGTCTTTTTTGTGCCTTTCAACGATGCCAAACAAAGTACCATCAACTTTTATGTTGAAGGCAATAACTATTCGATTGTGGATGATGTGTATGCTGCTGCCTTTACGCAGTATTTCAGCATGGGATTCAATTCGATCATCATGCAGGAAATACGCGAGTTCCGCTCGATGGCATACGCAGCGTACGGAAATGTAGAAAATCCGCGAAAAAAGGGCTTTCCGGCCTATTATAATGGTACGGTTGGTACGCAGGCCGACAATACGATAGAAGCTATCGATCTGTTTTACAGTCTGTTGAAAGATATGCCCGAATATCCCGAACGCATGGACAAACTGAAAAACTTCTTGCGCCAGACGACGTTGATGGACAAGCCCGATTTCCGCCACGCAAGCCAGAAATACGAATCCTGGAAATTACTGGGCTATGATAAATCGCCTGCCGAAGAACATTTGGAAAAAATCGACGACCTCACCTTCGACGATCTGAAAAAATACTATGAAGCGAACATCAAAGGGAAGAAAGTGGCCATCAGCGTCGTGGGCGACCCGCGACAGGTGGACGTCAAGGCATTGGAAAAATTCGGAAAGGTCGTGCGGCTGACCCCTGCCAAACTGTTCTCCGAGAAATAGGATAACGCGGCGTACAATCGGATAACGCGGCGGACAGTTACCTGCCGTTACTTTCTAAAAAACCGTCTAACTGGGCGACGGATATGTCCTTCAATATCACCTTCTTGTCGGCATCCAACAGGTAAAGCGTCGGTATGGCTTTCAGGTCGTATACTTCGTTCGTCTTGATGACCTGCGTCTTGTCGTATCCGTTGATCCACGACGACGGGATTTCATTCAAATGGTCGCGCCAGATCGCTATATCTTCATCCGGATAAACGGCCAATACTTTCAACCGGCCCGATGCGACCGCCGCTGTGACCGCCTGGGATTTTTTCAACAGGTCGGTCGTCTCCTTACATTCCTTACAATCAGGATTATAGAACATCAGCAACAGGTACCGCGCCGACAGATTGTAGAGCCGACCTGTACTGCCCGAAGCCGTTGTATAGACAATATCTTCGGCTTTCGAGCCGACACGGTTGCGGTTTGTCAACTGCAGAAAATGCTGTGTACGAACCTTAAACGCTTCCGTCACCCTGGGCGAGGCAACGACGTGCTCCAGAAACGGGATGTAATACTCATCATTGCGCATCTGCGAATTGGGATCATACAGGTAATGACCCGCTAACTTATAAAAATAATTGTACATCACGACATCCGTTTCGGCGGCGCCGAGCAGTTTTTTAGCCCCTTCGGATACCTTGTCGTAGGTAGCGTGCGGAAAAAGCGCGATGAAATCCACGAAAGCCTGTTCGGTGATATCGGGCGCATGGCAATACATTGTGTCCATAAAATCAAAATTATCCCAGAAATGGGTGATCATGTATCCTGCACGGTCCTGCGGGTTTGTCATGATGAGGGGGGGAATCGGTCGTTCAAAATTCTTGGGCGCCACAGGCGTCACCTGCGTATCATCCGCCCCTTTTTTTTCGGTCGTAGCACATTTCCCAAGCGTTGCGACAGTCGCTAATCCTACTAAAAAAAAATTTAACAGTCTCATATCCAGTATAATTATATTATTATTGCAGGGGCAAGGCATGCCTTACCCCTACGTAAAAAACCAAACCGCAGTAATGAAAGCAAAAACAGCCAACACGATGATAATCGCTCCCATCACTTTGTTGAGAATCTTCAAACCCCTGACATTGAACCGGCGGCGCAAAAGGGATACAGCAAAAGTAAGTAACAGCCACCACGCTATCGCACCCGTAAAAATACCCAGTAAGCCGGTGATCGTCATGCGAATAGAATGTTCGGGCAAGACAAAGCCGTACTGGGCAAATAGCCCGATAAGAAAAATGACAATAAACACGTTGCTGAATGTCAAGAAAAAGGCAGTGATAAAATCCTGCACAAGCGTCTGTTTCTGTTCCTGGTTCTGCGCCAGGTTCAACTTCGGCTCTTTTCGGAAAATGTAAAATCCAAGCAGCACCATGATGATGCTGCCGAAAATATGCAACGGACGCTCATTGGCCTTCACGAAGTTGACGAGCAGCCCCACAAACAAACAAGTACCCGTAGCATAGACCAAATCCGAGAATGCGGCGCCCAGACCGGTAATAAAACCGGACAGCTGCCCCTTCGACAAGGTGCGCTGAATCGTTATCATGCCAATCGGGCCCATCGGACAAGAAATTAAAAATCCAATCAGTATGCCGGTAATAAACAGATCAATCATTCAACTCAAATAATTAACGGCGCAAAGATAGTTGAAAATTGAAAATTGAAAGTTGAAAGTTGAAAATATTTTTCTATTTCAAAAAAAATTGTTTACTTTGTAACCAAATTAAAGAAAACAGCTATGGCTTCCATCCCTTTGCAATACAATCCAAATAATGCTTTGACCAAGAATATCAGTAAAGCAGCGTTCAAAAGAAAACGAAATATCATTTTCAATTTTCAACTTTCAATTAGTAATATATGATCCAATTTTTTAAATCTTCAGCAGGCACAACACTGGCAGTCGAATCCAATAGAACGTTCGATTCGTCGGAAACTGAAAAATTAATCTGGTTGTTCAGCGGTGCCGAGCCGGTTTCGACAGACCATGTAGACGGGTGGCATGTGGGTCCCCGCCGCGAAATGATCACCCCATGGAGCACCAATGCAGTTGAAATCACCCTGAATATGGGGATTAAAAACATCGTCCGTATCGAAGAGTACTTTGGCGTTGCATCCGGAGAAGCCGCCTACGACCAGATGCTCCAACGTATTTACAATGGGCTTGACCAGTCTGTCTTTACGGTCGACATCACGCCTGAACCTATCCTCCACATCGACGATATTGCCTTATACAACGCCCAGGAAGGACTTGCACTGAGCGATGAGGAAGTCAACTATCTGAACGGCGTCAGCAAAAAGCTGAAACGTAGCCTCACCGACAGCGAAGTCTTCGGGTTCTCGCAGGTGAACTCCGAACATTGCCGTCATAAGATTTTCAACGGCACGTTTGTCATCGACGGAAAAGAGATGACGAGCACGCTATTTGCCATGATAAAAAAGACGTCGACCGTCAATCCGAACCGCCTTGTATCGGCCTATAAAGATAATGTATCGTTCAATGAAGGGCCGCCAGTCGAACAGTTCGCCCCGCTGTCGGGCGAAAATCCAAGCTATTTTGCGGCCAGCAAGATCGAAACGGTCTTGTCGCTGAAAGCCGAGACCCACAATTTCCCGACAACCGTCGAGCCTTTCAACGGCGCGGCAACCGGCTCGGGCGGTGAGATACGCGACCGGCTGGGCGGAGGGAAAGCCTCCCTGCCGCTTGCCGGAACAGCCGTCTACATGACGTCCTACCCGCGTACGGACGACGGGCGGGCGTGGGAATCCAACCTCGAACCGCGACAATGGCTGTATCAGACGCCCGAACAAATACTGATCAAGGCATCTAACGGCGCTTCCACGTTCGGCAATCACTTCGGCCAGCCCCTCATCTGCGGCTCGCTGCTCACCTTTGAACATACCGAGAACAACCGGAAGTTTGCATACGACAAGGTGATCATGCTCGCTGGCGGCGTTGGCTTCGCCAACAAACGCGATGCGTTGAAAGGAACACCCAAGCCGCATGAGAAAATCGTGTTGCTCGGAGGCGATAACTACCGGATCGGCATGGGTGGCGGCGCCGTCTCGTCGGTCAACACCGGCCAGTATGCCAGCGGTATCGAACTGAACGCCGTCCAACGCGCCAACCCGGAGATGCAAAAACGTACTGCCAACGTCATCCGCAGCCTTGCCGAATCGGGCGATAACCCCATCATCTCGATCCACGACCATGGGGCGGGCGGACACCTCAACTGCCTGTCGGAGCTTGTCGAATCGACAGGCGGGCGCATCGACCTGTCGCAATTACCCGTTGGCGACCCCACCCTGTCGGCCAAGGAAATCATCGGAAACGAAAGTCAGGAACGCATGGGACTGTTAGTGAAGGAAAAAGATGTGGAACGCATCCGCAGGATCGCCGAGCGCGAACGCTCGCCCATGTATGTGATTGGCGAGACAACGGGCGACATGAAACTGGTGTTCGAGCAGGCGACCGGCGAAAAACCGATTGACATCCGGCTGGAATACATGTTCGGCAAACCGCCGCGCACACTGATGGAAGACAAAACGGTTGTCGAGCAATATGCACCCGTGAAATACAAGGAATCCAAGCTGCATCAGTACCTCGAAAACGTGCTGCAGATAGAGGCTGTCGCCTGCAAGGACTGGTTGACCAACAAGGTTGACCGTTCGGTGACGGGCCGGATTGCCCGGCAACAGTGTCAGGGCGAGCTGCAATTGCCGCTGAGTGATTTAGGTGCCGTGGCGCTCGATTTTCGCGGGAAAGCCGGTATCGCAACCGCCATCGGTCATGCCCCGCAGGCTGCGCTTGTCGACCCGGCTGCCGGGTCGGTACTGTCGATCGCCGAAGCATTGACAAACATTGTCTTTGCACCCTTGACCGAACGGATCAAAAGCGTCTCGTTGAGCGCCAACTGGATGTGGCCCTGCCGCAACGCGGGCGAAGATGCGCGGCTCTACAAAGCGGTCAGGGCGGCTTCCGACTTTGCCTGCGCGCTCGGCATCAATATCCCGACAGGCAAAGATTCGCTCTCGATGACACAAAAATACGGCGACGACAAGGTGCTGTCGCCCGGAACGGTTATCATCTCGGCAGCCGCCGAGGTGAGCGACATCCGCAAAATCGTCTCGCCGGTAATGACCGTCGACGAAAAGACATACGTATATTATATCGACTACTCGTCCGACAAGCTGAAACTGGGCGGTTCGGCTTTTGCGCAGACTTTGTGCAAAATAGGCGATGAAGCGCCGACCGTCAAGAAGCCTGCCTACTTTGTGAGCGCGTTCAATGCTACCCAGGAGGCCATCCATCACGGATTGCTCCTTGCCGGCCATGACATCTCGGCCGGTGGCATGATTACCGCGTTGCTGGAGATGTGCTTTGCCAACGTGGAGGGCGGGATGGAGGTGAACCTCGACGGCATCGCCGAAAAAGATACCGTCAAAATCTTGTTTGCCGAAAATCCGGGCATCATCGTGCAGGTGAAAAACAGGCGGGCATTCGAAAAGATCATGCTGTCGGCAGGCGTTGCCTTTGCCTGTATTGCCAAACCTACCGTCGAACGGCACCTGCTGATCACCAAAGCAGGCGTGCAATATCACTTCGGGATCGACTACATGCGCGACGTCTGGTATAAGTCGTCGTATCTGTTCGATATGCGCCAGAGCGGTAATAAATGTGCCGGCACGCGCTTCGAGAACTATAAACGGCAACCTTTGGAGTACATGTTTCCGAAAACGTTTACCGGCACGCTTGCCTCCTACGGCTTGACGGCCGAACGTCGCAACCGGAGCGGCATCAAGGCAGCGGTCATCCGCGATAAAGGCTCCCAATGCGAACGCGAAACGGCTTATGCGCTCCACTTAGCAGGTTTTGACGTGAAAGATGTGCACATGACCGACCTCGCCACCGAGCGCGAGACGCTCGATGAGGTCAATCTGATCGTGTTCTGCGGCGGGTTCTCGAACTCCGACGTGCTGGGGTCGGCCAAGGGATGGGCGGCGGGTATCCTGTATAACCGGAAGGCAAAACAAACGATCGAAAGGTTCTACAAACGTTCCGACACGATGAGCCTCGGTATCTGTAACGGTTGCCAGCTGATGGCCGAGCTGGAGGTGGTCTATCCCGAACATGAGCAAAAGCACAAGATGACCTTCAATGATTCGCACAAGCTCGAATCCAATTTTATCTCTCTGGAGATACCCGAAAACAATTCCATCATGTTCGGTTCGCTTGGCGGCACCAAGCTGGGCGTATGGGTAGCGCACGGTGAAGGGAAATTTGTTTTCCCCTACGACGAAGACAGGTATCACATCGTTGCAAAATACAACTACGACGGTTATCCGGCCAATCCGAACGGCTCGCCCTATTCCGTGGCGGGCGTATGTTCGACCGACGGACGCCATCTCGCCCTGATGCCGCATCCCGAACGGGCTATCTTCCCGTGGCAATGCGGCTATTATCCGGCAGCACGCAAAAACGATGAGGTAACGCCCTGGATCGAGGCGTTCGTGAACGCCCGGCAGTGGATCGAAGGGGTGAAAAACAAAAAACCATTTTAACTAAAAAAATGTATCTTTGATTCAAGTTCAGTCAATATTTTTAATCGGACTGAACTTTTTTAACATTTGAGATTCGATTCGATGAAAAAGTGTAAACTAATATTAATCAGATTTATAAATATTTTTCGAGCCGATTATTCAAGGTTTTCAGGTTTTCTTTTTAGACAACATTTAACTTTTCAAACCTATAAAATTTACATTTTTTATATAATTATTTCGGCAATTCTAACGTTCTTTGTATTGTTAAAACTGATATAAGAACGCGATGAAAAAGTCAATGATTTGGATACTTACCTGCGTAATGGCGTTTTCTTTTATTGGCCTGCTAATTTTGCAGGTTCAATACATCATTGAGATATTCAAAAACAGCAACGAGCAATTTGAATCGACGGTAAGGCGCAGTCTGGAAAAGGTTTCCCGAGACTTGGAAAAGGAGGAAATAGAAGCGTACTTTCATAAATATGCCAACGAGGAGGGCAGCGGGGAAGGGAACGAGTTCACCTATTTCAATATGCCTAATCAGCAATCCATCAATCGAATATTAAACAAAACGCAGATTTATGAGTTTAGCGATTCATCGGTTATGCTTCGAGGTTATTATTCCATTGAATCCATGCAGATCAATCAGATATCGCGAAATTTTCAGCGGCATCGAACGCAGGATAGCAGAAAGTCGGAGATCATAGCTGCTTCCGACAAATATCAACAACAACATGCGGAGCGCTTTTATCGCCTGCGCGAGATGCAGGAACGGGTGATGTACACTTTCATGTTTACGACCCCGCTGCCTATTGAAGAACGGATTGAGTTCGACTATCTGAAAAGCATCATCTCTGCGGAATTTGTGAATAACGGTTTGAACCTGCCATTCGTACTCATGGTCGTCAACAATAAGGAAAAGACGGTCTATCAAAGCGAACCAATATTCAAAATTCCGAAAAGCTCCGACATCATCATGCAGGTTCTATTCCCGATGAACGACCTCCCTTCCAACTACAACTATCTCAAGGTATACTTCCCGAAGAAGAGCAATTATCTGTCGGCGTCGATTTCGTTTCTGTTACCTTCCATCATGTTCTCCATCATTTTGCTGGTATCGTTCTCCATCACTATTTATACGATTTTCCACCAGAAGAAATTATCGGAATTGAAGAACGACTTTGTGAACAACATGACCCACGAGTTGAAGACCCCCGTGTCGACGATTTCCATTGCGGCACAGATGATGAAAGATTCGGATATCTCAAAGACGCCGGAGGTGTTTCGCCACATCTCAAGCGTTATCAGCGATGAAACGAAACGACTTGGGTTTCTGGTGGAAAAAGTACTTCAGATGTCGCTTTTTGAGAACCAAAAGGCCACGCTCAAACTGAAGGAGTTAGATGTCAACGATTTGATTGCCAACGTGGCCAATATCTTCACGATCAAGGTAGAGAAGTCGGGCGGAACGATCGACGTAAATCTCGGCGCCGAAAATTCAACGATTTACGCCGATGAGATGCACATCACCAATATGCTTTTCAACCTCATGGACAATGCCGTCAAATACCGTCGCGAAAACGTGCCGCTGCAACTCATGGCGCGCACACGCAATGAGGGCGATAAGGTCGTTATCGCAATTGAAGACAACGGTATTGGCATTAAAAAGGAAAACCTAAAAAAAGTATTTGACCGTTTTTACCGCGTCCCAACAGGCAACGTGCACAATGTCAAGGGTTTCGGGCTTGGACTTGCCTACGTGCGAAAAGTGGCGGAAGACCATCTGGGATCGATACGCGCAGAAAATGGTCATGGTAACATAGGCACAACATTTATTATCACATTACCAACTATAAAATTTTAACGATTATGGACGAACAAACGAAAATCTTCTTCTGCGAAGATGATGAAAACTTAGGCTCGCTTTTAAGAGAGTATCTACAGGCAAAAGGATTTGCAACTGATCTGTTTCCCGACGGAGAAGCCGGATACAGAGGCTTTATGAAAGAAAAATACGACTTGTGTATTCTCGACGTTATGATGCCGAAAAAAGACGGATTTACGCTGGCGCAAGAAATTCGTTCCATCAATCCGGATATCCCGATGATTTTCCTTACCGCCAAGATAATGAAGGAAGATGTCCTGGAAGGATTTAAACTCGGCGCTGACGATTACATGACGAAACCGTTCAGCATGGAAGAGCTGTTGCTGCGTATCGAAGCCATCCTGCGCCGCGTGAAAGGTAAAAAACTGAAAGACGTTCCGCTCTACAAGCTGGGTAACTTTACGTTTGACACGCAAAAACAGACGCTTGCCATCGCCGACAAGGTGACTAAATTGACGACGAAAGAATGTGAACTGTTACGATTGCTTTGCGCACACACGAATGAAGTGCTTGAACGCAACTATGCCTTGAAGACAATCTGGGTTGACGACAACTATTTCAATGCGCGCAGCATGGACGTTTATATCACGAAACTGCGAAAATTGCTCAAGGACGATCCGAACATCGAAATCATCAATATTCATGGGAAAGGGTATAAACTGATCTCGCCGTCCGACGAATAAGTTGCGGGGGGGGCTGTCGCACAGGGCTGTTGCACAGGGCTGTTGCACCGGGCTGCTGCACAGGGCTGTCGCACAGGGTGCGACGGCCTTGTTTATCCCCATTCTTTCGTATGCTTGATCTTCAGCTTTTCGGGGTTGAAGACGGGCTGGTTGATGCCTGACTTCAACTGCGCCTCATAATCGTCGAACGTCTTGAGGGCTGCAAACTGCAACAGCAGGATGGCGATCAGGTTGAGCCAGGCCATCAATCCTACGCCTATATCTGCCATATCCCATGCCAATGTCATTTTATTAATGGCCGTAAAATAAGTTGCGGCAAGCATGGTGACCCTGAGCACGTTGATGGCATAAAAACTTGTCTTTTTCTTTCGGAACAAAAAATAGACATTGGTCTCGGCCTGAAAATAGTAACTCATAATCGTTGTGAAGGCAAAAAAGAAAAGCGCCAGCGCAACGAAAGCCGAGCCGAAGCCGGGAATATGCTTGTCGACAGCCATTTGCGTAAAAACAGGCCCATACTCGTTCATGGAGGCCGACAAGCCCATCCCGTCCATGACGACTGTCGTGGCTGCCGCCGAATCGTACACCTTGTACATGCCGGTTATCAGAATCATGAAAGCCGTTGCCGAACATACGAGTAGCGTATCAACATAAACCGAAAACGCCTGTACCAAGCCTTGGTTGGCCGGATGCGGCACATTGGCTGCCGCCGCTGCATGCGGTGCGCTGCCCTGTCCGGCTTCGTTCGAAAATATACCGCGCTTCACGCCCATCGCAATCGCCGATCCTACCACGCCGCCCAACACCTGATGCACGCCGAAAGCGCTCTCGACAATCAGGCGAAACATGGCCGGTATCTCCCGAAAATTGATGGTCAGGATAAATAGCGTAATAGCCAAGTAGCCAGTGGCCATGAACGGCGTCACAATCTCGGCTACGCGGGCGATGCGCCGGATACCTCCAAAAATAATCAACGCAAGCAAAAAGATTACAACCCCTGCCGTTATCCGTTTGTCCAATGCAAATGAAGTCAGGAAAGCCTCACTGATGGCATTCGCCTGCACGCCGGGCATCAACATGCCTACCGACAAGACGGTTATAATGGCAAAAGCCATCGCATACCACTTGACGCCCAGTCCTTTCTGGATATAAAAAGCCGGCCCCCCACGAAAAACGCCATCAATTTTTTCCTTGTATATCTGTGCCAGCGTTGCTTCGATATATGCCGAGCCGGCGCCAAAAAAAGCAATGACCCACATCCAGAAAACAGCGCCTGGCCCGCCAAGCGCAATGGCCGTGGCAACGCCGGCAATATTCCCCGTTCCGACCCTGCCCGACAAGGCCAGCATAAAAGCCTGAAAAGAAGAAATGCCCGACCCGGAAGCCTTTCCCCGAAACAATAGCCGCACCATGCGCTTCAACTGGCGAAGCTGAAAGAAACGCATCCGGATAGAAAAATAGATGCCGGTAGCCAAACATAGCCCGATAAAAGGCCACCCCCATATCAATGAACTGATCGTCTCGATTATCCTGTAAAAATTCATTCGTTATGATTATTTAGTATGTAAAAAGTCCGTAAAAAAGTCCGTAAATGTACGATGAAAAATTAAATTTACAAATTTACCCCGAATAATGGGTGCATTTTACACATTTTTGCCACGAATAACACGCGCGTTTTACACATTATTGCCACGAATAATGATACCATCATACACATTTACGGAACGAATAATCCAATAGCGAACTGAAAAAAGGACTGTGATACAGTGCAATGTTCAGTAGACCATCATCCAATTTTGTTTCTTTCAAGGAAAACCGGACGCTGATTTTCGGTGCGTATTTTTCCCTGAATTGTTTTAAACTTTTTGCCTTCACATTCGTGCCGCTTTTTACTTCAATCGGAACAATATCCATTCCGTATTGCATTACGAAATCAACTTCGCTGATTTTTTCGCCTGTCCAGAAGAACAGGTTATGCGGCGCCAATTGCTGCAATACAAACTGCTCGGTAAGCAAGCCGTTAAATTCGTTGAAAATGGCCTCTTTGTTTTGCAATATTTCGACCGGAATATCGGCAAGACAACGGAATAACCCGATATCAACAAAATAGAGTTTGAACGATGAGGGGTCGGAATAGGCTTTAAGCGGAATTTTATCGCCGACTTTTACTTGATTAACCCGCCTTACAATTCCGGCATCTATTAGCCACTCAATGGCTAACTCGTATTCTCTTGCCCGGGCGCCGGTCTTAATGGTTCCATACAAAAATTTATCATTCTTTTTGGCAAATTGTGCAGGCAAACACTCGAAAACCTGGCGGATACGGATAGCAGAAACGTGGTCGACGTGTTTGCTGAAATCGTTTCGGTAGTTATTGATTATCTTTTCCTGATTAATTTTAACATTGTTGAAATCTCTCGTTTCTATCCAGTCGGCAACTACCGCCGGCATTCCGCCTGTAAAAAGATAGTACTTGAAAAGGTCGTAGGAAATTTCTTTAAACTGTGTATCAAAAGGATTCTGCTTCAAATATTCAAGTATTTTTTCGCGACCGTTTGCCCAAAAAAACTCTTCAAAATCAAGTGGTTCCAATCGTAAGGAATCAACTTTCCCTACGGGAAACGAAGTTCCCTTGTGCAGGAAAATACCCAATAAACTACCGGCAGTTACCACATAATATTCGGGAGCATCTTCACAAAAATATTTGAGCGCAGTCAAAGCGCGCGGCAACTCCTGTACCTCGTCAAAAAACAACAACGTATCGGTTGCCGAAATTTTCATATCCAAATAAAGTTCGAGCATTCCGACAATTCTTCGCGGTTCTATCGACCCCTCGAACAAATCCGTTATTTCGCGACTCGGATTTTGAAAATTGACATAAGCGACATTTTTAAAATACCGTTTGCCAAATTCTTTGAGCAACCAGGTTTTTCCGACCTGACGCGCTCCTTCAAGTATAAGCGGCTTGCGGTTCCTGCTCTCTTTCCATGACAAAAGTTGGGTCATTAGTCTTCGTTCCATCTTGTATTGCTAATATTCGGTACAAAGGTGCAAATTATTTTAGAATTAACATAAAGAATCGCTATCTTTGCGGGCAAATTTACAAAAATATGAAGAAGAAAGCTATTTTAATCATTTGCGACGGCTGGGGAATCGGCAATCAGACTAAAAGTGACGTAATTTATTGCACGCCAACGCCTTACTGGGATTATTTGTTACAAACGTATCCCCATTCACAACTTCAGGCTTCGGGCGAAGATGTGGGACTGCCCGACGGACAGATGGGCAACTCCGAAGTGGGACATCTGAACATTGGCGCCGGAAGGGTTGTATATCAGGACTTAGTGAAAATCAATAAAGATTGTCGCGACAATTCGATTCTGGAAAATCCGGAAATCAAACGTGCCTACGAATATGCAAAAAACAATGATAAGCAAATCCATTTTCTGGGGCTTGTCTCCGACGGTGGCGTACACAGTTCGATGGACCACCTGTTTAAATTAACGGAAATATCCCAACTGTACGGTATCGACAAATCCTATATACATTGTTTCATGGACGGACGCGATACCGACCCGAAGAGCGGCATCGGCTTTATCGAACAACTTGAAAATCACCTAAAAACGACAGGCGGGAAAATTGCTACGATCGTCGGGCGTTACTATGCCATGGACCGCGACAAACGCTGGGAGCGCGTCAGGGAAGCGTACGATTTGTTAGTAAAAGGCGTTGGGAAACCTTCGGAAGATATGATACAGGCGATGGAAGAGTCGTATACGGATGGCGTGACCGACGAGTTCGTCAAACCGATCGTACACGTCGAAAACGGCCAGCCGGTTGCCGTGATCGAAGCGGGCGATGTGGTCGTCTTCTTCAACTTCCGCAACGACCGCGCCAAAGAGCTGACGATCGTTCTGACGCAAAAGGATATGCCGGAGGCGGGCATGTCGACGATACCCAACCTGCAGTATTTCACCATGACGCCCTACGACGCCACTTTCGAAGGGCTGCATATTCTGTTCGACAAGGAAAATGTAAATAATACGCTTGGCGAATACCTGTCGTCGCTATCCCTGAAGCAACTTCACATTGCCGAAACAGAAAAATACGCGCATGTGACATTCTTCTTTAATGGCGGTCGCGAAGCGCCTTTTGAGGGTGAAGACCGCATCTTAGTCGCATCGCCCAAAGTAGCGACCTACGACCTGAAACCGGAGATGAGCGCTTACGAGGTGAAAGACAAATTAGTGGAAGCCATTCAAACCAACCGGTTCGACTTCATCGTCTGCAACTACGCCAATGGCGATATGGTGGGTCATACCGGCATTTACGAAGCCATCGGGAAAGCCGTCGCCGCCATCGACGCCTGCCTGCAAGGCACGGTGGAAGCCGCCAAAGCAAATGGTTATGAGGTGATTATCATTGCCGACCATGGCAATGCCGATAACGCCGTGAACGACGACGGTTCGCCGAATACGGCCCACTCGTTGAATCCCGTTCCATTCGTTTATGTCACGTCGGATGCTTCGGCCACGGTTTCCAATGGAAAACTGGCTGATGTAGCGCCCTCGCTGTTGCATATCATGGGGCTTCCGCAACCCGAAGAAATGACGGGTGGGAGTTTAATTACAAATTGAAACGCAATTATATTTGGCTATAACTGTATTTTTTTATATATTTGCAGCCAATTATAAATTGAGATGCAATGGTTATAACGGGAAGAAAAACAGAGCAATGTGCATTAAAACGAGTCATTGAATCGGAAAAGGCGGAGTTTGTAGCTGTGTTCGGCAGGCGAAGGGTTGGCAAAACATTCCTTATCCGTGAGTTTTTTAATAATAAATTCACGTTTTATCACACGGGAATGGCAAATACCGGAATGGGAATGCAACTGCACAGTTTCAATGCATCGCTGAACAGTTACAGTAAAAAACGTTATCCGGAAGCCTCAAACTGGTTTGACAGTTTTGAACAGCTTCGTGAATTACTGTCACGCAGCAGGAAGAACGGAAAGAAGGTGGTGTTCATTGATGAAATGCCATGGATGGACACCCCGCGTTCGGACTTCGTATCCGCCCTGGAACATTTTTGGAACGGCTGGGCGTCAGGGCAGCATGATGTTGTGTTAATCGTTTGCGGTTCAGCGAGTTCGTGGATGACTAACAAATTATTGAATAATCGCGGCGGACTGCATAACCGCGTGACGTATCAAATTCATTTAAGTCCGTTTACGCTTTCAGAATGTGAAGACTATTATCAGACGCATCACATTGAAATGTCGCGTCGCGAAATGGTTGAAAGTTACATGATTTTTGGCGGAATACCTTTTTATCTCAGCTTGATGGAAAAACACCTTAGCATGGCTCAAAATGTCGACAATCTTATATTTGCAGAAAATGCGGCGCTCGGAAACGAATTTCAAAACCTGTACAATTCGCTGTTCAAAAAAGCGGAAAACCATATTAAAATTGTGGAAGCGTTGAGTAGCAAAGCCAAAGGGCTGACACGCGACGAGATTATCAGCGCCTCCAAACTATCGAATGGAGGAAGTATAAACCGTATATTGAAAGAGCTGGAACTTTCCGGTTTTATCCGCCGCTACAGGGGTTTTGGGAAAAAAAGCCGGGATTGTCTGTATCAACTCGTCGATTTTTTCACGCTTTTTTATTTTTCCTTTCCCGGAAACGCCGCTTATGATGAACATTACTGGACAAACTTTATCGAAAGCGCCCGCCACCGTGCATGGTCGGGGTATGCCTTTGAGCAGGTTTGTTTGGCTCACCTGCCTCAAATCAAACAAAAACTCGGCATTTCGGGCGTGCTGACAAATACCTGTTCGTGGATAAGCGCCGACAGGAAAAACGGCGCGCAAATAGATTTGGTCATCGAACGCAACGACCAAGTCATCAACCTCTGCGAAATGAAATTTGCAAACGGCGAGTTTACAATCGATAAAAAAATGGATGAAAATATCCGCCATAAACGAACCCTGTTCAGAGAAGAAACGAAAACCCGTCATGCGATACATGTAACCCTGATCACAACTTACGGCGTCAAACGCAATCAATATTGGGGTTCGATACAATCCGAAATAACTTTTAATGACTTGTTTATGTGAATTTTACAATATTTATAATTGGCTATAACTCATAAATTTGATTCTTTATAGCCAATTATAGACCGGTAATTCTTAATTAAAAATTAGATGATTCAAATCGAAGATACGCTTATCAGCCGTGATTTAGTAGAAAGTTTCTTTTATTGCGACCTGTCGCAATGTAAAGGCGCATGTTGTATTGAGGGCGAGGCCGGCGCGCCGCTCGAAAAGGAGGAATACGACATCCTGCGGGCCATCCTTCCCGATATATGGGACGACTTGCTGCCCGAAGCGCAGGCCGTGATCAACAGGCAGGGCATCGCATACATTGATATTGAAAACGAAATGGTCACGTCGATCGTGAACGGCAAGAACTGCGTCTTCACCTGCTACGATGCGGAAGGCAACTGCCGGTGTGCGATCGAAAAAGCATTTGGCGAAGGCCGCATCAATTTCAGGAAACCCATCTCCTGCCACCTCTATCCCGTTCGCGTGAAGCGCCAAAAATATTACCACGCCGTCAATTACAGCCGTTGGAAAATATGCCACGTTGCCGAAGCGACGGGCAAGCAAAAGCAGGTGCGCCTCTATCAATACCTTCGCGACCCTCTCATCCGCAAATTCGGCGAAGAATGGTATCACGCATTAGACTGTTGCGCAAAGGAGTATTTGAATAAATGAACTATTTATTTCAGATCGAGGCAGAACAGCAGGTCGTGATCGCGCAGATAGAGCTGGCCGTTGGCAACGACCGGATGCGTCCAGACTGATTTATCCCTTGACGGATCGTCGTCGGTGCGTTCCGGAAATTCCATTCTGCCAAACTCTTTCCAGCCGTCAGGCGATGCGGCGGCAACGACAAGCAGCCCTGTCCGTTCGTCCTGGCAAAGCAGGCGGTCGCCGATACCTAACACCGCGCCCTTTCCGATGCCGGCATCCTGGCCGCTCATACTCCAAACGATCTCGCCGGTTTTAATATGCTGACATACCCAAGCGTTGGCAGGCCGTTCGGCATAGCCATAAACATGTCCGTTTATCAACACAACGCCCCCGTGATGGTTTTCAATGATTTTGCCGGTATAAACCGTATCGGCCTGGATGCCATCGCCCGCTTTTGTAAGCCGGATACCCATACATCCGTTGCCGGACCCGTTGGTGACATATACCATATTGTCGTCGAAGACAGGGGTAGGAATGACCGCAGAGGCGGGTCTGGCTATGGGGGGATAGTCGATTTGCCATAACAGTTTACCGTCTTTGGCCGATATGCCTGCCACGCCTTTGCTCCCCTGCTGGATATACTGGCGGATTCCACCGGCCTCAGCTACAATCGCAGATGAATGGCTGGCACGGTCGGTCCATTCTTTTGTTCGCCATACAGGCGCTCCGGTATTTTTGTCGAGCGCCATCATCGTACCATTGTCGCCGCCGGGAGAGCAGATGACAAGATTCCCATCGATGACGGGCGATTCGCTATACCCCCAGTTCGACATCAGATTTCCGTCAAAATCTGTTTTAAAATCTTTCTGCCAGATCGTTTTGCCGTCAGCAGCCGCAAGACAGTGTATCTGCCCGCCGCCGCGGATAAGGTAGAGCCTGTCGCCATCCACCGTGACTGAGCCACGCGGCCCGTTGCCTCGATCCTGCTCAAACTCGGCGCCGAGTTCCTGTTTCCATTTCTCTTTACCCGTGTGCACATCCAAAGCAAATGCAAAATCTTTTCCGTTCGAGCCGCCCTGACAGTAGAGTGTTGGTCCGACAACAGCAGGAGCGGAATATCCGTATCCCGACTTTCGGTATACCCAGTTAAGCGCCGGTTTCTTTGCTGACCAGTCCAAATTCAGACCTGTCTCGCCGGAGACACCCGTGCGATTGTGTCCGCGCCATTGCGACCAATCTGTATCTTTAAAATTTTTACAGGCAAAAACCGATAACGCAGCAACAGCTATGAGTGGAAGCCAAGCCTTATTTAACTTTTTCATTTTCATTGGAACATAGATGTTATTTTTTCAGATCAAGGCAGAACAGCAGGTCGTGATCTCTAAGATAGAGGTTGCCGTTGGCAATAACCGGATGCGTCCAGGTGGCTTTATCCTGCGTGGGATTGTCGTCTATGCGTTCGGGAATTTCCATTTTGCCAAACTCCCGCCATCCATCGGGAGAAGCGGCAGCAACGACAAGCAAGCCCTGTTTTTCGTCGAAGCAGAGCAGGCGGTCGCCAACGCCCAGCACGGCGCCATTGCCTGTGGTTCCGATGTCCTGGTTTCGTTGGCTCCAAACTTTCTCGCCGGTCTTAAAATCCTGACACACCCAACTGCCGCCGCTCGATTCGCTATGGCCATAGATATAACCGTTAATCAGCACGACGCCACCATGCTTGTTGCTGATCGTTTTGTTGGCATAAACCGTATCGGCTTTGATGCCATCGCCTGCTTTGGCAAGTTGGATGCCCATGCATCCATCATTATATCCGCTGGTGACATATACCATGCCATCATTGAAGACCGGTGTGGGAATGACCGCTGGCGAACGTCGACCGGCGCCCGAATAGTCGATTTTCCACAACAGCTGGCCGTCCTTGGCCGCGATGCCTGCGATGCCTTTGTTTGCTTGCTGGATATACTGGCGAATCCCGCCAACCTCGGCAACGATCATGGAAGCGTAGCCGGCAGGGTCGGTCCATTCTTTCGAGCGCCATACCACGGCGCCGGTATTCTTGTCGAGCGCCGCCAGGGTGCCATTGTCGCCGCCGGGCGAGCAGACGACAAGGTTTCCGTCGACCAGCGGCGATTCGCTGAACCCCCAGTTCGACATCAGTTTGCCTCCTAAATCCGCTTTGAAATCTTTCTGCCAGATCATTTTGCCGTCGGCAGCCGAGAGGCAGTGTATATGTCCGCCGCCACGAATGAGATAGAGCTTGTCGCCATCGACCGTAACCGACCCGCGGCCTCCGTTCCCGCGGTTTTGCTGGTCGACATATTCATCTCCCAGTTCCTGTTTCCATTTCTCCTTGCCGGTATTCACGTCGAGCGCAAACGCAAAATCCTTTCCGTTCGAGCCGCCCTGGCAGTAGAGCGTTGTCCCGACGATGGTCGGGGCCGAATAGCCGAAGCCTGCTTGCCTGTAGGTCCATTTCACCGCCGGTTTCGACGACGACCAGTCCAGGTTCAGACCTGCCTCCTTCGCGACTCCGTCGCGACTTTGCCCGCGCCATTGCGGCCAGTCCTGCGCTTTTAACTTCATGCAGGCAGACGCCAGCATTGCCACCACAGCCATGCATGGAAGCAAAAATTTAGCTTTACTTTTCATAACTATACATTTATACTATAAGGTGCGCGCGTAATGTTTGAACGGCGTTGGTTGGCAATAAAATCATTCAAAAACTCTTCTTTTTCAGGGTCCCATGTCAGTTTTCTGTTAAACTCATAGCACAGGTTGACGATCATGCACAGCGAAGTGGTCCGATGTCCCATCTCCACATTGCTCAGCGGTTGTTTACGCGATTTCATCGAATTGAGGAAGTCGGCGTAGTGGTCGTCGCTTCGATAGACCCTTTTTTCGTTTTCTCCGATTTCCTGTGTTTGCAGTTTGGCGGGAATGGTATCTAAAAATTTTCTGCTGATATCGATCACGCCGTTTGTGCCGATGAACCGTACGGAATTGCCGTCGTCATCGCGTATCTTTTCGTGTGTCATGATGATGCCGTTGGCATACCGCATGGTTAGTGCCTTGTATTCCTTTCCGTCGGCAGGAATGTATTCGATTGGCCCGGCGCCGTCCATATCCAGGCCCCATTGCGCAATATCGAACATGTGAGCGCCCCAGTCGGTCACCATGCCGCCGCCATATTCCTTGTAATTTCGCCAGTTCGGGTAGACCCTTTTGTCGATGGGAGGCAGCAGTTCTTCATTGTAGGGATTCATCGGGCCGGGTCCGATCCACTTATCCCATTTCACGTGTTTGGGGACGGGCTGCTCGGGGAGGTCATAAGGAATGGGAGGCGGCCCCACGGATACTTTCACCTCCGTTATTTTTCCGATATATCCGTTACGTACCAGTTCGACGGCATGGCGGAAATTGCGCCATGAGCGTTGCATGTTACCGACTTGCAGCACGCGATTATATTTCTCCACTGCCTCGACCATGGCGCGTCCTTCGGCGATGCTGTGCGACATGGGCTTTTCTACATACACATCCTTGCCGGCGCGGCATGCCTCAATGGTATGTACGGCGTGCCAGTGGTCGGGCGTGGCGATGATGACGCCATCGATATCGGCGCGTGCCAGTATCTCGCGGTATTCGCCATATTGTTTGAACCCTTTGTAGGCCTGCCCTTTGGCCTTTGCCGTGGCGGCGTCGACCACATCCTGCATGTCTTGCAGGCGGATTGAATCGCAGTCGGCGGCGGCAATGACATTGGCGCGTTTAGCAAACTCCGGGCCGAGCGTCCATCGTCCCTGCGCACCGCATCCGATGATGCCCAGACTGATCTGGTCGCTTGGTGGCACATAGTTTACACCTCCCAGCACGTTTCGCGGCAAAATCGTAAATGCCGCCAGTGATACTGTACTCTTCTTTAAAAAATTCCTTCTATTCATGGTTGTACTTAATTAATGATATAAATTTTGACAAAGGTAGTGCAAGTTGGGAAAAATACAAAAAAGATTAACTTTTTTTGTATATGTTTCCACAAACGCCGCCTTCCTTCACACCTCGATATGATTGATTATTTCGGTTGGGTGGAACTGAAAGGGCGGGTATTCGTAGAGTTGAAATTTGGATTCGGTGCGACCTTCCGTAAATTCCCAGATGGATTGGTACGATTTCACATCTTCGCCCAAGCGATCCAGTTGCTTGAGGTAGGACAGGATTGACTTGTTTTCGGTGATATAGATTTTATCGATCTTTTGGATGGCGGGACTGTGTTTGCGGGATGTATCGTGGTCGAAACATAAAATTCGTTCGCCTTGGGGCGTGATGCCTATAAGTTTGAATGTCATACTTTTACCTATCCCAGGCAGGTTGAGGACGCTCCGGTCGGTGGCGACAAAAAGGCGGTTGTTATCCTGGAGGAAGTTTCTGACTTCCCGGATATAGGGGGCGTTATCCTGCACGAGTTCAACAAATGTATTTTGCTGTTCGCCGTCAAGCCTTCCGTACGCCTTTTCTTCTTCCCGTTCCTGCAACACGCGTGCGATCGGCGCATACACGGCGTAATTTTCACGAAATCCCTTGACGACGAAAGTATAGTAAGGGATGACGCCGTTGTTGATGAGTGTTTTACGGAGCGCGGTCGTATGGCCGCGCCGTGATGCGGCCACGTTAAAGACCAACTGGTTGGTGATGATCCATCCGGTAGCGGTTATTCGTTTGATAGCTTCTTTTGCCTCTTTCGTCATTTCCAGCGGGGTCTGGAAATGGGTTTGAATGAAGAACTGTCGAATGCCTATTTTCTGGGCTTTGTCATGGAAATTTTTCAAGATGGAGATCAACTCATCGTCGATGCGCATGGGGAGATAGGCCAGCAGGCGTGTGCCAAGCCGGATGCGTTGTATTTCCGCATATTTCTCGCCGTCCTGTCGATGTTCGTTGGCTTTCTTTTTTTGAAGTGCCATTTTATAAATGGCGTCAAAGATATTCTGAAGTGTCGCATTGCGACTCATCAGCGCATCGCCTCCGGTGATCAGGATATCCCTCAGTTGGGCGTCTTCTTTGAAATACACCATTAGCTTTTTCAGCTTCAACGGCCACAACTCTTTGGGTATGAGTTCTTTTAGGTTGAAACTGAGGCGTTTGCTTTGAAAATCGTACATGCGTTGGCACGAGGCGCACAGGCCGCCGCAGGCGCGTCCGCCGGAATCGGGGATCAGGATGGCGACATCGGGATAGCGGCGGTGAATATTATTCCCTTCGGGCAACAGCCAGCCGGCAGCGTTTGCCTTGCCCGGCTCCACCTTGTCTTCGCGTTCCCATGCCTTTATCTCGCCGAAAGTGTCGACTAATTCTTTGGAGTACAACATGTAAGCGCGCAGGGTGGAATCGTCGAATGTATGGCCTGACGTATCGAGGAGCGACAGAAAGTAGGGGGTAATAAAAAAGGGGATTCCCTTCTTTTTGGCTTCGTTCAGTATCTGCATGGTCTCTTCCGATAAAGTGTTGTCAAGGTAGAAGTTCAGCTCGTCGGGACTTTTGATGGCGATGTGCAGATGAAAGCGATAATTGTTCCACCATGCTTCGACTAACTTTAACTTCTCATCGAAGCACAGTGTTTCAGGCAGTTCGTATTTGGGATTCGTGGAATGGCGCCGTTCGAGACGCTGCACGATTTTCTGGATGATACGTTGTTTGTTTTCTTCGTGCGTGCGTTGTACGGCCGGGTGCAGACCCGAAGTCCATCGTTTGGTCCATTGTGCAAGTTTAGCTTCCGGTACTTTCTCGCCGGATGTTTCCCGCATCGTGTTGCAGCAGATGAAGTACAGGTCGGTTAGCAAATCTACACTTGACGGGCTGAACGCTGCATTTGTTTTTTCGCCTCGCTGCCATTCATCCATGTCAGCGTAATTTTTAGTACGCAAAAAAGCATGCAGGATGGAGATTGTTTGAATATGCACTTCCTTTTCCGTTGAAAAATCCCGGATGATTAGCCCGTCGTACTCGCACAACCGCGCTATGGTATCATCGCGACAAAGATCGACGAGTCGTTGCTTGAATGTCGTCACCGATTCTGATTCCTGTGCCGCATGGCATAGATGCGGCAGGTTAGTAGTGAATTTTTTCCTTAAATCTCTTAGCGTCCAATGGATGGGGTGTGTAATCATAGTCTTCCAGTTTGTAGTGATGTAATACATTGCGTCTCTACAAAAGTAAGCGAAAAAAAACTAATAACCAAATCGAATTGAAAAAAAAATAAATTTTTTTTTATAATTCGTTGTATAGCTGTGTGTTACATTAATTTTTTTTTCTTTTGAGTAGTTATTATTTGGGATTTTTATTTTTTATACTACTTTTGCACATTCGTAACACCGCGCATGGTCGCGTGTTGCGTCATGTAATGGACTAATAGATAAAAGTATATCTTATGATTTACGCTTTAGTAACAGGCGGTTCGCGCGGTATTGGCCGTGCAGTTTGCGTGGAGTTGGCCGGCAAGGGATATCCGGTGATAATCAATTACGCATCAAACGAAGCGGCGGCGCTCGAAACAAAACGGATCGTCGAAGCAGGCGGTGGCATGGCCGAGTTACTCCCTTTCGATGTTTCGGATGGAGTTGCTGTAGACAGGGCGCTGGATGAATGGAGCGAACGTCATCCGGACGATTATATCGGAATTTTAATCAACAATGCAGGTATTCGGCAGGACACCATGCTGGTCTTCATGCAGGAATCGCAATGGAAAGACGTGTTGGACATATCGTTGAACGGGTTCTTCCATGTTACCCGTCGCGTCCTCAAATCCATGTTACTGAAGCGTAACGGGCGTATTGTCAATATGGTTTCGCTTTCCGGTCTGAAAGGATTGCCGGGTCAAACCAATTATTCTGCGGCCAAAGCGGCTCTTATTGGCGCAACGAAAGCGCTGGCACAGGAAGTGGCTCCCCGCAAAGTGACGGTAAATGCGGTTGCCCCAGGATTTATCTCGACGGATATGACAAAAGACCTGGATGAAGGGTCGCTGAAAAAAACGGTTCCGCTCGGACGTTTCGGGAAGCCGGAAGAGGTGGCTGCCCTGGTAGGTTTCCTAGTCTCGGATGCTGCCGCTTATATTACGGGAGAAGTAATCTCCATCAATGGAGGACTTTATTGATAGTAGGACTTTATAATATATGGATAGACGAGTTGTCATAACGGGTATCGGCATCTATTCCTGTCTTGGGAAAAACATAGACGAGGTTGCCAAGGCTTTGTATCGGGGTGATTCAGGCATTGGCATGGACCCGCAACGGCTTGCATACGGTTATCGTTCGCCCCTGACAGGTATTGTCGAACGACCTGATTTGAAGGATGTCATCGACAGGCGATTGCGTCAATCGCTTCCTGAGGAGGGTGAATTTGCGGTGATGGCAACGTTGGAAGCGATGCAGCAGTCTGCAATCGACGAAGCGTTCCGTTCAAAGGAAGAAATTGGCATTTTATATGGAAACGACACATCGGCGCAGGCTGTCATCGAGGTGCATGAGGTGATGCGCGAAAAGCAGGATTCGATGCTGATTGGCGCTGGGGGCGCCTTTAAGTCGTTGACTTCGGCTGTCTCCATGAATCTTTCCACGATCTTTCATCTGCGGGGGGTGAATATTTCCATTGCGGCCGCATGTGCCAGCGGCTCCCATGCCGTCGGGCTGGGCTATATGTTCATACGACAGGGAGCGCAGGATTTGGTTCTTTGCGGGGGTGCGCAGGAGGTCAACTTCTATTCAATGGCGGGATTCGACGGGTTGAGCGCTTTCTCATTGCGGACGGACGAGCCGACAAAGGCTTCGCGTCCGTTCGACATGCACCGCGACGGATTGGTTCCGAGTGGCGGGGCTGCCAGTTTGATTCTTGAAGACGAAGCGCACGCACTGAAACGGGGCGCAAGGATATACGGCGAGATCGTGGGATACGGGTTCGCATCGAATGGCGGACAAATATCGCAGGCGAGTGAAACGGGCGCAACGCTTTCGATGGAACGTGCATTGAAAGATGCCGGAATGAAAGCTTCGGACATCGACTATATCAATGCGCATGCGACCTCTACGCCGCAGGGCGATCGCAGTGAGGCCATGGCCATCGACAAGCTGTTTGCCGCTTCGGGCACGCCCGTCAGTTCGACCAAGTCCATGACCGGTCATGAGTGTTGGATGGCGGGAGCAAGCGAGATCGTCTATTCGTTGCTGATGATGAACCACCATTTCATTGCACCGAACATTAATTTGGAGACGCCCGACGAAGCAGCCGTCAATCTGAACATCATCACAAGAACGAAAGAACAGCATCTTGATGTCATCCTCTCCAATTCATTTGGTTTTGGAGGAACAAACAGTACGTTGATAATAAAAAAATATAATAAATAAAATACATGGAAAGAATTGAAATCGAATCGAAGGTAAAAACGTTTCTTGTTGAAGAATTGGAACTCGAAGCCGGCGTAATCCGCGACGATGCAAAACTAAAAGAAGATTTAGGACTCGAAAGTCTTGATTTTGTCGACATTGTGGTTATCGTAGAGAATACGTTCGGATTTAAAATCAAATTGGAAGAGATGTCGAATGTCAGGACTGTAAAGGAGTTCTACGACTACATAGAGACAAAATTAGCAATCGGTAATTTGTAAATTACCGATTGCTAATTTTTAATTACTAATTACTAATTACTAATTACGAATTACGAATTACGAATTACGAATTACGGGTTTCTAATAATAAAATAGAAGATGAGCAGTAAGGAAAGGGCATGGAAAGGCGTCACGGGAGGAAGTACCTTTGGTCAGAAAGCGATGAGGCTTATCTTTTCAGTCGTACATGTCCGCATCGGCTATGTCATTCTTCTATTTGTCGTCCCGTTTTACATGGTTTTTGCCCGCGCAAGATACTTGGCGATCTACCGGTATTTTCGCAAGCGTCACGGGTATCCGCCCGTGAAGTCTTTTTGGATGTCTTACCGGAATCATTACCTGTTCGGCCAGATGATGCTCGACCGGTTTGCCGTCTATGCGGGACAGAAAAAATTCAAAGTCGACAATCCCGACAACGACTTGTTCCTCGAAATGGTTCACGCCCGGCACGGTTGTATCATCGCCAGTTCGCATGTCGGGAATCCCGAATTGTGCGGTTACCTGTTGAGCCAACAGACAAAACGCATCAACAGCCTGATTTTCGGCGGCGAAGCGGAAGAGGTGCGGAAAAACCGCGCCAAGATATTGGACGACAACAATGTGCGACTTATTCCCGTGTCGGACGACATGTCGCATATTTACATCTTGAACGAGGCATTGTCGAACGGCGAGATGGCGAGCATGCCATGCGACCGCGTTTTTGGGAGTGCAAAAACCGTCGAATGTGAGTTCTTGAACGGTAAAGCAGATTTTCCAGTAGGGGCGTTTGCCCTTGCCTTGCAGTTCAACGTGCCCGTCATCACCCTGTTCGTGCTTAAGAAATCGGCATCGCTGTATCGGATTCACGTCATCTCCGTTCCTGTTCCACAGGAAGGGGCTAAACGCGAACAAATGAGTCAAATGACACGCTCTTTTGCGAAAATCATGGAACGTATTGTAAAGCAATATCCTGAACAGTGGTTTAATTTTTATGAGTTCTGGAAGTCATGAAAAAGAAAATTGCGTTGATATCCGCCAATGTCTTCAAGATTCCCTATCCGGTATATCCGCTGGGTATTTCTTACCTGGCCAGTTACCTGTCGTCGACGCTTCCCGATGATTTCGAAATTAAACTGTATGATTTCATCTTGGAGGAGACAAAATCGTTTACCGATTTTATGCAAAACAATGATTTTCTGCTAATTGGTTTATCGATACGTAACTTTGACGATTCGACGAACGTGTATGAAGACAATATTTTCATCAAGAAATACAAGGAGATCATGAACGTTGTCCGCGCCTGTACCCAAAAGCCGATTGTAGTTGGCGGGTCGGGATTTTCAGTTTTTCCCGAACTGATGTTCAACGAATTAAGTCCTGATTACGGCATACAGGGCGAAGGTGAAGAATCGCTTCGCCAGCTTGTCATGGCAGTTGACGAAGGTCGTGCACCTTACGACATCGAAGGACTTGCCTACCGGCTTCCCGACGGAAAGTTTCAGGTGAACGGGCGTACCAAATATATTTCGGCTCCCCTTTTACGCGTTGAAAATGAATGGATTGACTATTATTGGAAAGTGGGGGGCATGTTAAATATACAGACCAAACGCGGTTGCCCGTATCATTGTATTTATTGCAGCTACCCGTTGGTCGACGGCTCGCGCGTGCGCACGCTCGACGCCGCAATGGTCGTAAAAAATATTGAATATCTTTATTTTTCAAAAGGCGTATCGTACCTGTTTTTTACCGATTCGATTTTCAATATCCAAAATGAGTATAACAGGGAGTTTGCGCATCGCCTCATCGAAAGCAAAGCCAATATCCAGTGGGGCGCCTATTTTTCGCCGTCGAACATGACTTTCGACGACCTGAAGCTGTACCAGCAATCGGGCTTGACGCACGTCGAGTTCGGAACCGATTCGTTATCCGACCATCAATTGGAAAAATACGGAAAGAACTTCCGTTATGATGACGTCAGGGAGCAAAGCCAAAATTGCAGTAATCTCGGCATTTTCTACGCCCACTACCTTATTCTGGGCGCTTATGGCGAGACGGAAGCGACGTTAGACGAAACGTTCGAACACGCTAAGGAACTTGGCTTGACAATCTATTTTCCATACGTCGGAATGCGGATTTATCCCAACACGGAGATATGCAGGATAGCTATGAGCGAGGGACTTATCAAATCGCCCGACGAGTTGATAAATCCTGTTTACTATGTATCAAAAGACATTGACAGGGAAACGATTCGCGCCCGTGCAGAAGCGACCGGTCAGCGGTGGGTCTTCCCCGACGACCAACAATCGCCGATCATGGACGTGCTGCGCCGACGCGGACGGAAAGGTCTTTTGTGGGAATATTTGAGGTATAGTTAATTCGTAATTTTTAATTACGAATTAACTAATTACTAATTACTAATTACTAATTACTAATTTCTAATTTCTAATTGTGAATTATTTTTCGCTAAATGGAATGAAATGCGAATGGAGCCGGGAGAGATAGACATCCTTGAGTTGTTGCCGCAGCGGGCGCCGTTCATCATGGTCGACAGGCTGACGCACTATGATGCGACATCCGCGAGAACGGTTCTTACGGTGCGCGAGGATAACATGTTCTGTATAGACGGCCTAATGGAAGAGGCCGGGCTAGTCGAGAACATCGCGCAGACTTGTGCTGCAAGGACAGGGTTCAAACAGCGTTTGGAAAATAACGCGGAAAGCGACAAGGTGAAGATTGGCGTCATCGCCATGATCGATTGGATGGAAATGAAACGCCGCCCGTTTACAGGCGAGGTTTTAGAGACTGCCATGACAATCGAGGAAGAGCATTTTTCGACAACTTTGGTACGGTCGGAAGTGAAAGCAGGCGACGAGACAATCGCTACATGCAAGATGAAATTATTTTTAACGGATAAAACACCGGATGGAATATGAACGTAAGATTATTGAAAGCGTCGAAGGAATTTGACGTCAGGTTTAGTGAAGTCGACCCGATGAATGTCGTTTGGCACGGCTCGTACGCCCTTTACTTCGAGGATGCCCGCGAAGAGTTCGGTCGCAGGTACGGCTTGAGTTATCAACTTTTTTTTGATAACGAATGTCCGGCGCCGTTGGTAGAACTGACTTTTAAGTTTGTCAAACCGTTGCTTCACGGGCAACACGCGCGCGTGGACATAATATTTAATAATACGCCTGCAGCCAAAATAATATTTGACTACGAAATCCGTTTAATTGAAGACGACGCCCTCGTGACTACAGGCCGGTCTGTTCAGGTATTTACTGATAAAAATCATCAACTGATGCTGACGAACCCGCTGTTTTATGAAGAATGGAAAAGAAAATATGATTTATTATGACGATTTTAGTGAATGATAACATCCTCTCATCGTTGGGCTTTACAACGGATGAAAACTACCGAAAGGTAAAAAAGGGAATCAGCGGACTGCAAATATTTGCGGACCGTTACGATCTGCCGGAACCGTTCATGGCTTCGGAAATCGACGGCGAACGGTTGGATAAAGATTTTGCGAAACTTTTTCCGAAGTATGAAATGATCATTCGAAATAGCCATTGGGGCGACGATATGATTGCTTATCTGTTGGATGAAAGGAACAGCATTAAAAATTACTCGAAGTTGGAAAAGGCGTGTATTGTCTCGATTGACAAGGCATTGGAAGGGACAGGCATCGACCCTACCGACAAAGATGTGATTTTTATCTTATCGACGACCAAGGGCAATGTATTTCTTTTGGATGAAAACGAACGGAGCGGATACGAACGCGAACAAGTGTATCTTTGGCGTTCGGCCGAGATTATCGCCCGTTTTTTTGGGAGTTTCAACTCGGAATATGTCGTCTCTAATGCCTGCGTTTCAGGCGCTTCGGCGCTGATGAATGCCCAAAGGGAACTGCAGGCAGGAAGGAGCAAATATGTGATAGTAACAGGCGTTGATACGCTTTCAAAGTTCATCGTTTCCGGGTTTCAATCCTTCAAGGCTTTGTCGCAGGATATCTGTAAACCGTTTGATGCCAACCGTTCCGGACTGAATATTGGGGAGGCTGCGGCAACGATGATCTTAGCGGAACGCCATGCTTACGCGTGTAACAGCGGAGACATCGAACTTACGGTGGGCGCGATGCGTAACGATGCCAATCATATTTCAGGCCCGTCGCGCATGGGCGAAGGCGCATACTTGGCTTTGCATCACATACTTGCAGGCATTGCCCCCGAAGAGATAGCCTTTGTTTGCGCCCATGGCACGGCTACGCCCTACAACGACGAGATGGAATCCGTTGCGCTGACACGCGCAGGATTGAAGGATGTGCCCGTTTTTAGCCTGAAAGGCTATTTCGGTCATACGCTGGGTGCGGCCGGCGTGCTCGAAAGTGTGATCTCCACCCGTGCGCTCAAAGAAGGGACGATATTGAAAACGTATGGATACGATACACCCGGCGTTGCCTGTCCGCTCGATATCGTCATGGAGAACAGGACGACTTCCAAACGACGTTGCATCAAAATGCTTTCCGGGTTCGGAGGATGCAACGCCGCAATCATGTTTACTAAAACTTTATAAAACCATGACCTATATCCTATCGTATTGTCATTTTACGCCGAAGGGCGTTTGGCTGAACGGAAAACAATATTTCAAAGCCGAGCCTAAACCGTTTGTGTTGCATGATTTCTTTTCAGCCGTCTACAAACATGCAGGCATTAATTATCGAAAATTCTACAAGATGGACGCCCTGTCGAAATTGGGCTTTCTCGCATCCGAACTGCTGCTTGCCGGCAGCGACAGGGAACAGCCCAAGCCGGATATGGGCATCCTCTTTTTCAATAGCGCTTCTTCGATGGATGCCGACAGGAATTTTCAGCAAACGATACAAAACAAGGACGACTTCTTCCCTTCGCCGGCAGAGTTTGTGTATACATTGCCGAATATCGTAACGGGAGAGATCGCGATAAGAAATAAAATATACGGGGAAACGGCGTTTTATGTAACGCGCCACTTCATGTCGGATGTTGTGGAAGAGATCGTTGAGGATGCTGTCTCTTATGCCGGGCTCAAATGCGCTTTGGTAGGATGGCTGCATGTTGACGTTGCGGAGAATACGCTGGAAGGCATGATGATGCTTTGCGCAACAGGGCTGAACGATACGGGAAAGGAAAAGTACGTACCCGAAGTGTCGAAAGGCTTGGAACAGGTTGGGCACGCCGAGGAGTTAAGAGACTTTAATGGCAGTCATTTATATGATTTGTATGAATTTTTATAACATAAAAAACGATGGATGAATTAATTTTAGAACTTAAAAACGAGATTATCAGAGTATTGAATTTAGAAGGTGTACAACCGGAAGAGATTGCCAACGACGGACTGCTTTTTGGAGAAGGATTGGGGCTTGATTCGATTGACGCACTCGAACTGATTGTACTGCTGGAGAAAAATTACGGTATCAAACTCAAAGACCCGACGCAAGGCAAGGAAATATTCAAGTCCGTTCGCACGATGGCAGAGTTTGTTCAGGCAAACAGAATCAAATAACAGGGTTGTTGCAGGGACACGGCATGCCTTGCCCCCTGATTTTACAGTGGCGGATCATTATCTGTCGCTGAATACAGGAAGATTGATATGAATAAAAATATCTACATCACCGGCGCTGGCGTCGTTTCGGCTATCGGAACGAACAAGGCCGAAACACTCGACGCCTTGCTGAACCAACGAACGGGTGTTTCGCCTGTCCGTTATCTTCATACTTCACACACCCTCTTTCCGGTTGGCGAAGTGAAGTTCAGCAACGACGAACTGCGTGAGATACTGAACATCCCGCCGTCGGAGGCCTTTGTCCGTTCCACTTTGCTTGGAATACCTGCCGTTCGGGAGGCGATGCAACAAGCGCAGCTTACCGACCGCTCCCCATCGCGTATCGCTTTTCTTTCGGGGATAACGGTCGGAGGCATGGATCAGGCAGAACAGATGTATTCCGATTTTTTGCATAACGATTCGCGAAACAGTTACATCGAACTCAATGATTGCGGCGCTTGTACCGAGCAGATAGCCGATTTTTTCGGTTGCTTCAGGATGGCTTCGACGATTGTGACCGCCTGCTCGTCGTCGGCCAATACCATCATGATGGGCGCCGACATGATCAAGTGCGGACGCGCAGATATTGTTGTGGCGGGCGGTACGGAATGTCTGTCGCGTTACCATGTGAACGGTTTCAACACGTTGATGATCCTCGACCAGGCCATCTGCCGACCGTTCGACCGCGATCGCGCCGGCATTAACCTCGGCGAAGGCGCGGGATACTTGGTGTTGGAATCAGCCGAATCGGCCCATCGACGGGGCGTGAAGCCCATTGGCAAGATTTCGGGCTATTGCAATGTGTGCGATGCCTATCACCCGACAGCCTCTTCGCCCGACGGACTGGGGCCTTATCTTGCGATGAAAGGCGCGCTAGCGGATGCAGGCCTGAATCCACAAGACATCGATTATATCAATGCGCACGGCACAGGTACGCCCAACAATGACTTGACGGAAGGATTGGCAGCGATGAGGCTGTTTGGCGACAACGTGCCGCCGCTGTCGTCCATCAAAGCCTATACCGGACATACAACGAGCGCGGCGGGCAGTTTCGAAGCGGTCGTCTCGTTACTCGCGTTGGAACATAACTTCCTGCCTGTCAATTTGAACTTCAAAAACAAAATAGAGGAACATGATTTCATCCCCATCCTTCCGCTTGACGCTACCCTGACGGGACACGAAAGCACGAGGGCTTCGCGACCCATGAAACACGTACTGTCAAATTCATTCGGCTTCGGGGGAAACGATTCCACAATCATCCTATCGGTTGTAGAGACGGAAAATCATCCGCCTCCATCCTAATGCTCAATTCTCCATGTATATACAATCAGCAAAACAAATATCGGTTCAAAAGCCGCTGTCCGACGAATGGTTTGACCACCCTGTGTCATACGACCAGCGGCGCGTGCCGACCCTCAATCCCGATTTTGCATCCCATTTTTCAGGACTGTCGGCACGCAGAATGTGTGTGTTGCTCAAACGCGCCGTCCTGTTGTCGCGTCAGGTATTGAAAGAGGCTTCGGTCGGGATGCCCGACGCCATCATCAGCGGAACAGGGCTTGGATGCATCGAGAACACGGAGAAATTCCTGTATTCAATCATGGAGAATGGCGAGCAGTTGCTTCAGCCGACCTATTTCATGCAGTCTACGCACAACATCTTGAGTTCGACGGTGGCCATCGATCTGAAATGTCACGGATACAACAATACGTACGTGCATCGCGGGGCTTCGTTCGAAAATGCCCTGTTGGACGCTATCCTGCAGATCGAACAAGAACGCGCGCGAACAGTGCTGGTGGGCGGTTTTGACGAGCTGACCGACGATTACTATCATTTTTTCGGGCGTATCGGCATCTGGGATTTCATGACGGGCGCTTCGCCGAAAAAGAAATGTTTCGCAAGCGAAGCAGCCGTCAGCATGCTGCTTGGCAAATTCCCGAACGAGCATACGATTTGCGAAATCAACGATGTCGGACTGATGCACAAACCAACGCCTGAACAGATGCAGGAAACGCTTGACACAATGCTGGGCAACGCCGGATGCGGCCTCTCGGATATTGACGCCGTCGTTACCGGACTGAGCACCCATCCAGCGAACGATTCGGTATATCACGAGGTGGCCGACCGCTTTTTCGGCGATATTCCGATATTACAGTACAAACACTTGTTTGGCGAATCACTGTCATCGTCGGCCATCGGCGTTTACGTTGCAATGACTTGTCTGAGGAACGGTTTTGCGCCTGCATTTCTGTCGGTCGACGGGGAAGAAGACATCAAAAACGTCAGACGCATGCTTGTATACAATCATCATCGAAATAAGACACATTCATTCCTATTATTATCATCATGTTCAAGTTAATATGCAGCGCAATCATACAATGCCTGTTTCTTGCGGCAGGAAACGTATTTCTTAAATTCGGCCTCGAAAGGGCCGGCGCTTTCAGTTGGACCTGGAAATATTTCAGGGATTTCTTTACAAACTGGTGGATGCTCGGTTCGGGACTATCCATGATTGCCGCCACCATTATCTGGTTCTATATATTGAAAAACAACGAGTTCTCGCTTGCCTATCCGTTGATTGGCATCAGCTATATTTTCGGCATGCTGGCTGCCATCTTCTTCTTGCACGAAACCGTTTCGCTCACCCGCTGGATAGGCGTCTTGCTGATCATGTTAGGCGTCGCTTTCCTTGCCAAATCATCCTGATCGCCTTATTGTCAAGAAGATAAAAGGGGTGATGAGCGAGCCTGGCCGCCTGAAGCGCCGGATAAAAAAATTCACCGTTTTGGCAAGGGCTGAAATTGCCGGATGGCGCCTGATGACGTTGTAATATCCATTTTCGAAGCAAACTTGAAAGTGATGGTTGGCGAGTATTTCTCGATATTGTTTTTTTGACAGTATTCGCTCCGACCAGTTGCCTGTTTGGGGGTCGCATGTATTGTATCCGTCAATGTCAAGTACAGGTAGCGTGTTCGTCTTCAAATAAACATCGACATGTGCCTTCATATCGGGGAAGGTCAGTCCACGGGTCGACTTTGCCAATTTCTCCATTTCGCCGGAAGGCATGTCGGGATAATTCTCCTGCAGGAACTGCTTCCTGACAGGCGTATAGACAAGTCTGTCTTCTTCCACCATCATCCTCCTCATTTTCTTGGATTTCAGTATATTCGACTTGACAGAACCAGTGGTAAAAACCATCGACATGTCTGGATTCAACGCGCGAAGATCGGCGAACAGGGCGTTCAAATCGTACACGTGCTCGATTAAATCGGTTGCAATCAAATATTTCGGAAGCAGACTGCGGGATTGACAAAACGACCGTAATGCCTGCGAAGAGCCTTCAACGATATAATCCGGGCCATATCCGGTTTCTTTTTTCAGGATGGCGACCGCTTGGGCCGATGAGTGACAAATATCGCAATAGATGACGTTCAGGCCGAGCCGTTTAAGAAAAACACTCAAAAATCCCTCCCCACCACCAAAATCAACGAAATAATCGGGAACGCCTTCATCGTCGTCGGGCAGAAGCCGCACAATGGCATCCGTATAAATGTCGAAGCAATAATGGATGGTTGAAAGCAGGCATTTAAAAAAATCCCTGTCGTAATCGCTTATATTCAGTTGAGACAGTTCAATTTTCTGAATGGAAAGAATCGTTTCCTTCGCAATTTTCGTAATCATTTCCTTTTTCATGCTGCAAAAGTATTCTTTTTTTACGCAAAATGAAATATATTTGGATAAAATCATTTTTTTATGGTAATTTTGCGGCGCTTGTAATTAATTAATTTATTAAAAATGAAGAAGTATCCGGTTATATTCGTTGGTTTGCTTTTCTTTTCGACTTCATTATCAGCGCAATACCAAAAAGCCGCCGAAGAGCAGAAGAAAGAAATCGTCAGTAAGATTACGCAGGTTTCGGGCGAGATGCAAACGATGCAGTGCGATTTTACGCAGGTGAAAGAGTTGTCGTTTATGGATGAAAAAGTGACGTCAGAAGGGAAGATGGTTTTCAAAAAGCCCAACAAGATACGTTGGGAATATACCAAGCCCGTCAAATATGTATTCTCGATGGACGGTCAAAACGCGCGCATGACGTCGGGCGACAATACGACTACGATTCCTGCCAGTCAGAACAAGCTGTTCAGAGAGCTTAGCGGCGTGATGGTAGGCGGCGTCAGCGGTGCGGGATTGGTTGATTCGCCCGACTTCGATGCGCAGTTTTTCGTGGGGAGCAGTGATTTTAAGGTGGTGCTTGTGCCGAAGAAAAAAGAAGTCAAAGATTTGTTTGCTGCCGTGCAGGTATATGTCGGCAAATCCGATAACCGTATCCGCTCGGTCGAGCTGGTGGAGGCCAGTGGCGACAAGATGACTGTCACGCTGAAAAATGTACAAATGAATGTGGCGGTTGATGATACGGTATTTACACAATAAAGCGATGAGCCAATCGATGTTGCGGGGAGCCGTGTTTTTACTGTTTCTTTCGATTCTGGTCGGGATGATTGGCTGCTCGTCGGTTGCGCCCGCCGTGAAACGAACAGCAGCGGCCCAGCCATCGAATTTTAAAGTCTGGACAACCGATTTGCGCTCCGACGAGTTGAAAAACAGCTATCGCATTGTGCTGAGAGCGCCCGGCAACACCCTGACAGGACTTTGCATACTGAAAAAAAGCGGTGATGAATGGCGCGGAACGCTTATCAACGAGATGGGTGCGAAAGCGTTCGACTTTATCATTACGGATGACAAATGCGAACTGCTCCATGTCATCTCGCTGATGGATAAATGGTATATCAAAAAGACGGTCGCGACCGACTTGCATTTCCTTTTCAACGTTGACAATCCGAAAGCGCCTTTTCAGAAGCACGTCAAGCGGTTCATGCAGCAAGGCACCGGCATCGTCGAATCGCAAAAAAAACAGCTTTTGGTCAAGCCGGATGGCGCCATACTGCTGATTAATACCCGGCGTAACCTGCAGTATGAGTTGCGGAAAATGATGGAGATCGACCCGAACAAAGTGATATTGTAAATCCGCTAATTATGCGAATTTTTGCGAATTTTAATCCTGATAAAGTTATTTTGTAAATGCTGAAAGATGTTTTTTTTACAATAAAATCGTCGGAACATGAGGCAAACTGCCTTGCCTGTCGTATCGCGTTGAACGCATCGCATCCTATCTTTCAGGCTCATTTTGCAGGTAATCCGATCATGCCGGGTGCCTGTATCGTGCAACTGATTAAGGAACTCGCTTCGGATTATTACGGTCGGTCGTTTTTTGTCGGCACTGTCAAAAACATGAAATTCCTGCAAGCCATCAACCCGGTTGCCTCGCCGGAAATATCTGTACGGCTGTCGTTTACGCAACTCGAAGAGGGGCGCATTTCGATAGATGCCGTCATTGACGACAGCGACAAGATATGCGTAAAAGCGAAGTTATTACTTAAAAATAACATTGAATAATTACTGTGCAACCGAAAGATAACACACGCAAGCATTTACAGGAACAGGCAATCCCTGCAACGCCGACTTTGCACCAACGGTTGGAAGCGTTGCACTTATGCGTCGTTGTACCCACATACAACAACGAGCGAACGCTACCAACCCTACTGAACAACATCCTCCATCATATTAATGCCATCCCCTCCGCTCCCCTTGCCCCCATCCTTATCATCAACGACGGCTCAACCGACAAAACGAGTGAGCTTCTCGACAACTTTGCCGGTCGCGTCGATGTGACGTCCTACACTCCCAACCGCGGTAAGGGCTATGCCCTAAAAGTCGGCTTCAACCGTGCCGAAGCGCTTGGTTATCAGGGCGCAATCACCATTGATTCCGACGGGCAGCACCTGGCGTCGGAGATCGGGCTCTTTGTCGATCATGCCGAAAAATACCCTGATGCGCTTCTGATAGGGCAACGGACGACCGAGGGCAATATGCCGGCAGGGAGCAGCTTTGCCAATAAGTTCTCGAACTTTTGGTTCACCGTCCAGACCGCACACCGCTTGCGCGACACGCAGAACGGCTTTCGGCTTTACCCGTTATCAGCCATGAAAGGGATGCGTCCGCTGACGACGCGTTATGAAGCCGAGCTTGAGATGCTGGTACGTTCGGCATGGAAAGGTATCCCCATCGTCCCTGTACCGACCCGCGTCTATTATCCGCCCGAAGGCGAGCGTGTCACGCATTTCCGACCGGGGAGAGACTTCCTGCGCATCAGTTTGTTGAACACGCTCCTCACCCTGCTGGCGGTCGTCTACGGCTTCCCGTCCCTGTTTCTCCACCGGTTATTTATGAAAAGAAAAAAGTCATGACAAAGTTTTTTCTTTCGGTATACGGTTATTTTTCCCGACGCAGCGGGCTATTGTTCTCCCTGCTCCTGGCGCTTGTCGTCCTATTTGCTTTTTCTGCCTATCATATTCGTTTTAAAGAAGATATTGCCCGTTTCTTGCCCGAAAACAAAGAAAACGAACGGATCAATCATGCGTATCAGTATGTGGCATCGTCGAATACGATTACGATTTATTGTACTCATTCATCTCCCCGCTCCACGTTACAGGGGTCGGAGGGGTCGGAAGGGGCTGACTTACAGGTGGCTGCGATGGATGTGCTCGTGGAGCGTTTGCTGACGCGCATGGATTCAACCTATATCAAAAGTCTGTTTTACAGCGTCGACCCGGTGGAGATGATGCGCATGTCGTCGTTTATCATCGACAACATGCCTTATTTTCTGGAAGCGGACGATTACAGCCGGATGGACACGCTGCTTTCGCGCGAAGCCATTGCCCGTCAGCTGAACATCAATAAAAATATCTTATCGTCGACGGCAGGCATGATTGTACGGAATATTTTCCTGACCGACCCGTTGCAAATGTCGGGCGGACTGCTGCGCAAGTTGCAGAACTTTCAGGTAAGCGACCGTTTTACGCTGTACGACGACCATTTGTTTGACGCCGACGGTCAGGCCATCCTGTTCGTCGACTGCACCATCCCTGCCAGCGAAACAGGTGCGAACGCCATTTTTTTGGATTCGCTGAAATCGTTGATGGCCGCGACGGAAAAAGAATTTCCCGGCATCGCGTTCGACAGTTTCGGTGCATCGGAGATAGGTCTTTCCAATGCGCGGCAGATACAAAAAGACACGTGGTTTTCGATGTCGTTTGCCGTCGTCATCATGCTTGCCTTGCTGATCTATTCATTTCGTAACGTTCGCAAGATAGCGTTGATCTTTGCTTCGGTCGTTTTCGGCGGACTGTTTGCGCTTGCCGCGCTCAACGTGATTAGCGGCGACGTGTCGATCATTGCGGTGGGTATCAGTTCGATCATGTTCGGCATAGCGATTAACTATCCCCTTCATTTCATGACGTATCACGGCCATGCGCCGAGCATGCAGGTCGTCATCAAAGACGTCATCGAGCCCTTGACCATCGGCAACATAACGACGGTTGGCGCCTTTTTGAGCCTTGTCTTTATCGGCTCCGATGCGATGAAAGACCTGGGGCTGTTCGCGGCGCTGCTGCTTGTCGGGACGATCCTGTTCGTTTTGTTTTTTCTGCCGCACCTGACACCCCCGTCGAAGCGTCCCCCCGTCATTGACAACACATGTCGCACGTCATTGCGAGGAACGAAGCAATCCAGTGTTTTTGCTGTTTTTCTTTCTGGATTGCTTCGCAGGCTCGCAACTTGCCTTAACAAAATCAATCAACGTGTCGCTTTCGGAACGGAAGCAACTTGCCTTAACAAAATCAATCAACGTGTCGCTTTCCGAAGGGAAGCAACGACAAAAAAAGTGGGCTTCCTCATCATCCTTTTGACCTTCTTTTTCAGCTTTTTCAGCGGCGATTCGCGTTTTGAGACAAACATGCAGAACATCAACTACATGACCGAATCACACAAAAAATCCTTCGAGAAAATGATGGGATTGCTGAACGAAAACCAGCATGTCATGTATTACGTTACCGAAGGAAAAGATTTGGAGACCGTCCTCGAAGCGAGCGAAAACAGGATGCCCTTCCTGCAATCGTTCGTCGACAACGGCGAAATATACCGGATCGGCGGCATAGGAAGTTTCTTTCCGTCGCGCGTCAGGCAGTTGGCCCAAATCAAACGGTGGGACGACTTCTGGCTTTCGCGTCGCGACAGCGTCCTGACGATCCTTCGCGAGGAAGCGCAAAAGGCTGGATTCAACGAGGCTGCCCTTCAGTCGTTCGGGGAGATGGTCGGTCGTCAATGGGAACCGGTCGACCTGTCGCACTTCAACCGGATCAGGGAAACGCTCGCAAAGAACTACATCATCGAGAATAGAGATGGCGCAGCCGTCATGCACCTGTTGTATATGGACGCCTCGAAGGCGCCCGAGCTCGAACGGCGGCTGAACGAATCAGACCCATCGAGCCTGCATGACGTTGAAACGGGCGATGGCACCTCAAATGTTGACAACGACCTGCTCGCTCCCGTATCAGGTGGGCTGGGCGGCGCTTCCTACTCCATCGCTTTCGATGCCGGCTCCGTCATGCGCCGCATGGTAGCCTCCCTGTCCGACCATTTCAACTATGTGCTGTACGTCTGCGGATTGATCGTCTTTGCGTTCCTGCTCTTCTCGTTCGGACGGATCGAGTTGACGCTTATTGCCTTTCTGCCGCTGGCGCTCAGCTGGATATGGATACTCGGCATCATGAATATCTTCGACATCCGTTTTAACATCGTCAATATCATTTTGGCAACATTTATCTTTGGGCAGGGCGACGACTACACGATACTGATGACGGAAGGACTGATGCACGAGTTTGCCTACCGCCGCAGGATACTGTCGTCGTACCGGAAAAGTATTGCCCTGTCGGCGGTGATTATGTTTGTCGGCATGGGGATGCTGATTTTTGCGAAACATCCCGCCTTGCGCTCGCTGGCCGAAGTGACGATCATCGGCATGTTTTCGGTCGTGATCATGGCTTATGTATTCCCCTCGCTGCTGTTCCGCATGCTGACGATGAAAAAAGGCAAAAAACGCATGATGCCCGTCACGCTGAAAAACCTGTCAGGAATGATTTTCGCATTCCTGTATTTCCTGATTATGAGCCTCGTCATCACCCTTTACGGATGGATCATGTTTTCGTTCGGGCGACCCACAGAGAAGAAAAAACTGAAATACCACCGGTTGTTGCACCGGATAGCCCACTTTGTCGTCTACCATATTCCGCAGGTGAAGACCACTTTCCGCAACCTGTCGGGCGAGACCTTCGACCGACCGGGCATCATCATCTGCAATCACCAGTCGCATCTCGATTTGATGTGCATCATGATGCTGACGCCCAAGCTGATCATCCTGACCAACGACTGGGTGTGGAACTCGCCGTTCTACGGACGATTGATCAAGTACCTCGATTATTACCCGTTGTCCAGCGGCATCGAAAATGCGGTCGACCGGTTGCGCGATGCAGTCAGTCGCGGCTATTCCGTCGTGGTATTCCCCGAAGGCACGCGCTCGGCCGACTGCTCCATCAACCGCTTCCATCGCGGCCCGTTCTACCTCGCCGAGCAGTTGCAGGTTGACGTCATCCCCGTGATGATACACGGCGTAGGACATGTGTTGCCGAAAGAAGACTTCATGCTCCGCAAAGGGCGGATAGACATACAGGTCATGCCCCGCATCACGCCCGACGACGTCCGTTTCAGCAAGGACTACTCGCCACGTTCGAGGGAAGTGCGCCACTACTATCAGGAAATCTACAAGAAGTGGTGCGACGAACTCGAAACGCCTGATTATTACGCCGACTTAGTACTGAAAAACTACATTTACAAAGGCCCTGCCATTGAACGCGAAGTCCGCAGAAACCTAAAGCGCAACAACAACTACGCCGCCCAGATTGCCGCCATGCCCGACGAAGGCGAGGCGACCATCCAAAACACAGGCTACGGCGAATTTGCGCTGCTGCTCTCGCTCGTCAAGAAAGGCCTCCGGATAACGGCCGTCGAGCCCGACCCCGACCGGCGCGCCCTCGCCAAAAATTGCGTCTCCGTGCCGGCCAATTTGCGGTTTGTGGCGGTTATTTAAGTAATCGTTTTTTTATTCATTTGAAAAATTTTGTATATCTTTGCAGCGTCAAAACTTTACATTTTTGTAAAGTATCGCTGTTAACGAAACGGCAAAACATTTAGAAAAATAAAAAAGATGCTACTATGGTCAAAAGAGAGAAATATTTGTCGCGTTTACGCAACTTGCGCGATGTGAATGTAATAAAAGTTATTACGGGCGCTCGCAGGGTAGGAAAATCTACACTGCTTAAACAATTTCAAGAAGAATTGCTTGCTTCGGGTGTGAAAGTAAAAAATATGATCTATCTCAATCTCGAAGAGATGGAAAATGCACATTTGCTGAACGCCTATCTGCTGAACGACTACATTATGAAAAACGTGGATAAAAAAAAGAAAAACTACGTTTTTATCGATGAAATTCAAATGGTACACGAATTTGAACGGTTGGCAGACAGTTTATTTGTGAAAGATTATATTGATCTCTATATCACAGGTTCAAACGCTTATTTTCTGTCTTCCGATTTGACGACGCTACTCACGGGTAGATGCATCGAAATACATGTAATGCCATTCTCTTTTTCGGAATTTCTCTCAGGGTATGGAAATACGGAGGCCATACATCATGGCGAGCTTTTTCACGACGGCACAATTGCGTATGGCAAAAGCAAAGTCGAAATTTTTAACGATTATCTTCATTATGGCGGCTTCCCCGAAGTGTTGAACCTCTTGAAAGCAGGTAAAAACAATGAGGCAAACAGTTATTTATCGAGTGTATTTTCTACAATTTTAGAAAAGGATATTTTGAACAGACATAAAATCCGTTCTCGATTCGACTTTGAAAATCTTACCCGTTTTATGTTCGACTCGGTGGGTAAAGTGGTTTCACCTAACAACATAGCCGCCGAAATGACTCATAATGGCAATCATATAAATAAAGAAACAGTGGATAATTATTTGACCCATTTGTGCGACAGTTTTGTTTTTTATTATGCTCAACGCTACGATATTAAAGGAAAAAAACTACTGCAAACGCTGGGAAAATTTTACGCTGTAGATTTGGGTTTTTCCGCTATGATTTTTAGCCGTGATATGGACATTAATAAAGGACGTCATTTGGAAAATATTGTTTTTTTGGAGCTGTTACGCCGAAACTATAAAATAAATATCGGAAAAGCAAACAATACCGAGATAGATTTTGTCGCAAGAACCGGCAACGGTGAAACGGAGTATATTCAAGTGGCTTGGACGGCAAAAGAGCAAACTACCTTCGAGCGTGAAATGAGGGCGCTTGAAATGGCCAAAGATTACTATCTTCGCACGCTGCTCACCACCGATGTGGAACCGGCTACAAACTACAAGGGAATACGAAAAATTAATGTGATAGATTGGTTGCTAACCCCCTAACCCCCAACCCCTATGCAAAAGTACAGTATCATTTCTCAAATAAACTTATCATGTATAGACGCGATTTTATCAAACATGTTTCAATAGCCGGAGGCGCGATGGCTATGACGGGTAAGGCGGGATTCGCCGCCGTGACGCAAAAGGGCGCCACAATTTCACCGCTGCAGGAGCAGGCGCCATGGTTCGACAGGTCGATGCGGTGGGCGCAACTGGCGTTTGTCGAAAACGATCCGGCAAAGTACGATCCGGCGTTTTGGCTCGACTATTTCAAGAAAATTCATGCGGACGGCGTGCTGTTAAGCGCCGGAGGTATCGTGGCCTACTATCCGACGGACATACCGTTGCACCACCGGAGCGACTGGCTTGGCAATTCAGACACGCTGGGCTATCTTGTGGCGGAGTGCCGGAAAATGAACATGACGGTCGTCCTTCGTACCGACCCGCATGCCGCCAGGCAGGATGTGTACGATGCGCATCCGGACTACATAGCCGTCACCGCCGACGGGCAGAAACGTCGTCACTGGGCGCGCCCCGACCTGTGGGTCACGTGCGCCTTAGGGCCGTATAACTTTGAGTTCATGAACCAAGTGAACCGCGAGATCATGCAGCGGTTTCAGCCGGAGGGCATCTTCTCGAACCGCTGGGCCGGACATGGCATCTGCTACTGCGCGCATTGCAAAAAGAACTTCAAGGCGGCGACGGGGCTCGACATGCCATCCGATACGAATCGGCGCGACCCCGCCTACCTGAAATGGGGCGAATGGCAAACGCAAAGGCTGAAAGAGCTATGGTTCCATTGGGATGCCGAAATACGCAAGATCAACCCCGCATCGCGGTTCATCCCAAACGGCTTCCCCGACAGGGCGCTCACCGGCAAACATGCCGACTTCTTTTTTGCCGACCAGCAGGGAAGAAGCGGTTTGATACCCCCGTGGACGAACGCACGGGGCGCCAAAGAACTACGCGCAAGCCTCGGCATGAAGCCGCTCATCGGCATTTTCAGCGTGGGGCTGGAAGAGGAGTTCCGTTGGAAAGATTCGGTGCAGAGCGATGCCGAGCTAAGGGTGTGGGTGGCCGAAGGCGTGGCAAATGGCATGAAGCCCTGCTTCGTGAAGTTCGGCGGCAATATTTTCGACAAAAGGTGGATGAACGCCGTCGCGGCCATGTATCAGAATTATTATAAAAGCGAACGTTATTTGCGTAATGTGGCATCCATGGCAAGGATTGGCGTCGTGTTCTCGCAACAAACAGGCCGGAGGTATGGCGGAGAACCATGGCAACAAAACCAGAACGGACATGGCTTAGGGATGTACCATGCGCTGGTCGAAGGACATATACCTTTCGACATGGTGAACGACATGATGCTCGACGAAGAAAGCCTGCAACCGTATAAACTCCTAATACTGCCTAACATCGCCGTCTTGTCGGATGCACAATGCAGCCAGTTGAGGCGGTTTGTCCAATCGGGCGGAAGCCTCGTAGCCACTTACGAGACGTCGTTCTACGATGAAGAAGGCCGTCGTCGCCCGGATTTTGCGCTGGGCGACCTGTTCGGCGTGACTTACGACAATCGGGTGGAAGGCCCGATGCGCAACAGTTACCTGAAATTGAAAAAAGACCCCGTCACCGGCACGACGCATCCGGCACTGAAAGGTCTGGAAGACGCTTTCCGTACCATCAACACGATCTATCAGGTGCACGTCAAGCCTCAAATCGATTTCCCGTCGCCCGTGACCCTCATCCCTACCTACCCCGATTTGCCGATGGAAGATGTTTATCCCCGCATAGAAGATACCGACATACGTGGGCTGTATTTGCGCGATTTAGGGAAAAGCCGCATCGCTTACTTCCCCGGCGACATCGACCGGTCGTTCTGGCAACTGCTGGCCGACGACCATGGCAAACTGCTCCGTAATACCATACTTTGGGCATTGAACGAGGCGCCGATCGTTGAAACGAAGAGCAAAGGCATCATCGACGTCGCCGTCTGGCGTCAAAATGAATCCATGACCGTACACCTCGTCAATCTGACCAACCCGATGATGATGAAAGGCCCTTTCCGCGAACTGTTCCCCGTCGATGCAACGGTCGACATACAAATACCCGACAACAAAACCGTTACCGGCGTCCGTTTACTGTTCGCCGAACAAAAGCCGGCTTATGAAATCAAGGGAAAGCGCGTCGCGCTCCACGTTGCCGCATTGGCCGACCACGAAATTATTGCGCTGGATTTGGCGTAGGAAATAATGACGTATGAATAATTATATGCAATTAATATTCCCCAAAGATGAATCGGATTCGTATTTTCAGGAAATGGCAAGGGTTACGCTCAATAAACTTTCACAAATAAATCATTTCTCATTCCAGAAGGGTGCATTTCAAATTGAAATGCACCCCATGGCCGGCAGCATTTATTGATTTTTCAAAAATTAGTTGTACATTTGTGGCATTGAAATATGAAAGATATGGAAAAAATCAGAATTGAAGATATAAAAAAAAGTTATCCTGACGAGTGGATACTATTGGGAAATCCTGAAGTAGACAAGCAAAAGCAGACTATTCTCTCCGGAGTTTTGTTGTATCATAGTCCTGACAAAAGAGAAGTATGTTATCTTGGCAGGTCTATGATAAAGGATTACAAAAAAACGGCATTGTTTTTTAATCGGGTTACTCCGCGAAAAAAAACGGATGTAATTGCAAGCCTTTTTTATCCTGTTTCCTTATGAAATATCAATTTGAAAGAGACACGGAAGGCGGGATAATATTAGTAGCCGTTGAATTGGATAATACGCATTCATTCAAAATGGTGTTGGACACGGGCGCTTCACATACAACAATATAAAAATCAAACTGTTCTACGACGCATTATAACCACCATCCATAAATTTCAGTTTATCGTGGATGAAATCGGCGAACTGCCCGGCAAATATTTTGCCGTTATCATCGACGAAGCACATAGCAGCCAAAGCGGAAAAACAGCCGTTGATCTAAACAAAACGCTTGCAAAAGAGACCGGCTGCGAAGACGAAGACGAAGACGAAGAGTGGACGGATGAAGATGAAATTGTGAAAATCGTCAAAGGCAGGAAAATGCTGCCTAATGCCAGTGTAGCCTTTCGGGAGAAATTGACCGCGGAACTTCTTTGCCGGCGAAATGTTCAAAATCATGCAAAGAGATTTTAAGAAGTATCATAATACAGGATAATTCTTTTATTACTTCCATATCCAGCTTATCGTAGCCCATTTATTAAAATTTCAAGGAAACTTTATGGTAGTTATTAAAAAAAATGCGTAAATTTGCGCCCTTGTTCGGCGTGACGTCTCGTTACGTCGGAAGAGGCATGTGAAAAAATGAAGTTGGATTTTTTTTTAAGGATGATGGAAAAACCAAAAAAAATAGCGCTTTTCTACTATACGCAAACGGGTCAGGCGCTTCAAATTGCCGATAAAATCTGCGAGCCGTTGGAGCAAGCGGGATGTGAGGTGGTACGCAAGGAAATAGTACCCGAGAAGCCATACCCTTATCCATGGTCGGCGATGGGATTCTTTCAGGCATTCCCCGAATCGCGTCTTGGCGTCCCGTGCATGCTCAAACCGATGGATTTGAGCGATGTAGAAGATGCCGATCTGGTGATAATTGCCGGTCAGAGCTGGTACTTGTCGTGGTCGATACCGCTCCATTCGTTTTTTCAGTCGGATGCAATTCGCCGTTACCTGAAAGGCCGCCCCATCGTCGTGAGCATGGGCTGCCGCAACATGTGGGTCATGACGCAGCAACTGACACGCCAATATATCCGCGAGACGGGCGGCCATTATGTCGGGTTCATTTCCTTGCAGGACAAGGCAGCCAACTTGGTCAGCGCGATTACCGTCATACGCTGGCTCTTCTACGACAAAAAAAACGCGACGCGACTGCTGCCAGCCGCGGGCGTTTCGCCCGAAGACATGGATAATGCGACGGTTTACGGTCGTATCATCCACGATGCGATGGCACGAAACGATTTTGCGGGGATGCAGGAAAAACTGATGGAAAAGAAGGCCGTAACGTTCCTTTCGACCGTCTATTTCATTGAAAAGAACGGCCACCGGCTGTGGGGGCAATGGGCAAAGTATGTCCTGAAGAAAGGCGCGTACAACGACCCGAAACGCAAGCCGTACCTGCGTGCATTTTGCATTTATCTGTTTTTTGTGATGTATGTCGTCTCCCCGATTGGCATGTTGTTTTTCTTTCTGACGTATCCCTTTCGCCGCGCCTCGTTACGCAGGGCAAAGGTGGAATCGTGTTTTGAACTTAATTGATAATTTATATATGAGCAGTAATGTATATATGAACCGTTTTTCGGCGTTTTACCCGAACGAGCCTGTCGACAATGATGCGATGGAACAATACATCGGGCTGGTTAATGCCAAATCGTCGCTGGCAAAACGGTTGATTCTCGCAAAAAACGGCATTACAAGCCGTTATTACGCACTTAACAAATCGGGAGAGGCGACCCATACCAACGTTCGGATGGCGGCGCTCGCCGTTCAGGGGCTGATGGATGAGCAGCTGTCGTTAGACCAGATTGATTTGCTGGCTTGCGGAACGGCTTCGCCAGAGCAGGTGATGCCCTCGCACGGCGTGATGGTGCATGGCGAGCTGAAGGGCAGCCGGCATACGGAGGTCGTCTCGTTTGCCGGATCGTGCTGCGCCGGCATGCAGGCGTTGAAGTATGCGTACTTTTCAATACAGGCCGGTGATACCCGAAATGCTGTTTGTGTCGCCTCCGAGCGACTATCGGCATGGATGCAGGCACGCTATTTCGAAAAGGAATCCGAGTTGATCAATCAACTGAGCCGTAAACCGATACTGGCTTTCGAGAAGGAGTTCCTGCGCTGGATGCTGTCGGACGGCAGCGCCGCCGTACTCTTGCAGAACAAACCGGCGGAAAACGCATTGTCGTACCGGATTGAATGGATTGAGCTGGCTTCTTTTGCCAACGAGATTGAGACGTGCATGTATGCCGGCGGCGAGAAAAACGACAAGGGCGAGCTGGTCGGATGGACGTCTTTTCCCGAAGCGGAATGGCTGAACCGTTCGCTTTTTTGCCTGAAGCAGGACACAAAACTGTTGGAAACGTATATCACCCAGTTAGGCGGTCGGTTTTTAAGGGAGATCGCCGCGAAGCGGAATTTTGATCCCTCTTCGGTCGACTGGTTTTTACCGCATCTTTCATCCTTGTACTTCGAAGAGAAAGTCGAGGCCGAGTTGGTGGCTTCGAACTACGATATACCTAAAAACAAATGGTTTATCAACCTGACCACAATCGGAAATGTAGGCTCGGTATCGCCTTTTGCGATGCTCGAAGAACTGAATCGTTCCGGACGCGTGAAGCAGGGCGACCGGATACTGCTCATGGTACCCGAAAGCGCGCGTTTTTCGTATGCGTACATGCTACTCACGGTAGAGAAGGAAAATGATCCATCTCCACAAAAATAGATGAAGGATGAAAAAAGAAGATGTCCCGCAGGACCTGGTATATTTCAAGGACAATCTGGTTCGCGATGTGATGTATGCCGTTGATGAAAACGGCCATTATACGTCGGTTCTAAGCGACGGATGGAGCGTCAAGAACGATGCGTTGGGCGTCGTCTGGGACGATATTCGCGAGCAATGCGAAGAGATACGCCAAAAGGCGCTTGCCGGGGAAGTCAGCCCATTGGCTTACCATATAAAAAAATCGCTGCTGGACGTCGGACTGTTATCGGCATACGCTGAAATACCCAAACGAAAAATCCGAAAGCATTTAAAATATGATGAATTCATGAAATTAGACGAGCATACATTACAGAAATATGCAGACGCCATGCGCATTACAGTTGAGGAACTAAAACGGGTTGACGAATGGAAATAAATTTTGAACACCGTACGACTGCCCACTGCGAGAATGGCGTGACAGCCGGATTACTACGCTTTTACGGCTATGACTTTTCCGAACCGATGATTTTCGGACTATCCGCATCGCTTTATTTTGTCCATTTGCCTTTTATCAAGCTGGCAGGCTTCCCCGTGACGTCCTTTCGTCCGATACCGGGCGTCATCTTTGCGCGCGTAACGCGACTGCTTGGCTTTAAAATCCGTAAGACGATATTTTTCAACAAGAAAAATGCCGTAAAAAAGTTGGACGACCTGCTGGAAAAGGGCATCCCCGCAGGATGTGTCGTCGGGATGTATTACCTACCCTACGTACCAATGGCTTACCGGTTTCATTTCAATGCGCATAACGTATGCGTCATCGGGAAAGAGGCTGACAGCTACCTGCTCAGCGACCCCATCACAACTGAAAAAGTTACGATTTCGTCGCGCGACCTGCTGCGTGCCCGTTTTGCAAAGGGCACCTGGCCACCCCTTGGGAAGCTGTACCGAATCAAGACTTTGCCCCGCAATGAACTCGACATGAACCTATTGGTACGGAAAGCCATACTTAAAAACTGCCGACGCATGATCCATGAACCGGGGCCGATGCCCTATATTGGCGTCAACGCATTTAAGCACCTCGGCAACAAGATTCCCAAATTCCCCAAGATATATGGCGAAAGGAAAGCAGCACTACACCTGGCGCAACTGATACGCATGATGGAAGAGATCGGAACGGGCGGGGCAGGCTTCCGCTTCCTTTACGCGGCTTTCCTGCAGGAAGCAGCCGAAATTACAGGTATCAATGAGTTGAACGACTTCTCGCAACGACTGACCGACATCGGCGACCAGTGGCGCATCTTTGCCACCGAAGCCGGACGCATTTACAAAAACCGCTCGTCAGAAAATGTGGATTATCAATCTATCGGCGACCATCTGAAAGCCATTGGCGAACAGGAAGCAGCATTTTTTACCGAGCTGGAAAAGGTTGTAAAGAAGTAGTTTTGAATACCGTTATCGACATACAAGACTTGCATAAAACCTACCGACGGGCTTCGCATCCCTCGGTCGACGGGCTGTCCCTGTGCGTCGAACAGGGTATGTTCTTTGGCTTGTTGGGCCCGAACGGTGCCGGCAAGACGACAACCCTCTCCATTCTTTGCGGACTGCTTGCTTTCGACAGCGGACAGGTACTGATTCACGGACTGGATGTGCGCCATCAAATGGCAGCCATCAAACCGTTGATAGGCATCGTTCCGCAGGACATTGCCTTGTACGCCGAACTGACGGCAGTCGAGAACCTTCGTTTTTTCAGCAGCATGTACGGGCTTTCATCGCCAGTGCTGAACGACCGCATGGAACAGTATCTGCAAGACTTCGGCCTGACGCCGCACCGCAACAAGAAAGTGGGGCATCTTTCCGGCGGCATGAAACGTCAGGTGAACCTGATTGCAGCGTTGCTCCACAGACCGCAGTTGCTGTTTTTAGACGAGCCGACAGTCGGGGTGGACGTACATTCACGGCAGACAATCATCGAAAACCTGCAAAATCTGCACCGCGACGGCATGACCGTTGTCTATACCTCGCACGACATGAAAGAGGCCGAACGGCTGTGTACGCATGTCGCCCTGCTGAACCACGGAAGGGTCGTCAGCGAAGGAATACCGGACGAAATAATCGCCGACGCTTCGGTCGCCGATCTCGAAGAACTGTTTATTCGGAAGACACTGCAAACGAAAGGAGAAGGGTCGCCATGAAAAAAATCGCCAACCTGCTGCATAGGGACTTCCTGTTGCTTGTCCGCGATTTCTGGGGCGTGATGCTGCTTTTCATGATGCCCTGGTCATTGGCAATCTTGATGACCTATCTGCAGGACAGTACTTTCCGCTCAATAAACGAAAACCGAATTACCATCTATCTGCTTGACGACGATAACGATTCGTTGGGCTGGATGGTGAGTCGCCAGATCACTGACAATAAAATATTCGAGGTGATCACGCAGGTGAACGGACAGTCGCTTTCCGTCAAGGAAGTTGAAGAGGCCGTTTCGCAGGGCGACTATATGATCGGCGTTATCATACCGGCCCATGCGACAGCACACTTGCGCGACCATGTGCGACTGGGTGTAGAAAAAGCTTTCAACGGCGAAGTTGAAAGCAATACCGAAAACCGTACGCCACAATCACTTGAAATAAGGCTGCTCGTCGACCCAACCGTCAAGGAATCCTTTCGCCTTACGCTGATTCAGGCCATGCGCGAGAATGCCCTGATCGTGCAAAACCAACTGTTGTTGGCCGAAATCACGCGACAGGTGAACCGTATCGTGCCTGTGCCCATCAACCTGAACATCGATTCCGACGGATTGATTGCGATCGACGAATCGTATGCCAAGTCGGAAAAGGCGAAGATCATGCCCAATTCCACGCAGCACAACGTCCCTGCATGGGGCATGTTCGCCGTCTTTTTTATCGTCATCTCTCTGGCAGGCAACATGATACGCGAGCGCGAGACAGGTTGCTTCCATCGTCTGATGACGATGCCCTGCTCCTTTCATTTGTATGTACTGAGCAAGGTAGGCGTGTACTTGTGCGTGTGTCTGCTGCAACTGACCTTGATTATCATGACCGGCATGGTTGTCATCCCCCTTCTGGGATTACCGGCGTTGCTGTTAGGAAACAGTTTGACGGCATTGTTTGCCATGTCGGTATCCTCGTCGTTAGCCGCTATCGGTTACGGTTTAGCCATCGGAAGCATTGCCCGAACGAACCAACAGGCAAGCATTTTCGGCGCTATCTCGGTCGTCATTCTGGCCGCTATCGGCGGCGTATGGATACCAACCTTCATCATGCCACGTTTCATGCAGATTATCAGCAATATATCTCCATTAAACTGGGGATTGAAAGGCTTCAACGAAATTTTCGTCCGCGACGCCGGTTTACTCGACGTCCTTCCCTACTTTTCAGTCTCCGTGTTGTTTTTTATCATCACCCTCCTCATCTCCTGCCGTGCTGCCCGCCACCGACGGTGACGGTGATCATCGCCGTATGCTATCTTGATTCGGCAAACCTTGCCAAAGCCAAACAATTGACCGAATCGGAATGTTATATGCGAATGGCGCGATTGCAGGAGGAATCATCAACATTTTTTGGGGCGGGTTTTTTTTGTAAAAAAGTTTTGTAATGTAAAATATTTTTCATTCCTTTGTTGCCGATTTGGTCAGCGCTCCTGTGACTGACGTGATTTTTTCATGCTAAAAAAGTACGTATCATAAAGAATCTAACGGGCTTTGAACGTTACCAATCTGGCGATTGCTTACTTTTGCATAGATTTCGGTAGTTTTTATGTCGCTGTGTCCTAATAGCTTTTGTATGAAATACATATCAGTTCCAGCTTCCAGCAAATGTGTCGCATAACTGTGACGCAGCCCGTGAATTCCCACCGTTTTGTTGATTTTTGCCTTTTTCATTGCATTGTTGAAAACTGCCTGTACGCTTCGGATAGCATACTGCCCTCCGTACTGCCCTTCAAACAAGTATACTTGTGGACGATATGCGCGATAATAGTTTCTCAATTCATCAAGCACGGAAGTTGGTAAAGTAACATAACGGTCTTTTTTGCCTTTGCCAGCCACGATATGCACCATCATTCGCCCGCTATCAATGTCGGTAATCTTCAAATCCACTATTTCGCTCACCCGTAATCCCATGCCATAGCACATTTTGAGCATCAGCTTGTGTTTAGGGTTATCCGTTGCCTCCAATATTTTTTCTATGTCACGTTTGGACAATACAATCGGCAGCGTTTTTTTCTTTTTGGGGCGAGGAATGTCGAAGAAAAACTTCTCGCGATGCAACACTTGTTCGAAGTAAAATTTTATGGCATTTAGTCTGCTATGCATCGTGTTCTCTGAAAGTTTGAGTTTTGTTAAGCAATACAGCATGTACGATCGCAATTGGTCTGGGGTTAATTTATTGACATCAAAATCTTTAAGGATATAAAGCAGTTGTGCAAATTCGACGCAATACGTTCTAATGGTATTCGGGCTATAGGCTTTCAGTAGAAGTAACTCGTTCATTTTTTGAAGCGCCTCCTGATTTATCGCATGGATATAACCCATGACAGCCTTGCCTGATTCAGTTTTAGGCTCCAGACCCAACTCGATTCTGATAGACCTTACATCGGGCAAATACCAGCAGTTTTTTGTCCTACTCCATTTTGCGGAAGGAAATTTTTCTCTCAACTCATTTTTAAACTGCTGGTTATATGGGAATTTAACAAGAATAACATTCTTGTCCCGATGCTCGCCAGTTGAGAACTGATAATTTTTACAATTGAATGACATTTTTTTACTTGAATTTAGATTGTGAACTGAAATTAGAATTAAGTAGGTAGGTGGCGTTGCCGCCGTTTTCCCTTTTATGAGCCGTACGTGCGACTTTCTCCGCATACGGCTCAGGTAATTGATTTCTTCGAGCGTTTCCCTGCTCGCTTCCGTTACAACAAAATCGTCGGCATAACGAATCAGGTTTACTTTCGGACAACGTATTTTCCCTTTTCCCGCAGATTTGAATATCACTCCGCACGTCAACCATTTGGTCAGTATTTGGCTGTCAATTTGTACATTATTTTCAGCCAGTCGTGGTTAATATGGTCGAAACAGCCTTTGATGTCCCCTTCCAGTAGCCATTGGGGTGAATCATTTCGGCTTAGCAGTCGGTGCAGGGCGTCGATGGCGTCTGCCGTTGAACGGCGTCGGCGGAAACCATAAGAATTTCCGTCGGCCATTGCTTCGGTTACCGGTTCGAGCGCCATGAGGTATAAATCCTGCATGGCACGGTCTTGCATAGTGAGTATTCCCAGCAGTCGTTTCTTTCCGTTGCTCTTTTCAATGTAAACTCTTTTCAGAGGTTTTGGTTTGTATCCCTTACGCTTAAGGGACATTATCGTTTTGAATTTCATTGACGGAGTAGTCTATTTTACATTGTCCACCCCGGCAGTTTTTTCCTCGGTTGGTGAGCGAAGCCGAACCATGAATGGTGAGTGTGGCTTTTTCCACTGTTTCTCTATCCTCACCCCCTTCGGGGCTTCCCTTATTTCGACTACGCTCAATAACCATGCGGTCGGTTTTCCCTTCGCGACAGAGAGAAATAAGGACTGACAGTGCATGATTCACTTCTGTTGTTCATCCCGGGAAACCTTGCCCCTTAACCGCCCGATGCTGGCGATTGTCATTCCTGCTTTCGCAGGAATGACAATGCCCTCACGGTTCTGACTTCTTGATAAACAAGGTCTTTTTCAGTTTCTTGGCGATACGCACGTCGATGCTTATGAGGCTCACGGTTCTGACTTCTTGATAAACAAGGTCTTTTTCCCAGAGGCTTCGCGCTACAGTATTACTCCCATCGCACGCTCTCGTAGGCTGCTGTTTACGGAATAACGCGTTCAGACACGCTTGCTGAACAATTATTTATACGACTTCATGTCGCACATTTTGGTACAAAAGTAATAAAAATTTTGGCAACTACTTACCTCTGTCATTTTTTTTAAAAAATTTTTCAGTAAAAAATTTTGTATTTCAAAAAAAAGACGTACCTTTGCACCGCATAAGCGCTCTTTGAAAATCACAAAAGTTAAAATTTTTTGCTTCAACGACAGGATGGGTATATGCGTTTTTTGTATATCATTTAGGTACACTTCCCCGAAACCTCATAAAAAAATACGCAATAAAAACATGGCATATATAACTGAATATCTGGTATTTAAGAAATTGCAATTTTTGTGTAAAAAAGGTACACTTGTGCGTATATTTCTATGTTAGTCTGCAATCGGCCGGGACGCAACTGTAAAAAGGCACGGAATAAACCGGTATAATTTTACGGAAAATCACTCGTGATTTTCCCGTTGTCGGGCTTGAGGCAAAGTGATTTGCTGAAAAGCATGCTTTTCAAAGCTGTCGCTTCACGCAAGCCCGGCAAAGTTACGGGAAAAAATTGACAAAGTCAATTATTTCCCGTGAAACCTGTAAAATTAGAGTGTTTTTGTGCCTTTTCACCGGATAAACTGCATAAATCGGGGATTTATGCAATATATCCGGTGATTTTTACGGGCGTTGCGTCTCAACCGTCCGACTGTAAACTGTCATCGAAGTATGACAGCAGCTAACATGCGGTTTTGCGAAATACCCTTCGGGTACTTCG